>Ga0209335_10000626_pt1 | contig 42153 bp, 36 predicted proteins | sample COG_09_FD_184753 | JGI IMG/M metagenome (GOLD analysis project Ga0209335, IMG submission 184753) | Pelagic Microbial community sample from North Sea - COGITO 998_met_09 (SPAdes) (version 2) | ecosystem: Environmental > Aquatic > Marine > Neritic zone/Coastal water | place: Helgoland, sampling...
GTGGAAAATAGGAGTGTAAAGATAACTAAAAGTCTTCTCATAATAACCTTAGAAAGAAAATGATTAATGATACCCAAAATCCTCAATATTTTAGCGCTGATACGTTAAAATATGTTTGTTAAAAATTGTTTTATCATAACCCTGGCGTTGTGATAATTTATATACTTAAACTGAGGATTTTTTATGTCTCTACTGATTACAGATGAATGCATTAACTGTGATGTTTGCGTTCCGGAGTGTCCAAATGAGGCCATCTATATGGGTGAAGAAATCTATGAAATCGATGGAGATCTTTGTACTGAGTGTGTAGGACATTTTGATACCCCGCAATGCGTTGAAGTCTGCCCAGTGGATTGCTGCCTTCCCGATCCTGACAGGGTCGAGACGGATGAAGAGTTACTGGCAAAAATTAAAGACTAATTCCTGACTGTTTATAAGGCTTCTTTAAGGGCTGATAAACACAGATCAATATTTTCCTGCCTTGAAGTGTGACCCATTAGACCAATTCTCCATATCTTTCCAGCTAAGTCCCCTAGACCAGCTCCGATTTCTATGTTGTAATCATTAAGAAGAGTTGAGCGAACTTCTGCTTCATTTGTGCCTTCTGGAATAAATACACTATTGAGCTGTGGAAGTCTACTTGACTCATCAACAAGGTAATGAATACCAAGCTTACTTAACCCTTCTCTTAGTAAAAGATGATTTGATTGATGTCGCGCCCAGGAGTTTTCAAGTCCCTCTTCAGTCAGCATAACTAAAGACTCATGGAGTCCATACAAGGTGTTGACCGGTGCTGTATGGTGATAGGCTCGCTTTGCTCCCTTTCCCCAGTAACCCATGACCAGGTTAAGGTCTAAAAACCAACTGGTAACTGGAGTGCTTCGATGTGTAATTTTATGAATGGCTTTCTCACTAAAACTAACAGGCGATAGGCCAGGCATTGCAGAAAGACACTTTTGTGAGCCCGAATAAATCGCATCTATGCCCCAATCATCCACTCTCAATTCTGATCCCACTAAAGAGGTTACTGCGTCAACAATTGTAATGCACCCGTGATTGTTTGCTAATTCACAAATTAGCTTTGCGTCTGATAGGGCGCCAGTTGAAGTTTCGGCATGAACGAAGGCAACAATTTTGGCATCAGGATTGTCAATTAAACTCTGTTCAACTTTTTGAGGGTCTACTGGTTTACCCCATTCGTCGTTTACGATGATGGCGTGACCACCAATACGAGTGACATTCTCTTTCATTCGAGAGCCAAAAACACCATTAATGCACACAATGACCTTGTCACCAGGTTCAACCAAATTAACAAAGCACGCCTCCATGCCAGCAGAACCTGGAGCTGAGATAGGCATAGTTAGCTCGTTTTCAGTCATGAATGCATACTGAAGCATCTGCTTCGTTTCATCCATCATTTCTATAAACGCAGGATCTAGATGTCCAATTGTCTGCCTTGCCATGGCACTTAAAATTCTTGGGTGAACATCTGAAGGGCCTGGACCCATAAGTAATCTATTTGGCGGAGAAAATGATTTCATTTTTTAATCTCGGTTGTTAGTTCATTCTTGAATCTATCTGACATATGTCACTTCAAAGCTAATAGAAACAATATATAATTTTTTTATAATTATCTTAGATACTGAAATAATAATTAATAATTAAATTCATAACCGCTTGAATTTAATTTTAAATAAATGTGTTTCATCTCACTATGATAGGAATATCCATAACAATTGAAGGCAAGATGTGTCAATAATTTCTCAGTTAACGAAGTCGTTACCAAAACACACAGTTATTAGTGGCGCTGAAAATACTCGGCCATTTGAATGTGATGGGCTGAGCGTTTATAAACAAGAGCCTTTGGCTGTTGTTTTGCCGAGTGAGGTCGGTCAAATTAAAAAGGTACTAGAAATCTGCCGTCAGAATAACACACCAGTCGTAACAAGAGGTGCTGGAACTGGGCTTTCAGGAGGCGCTATGCCCCTAAAGGATAGCGTTGTTCTGGGACTCTCAAAATTAACTAACATTATTTCTATCGATCAAAATGCTCGCACTGCAGTAGTTCAGCCTGGCGTTAGAAATTTGGCAATTAGTGAGGCGGCTGAGGAGTTCGGATTATATTATGCTCCAGATCCCTCGTCTCAAATTGCATGCACTATTGGGGGAAATGTCGCAGAAAATGCTGGCGGAGTTCACTGCCTTAAGTATGGACTCACAGTTCAAAATATTGAGTCTCTCAAAATCTTAACGATCGATGGAGATGAGTTAGTATTCTCTCGTCAAGATGACGGCTTAGGATTGTTGGCACTCATGACTGGATCAGAGGGGCTTTTAGGTGTTATTACTGAAATAACAGTTAAGCTCACTCCAAAGCCTGAACTAGCTAAACTGGTGATGGCTGGTTTTGACAGTGTCAGAGATTGTGCACAGGCGGTTGCTGATATTATCAAAAACGGCGTTATTCCGGCGGGTCTTGAGATGATGGATGAGTTTGCAATAGAGGCCGCTGAAGACTTTGCAAAACCAGGATACCCCTTAATGGCAAAAGCACTTCTTCTATGTGAATTAGACGGCTCTATTGACCTTGTGAATAACGATGTGAATGTAGTTAAAAATCTACTTTCAAAGGCGACTTCAATCAGAGTTTCAGAAACCGAAGAAGAGAGACTCCTGTTATGGAAAGGAAGAAAATCAGCATTCCCAGCAGTAGGCAGGATATCTCCAGATTACTATTGTATGGATGGAACCATTCCTAAGAGACACTTAGGTGATGTTCTTGAAAAAATTAATAAACTATCAAGACACTATAACCTGAGGGTTGCAAATGTTTTTCATGCGGGGGATGGTAACCTCCATCCTTTAATATTATATGATGCAGGAATTCCAGGCGAACTAGAAAAAACTGAAGAGTTTGGAAATAAAATTCTTAAGATTTGCATTGAAGCTGGAGGAAGCATCACAGGAGAGCACGGTGTTGGTGTAGAAAAGTTGGATGCAATGTGTTATCAATACAGTGAGGCAGAGTTAGATGTTTTTCATCAAATTAAAGCTGCTTTTGATCCACACGCACTCCTCAATCCTGGCAAAGCAGTTCCAACCCTACATCGCTGCGCTGAACTCGGCAATATGCATGTCCATCATGGTAATTTGCCTCATCCTGAACTGGAGCGCTTCTGATTATGAACTCCATTTCAGAGCTCCAAAAAAAAATAAGAAATGCTAGCCAACTAAGAATTACGAGTTCAGGTGATGAATCTGACGATGAGCTATTAAATATGTCGTCTTACTCTGGCGTGGTTGAATATTTTCCAGAGGAGCTCGTCATTACGCTTAAAGCAGGAACATCCATCAAAGAAGCTAGAGAAGTCCTGGAAAAAAATAGCCAGGCATTCTCATTCTATGTGAGTGATTCTAAAAAGACTATTGGATCAATTTATGCAACATCGGGTTCAGATCTGTCCGACAGTGTTTTGGGGGTTCAAATTATTAATGGCAAGGGAGATCTTCTAAATTTTGGCGGACAGGTGATGAAAAATGTAGCCGGTTATGATGTCTCAAGGCTTCTAGTTGGCTCATTAGGTAAGCTTGCTGTGATTACCCAGATCAGCTTCAAGGTTCTCCCAGAACAAGTTGTAAATAGATTAGATCTTAAAGAGGTTAAGAGTAGAACTGAATCTCCTATAAAGAGTGAAATTGAAAAAAAACTCAAGAGTGTGTTTGATCCTTATGGAGTTTTTATCTAATGCATATAGACCTAGCCAACAACGCAATCTCAGAATCAACTCAAGATAGAGCCAGTCAAATAATTGAATCATGCGTTCATTGCGGCTTCTGTTTAGCTACTTGTCCAACATACCAGTTGTTAGGAGATGAGTTAGACTCTCCTAGGGGCAGGATTTATCTTATTAAATCTGCATTAGAGAAGAACCAATTTAGTCAAAAATCTTTGAGTCATATGGATCGATGCCTTACATGTCGATCCTGTGAGACAACTTGCCCTTCTGGCGTTGAGTATGGTCAGTTGCTTGAAATAGGGCGTGAAATGATGGAATCCAAGAGAGGAAAGCTGCAGGCACTGTATCGATACATCGTTAGAAAGACCCTTTTAACCCCATTACTCTTTAGGCCTATTGGGTATTTTCTTCGTCACTCCAAGGTAAGCTCAAAACCAATCAAACCCAATACAATAGACTCCTCTGTTCTTTTGATGGGAGGTTGTGTTCAGCCATCACTCGCACCAAACATCAATCACAGTATAAAAAATATATTGGCTAAATTAAATATTGAAGTAAGGGAGTCCTCTCAAAGTGAATGCTGCGGCGCCCTTGATCAGCATCTAGCCGCCTCTAACGATGCGCTAAAAAAAGTTAAACGAAACATTGATACCTGGATTTCACAGCTTGACTCCGGCGTTGAGGCAATCATATCCAGTGCGAGTGGCTGCGGCATAATGATTAAGGATTATCCTAATCTCTTTGAAGAGTCTGATTCGTATTATGAGAAAGCACTCCTTGTTTCCTCAAAAACTAAGGATATTGCTGAATTTCTTGCCAATAAAGATTTGAGTATGCTCAACCTAAAAGAGTTAAATATTAGCTATCATGAGCCGTGCACTATGCAGCATGGTCAAAAATTAGGCGGCCTAGTTGAGTCAATTCTTTCGGATTTTGGTTACATTAAAAAGACGGTCAAAGATTCACATATTTGTTGTGGTTCTGCTGGTACTTACTCGATTTTTGAGACTAAAATAGCCAACCAACTCAGATCAGAGAAAATTGAAAATCTAAATGCCTCAAAACCTAAAATGATTGTCACTAGTAATATTGGATGCCTAATGCACCTTCAAAAGGGAAGCTCGATCCCAGTAAAGCATTGGGTGGAGCTTCTTGATGTCTAGAAGAAGAAAGCTAAAAAGTAAGAGTTATGAAATTGAGATTGAGTCTTTATCTCATGAGGGCAGAGGTATCTCTCACATGGATAATAAGGTTATATTTACCCGAGGCGCTTTACCTGGAGAGAAGGTTATTGCCTCTAGGACCCTGTCTCGAGCTAAGTATGAGGAGGCGGACGTTACCGAAATACTTGAGCCTTCTTCTGACAGAATCGAGCCAAAGTGCTCGGTTTATGGAATATGTGGCGGCTGCTCATTTCAGCACCTATCGAGCGAAAATCAAATTAATGCAAAACAGGACTGGCTTCAAAGCGCCTTTAAGGGGCAAGCCAAGGTAGAGCCAAAAGAGTGGCTAAAGCCAATGCAGATTGGGAGCTGGGGCTATCGACGTAAAGCTCGGCTCGGGGTTCGTTATGTCGCAAAGAAAGAGAGGGTTCTGGTTGGTTTCAGAGAGAGAAAATCCTCATTTGTCACTGTCATGAGTCGATGTGAGGTTTTGCATCCCTCCCTAGGTGACAACCTTGAATTACTCTCAGAGTGCATAGAGAGGCTTAGCATTAAAGAGCATATTCCTCAAATCGAGGTCGCCATTGCAGAAAAAGACACCATTTTGATATTGAGGCACCTTCAGCCACTGACTAATAAAGATGAAGAGGTCTTGAGTGACTTCGCCCAAAAGCTTCAAATTACTTGGTATCTGCAAAGTGGTGGGCTAGATACTATAAAGCCTCTAACAAAATCTGTTCAGCTTACTTACTCAATTCCAGATCATAGTATTGAAATGTCTTTTTTGCCCAATGACTTTACCCAAGTCAACTTTGAGCTCAATAAAAAAATGATTAATTTGGCAATAGATCTCTTGGAGTTAGATGAACAAGATAATGTCATTGATCTTTTTTGTGGACTTGGTAACTTCACACTCCCTATTTCAAAATATGTCAATAAAGTGGTTGGCATTGAAGGAGATCGAGGCTTGGTAGAGAGGGCAAAGGAAAATGCTGAGGCAAATAATATCTCCAATGCATCCTTTTATAAGGCTGATTTATTTGAGGATGTATCTGGTTTCGAATGGTTTAGAGGTCAAAATTATAATAAAGCATTAATAGATCCTGCTAGGACAGGGGCAATCGAGATTGTAGATCTTCTTCCTAAGCTAAATGTTGAGCGTTTGGTTTATGTCTCATGCAACCCAGCAACCCTTGCAAGAGACACTGCAAGGTTGATTGACTTAGGCTTTTATCTGGAGAATGCAGGGGTTATGGACATGTTTCCCCAAACAGCACATGTTGAGTCAATTGCACTTTTTACTCGAAAAAAATAAAGCATAGAGTATCATTACTCAAGAAATACCTTATAAGGAAATAGAATGGAATACAAAAGAAACTTACTTCCAAAAATGGCTGTTGATAGGTTAAATGAAAATCCAGATGCTGTATTGATTGATGTCAGAACAAGCGCTGAACATAAGTATGTTGGCTTTCCTGAAAATTCTATTTTAATTCCCTGGTTTGATGAGCCAGACTTAAACTCTGATCCTTCAGCTTTTTGCGAGGCAGTAAATAATCATCTTAGTGATCGTAGTGACATTTTAGGCACAGAATTGATTCTCATCTGCAGAAGTGGATTCAGATCGAATGAGGCTTTAAAGTGTCTACAAAGTAATGGGTTTACTTGTGTTTCTCATGTCGCGAGTGGTTTTGAGGGCGACTTAGACGAGAATGATCACCGAGGCAATCTTAATGGCTGGCGGAATGATGGGATGCCTTGGTCTCAGGGCTAAACAATCTCGAGCTTTGCGTAAGAACTAATAAGCCACTTTGTTCCTGCTTTTTGAAATTTGATTTGTAGTCTCATCGAATCACCACTTCCCTCGTAATTTAGGATTGTTCCATGCCCAAATTTGGCATGATTGACGACTTGGCCAATAGAATAGATGGAACTACTTGAAGTGGATACCATTTTTTGCGGTGAACTTTTAACGTCCTCATAAGCAGTTGTCGTATAGTCGCTATTTGGATTCTTAATGTAATTTAAAAAGCTTTTAGGGATTTCATCTAAAAACCTTGAATTAAGTGAATAAAAAGACTGGCCATGAAGGAATCTTCTACTTGCATAGCTTAGTGTCAGTGATTGCATTGCTCTGGTCATGCCGACGTAACAAAGACGCCTTTCCTCATCAAGTAAGTGAGGTTCATCTTTACTCTGCCTTGAAGGGAATAAGTCCTCCTCCAAACCAACTAAAAAGACAACAGGGAATTCTAATCCTTTTGCAGAATGAACGGTCATTAACTGAACACTTTCTTGACTAGATTGATTCGATTCACCGCTAGAGTCAAGCGTTGCTAGAGCAATAAAACCCTGAGTTTCATTCATCTCGCTTTCATTCTCGTGAACATATTGTTTGGCTGCTGTAACTAACTCATCTAGATTTTCTCGTTTACTTCCAGCCTTATCAGTCTTATCATTGGCATAGTGAGTCATCAATCCTGACTGAAGAAGAGTTGAGTCAACTTTTTCACTAAGTGTTAGATTTTTAGTGCTATCAATAAGCGCTTCAATCAGATGAATAAATCCTTGTAAGGCATTCCCTGCTCTGGCTGGAAGGCTTTCAATAATAGCAATAGATGATTGAAAGAGGTCGGTATGATTTTCAGCTGCATGGGATCTAATCTTTTCAATGGTGGATATTCCGATGCCTCGCGTTGGAAAGTTGACAACCCTCTCAAAAGCAATATTGTCAGAGGTATTTTCTGCAAGACGGATATAGCCCATTGCATCTTTTATTTCAGCGCGCTCAAAAAATCTGAGACCACCATAAATTCTGTAATTAATATTTCTTTTAATTAGGGATTCTTCAAAGACGCGAGATTGAGCATTTGAACGATAGAGTATGGCGCATTCACTAAGATTTTTTCCTTGATTAAAATGGTTCTCGATTTCACTTACTACATATTGTGCTTCCTCAGTTTCTGTTCGCGCATTAAAAATATTGATGAGATCTCCATCTCCTGACTCAGTCCATAATGACTTTTCAAGTCTATTTTGATTTTTTGCAATGAGAGCATTGGAAGCACTAAGAATGTTTCCAGTTGAGCGATAATTTTGCTCAAGCTTGATAACTTTTATGGGCTTGAAGTCGTTTTCTATCTTTTGTATGTTTTCAACTCTTGCTCCTCTCCATCCATAAATAGACTGGTCATCATCACCAACACAGAAGACATGATTATTTTGATTGTGCAGTATTTTTATAAATTGATACTGGATTCGATTGGTGTCTTGGAACTCATCTACCAAAATATGACAAAACTTTTTTTGATAATAATCTAATAAATTCTGATTATTCTTTAAGAGTTCATAGCTTTTAACCAGCAAGCCAGCAAAATCAACCAGATCATTGGCTTGACAATGCTTCTCATAGAGATCAAAAACCTTAGCACTCTGTTTTACAAAAAAGTTATAGCCTGCATCAATATTTTGAGGGAGTATGCCCTCATCTTTTTGTTGGTTAATAAACCATTGCACTTTTCGGATAGGAAACTTTGTATCATCAATACCGTTTTCTTTCATTAAGCGTTTAACAATTCGAAACTGATCTTGAGAGTCTAGAATTTGAAAGGTGGGTGATAACTTTGCCTCGAGTGGATGTGTTCTGAGAAGTCTATGAGCAAGGGAGTGAAAAGTACCAACCCACATCCTGCCAATGGGTTGTCTCAGAAGGTTGGTCAGCCTTTCTTTCATCTCATTTGCAGCCTTGTTCGTAAAGGTCACTGCAAGGATATCATCAACATGATGATTTTTTTCAGAGACTAGATAATGGATTCTATGGGTTAAAACTCTTGTTTTACCGCTTCCAGCGCCAGCAAGTATTAGGGCATTAACGTCTTCACTCAGGACTACTGACTGTTGCTGTTTTTCATTTAATCCGTCAGCAATAGGTGGTGAAATCATAATAGTTAATTGAATATAAAAAAGGCTTTATTTAAGCTCTAACTTTAAGCAAAAATCGCACTCAAATGAGTCAGTATAGATAAATTATAATCAGTAATTGAGTCATTATAATGTTGACTGATTATTTAATACTATATTAGAACATTCAGATGAATAAAACTTGGAATGAGAGTGTTAGAAGTTCTTTAAAAAATGCCAATGATTGTAATGAGTATTTTGATAATGATCGATTTCAAGATGGTAATTTTCCAATCAAGATCCCACTTGAATTTGCTAAGAGAATAGATAAAACTAACCCTTTAGATCCTCTTTTATTGCAAATTCTTCCTAAAGAACGTCAAAGTACAAAAGGTTTTATTGATTCGCCAGTATACGATGAAGAGTTTTCACCTGTGAAGGGCTTGATTCATAAGTATCCCTCTCGAGTTCTATTAATATCGAGTAGTGTTTGTGCTATCCATTGTCAGTATTGCTTCAGACAAAATTTTGATTATGACGATAATGATGTTTTAAAAAATTGGGCTGATATTCAAAGTTATTTATCAAAAAGAATTGAGGTTAATGAGGTTGTATTGAGTGGCGGTGATCCACTCACATTGAGTGATAAAAAAATTAACAAAATATTAAGGAAGATTGAAAGCATTCAACATATTAAAACACTGAGAATTCATACAAGAACAGCCGTTGTCATACCTTCTAGAATTACTGAGGAGCTTATAGCATCACTCAATCAAACAAAGCTCAAAGTTGTGATTGTTTTTCATATTAATCATGCTCAGGAAATATCAGATGAATTTGTTAATAACATAAAGGCTTTGCGAAATCATATATTGCTTAATCAGTCAGTTTTTTTGAGAGATGTGAATGATGACGCTAAGACTCTAGCTGAACTATCCTATAAGCTTTTTGAGGCATCTATATTGCCCTATTATATCCATCTACTTGATAAGGTTTCTGGAGCAGAAAGTTTCTTCATTTCAGATAATCAGGCTCATAAGATTTATAAAGCTCTACAGAATATGGTGCCAGGCTATTTGTTACCTAAATTAGTTAGAGATGAGGGAGGTGAGTCTAAGAGATTGGTGATATAAATTTATCTAAATCTTCAATAGTTACTTCTCCCATAAATGTTTGTAGTAACTCTCCCTCAGGACTATATATTTGAGTTGTAGGCATTCCAACAATCTCACCAAAATTTGAGTATTCAGAGTCATTCTGATAATCATAAAGGACGATTGGATATTTGATATTAAAGCGTTCAATAAACTCATTAATAACTTCGATGTTAACTGGCTCAAAATCTAACCCTAATATCTCAACATGATCAGAATTTTTATTATAGAATTTTACAAATGCAGGAATCTCTTTTAAGCATGGAGTGCACCAAGTAGCCCAAAAATTAACTACCAGGTACTTCCCCTTTGTATTTTTTTCTGTATACACATTTCCCTTGATATCGGTCAATTTAAATGTTAGTTCAGGTTCTTGCTCGTACCATGGCATCAGAGGCTTTACCCAGTCAACTAATGAGTTAAGACTGAGTGCCTGGCTAGTATGAATAGGAGATATTAGCAAGAGTATAATAAGTAGTTTTTTCATGAGTTAAATTAATGAGTGCCAAGATTTATCACAATACGCGCTGCTCTAAATCAAGAGCAACACTTGCCATTTTAGAACAAAACGATGTTGACTTTGAGGTTGTTAATTACCTTGATACTCCTCCAAATGAGCAAGAACTTAAAGCTATCTTGAAGGATTTAGGAATCAGTGCTCGAGATCTCATGAGAAGGGGAGAGTCAAAATACAAAGAGCTTGGCCTTTCTGATAAGTCTCTCAGTGAAGATCATTTAATAAAAGCAATGTTAGAGTCACCCATTTTAATTGAACGTCCTATTGTTAGAACAGACAAAGGGGTTGCCATTGGAAGACCACCAGAGAATATTAATTCAATCCTGTGAGTTAATTCTTTAACTCCTATGGTATGGGTGGTTAGTCATTAAACTGTGGCCTCGATAGAGTTGCTCTACTAACAGTAATCTAGCCATGGAGTGAGTCAAAGTTAGGTTAGATAAGCTCCAAATCAAATTACATTTTTGTTTCAGCTCTGACGAAAGCCCATCTGCACCACCGATAATCATTGCCACACTCTCACCCTCAAGCTGCCACTTCTCAATTGATTTAGATAGCTCTTTGCTTGATTGCTGTTTACCTAGCTCATCAAATGCTATCAAAAGAGATGAGCCAGAGGCTGCATCTAGAATTAATTTCTCTTCTAGGTTTTTAGTATTTTCAGCACTAATTGATTTTCGGTTTTGAGACTCTAGAGCTGTGATTGTGAAATTATAGTTTTTAGGGAGTTGCTTCTTATAGTGTTCAATGCCATGGGAGATCCAGTCGGGCATTTTTTTTCCTATAGCAATAAGGTTAATCCTCATCTTTATCGATAGACCATAATTTTTCTAGTTTATAAAATTCTCTAGTTTTTTCGGTCATAACATGAACTACCACTTCTCCAAGATCAACAAGAGCCCATTCGCTAGACTCAGTACCTTCAGTTCCTAGGACTGGCATATTAAGCCTTTTGGCTTCGCTACTGACATTGTTAGCTATGCCTCGGACATGCTGAATAGATCGTCCAGTTGTGATAATAATAGCCTCCATATCATCACTCTGTTTCATAATATTGAGAGTTACAATTTTCTCTCCTTTTAAATCATCAATAACATTTTCAACAACTTTTATTTGTTCAGCAAGTTTCATATTTTTTGTAAAAAATTTATAACAGAAGAGGGCATTAAATTATCAAGATTTTGATTGCCGGCAATTTTACCTCTAATATCGCTAGATGAAATATCTATAAGCTGTGCATTAGAGAAATATAAAAGACCATTTGAATTGGCCCTTAACTGATCAATATTATCTGCTATCTTAAAAGTATCAAGATTCTTATGATTGGGCTGATCTCCATTTCTCGGAAGGATAATCATATGAACAAGCTTCGAAAACTCATCCCATTGTTTCCATGTTTTGAAGTTTACAAAGCTATCCATGCCAATAATAAGACAAATTGTCTCTTCTTTGTGAATCTCTACTAGCTCTTTAAGAGTGTCAATCATATAAGAGCTTCCACCACGAAGAATTTCCCTTTTATCAATCTCAAGTTCAGAAAAATCTTCAATTGCAAGGCTTAACATCTTAATTCTTTGATCAGATGAATATTTAAGAGAGCCTTTATGTACAGGTTCATAGCAAGGCAGAAGAAACAAGCGTTTAATAGCCAGTTCATTCTTAATTGAGGTTGCTGTTTTAAGATGTCCTAAATGAACGGGGTCAAAGGAGCCGCCATAAATCCCTATCATAGTAGGGCATTTACCTCATCTAGTGTCATTGGTGACATTGGGTATGTTCTTGTTGAGTCATGAACATGCATTCTATAACGGACAAATGTGTCTTCATCCTCAATTAACAAGAAAGGATTAGCCTTTTTTTGTTCAGCAATCGTCGTTGTAATTTCTGAGCCATAGTTATGTCCACATAGTAAATGAATATCATCAGGTACCTGAGCCATTAATTTTTTTAAAGAGTGGAATAACGTGACTGGATTTGATCCAGCAAGACTACAGATTCCAACACCATATACAAATAATGTATCGCCAGCAATAAGATGTTCATCAAGAAGATAGCAGACACCACCAGCTGTATGGCCAGGAGTTTCAATAATTTTTATTTCAATATCACCAAGCTTAATCACATCCCCATCATCAACAGTATGAACTGGATTTTCAATATTGAGGTAGGGAACCTCATTAACACCAGCAGTAATTTTTGCTCCAGTTTTATTAGCAAGGTCGTCTACTGCGTTCGTATGGTCGCCATGCCAGTGCGTTATCCAGATGTCCGTAAGTGTATAACCTTTATCCTTAATTTTCTTTAAAAATAAATCAGGCTCCCATGCTGGGTCTACAATTGCGCATGTTTTGGTAGCTTTATCAAAGATAAAATGAATTGAATTTTCATAGGCGCCGATATGATAAAGCACCTCGATTGAGTAATTATTGCTGTTATATTTTTTTTCCATAATAGTACTATTTTACCAATTTTGACTTGACTGAAATGAGATACAGATTATAATCTACGGTTTTGCTAACAACCCGGTTTTTTGGGGCTATAGCTCAGCTGGGAGAGCGCAACACTGGCAGTGTTGAGGTCGGCGGTTCGATCCCGCCTAGCTCCACCATAGCAAAAATGATTTTGTCCGGTTCGTCTATCGGTTAGGACTCCAGGTTTTCATCCTGGCAAGAGGGGTTCGATTCCCCTACCGGATGCCATTTTTTTTGATTAAGTAAGTTAAATTTAACTTACTTTTTCAATTTAAAATCCTCTAAAATTTTTTATGTCCCGTTCGTCTAGTGGCCTAGGACGCCAGGATTTCATCCTGGAAACAGGTAGTTCAAATCTCCTACGGGACGCCACTTAAAGACAAATCTATCGATATTCTTTTATTCATTTAAGTTTCAGGATTGATTTGACCTAAATCACCTTTGATTATTACTCAATTTACTCAATGCAATTGTTGTTATAGTTTAATTATTGAAATATTCATTAAAGGGGTTTTATGAGTCATATTATCTATGAGCCAGTTAAACAAAGGCTTCAGCGAAGTGAATTGGCTGTTCCTGGATCTAGTCCAAAGATGTTTGAAAAGGCTTTACAAAGTTCTGCTGATTATGTCTTTTTAGACCTAGAGGATGCAGTAGCTCCAGACGATAAAATACCCGCTCGACAAAATGTAATTGATGCCATTAATGATCTTGACTGGAAAGGCAGTGGCAAAACGATTTCAGTTCGAATTAATAGTATTGATACTCACTATATGTATCGGGATGTAGTTGAGGTTGTGGAGCAGGCTGGGAGTAAGCTTGATACCATTTTACTTCCAAAAGCAGGAACAGCATCTGATGTGTATATGTTGTCAGCGATGCTTAATCAAATAGAGACAGCAAAAGGCCTAAAAAATAGAATTGGAATTGAGATTCTGATTGAAACTACATTAGGTATGGCTAATGTGATGGAGATTGCAAAGCAAGGGCGAGATGAAAGACTTGAGGCTATGCATTTTGGCGTAGCTGATTATGCCGCAAGCTGCAGAGCCAGAACAACTGTTATCGGTGGTTTGAATCCAGATTATCCTGGTGATCAATGGCATGCTGGATTGTCCCAGATGTTAGTTGCGTGCCGTGCTTATGGACTGCGTGCAATTGATGGGCCATTTGGAGATTTTAATGATCCGGAGTCTTACAAAGATGCAGCACGAAGGGGCGCAGCTCTTGGGTTTGAGGGAAAATGGGCCATCCACCCATCTCAGATTGAGCTTGCTAATGAGGTTTATACGCCACCTAATGAAGAAGTTTCTCATGCAAAGCAAATTCTGATTGCTCTTGATGAGGCGGCAAAAGCTGGAAGAGGGGCGGCCCAACTTAATGGACGTATGATCGATGCAGCATCCGCTAAGATGGCTGAAAATATTGTGAATACAGATAACGCAATTCATGGAAAGGTCTAGGTGTAGTTATGAATATTCATGAATATCAAGCCAAAAAACTCCTTGCTAAGTATGGGGTTCCAATTCCTAAGGGAGGTATTGCACACTCAGCAACAGAGGCAATTTATCAGGCTAATGAATTGGGTGGAAATTCATGGATAGTTAAAGCACAACTGCACTCTGGTGCAAGAGGAAAAGCGGGTGGAGTTAAATTATGTAAAAGTCATAGCGAAATTTCTGAATTTTGTGACAAGCTACTCGGAAATAACCTAGTCACCAATCAGACAGGCCCTCAAGGAAAGATGGTTTCCAGTATCTATGTTGAAGAGGCTAGTGACATCAGTAAAGAGCTTTACTTTAGTATTGTTCTTGACCGTGCTACTCAGAAAGTTACTCTCATTGCCTCAACTGAGGGTGGTATGGATATTGAGAAAGTGGCTGAGGAGACACCTGAAAAAATTGCAAAAATTGTTATTGATCCTGCAGTTGGCATGCAACCCTTTCAATCTAGGCAATTGGCCTTTACGCTTGATCTGCCAAATCAGGCGGTTGGAGTTGCAAGCAGAGCAGTAATGAAATGTTATCGTGCCTTTCGAGATACTGACGCCAATTTATTGGAAATTAACCCATTGGTTTTAACATCAGATAATCAAATATTAGCTATTGATGCAAAGATGACATTTGATGCTAATGCCCTATACCGTAGACCAGAGATTTTTGAATTCCGCGATAAGACTCAAGAGGATCCTAGAGAAACCAATGCTGCAGAGCATGATCTAAGCTATATTGGATTGGAAGGAAACATAGGCTGTATTATTAATGGTGCAGGATTGGCAATGGCCACCATGGATATGATTCAGCATGCTGGAGGAGAGCCTGCTAATTTCCTTGATATTGGCGGCGGCGCATCACCTGAAAGAGTAGCAACATCGATTGAGTTAGTTCTTTCAGATCAAAATGTTGAAGCCATACTAATTAATATCTTCGCAGGAATAAATCGCTGCGATTGGGTAGCTCAGGGAATCGTCGATTTATTAAATAAACGTGATATTAACATTCCTTTAGTTGTTCGTTTGTCTGGAACAAATGTTGAAAAAGGACAAAAAATTTTAAAAGATAGCGGTAAGAAAGTTATTACAGCAAATACTCTAGCTGATGCAGCTCATAAGGTTGTTGATGCCTGGAAGGATAATCATTAAAGGTTGAGATATGAGTATATTTATTGATGAAAAAACACCAGTATTAGTTCAAGGGATTACTGGGAGAATTGGCTCTTTTCACGCCCAGGAAATGATTGATTATGGAACCAATGTGGTTGCTGGAGTAACACCTGGAAAAGGAGGTATGACCCATCTAGGTATCCCCGTATTTAATACTGTTGAGGAGGCTGTTAAGGCAACAGGTGCAGAGGCTAGTATTGTTTTTGTACCACCAGCTTATGCAGGTGATGGAATTATGGAGGCTGCTGAATCTGGGATTAAATATTGCGTTAGTATTACTGATGGCATACCAACGCATGATATGATCCGAGTAAAGCGATATATTAATAGTGCTCAGCCAGATGAGAGAATGATATTGACCGGTCCAAACTGTGCTGGAACTATTAGCCCAGGTAAAGCTATGATGGGAATCATGCCAGGGCACATCTATATGAAAGGCAAAGTTGGCTTAATTGGAAGATCTGGTACTTTAGGATATGAGGCAGCGTCTCAAATGAAAGAGTTAGGTATTGGTATAAGTACAGCTGTAGGTATTGGTGGAGACCCAATCAATGGAAGTTCTTTTGTAGAAATACTTAAGCATTTTGAAAAAGATGATGAGACTGAAGCTGTTTTGATTATTGGAGAAATTGGCGGCCCTCAGGAAGCTGAAGCTGCAGACTACTTTAAAAATAATATGAGTAAGCCAATGGCTGCCTATGTTGCCGGTTTAACTGCTCCACCTGGACGCCTTATGGGGCATGCAGGAGCGATTGTAAATTCCAGCGGAGAGAGTGCTGCAGAAAAAGTAATTATGCTTAAAGATGTAGGAATTCTGGTAGCACCAACACCTTCAGATATGGGTATTACAATGGCAAAACTATTAAAAGCTAACTGAGATAATAGTCATTCTGAAGAAATAGATTTAATCTCTATTTCAGGCTCAGTAGACATTCTTAATTTGTTAGCTAAAAACCAAACTACTCCAACACCTAATGCCCACCAAATAATTTGCCATGCCCAGATGGATGGCATTCCAAGCATCCAATCCTCATAACCATTGTTTGGCTTTCCAAAAACAAAGTTACCAAATATAGATCCAGGCCCTATAGCAAAGAACATCCAAACCATTAATAGAAGACCTCCAACAGGTTTAGACCAGCGGTCATTATTTTTCCTAATACTATGCTCTCGAATAAAAGAATGGAATTTCTCTCTGTGCTCCCTATCTGGATCATTATTAGTCAAAAATGACATAATTAAACAAATGGAAATATTAAAGAACATTCCCCATACAGCTGAATGAATTGTCCAGGGCCATACCCCCCATGGAAGTCTTCCACCAGTTAATTTTTGTCCTAATGTATCAGTAAAAACAACAACAATTAGCCCGATAATTAATCCAGCAATTGCTGCATTTTTCGTTATCCATGGAAACCAAGTAATACTTAATAATGATGGCCAGAGTTGAAATGAAAAAGCAATCGCTAAACCACCAAGTAGAAGTGTGGCTTCCATAGAAAAAGAAGCAAGCAACATTCCACATAAAAAAACTAAAGCAGTAAAAATTTTTGCAGACTTAATTTGAAGTCTGTAATCTGCATCTTTGTTAAAGTATTGAACATAAATATCTCGACATAGAATATTTCCTGTCGTAAACATAAACGCAGCAGCGGTAACTTGTAAAGCAGCAACTGCACAAATTGTAAGAAAGCCAAACATCCATGGCGAAGAATTGCCTATAAGCTTTATATAATGTATGACTAATTCTGTATATTGCTCTTTAGATAGCTCGGGTAAGTAATTAGCTACTGCAAATCCAGCTTTATTTACAGCACTACTTGCCCCAAGTAAATTTGCACTGACTCCTTGTAGTGTAGAAAATAAAAGCATAATAATGCCGACACAAGCTGCAGCTCCCCATATTTGATGAATTGAGAACCCTTTAGGAGATTTGCTCGTAAATCCCAACATTGTGAAAGTAGGTGAAGATTGGATTCCCATAACTGACATCATAAATGTAAGAGTCATAATTGCTGTCCAAGGACCACCTTTTGGAGTTTCTACTCCAATACCGTCAGTAAATTGAATAACACCAGGAATTGAAAAATATCCAGGGAAGTTTCCACCGCCCATTCCTTTTGTTTTTCCAAGATGACTAGTTAGGCTTTTAGCCATATTTGCTAAACCTTCATTTAAATTGTCAAAACCACCAACAAGATTAAGAGCAATAACCCCCAGTAATATCATTCCAAGAAAAAATAATATAGTCTGAACAACTGAAATTTTTGCAATAGCCTGCATTCCCCCCATAATTGAATACAAAAGTACAAATCCAGATAATGACCACATAGCTACATTTCGGGAAAAAATACCGTTAGTTAGTTCACTTATCAAAAATCCTGAAGAGCCAAAAAGAAGTGCTGCAAAGGGTATGCCAAAAAGCAGAGCTATCCCTACAGAAATGATTCTTAAAGTGTCATCTTTAAAGTATGCTGCTAACATTTCACCAGCTGTAGTATAGCCAAATCGTCTTCCAAGCATCCATTGCCTTTTAAGTAGGACAACACCTGAGATTGCAACAGCTATTGCAAAAAATGAGGTGTTTGCAAATTGAAAGCCATCCCTAAAAATAAGCCCTGGATGAGCAATAAAAGTCCATCCAGCAAAAGAAATACCGGTTGCTGCTATAGCAAATACCCATGGTGAAAGATTTCGCCCAGATAAAAAATAATCATCCCCAGTTGCTATTTGTTTTGAGGCTCTAACCCCCCAAAAAAAACAGTAGGACCAGTAAAGGACCAAAAATATAAATATCCATGTTATTGCTTCAATCATTATATTTATATTCCTGAGTTAAGTAATTAGATATCATTATGAATTCAATATTAAATTTGTGTTCTGATGTGTGGGGATCTTGCATATAAAGCTACCATTGGCAGTATTAGAAGACCAAAAACAAACTGTTGCCCTTCATAGCTCAATCCAATACCAACTAAAAATGATGAAAGGACTTGCAATACAAGAACACCAATTACTGTAAAGCCATACCCTCCTTTCCCTCCAAGAAGAGAAGTACCTCCAACAACAACAGCTGCTATTGTTTGAAAAAGATAAGGGCCACCAACACCTACAAACCCACCACCACTCCAGCCTAATAGTAAAATACCAGTAAGCGCAGAGACAAACCCACCAATTGCAAATGCTCCAATCCAGTATGCTCTTTCTGAAATAGATAATCTTGCTGCTGCAGTTCGATTTCCACCGACTGCATATAGACTTCTGCCCCAAGTTGTATTCGATAGGGCAATAATCATAATGATCGATGCCACAACCCAGATCACGACTACAGGAGGGATACTAACCCCAAGAAAAGTTCCATTTGTAGCAGCAATATTTGATAACCATTTTGGAACTACGCCAAAAACACTACCTCCAAAGTCTGAACCAATAGTCGTTAGTGCTTGAACAGCTCCAGTCACAACAAAACCAACACCAAGAGTTAGAATAAGTGCTTGCCCTTGAAGTCGAAAACTTAATAAACCATTAACTAGTCCAACTCCTAAACCCATGAGGAGTACTGCAATAATACAAATCCAAGGGGGTATGCCGAGTGTAATTAAGTACATCAAACCAATATTTGCAGCTCCAATTACAAAACTTACTGATAAATCTAAGCCTCCAAGAAGTACAACTAGAGTTTGTCCAATGCATGCAAGCCCAAGAAAAGAGGCAAAAAGAAGCATAGACTTAAGATTTAAAGTTGATATAAAGCCATCTACAATAAGAGAGCCCATAATAAAAAGTCCAATTAGGACTGCTAAGCCCATAAGTGCACTTTTATTATTTTTTGCTACTGAATTAGTGATTATCAATACTAGGAGTGTTAGAAAAAATACTACTAATGAGAGGATATTTTGCCATTGGAAAAAATCATCCATAGCAAAAGCAAGTGCAACAAATGCAATAATCATTGCTAGTATTCCAATTATTGCTCCTCTATTACTTTTGATAAGAAAACTAAAATAACTATCTGTCTGATCTGAGTCTTCAACTTCCTGGATCTTTTGATCTAAATTATTTTCGTTGAGTGTTTCATCAGCATCATAGAAAGTTTCATTATATGTCCACCTTACTGATAGATGATGCCAGCCCCATAGTATTGAACCAAAGATTGCAACTGTATATAGCATAACAAGTTGCGAAGGAGTATCATCAAAAAATCCTAAAACAGCACTTATAGCTGAAACTATTACGGCAATAATGAATCCTAGCCATTTATAAAACGAAAAAGCGGCTTTTCCCATTCTATTTACACGCATTTCTATTCCAGTATGTAAAAGATATTTTCATGATTTATCCCTCCCACTTACTTATAGCATCATCTTTATGATCACCGATAATGTAAGTACTAATAATGTGCATTACATTTGGAGCAGAAATAACTGTAATAGCAATAATGACAATGAGTTTCCATATAGGTACACCTATTGCAAAAAATAAGCCACTCCAGGCTAAAGTAGCAAAAATAGGAATATACCAATATTTCCAAAAGCTTTTGAAGCTCGTCTCTTCCATAGCAATACGTAAAAATATTTGTAGCAATACGATAATAATTGCTATATAAGCTATCTCAGTAACTACTGCCATACCAGCTGATTCAATATTGACCCTTATTGGAGTGGAATATTCAATTAATTGAGCTGGCACACTTTCTAAGCCAGTAGGAATAATAGGGTTTGAATAGTTGGTTATTGAGCTCAATGAAGGGTCAATAGCAACTGCGCTATTACCAACAAAGAAATACATAATAATTAACGTAACTATAGAAATGCCACCAATAAATAGATTGTTTATATTTTTAATTTCTGTATGAACTAAAGGTATTGTAATTGTAAAGAGGAGAGCTGAAACAAGGAGAATTGCATAAATCTCACCAGAAAAACTGCTCATTAAATAACCCTTGTCAGCATCTTGAAAAAATACAGCTCCAACTGCAATAACAGGTATTAATGAGATAAATAAAATCATTGCTATACGCTTAATATTCTTTTTAATTCCTGGCAGCATAGTAAGAATCATCAATGATGATAATAAAACTACCCCAATAAAACCAATGAATAGTGAAGTTGATTTACTTAATGATTCTGATGAGAGAGAGACTTGCTCTAAGCCAAATATACTCATTGAGTAATATTCCAATCCAATTGTGGCTGGTGTGAATACAGCATCTGTTGCCTCTGGATTAAATATTAGACCAAAAGCAGTAATGATTAAGATAATCAATAATCCAATCATTGGGGCACTGATATGTTTAAAAACCATCTTAATAATATAAGCACCCACTACTACTCCAATTATCATAAAGAACATAATTGTCCCTGCTGACAAGGTTTCCTGTTCAACTGCTGCAACAAAGGCCTTATATCTCTTTACTCCAAAGGATTTATCCATTGCTACGCTTACCATAACTCCTGCTGAAATAATCCCCATTACTAAAAATACTAATCCTGGAGAGAGTCCGCGAGCTCGTTTTTGAAGAAATGGAATTGCAATACTGATTAATAATGAAACAACTAACATAAGTCCATAGGACATATCAGTAATAAAGCTTTGCATTTTTCCAAAGTTAAAGGTCGAAAGTGCAAAAGTAATCAAAAATATATTTAGTGAGCCAAGAAGAGCTCCAAAAGCACTTCCACGACCACCTGCTAAATTGGCTCCACCAAGCACAAGTGCAGTAACGGCCATCAATGTATAGGTTGTTCCTTGACTTGGATCACCAGAGCTAATTAATGAAGTAAAAGTTATTGCAGCAAGTCCTGCGTAAATACCTCCTACGACGTGAGCTCCTATTCGTACCATGTTGACATTAACACCACTTGTATAAGTTGCACGCTCATCTGAACCCATCATTTTTAGATTTCCCCAGAATGCCGTTTGAGCTAAGAGGTACCAGCCTGCTGTTGCAACGATTAATATTACGAGAACAGGAGAAAAAATAGAGGTTCCAGCACCCCAACTGTACATCCAATCTGGCGCTAATCCTGATGGTCTAGGCATAATTATAAGATTCAAGCCCACAAGTGACAGATAGCCACTTAAGGAAACAATAATTGGCTGGACACGAACAAAAACAATGATTAAGGCCATCAAAATTTGATACGCTATACCAACGCCAATCGCATACAAGAAGATTGCAATCGGTGACTCTATGAAGCCTATGCCAATCAGTTGAATCATTCCGACATTTATAAATCCAATTAATGGACCAATTGATAAGTCCACCCCGGCTCTTCCAGCCATAACGATTACCGTCAGTGCATAGGTCGCAAGAATTAATGGAGCAACTACAATTATTAAGCCACCAAAACCAGTACTTGAGACTAGATAGGGTCCTCTAATTACTGCGAATATAAGCAATAAAAAGAAAATTACAATAGGCACTATAAGATAGGTACTAGCACCTGAATTTGACTCTTGTTTTTTTGTTAATTCCATTTTAATATTTTTTCAATCAATAACTTTTAATCTTTTGAAGATTGGTCTTTAGTGATTAGTTTTTCAAATTTTTGGATATCTTGCTCACTATATTCATGAGTACTGGATGGATCTGATTTTGAATTACTAATAGCGGCATTATTACTTTGTTCTTTATCTATATTATTAAATTCTTTTTTAGTTTCATTAGTGGCTTTATTGAAAAGCTCCTCATCAGATGCAGAATAAGCTTCCGTTTTTTTAATTTGTACTGATCTAGAACTGCGCTTACTGTTGTTCAACTCCATTAACTGTTCAAATTGATTAGAATCATTCTGAGAATATTCAATGGAATCACTTAAATCATTAGTAGCCATTGGCTCAATCTTTTTGCTTTTTTTATTTTTACTTTCTGAAGAGTTTAATATTGAATTGAAATGCTCTTCATCAGTTAAGGAAAAATCTTGATTTTTAGTTTTAACTGAGTAAACTTTTTCATTGTCTTTTTTGAAATATTTGCTTACGTTGTATCTACTCACATCATTCTCCAATTTATTTTTTTTAGGATGTTCTGATTTATTTGATTGTTCATCTATTTTTGATTCAAAGCTATCCAATTTAAAACTTTCATCTTTATCTGAATTTTCATTTTGAATATGTCCAAACATAGATTCCAGAATTCCATCAGCATTTATTTGTTGGTCTACGAATGTTTCAAAGATACTTCCATTCCTGAATACAATTACACGTGAACAAAAACCTATAAATTCTTCAAGTTCACTCGACATATATATAACTGAATTTCCATCATCAGCAAACTCTCTGAGTTGTTTATAGAGATCTCTTTTAGTTTGAAGGTCAATACCACGAGCTGGGTCTAATAAAACTAAAGTCTTTGGATGAGAGGCGAATGCACGACCAAGCATTACTTTTTGCTGATTCCCACCACTTAGTGAAGTAATTAAATTCTCTTTAGCGCCAGCCTTTATAGCTAATCTTTCAACTTCCCAGTCATAAATATCATTTATTCCACTCCATTCGATTAATCTAACACCAGGGATGTTGGTATTTTGCTTGTACATAGATATTGCTAAATTTTCAACAATACTCAGATTTGGTAAAATTCCCTCTCTCTTTCGATCACCTGAAACAAAAGCAATGCCATGCTTTTTTGCATCCTCTAGGTTATTAATTGAATAGTAATCCTGTCCATGATTGATACTAACTTCAGTAACACCGTCATTAGCATTTGCAATGCCAGCTAATATGCGGACAAAATCATCTTGACCATGACCATCGAGGCCAGTAATTCCAACTATTTCCCCCTTAAGTAGTTTGAAATTAGATTCTTTACTATCAGCCCAAACTCGCATTTTTTGGGTTCTTAAGGCAACTTGAGAGTGAGAGGTTTTATGAGCTTCTTGTTTAGCCACATCTTTACTTTGATCCTTGCCAGTCATTAACTGTAAAAGATTTTTTTCAGTAATTTCACTTTTTTCTAATACCCCAACATCCTTTCCATCTCTCATTACGGTGCATCGATCACTTATTCTTACTAACTCGGCAATTCGATGTGTAACTATTATGATTGCTGAACCCTTATCACGTAACTCTCGCATTTTATTAAAGAGACGTTCAGTTGAATCGAAATCTAAGGCAGCAGATGATTCGTCAAGTATAAGTAAATCTGGTTCACTTAAGAGACCTCTAGCGATTGTAATCCATGCTTTAGTACTCAGTGGTAAATTCCCTGCAGGCATTAAAGGGTCTATATCTTCATCAGCTAGTTCACTTAATAAAGTTCTGGCTTTATCTTCTTTGTCTTTATCAGATAAAGTTTTGGAGAAAAAACCATCAATACCTATAAATAAGTTATCGACAATTGATGCTTCATCAGCAACAAGAACTTCTTGGAATACCATTGAAACTCCTAAATCACGAGATTCTTTTGGAGTAGATGGGTGATGACCATTAATTGATACTTTTCCTGAGTCAATTGGTAGGACACCTGCTAAGACTTTAGCTAAAGTACTTTTGCCGCATCCATTGCCACCAATAATTGCATGAATTTCACCAAAATAACCTGTGAAAGAGACATTATCTAAGGCTTTTGTTACTCCAAATGACTTGTTGACATTCTTAACATGAAGCTCACCAGGAAATTTAGTAAGTGTTTCTGATGTGTTTGAAACATTATCTTGTAATGTGCTTTCAACTTGATCGATCACTGAAATAAGCCCCTGCATTGCAACAAATAAAATTACTCTAAGCTAATGGTTATTTATTAAGAAGGTTTATGTGACCATAAATTCTATCTATAACCATCCAAAAGTATAGGTCTAGTTTACTACTATGACATACCATAGTCAATAGTATGTATATATTTATACTTTTATATAAGATTAGCGAGTATTGGTGTTACAATGTTTGATAGAAAAAGTAACATTATTTGTTAGTTAATCTAAGTCTCTTCAATAGTATAAAAAATATGATCACACGTTTTGTAAATTATTTTATAAGCATAAAACAATTTTTTATAATCTCGTTTATTAAGGCTGGAGTGCTTCCATGGTTTTTAGGGGTTGCATTGTTAACATTCTCATTAGCTAGCGATAATTTCTTAACTACTCAAAATATAATGGGAGTTGCTAGACATTCCACTGACCTTATTCTGGTAGCTATGGCACAGATGATTGTAATGCTTACTGCCGGACTAGACTTTTCAGTTGGCGTTATTCTTGCGATGACTTCTGTTGTGGCATCAATGACTATGGTCGCATTATGGTCTGGGTATGGAACAGGCTGGGAGGCAATATTTATAGGATGTTTAGCTGGATTATTAATAGGGGCATGTATTGGTCTTGTTAATGGCCTTGGTGTTGCTTTCTTAAGGGTTCCTCCCTTCATTATGACTCTTGGGATGTCTTCAATTATTTTTGGTTTAGCGCTTACTATTACTGGTGGTATACCGATTTATGGTGCCCCTGAATCATTTACTAATACTTTTGGTTATGGCACTTTCCTAGGGATTTCACTATCAATATGGGTGACCTTATTTTTTATTGGAATAGTATATATTTTCTTGAATTTGACTAAGATGGGAAGATACTTTTATGCAATAGGAGGAAATGTTAGGGCTGCTGAGTTATCAGGAATTAATATTCGAGTGTATATTGTAAGTGCATATGTTTTTTCAGCAATTATAACAAGTATTGCAGCTTTGCTAATTACTGCAAGATTAGAGACTGGTGAACCTAATATTGGCGCTAGCTACCCACTGCTTTCTATCGCTGCTTGTGCTATTGGAGGAGTAAGTCTTCTGGGGGGAGTAGGAAGAGTTCAAAATGTTGTTTTAGGAGCGTTCTTTATTATTTTAATACAAAATGGTATGAACCTTATGAGGGTTGGTTCGTATCTGCAAATGGTTGTGATTGGCGCATTACTAATTGTAGCTATTAGTGCTGAATATTTTCGTCAGCAGATGTTAACAACGGTAAAAAATTAGTTGTTTTTGAGACTATGAGCTCCCTTAATGCCTTAAGTTACATTTTTATGTTGTAAGGGCCTAAAAAAAATATGGGTAAAGCTCAAAAAAATCTTTTTAATAGACTATCTCTTAATCAAAAAATCTTAGTCTTAATCTTTATCGAAATTATTGGTTTTATTTCATTAATGTTTGTGTCTTTTGCCCAAATTGATACTGTATCTAGCGAAACAAAAAAAATGTCTTCTATTACTATTCCTTTGATTGAGTCTGTGCATTCTATTGATGAGAGCGTATACAAGCAAAGTTTAAGCGTAAATGAGTTATTTATAACAACAACCCAAATCGTTAATCAAGATTCAGATAAAACTTCTTTCTATGAAAAATACCTTCAATTATTAGATAGTAATTTATTATATGATGCATTTTCACTATCTAGTCAAAAGTTAAAGGAATCCATTGGAGATACTGAGGCCTTTATTAGAAAAGTTAGAAGTGAGGAGACTGATGAGAGCGGAATCATTGCCTCTAACCAAGAAAAGTTACTCATAGAGCTCTATGAGTTAAGAATAATAGCCCAGCAATATAATCAACTAGTAATGGGTAAATTATTTCCTGAAAAGAATTTAGATATTCTAAGTCTTAGAATTGAAGATCTTGATGAAATTTCTATTACTGAAAGCCTCCTTCTCAAGCAGTCTGACGAGGTAAATGCCAAACTTCAAAATATCATTAATGCATCTAATGCTGAAATAACTTATGTTCAGCGAATTGCAATTAGTTATATTGTTTTAACTACAATAATTTCTCTTATATTTGTTATCTCAATGGTTCTTCTCATTGTTAGGATGAATATTTCAAAGCCACTTCAACTTCTTACTGACTCAATTAATAGGTATACCCCTTTAAGGAGAGTTACGAAATTTGAAGATGAGCAGAATATATTAGAACGGGAAGATGAACTTGGGAGGATGGGACGAAGTTTTAATAGATTAAAGGAAGATTTATGGGAGCAAGGTGTTGGACTCCAAAATGCTAAAGAGGACGCTGATAGGGCAAATAAAGCAAAATCAGTCTTTCTGGCATCAGCCAGTCATGATTTACGTCAGCCATTAAATGCAATGCAAATGTATATTGCGGCTTTAAAATCTAAAGTTAAAGACAAAGATGCTCTCACCATTATTGAGGATATCAATTCTGTATCTGCATCAACTGCTAGACTTTTAAATGCACTTTTAGATGTCTCAGAATTAGAAGTTGGAGCAATTAAGCCGAGACATGAAGAGTTTCCAATCAATGAAATTTTTACCAGTATTTCTCAATCATTTGAGCCACTAGCCAAAGAAAAGAATCTAAGTTTTCGAATTGTTCCTTCTAGTATCTTTGTCAAAAGTGATCCTGATTTGCTAGAGCGTATTATTGGAAACTATATGTCAAATGCTATTAGGTATACAGAAACAGGCTCTGTATTGATTGGTTGTCGAAGACGAGGTGATATGGCTTCTATTGAGGTATGGGATACGGGCTGTGGAATTTCTGAAAACCAAATGCAAAGTATTTTTGAAGACTTTTATCAGATTGAAAATAAAGAGCGTGATCGGAGTAAGGGCCTTGGCTTGGGATTAGCTCTAGCTAAGCGCTTATCAGTAAGTTTAAATCATAAAATTGAGAGTAAATCTCAGATTGGAAATGGGTCATGTTTTTCTGTTTTAGTTGAAATTACCAAAATAAGCCGTAGCAATCAAAAAAATGATTATCTTCCGAATGTTATGAACTTAAATGGAATTAAAATCCTCTTAATCGAAGATGATATTGATGTTTTAAAGTCTACTCAGCAGCTATTAGAGTCTTGGGGATGTATTGTTACTACTGGAAGTGATAAAAATGAGGTTATAGATATTATTAAATCTAAAGGTTTTTTAAACCCAGATATTATCATTGCTGACAATCGCTTACCGGGGGATGCCTTTGGTGTTGATGTAGTAAGAACAGTTCAAAAAGAACTAAAATCTAAAATTCCAAGTGTTATAGTAACTGGTGATGTTGAAAGAAGCCATGTACAAAGTATCACGGCACAGGGCTTTCCGGTCTTATTGAAACCTATACAGCCAGCAAAATTTAGAGCTATAATTTCACACTTAGTCCGATCTTAGATAATCAGAATGATTAGACATTAAGGGAGACTTGGGCTGACTTTAAGAAGTAATTTTGTATTACTTTTTCACTAGATTCATCTGAATTTATCTCATTACTTAATGTACCCTCATTAATAATATACACCCTCTGAGACAAGTTAACTAATTCTGTTAAATCAGAAGAAATAAGTAGAACAGCTCCCCCCGATTCACAAAAATCACTTATTAGTTTATATATTGATACTCGAGTGCCAATGTCAACACCAATAGTTGGCTCATCAAGAATAAAAAGTTGAACATCTCGAGCAAAACTTTTTGCAAGCATTACTTTTTGTTGAGTTCCACCAGATAGTTGCTCTATTTTATTTTCAATACCATGATTATTGAAGTTCAGGCGTTGACCAATTTCTTCCACAATATCTTTTTCATTCTTTTTATTCACCATAAATCCAGTTGAAAATTTTGGAAGACCTAATGAAGGAAGTGAAATATTTTCTCTAATATTCTGTTCCATTATTAGGCCTTCAGCTCTTCTATCTGATGGCATATAAAGCATTCCCCTATCAAGCATTGCCCTTGGGGTGATATCGTTAATTTGTTGCTCTGAGTCAAAGATAACATCATCTAAATAAGTGATTTTTCCTGATTTAATTTTATTAATACCAAAGCATGCCCGACCAATGGCAGTTTTTCCAGAGCCAGCTAATCCGGCAAGACCGACAACTTCTCCTGCTCGGACATTGATAGAGACATCTTTTAAATTATTGTTACTCACACATAAATTTTTTATATCTAAAAGTTTTCTACCAAATTGATGATTCATTTCAGGGTAAATTTTTTGAATTGCTCTCCCTGTTGCGAGTTCTACTAATTTTTTTTCATTGATATTTGAAACTTTATCTGAATTTATGACTTTTCCATCCTGAAGAATAGTGATACGACTGCATATTTTATAAATCTCTTTCATTCGATGTGTGATATAAATTACACCTATTCCTTCAGATTTTAAAATCTCAATCATTGAGAAAAGATGGTTTGTTTCATTTTCAGCTAAAGAAGCGGTGGGTTCATCTAAAATCATTATGGATGGTCTTGTATGAAAAGCTTTGGCAATTTCAACCATTCTTTTTTCAGCATGAGATAAATTAATTATTTTTTCTTCTGGCTTAATTGAGAACTCAAGTTGCTCCATTGTTTCACAGGCCATTTCATGTAACTTTTTTTTGTTAAGAAATAAGCCTTTTGATTTATTTGAGCCTAAAAATAAGTTCTCTTCTACTGTGAGTTGAGGGACTAAAGAGAATTCTTGAAATACAGCGCTTATTCCAAGTTCTTTTGCATTATGGACTGAATGAATTTTTAATTCTTCATCATTCAGAATTATCTTTCCACTTGTTGGTTGAAGATCTCCTGTAATGATTTTAATTAGAGTAGATTTGCCGGCACCATTTTGTCCAAAGATTGCATGGGCTTCTCCAGGATATAAGTCAAAATTTACGCTATCAAGGACAGAGGATTCAAAAAATTTCTTTGAAATATTTTGAAGTTTTAATAAGGGCTTATCTTTTCTATCCATGGTTTATTTTGATGAATAACTTGTTTCTTAGTCGACTGAAAAAACTGGAGACCAGCCTTTGGGTGCAAGGGTGGTAGAGGTATCAAAATTAGCAGCATTTTTAGGAGTTACAATTAAGATTGGTTGCTGTATGTGTTCAGTTACACGTCCAGTGCTATTAAATTCAGGTCTTCCTCCAGTTGCCATTGTTAATCCTTCTGCTAGTCTTACAGCTTGGTCAATTGCAATTTTTGCTTGTGAAATCATTTGATCTGATGGCGCCATTGAGATTAATCCTCTCTTGATAAACATATCAATTCCTGGCGTATAGTAGGTTGAAACAAGTTTAATTTTACTTTGGAGTTTGTTTGCTCTAAGTGCACCAACAGCGGCTTCAATAGTTGTCCCTGTTCCTACTATATATTTAAATTCAGGTTCAGGACCTGAGGCTAAGTTCTGAAGTGCTTCCTGAACTAACTGTAATTGTATAGCTTTACCTGTATCACCCCAATGCGTTTCAAGTATGTTAATTTTTGTATCTTTTATAGCTTTGAGGCAGCCTATATTAGAGGCAATTGACCATCCCGCAGCGGGAGGTCCAGGAAACCATACAATATTTGTTGATTGATCATTATTTCTTTCTTGGTCAGCAACCCATTTGCATGAGGTATACCCCATATCAATGAAGTTTTGTAAAGAGTTGGCATCAATTGGAGTATTGATACCAGTGACAAGAACAACTACAGGGATTCCTTTAGCCCTGATCATATCGATTTGCTTGGCATTTCCATTGCTCGAAATTGGCCCAATAATCAAAGCATCACCGCCGTTAGTAAGGCAGTCATCTACTTGATTTAATTGTGTATCAAGGTTTGTATAGCCACCAGCTTCGAATAAGGTAATTTTTTGGCCAAGACGTCTACCTTCTCCAATAATTCCATAGGCTACGCCTACCCAATAAGAATCTTTAAGATGAGGAAATGAAACACATATATGATGTTTATATTTCACTTGTGATGGCTCTAAAGGTCTATACATCTCAAGTGGAAGAGTTTCTAGAGAGTTTCTTTGGTCAGTCCAACAGTCTACATCACCATCAGTACAAGAAAAATTAAACACATTCACTTCTTGAGACCAGTAATCCCCTTCAGAAGCATGCAATGTGGATATATTAATTAAGGTTAAAAGAATTAATAAGATAAATGAAGATACATTGAAAGCTCTTAAGGTATGAAAAAAATTAAAAGTTTCGTTGACATTTTTCATTGTATTGCAATGGAAATTAGGAGATAAGTTCTGAGACTCTTTGCATGTCAGAATATTTAGCAACTGCTTCAGTTCTGTTTTTTACATCAAGTTTTTTAAATATTGCTGAGACATGCATTTTGATTGTTGGAATGGTTAAATTAAGTTCAGTTGCAATTGATTGATTTGATTTTCCAATCTTAATTAGGTTAAAAACTTCCTCCTGCCTTTTAGATAAAATCTTAGCTTTATTGAGAGTGTTTGATTGTTCAACAGATTGTTCTTTTGTAGTGTCAATTTTGGAATTTAAAACGTGAGGAGGTATATATACTCCACCTGCTAAAACAAGTTTTATAGCGCTAATTGTTACCTCTGGCAAAGAAGTTTTAGGAATATAGCCTGATGCGCCAGAAGAAATAGCCATATGAATCGAGTCAAAATCTTCTTTAACAGAGACAATAACTATGGGCACACCTGGATAATTTTTAGTGATGTTTTGAATACTTTTTTCACTATCCATGCCTGGCATCATTAAATCCAGCAGTAAAAGGTCGATTGAATTCTCATCTGAAAGAACTTTTAAAGTTTCATCAAAGCTATTTGTTTGAAATATATCTGAATTTGGAACTGCCATCTTTACAACCAACTCTAAACCACCACGAACTAGGGCGTGATCATCAGCTATAACAATTTGATAACGAATTGCATTGTCTTGATTTTGTTTTTCCATGTCTCAATTAAGTCTCTATAGTAATTAAATATGTAACGCTTAATCCTTGAGCTAAAAGGGCGTTTCGCATTGATTGTACATGATTTTTTTTATTAATAGGTGGGAGGGACTGCATACTTTATATATGTATACATACGAATGGATCTAAATTAATATTAAATACATACTTTTGTTGACTATTGAATGCGATATGATATACTCATATATACTTTAGACTATGTAAAATTGCTTTAAAGGCTTTAATAGCTTATAAATCAAGGCATTTATAAAGTAATAAAAACAAGTAATCATACTTGTCAAAAAAAGGAGATAAAAATGCAAAAAGTTATAAAACTTACTCTAGCATGTATCTTATCGTTAGGATTTTCAACGATGACTCTTGCTGGGGTTGAAGAACTTCCAAAAAGTATTACTGATTCAGTATACAACATGGACTTAATGGACTCAATGCAGCCATTAGATGACAGTGCTTTCAGGGAGTGGAAAAGTGATCGTTCGCCACCTTGGACTGTGGGTTATGCAAGTACTTACGCAGGCAACACTTGGAGAAAAGGTGCTATGGGTCGTTTAATGAACGAACTTAAGCCAAAGTGGCAAGAGCTTGGTTTGCTTAATGATATTGTTGTTACACAATCAAATCTTAAAGACTCACTTCAAATTCAACAAATTAGACAGTTAGTTGATCAAGGTGTGGATGCTATTATTATTTGTTGTTCAAACCCAACCGCACTTAATCAAGCAATCCAATATGCATTTGATAGAGGTGTGCCAGTGTTTTCATTCACTGGGTATACAACATCACCACTTTCAGTTAACTCATCAGTTAACTATCACCAGGCCGGATTTGATGTCGGTACATGGATGGCAGAAGAGATCGATGGTAAAGGAAATGTACTTGTAATTGAAGGTATTCCTGGATTTTCAGCTTCTGACTCGCAGAACCGTGGTGTTTTAGATGGATTATCAAGATATCCAGATATTAAAGTTACAGGTCAAATTGCGCATATGTGGACATCACAAGTTGGTCAAGCTGAAACGCAAAAATGGTTAGCGACTCATCCTGGACAACTAGATGGAATGGCAGTTCAGTCTTCTGGTGAAACAGGAGTATTGGCTGCTCTTCAACAGTCTGGTCGTGAAATGGTTCCATTGTCAATTGGTGGTGAGTTAGGTGCATTGTGTTACTGGCGTAAAAATCCAGATTACATTAGTGCCGCCATTCAAACATGGCCTCCAGGTGATGATATTGAACTTGGTTGGAATATCATGATGCGTACTTTACAGGGACAAGGTCCTAAGATTCAATCTATCCTAGTCCCACCTCGCAAGATCACTTTTGCTGATGTTGAAGCGATGATGGGTGAAGATTGTGATAGAAACTCTACTGATTGGTATAACCCAGGTATAGATATTTGGGGTAGTTCAGACTACCTTGATAATTTCTTCTTAAGACCTGCGGATCCAGAAGCATATGATCCAAATTCATAAGTAGATAACTTTTATAGAGCTTAAAAATGACTTTTTAGGCTCTATAAATTTTTTGTAATCGTTTAGGTTTTTAAAGTTATTAAAAATTTGTTTTTTAAATAATTTAGAAGTAATAGTAATAAAAATAGAATTTAAAACTAAGGATTTTTTATGAACAGCACATTATTACCAACGGACATTGTAGGAGGAACTTTTTGGCTTCTATCTATGGCAATGATTGGTGCGTCAATTTTCTTTTTACTTGAGAGAACAAAAGTTGCTAGCAGATGGCACACAACCATGACTTTACTTGGCGTAGTCATGCTAATTTCAGCAGTTTTCTACCATTATGTTAAGACTATGTGGGTTGACACAGGTTCGGCTCCAATCATTCTCAGATATTTAGATTGGATACTCACACATACAATGCAAATTGTTTTGTTTTATATTATTTTGTCAGCAGTGACGAAAGTTTCGTCAGCATTATTTTGGCGTTTATTGATTGGATCTTTAGTGATGGTTATAGGTGAGTTTCTAGGTGCAGCAGGATATATGAGTGCAACACTGGGATTCATCATAGGCGTAGTAGGTTGGCTCTATATTCTTGGAGAGCTTTATATGGGTGAAGCTGGACGAGCCAATATAGAAAGTGGAAATGAAGCAACGCATATGGCTTTTAATGGACTGAGATTGATTTTGACTATAGGTTGGGCAATATACCCACTGGGTTATTTTATAAATAATCTTGGAGGGGGTATTGATGTTAATAGCTTAAATATTGTCTATAACTTAAGTGATTTTTTAAATAAAGTGATTTTTGGATTTGTAATTTATCGAGCTGCAATGAATGACACTCAGCTGATAAATGAGAGCAAGTAGCGTGAAAAATAATACATACAAATTTTATAAGGAGAAATAATTATGACTGGTGCAGATATTATTGCAGCCATTATTCTTACAGCATTAGCAATTGCAATTTTTGTTTATTTGTTGCATTGGTTATATCGCAGGTCATCTAAAGAAGTTTCTTTCGTTAGAACTGGACTTAGAGGTGAGAAGGTTATTCTGAGTGGTGGTGCTTTTGTGTTACCAATCATTCATAACATCACTACAGTTGGAATGCGTACGTTGAGGATTGAGGTTAAGCGAGGTGGTGATAAGTCATTTATTACTCAAAACAGAATGCGTGTTGAGATTGTTGCTGAATTTTATGTGCGCGTAACACCATCAAAAGAAGCCGTATCTATTGCAGCAGGAACATTAGGCAAGAGAACCATGGAGCCTGAAAGTTTAAGAGAATTAGTTCAAGGTCGATTTGTCGATGCACTAGGTATTGTGGCTGCTCAAATGACAATGGAAGAGATTCAAGAGAAGAGAGGCGAATATATTAAAGCAGTTAAAGTTATTGTTGCTGAGTCATTAGGGGCTACTGGACTTGAGCTTGAAGCTGTTTCTTTAACTAGTTTGGATCAGGCTGGATTGGAGGTATTTAACCCATCTAATGCATTTGACGCAGAAGGTTTAACCCAGCTAACAGAGCAAATAGAAGCTGGAAAGAAGAAGCGTAACGATATTGAGCAAGATACAACAATAAGAATAAGAGCAAAAAATCTTGAGGCTGAGCAAAAGGCTCTTGAAATCGATCAACAAAGAGAGTTTTCAAGGTTATTGCAGGAGCGAGAGATTGCTAAGCAGCGTGACAAAGAGCGAACTGAAATGGCTATTGAAACTGCAACGCAGGAGCGTTTAGCGGAAGAAGCTAGAATTCAATCTGCTGAGAACATTGAAAAAGCAAGAATACAGCAGCAAGATACAATTGAGGTTGAACGTTCATTGAGAGAGCATGAGCTAACACTGCAGATAGAGGAGCGCAAAAGATTAAGGAATGAGGTTGAAAGAAAGACTGAAACTGATATAAAGCAAAAGAATCTTGAAGCTGAAATTAGAGCATTGGAAATTCAAAAAGAAAATGAGTTTGCAAGACTAAAACAAGAAGAGGAAATTGCCTCTCAAAGAGCTAAGCAAAAAGCTGAGGTTCTTAAAGTAGAGTCGGAGCGTTATATAGAAGCAGAGCAAGCACAAATTAGTGCCCAAGAGGAAGTTAAGAAATTACAGATCCAACAGCAAAGAGCTATAGAAATTTCAAGAATTGAAAATGATCAGTTGGCTCAAGCGTCTGAGATTCAAAAGAGAAAGAAGCTTGAAATAGAAGAGAAGAATCGTGAGCTTGAAATTATTGCTAAAACTGTAGAGGTGCTTAATGCAGAAGAAACTAAAGAGCATGCTAGAGCCCAAATGGTGGTTGCAGAGGAGCAAGTTCAATCTGCTCAGGATGTTGAGGTTGCTGAGCGAGATAAGAAGCTACAGTTGATTAATGCTGAAAAGGAGGGTGAGAGTGAAGCTATACAAATTACAACCCTTGCAAGAGCTGAAAAAGAGGCTGCACAAGAGCGTGAACAGGCTGAAAAATACGCCACACTTGCTAGCAAACTGCGTTATGAAGTAGATGCTTCAGGGCGATTACTGCTTAATGAAGCTGAGAATGCTCGCAGCGATGAAAATAGGCAAAGTGATCTTAGGATGGAGTTGGCAAGAAATCTTGATTCCATTATTCGTGAAGCAGTTAAGCCAATGGAAAATATTGATGATATCAAAATCTATGAGCTTAACGGAATGCCAGGATTTAATTCAAACAGCAATAATGCCAATTTTGAGGGGTCGGGGGGCAATGGTGATGGAAATTTACCTGACAACATTGTAAATGCTGCAATGCGTTATAGAGCCCAAGTTCCATTCATTGACAATCTTTTAGATGAAATTGGAATGTCCTCTAAAGAAATAAGCAATATAAAGAATATTCTTGGAGATTATAAAAAAGATGAAGACAATAGCCAAGATATAGATGCTGAGGAAGCTTAAAAAAATTAACTTTTAATTAAAAAAATTAAGGAAATATTATGTTGAGAATTACTGGTTATAGTGACAAATATTCAGTTTGTCCAGGGGATAACATACAATTTTATATTAACTCTGAAAATAACGAGGTTTATGAAACACAAATCGTTCGTTTGATTCATGGTGATACCAATCCAGAGGGTCCTGGTTATAAGGAAGAGGAAATTCAAGCTGATTGCAATAAAAGTTATCCTGGAAGAAACCAGAGAATCCATGGGGGTTCGTATGTGATTGTGCCCCAAGATGAGAGATTGAATGTTGAGAGTTTTACGCTTCAGTGTTATATTTTTCCAACCACGCCCGTTGTTGGTCTTGGAACGCCACAAAAAGGACGCCAGGGCGTTTTAACAAAATGGGTAGAGGAAAGTAAAAGCGGTTACGGATTATTTATTGATGAACATAATTGTCTATCAGTTGAAATAGGTGATGGTAGTGGTCAGGTTATGAAGCTTTCCAGTGATAAAAAACTGTTACGAAAGGTTTGGTATCTTGCGGCAGTTAGTTATGATGCTAGAACTGGAAAGGTGACGTTATTTCAAGAGCCTGTTGTAACCTCTACAAATGGTGGTCTTGGCCAAGGTTTACTTAACCCTGCTGAAGATACTACAGCAGTTGTTGAGTCCATCAATAGTATTAAGCCAGGCATTAATGATGCGCCATTTCTTATGGCGGCAAGTACAAAGTATGAGAGATCAGGCAGGCATATTAGTGGAGGGCATTTTAAGGAAATTATTGAGCCCATTGAATTGCCTGAACAAATTCATACTTATAACGGAAAAATTGATCGCCCAAGACTTTCAAGAAGAGCTTTATCAAGGTCTGAAATAGAATCTTTGGCAAGAGGCTATCAAGGATGTAAGGCTGAATTACGAAGTGATGTGGTTGGAGCATGGGACTTTCATGCCAATATAACTACAAATATTGCTTCCACTTGTATTATTGATACATCACCTTCAATGCTTAATGGCTCAATTATAAATATGCCTGTAAGGGCAATGACCGGTTTTAATTGGACTGGTGATGAGATTATTTATCACCATAAGCCTGAAGAGTATGGTGCAATACACTTTCATGATGACGATATAGATGATGCTCGTTGGGATGTTGATTTTGAATTAAAAATTCCAGAAGGCTTAAAGAGTGGAGTTTATGCTGCTCGTTTAAGAATTGGGGGAGAGGACTCTCCAGAAACAGAGGATTACATTCCTTTTGTGATTCGGCCACCTAGAGGAAAAACTACATCAAAATTGGCTTTTATTCTTCCAACCAATTCATATATAGCATACTCAAATGATAATCTTTGTACAAACTGTGTTGTAGCAGAGCTGTTGGCTGGAAAAGTTCCTGTTATGACTGCTGCTGATCTATATTTAAATGAGCATAGAGAGTATGGTCTTTCGACATATTCACTCCATTCAGATGGAAGCGGTGTTTGTTATTCATCTAGGCTAAGACCCATATTGAATATGCGTCCTAAATATCGTCATTGGTTGTCTCCATCATTATGGCAGCTTAATGGTGACCTGCATCTTGTTGACTGGCTTGAGGCGAAAAACTTTGATTTTGATATTCATACTGATGAAGATTTACATAGAGAGGGTGTTGGATTATTAAATAAATATCAAACCGTACTTACGGGGAGTCATCCTGAATATACTTCAGAAAAAATGTTTTCTGCTTATGAAAAGTATCAACAGGATGGTGGGCGATGGATTTATTTAGGCGCAAATGGTTTTTACTGGTGTAGTGAATATCATCCAGATAATACAAATATTATTGAGGTTCGAAAAGGGGAAGCAGGGACAAGGGCTTGGACTGCCAATCCAGGAGAATATAATAATGCATTTGACGGCAAATATGGAGGCATGTGGCGTGCACGTGGGAGAATCCCTAGTAAGTTATGCGGGTTAACCTTTACTGCATACGGTTTTGATGTTTCCTCTTACTACGTTAGAGATAAAGATAGTGAAAGACCAGAAACTGCTTGGATTATGGAAGGTGTAGGTAATGGAGAAAAGATTGGTGATTTTGGTCTTGTAGGAGGAGGCGCTGCTGGTTTAGAATTAGATCGATATGATGTTGAATTTGGAACTCCTCATGATTCATATTTATTAGCCCATTCTGTTGGCCATACCAATTTGATGCTTCAAGTTAACGAAGAAATTCACTTTTCTGTGCGAGGCTATCACGGCGGAGGAACTGAAAATCCAATGGTTCGTGCAGATATGATTTTCTATAAAACACCAAATGATGGCGGCGTTTTTGCGCCTGGCTCATTGTCTTGGTGTGGCAGTCTTTCTCACAATAACTACAATAATAATGTCTCTCGTATTACTGAGAATGCAATTCGAGGCTTTTTAAAAGAAGGCCCATTGCCTTAATAAATTGATAAAGGAGAAATAAATATGACTTCAAATAAGCATCCCGATATGATGGATCCACCTGTTGGTAAGTCAGTTGTTGGGACAAGTACTTTGCCTCTTAATGATTTAGAGAAGGATGTTATAAGTTCTTTGGATGAGGATAAAGTCAGTGATTTAGCAGAATGCTTATTCACTCTTAATAACAGGCACTATGGCCCAATTGCTGGAGCTTATGTTGCAGTTTGTACAATCGAAGGAAAGGAGTGGTGCGTGGGGCAATTAAATGCTGACCGTGCAAAGCCATTAATTCTCTTTGAGGATAAAGTATTTGGTTCGCCTGGAGAGGCTCAAGATGAAGCCATTCGTTTGAAAGAAGAGCGAGGAGAATCAGTACCATGCAGAAACCATTAAAACTATTAATTAATGAGGATTAAAAGATGTTAGATAAAGAAAAAGGAGTAATGGCAAATGAATCTCATACAGAGACAGATGACTATATAACTAGGACTTATGTGATGCCACTTTTATTCGATGATGAATCACGAAGAAAATTAATCGCAGAACATAGAAATAGTCCAGTAGGTAATGCTCCCTCCAATGGGAGATCAGCGATTGAACATAGCCATGATCTTAGAAAAATTCTTGACAAGATGAGAAGAGCTCCAATGGCTGGCAAATACGTCACCATTTGTGTTCGAATGTTTGAGCAGTATAAGATTGGAATCGTATCAGGAATTCGAGGCGTTCCAGTTGACATTCAGGAAGAAGTTTACTCATCAGAAGAGGCTTGTGAGCATGCCATCTTTTTAAAAAGAATTGCTGATTTAATGAATCATTACGGCTAGTTTTGGCAACTTGCAATCATCTCCTTAATATTAGGCCATTATAATTACAGTGAACATTCACTAATGGCTGCTCTCTCTCGCTTAAATAATTATTTTGATTGCAAGTGCCACCCTTTAGATTAAGAGGTTATAAAAGCTTTAAAATAGATAGCTATAAAATCCAATCTCTTACTTTTTTAAATATTTGAGATTCTTTATTTGCCAGTCTTTCAACGACACCAAAGTGGTCAACCTCGGGCTCAGCAAAGTAATCAAGTGGCGCTCTATGTTCTTTCCATTTATCTACAAAATGATCTGTCTGCCAATGAAACTCAGGGGTTTCTCCTCCGCCTAGAGTAACCAGAATTGGAGCATCAGTTTTGGGCTTAAAGAAATGAGGACTTAGTTCTTTACTCTCTTCATCATCCAAACCAAGGGCATCTGCTATGGTTGTCTCCCTGATTGGATCTAATTGATAAAGCCCGCTGATCGGGATTCCAGTTTTAACGATGTCAGAGGGGAGTTCTTCTGAAATTTCTTTCCAGTCAGTCGCTAGAATCATTCCCGTAATGTGTCCTCCCGCTGAGTGACCAGAGACGTTGATTCGATTTTTTGATATGGCGTAATCATCCGCATTGTCCCAGATCCATATGACTGCTTCACGAATTTTATCAACGATATTCGTCATACTAGCACTCGGGCACAATTGATAACCAATAAGCGCTACATCGATGCCTGAGCTCACAAAGGATTCAGCTACGAAGCTGTAAACTGACTTGTCTCCTCTTTGCCAATAGCCACCATGAACAAAGATGAATAATGGTGCATTAGGTTTACCGCACCTAAAGATATCCAGTTTGTCTTTCTCTCCATTTCCATACTGACAGTCTAAGGAAGAGTCGACTGTCTCTCTAAATTTTTCACTTCTGTTAGACCATTTTTCAATGAGGCCATCGAAATCTTCAACCAGAAGTCTAACGTTGTAACCCTTCTCGAGTATTGGGTCAATCGGTATTGCTCTTGCCATTTTTATTCCTTATTCATTAACTGGTTCTATTTTTATAGTAAGTATCCTTATGAATGATTAGCCCGTCCCTAAACGTTAGAACATCGATACTCAAAAAATCTTGAACCTCACCTGACTTTAGTTTAGCAATGCGATGAAACTCACAGTAAGCTTTGTCACCTGATACCCTGGTATCAATTAGTTTCCATTGAACACGTTCGACGTTATTAAAGAGGCCTTGAAAGATGCCTCTGATTGTCTCTAGGCCCTCAAAGCGAGTGCCATTGATATTAGGCCCAGCTGCATGATCAAAGACTGCCTCCTCAGCAAAGAAAGACATGACAGCATCGATATCATTCCTGTTGTACGCATCAGTAATTGCATCCAAAAGATTAGGAGTTATTCCTGCATCCTCTTTGCTGCTGTGTGAGTTAAAGTTTGACATATTATTTACCTATGATGATGTCTCCTCACCCTTGGCTTGAAGGGCAAAGAATTCTGATGGGGAGTTACCAAAGGGCTGCATTGCATGTTCTCTGAAGGCTGGACGCTCTTTAAGCCTCTCGTACCAAGCTTCAATGCCTGGAAGTGGGGGCCTTTCGATATCTAAAACAAAATATTTATGAATTAAAACGCCTAAGGGAATATCTCCAAAAGTGAACTGATCTCCGGCGACAAAGTTATTATGAATTAAATGCTCATTAAGTACTTTAAGAATATCACCACTTTGCTGTGCCATTTCAGCAATCTTAGTGTAGTCTCTGTCTTTCTCTTCAGTCCTTACAAGTTGCCAAAAAACAGGGAAAAATGTCCCCATAAAGCTATCCGTTGACCAGGTCATCCACTGGTCTGATATGGCTGCTTTTTGAGGATCTTCAGGATACAAGCTCCCGAGACCATATTGCTTTGCAAGGTAACGAATGACTGCGTGTGACTCCCACAGTACAAAGCCGTTATCTCGAATGGTGGGTATCTTAGAGTTTGGGTTTAGAGCTTTATATTCGTTAGTTTCAAGATCACCAGTCTCAGTTCCTATGGAGTGTCTCTTGTACTCAACACCAAGCTCAGAAAGCGTCCAAAGGACCTGAATCACTTGATTAGCATTTTTTCTACCCCAAAGTTCTAGCATGAGTTAACTCTCCTAATTCTTAAGCTCCATCTGGACTAAATCTAGGCATCACTCTCTCTGAGAAAAGAGTCATACTCTTGAGTATCTTTTGATAATCAAAGCCTGGGAATTGCTGCAGAAGCATAATGTGCTTAAGACCAATTGATTCATGATACTTTTGAATTTTTTCAGACACGTAGTCAGCATCTCCAACCCAGATAAGCTCATATTTCATAAGAAAGTCAAACCACTCACCATTCAGGTCTTCATCCGTTGGGTTAGCATCATCATCAAGGTAGGCTTTTCGAGTCCAGCTTCCCTCTGGCCTTGAGCCGCTAAGATATTCATAGTAACCATTAATTGCATTCCTCACATCTTTGTCAGCTTGCTCCATTGTTTCAGCAACATAAATAACGGTGCATACGCCTACACCATCTCCTCTTTGATGATCTGTTCCATCATGTGACTCTGCATTAGCGTATGCATCCCAGCAGCTCACAAGTTTTCCAGGTGGGCTTGACATTCCAATGACCTTAAAACCTCTCTCAGCTGCTAATTTATAGGTATGAGGTGAATTAGACATTAGCCAAACTGGGGGATGCGGATTTTGATAAGGCCTTGGATGGACATACATCCCTGTATATTCACCATCCTTAGCGTGGTAATCTTTTTCAAGAGGCATTAGGAAGCGATTGGTTTCTTTCCAGCCAGGAACTGGAAACTCATAAAACTCCCCTTTATGAGAAAAAGGGTCCTGGGTCCATGCCTTTAATATGACATCAAGAGATTCCATGAATAGTCTGTAACTTTTTTCATTATCACGACGATCAGCATCTTGATTAAATTGAAGCGTCACTCTCTCATTAATGCCTTTTGCAACACCAAAGTCAACTCTGCCTTCTGTCATGTTATCTAGTAGAGCTATATCTTCTGCTACTCTGAGAGGATGCCAGTCAGGCAAAACAATAGGCGCTTGACCCACTCTTATTTTTTTTGAATGAGATGCTAAGTCAAGTGACATCATTATGGGATTTGGAGGTGCATTTAGATAACCGTTATGAGCAAAGTGATGCTCAGTCAGCCAAACAGTTGTAAAGTTGGCCTGTTCTGCTAAATTTGTTTGCTCTCGCATCATCTTAACGACACGATTCCATGGAATATTTTCACCAGGATTAAAAAAGGGAACAAAATCAAATCTCATAACAATGAATATAAGAT
>Ga0209335_10000635_pt1 | contig 41847 bp, 41 predicted proteins | sample COG_09_FD_184753 | JGI IMG/M metagenome (GOLD analysis project Ga0209335, IMG submission 184753) | Pelagic Microbial community sample from North Sea - COGITO 998_met_09 (SPAdes) (version 2) | ecosystem: Environmental > Aquatic > Marine > Neritic zone/Coastal water | place: Helgoland, sampling...
TTTTTATGTTTATGTGACTTTTTATGTTTATGTGACTTTTTATGTTTATGTGACTTTTTATGTTTATGTGACTTTTTATGTTTATGTGACTTTTTATGTGAACCTCCAATTGTTTTTTCATTTTCATTTAATAAACTTTGTAATTTTTTACACAAATTATCAGTAATGTCAGATTTTACTTTATTGTTCACTTTTTGACACATTTCAGAAATCTCTTTTTTTCCTGCTGTGTCTTCTGATGTTGCTGCTGCTGTTGGTTCTGTTGCTGATGCTTCTGTATCTGCTGTTACTACTGGTGCTGCTGTTTCTTCTGCTGCTGGGTCTGATGCTGCTGCTGGATCTGTTACTGGTGCTGCTGCTACTGGTACTGCTTCTTCTGCTGTTTCTGTTTCTGTTACTGTTTCTGTTGCTGGGTCTGTTAGTGCTGCTGCTACTTCTTCTGCTGGTGCTGTTGGTTCTGTTACTGCTGCTTCTTCTAGTACTGATGCTGCTACTTCTTCTGGTGCTGATGCTTCTACTTCTGCTGTTTCTTGGTTTGTTAGTGCTTCTTCTCTTACTCCTGTTGTTTTTTCTGATTCCTCTAATGATCCTCCTTTAAGTAGTCCGGTGACGATGGCGGGTTTGTTGGATCTTGTATTGTGTGCTACTGCTGCTGGTGATACTTCTGCTGCTTCTACTTCTGCTGGTGATACTTCTGCTGGTGATACTTCTGCTTTTGGTACTTCTTGTACTGTTGCTGTGTCTATTTCTTCTGTTGCTGCTGTGTCTGTTGCTGCTGTGTCTGTTACTGCTGGTACTGATGCTGTGTCTGTTACTGCTGGTACTGCTTCTGTTACTGCTGCTTCTGTTACTGCTGCTTCTTCTTTTGCTGCTGTGTCTGTTGCTGCTGGTACTGTTGGTACTGCTGCTTCTTGTACTGCTGCTTCTTGTACTGCTGCTTCTTCTACTGCTGATGCTTCTACTGGTAATGTTGATTCTGGTTTTGATTCTGAGTTTCCTTTATCGAATAATTCATTTGTTCTTTCCACTGATTTAATAAGTTGTTTTAAATCCTTTTCTATTGTTGCAACCCTAAATGCATTAGTCGGTTCACTCATTTGATCTTGAGATAAACCACTCAACTTTTCTGTCATCTTTAAAACTTCTTTTATTAATTCACTTCTTTCATCTAGTAGTCCCTGAACTTCTTTTGCTGTTTGTTTTACCAATTCATCTTCGACAAAATTTTCAGTTGATTGATTTAATTCTAATATTGCTGGATGAATTTTAATTCCTTTTGGAATTTTCATTATTAATTTAACGATATTTTGCATAGCATTTTCACCATTCATGATTGCTTTAATTGATGCTTCATTCTCATTTAATTTACTTTTACTTTCTTCAAATTTTAACGCATCATATTTTTTTTCTAATTTTTTTAATTGATCCAATATACTGGATATTGCTTCATTATCACCTACACTACTAACCATTTGACTTTTAATATTATCCTTATCCATTGATCCGGGGTTGGATTCAGGTGTACTCGCATTGCCTAATATGGAGTCACTGTAGTCTTTAACTTTTTGTTCGAATTTGTTATAGTTGGCAATTGTATGAGTCTGTAATAATTCAATATATTCAATTAAATAACTACTTACCAAGTCACGTACGTTGTAATATTTTTCATCATGATTTTTGTATTCTTGTAACGCTTCCCGTGCGTTTCTTAAACTCCGTAGTTTCTCTTTCAACTCATCATTTTTTAAATTATCAATACTATCTTCTCTATCTTCTCTTTTCTCATTTAATGCGTTAATTGAATCATCATAATCTTTCTTTAATTTTTCATACGCACGTTCAATCTTTTTTAGTTTAATTTTATCATCTTTATTTTCTGTTGGAATTTTTCTAATTTTTGCTAATTCATTCGTTATGAGATCATTCTCTCCCTCTACATTTCCTTCTTGGACTTCTTCTTCTTTTGCTGGTGCTGCTTCTTCTTCTTCTTCTTCTTCTGCTCCTGGTGGTGGTGCACCCCCTTCTAATTGATATTCATCTAAATATGGTTCAAATAGATCATCATCTTCAAATTTTGTTGCAAACTCTTTCCACCTATACTTACTAATAACAGATTCAATATCCAGCGGAAGCAGATTTTCACCAGTCAACTTTTTTTTTATAGTTTCAAAATTTCTTTTAATATTTTTATCTAATATAGTTTTCATTACATTAAGTTTTTCAATATTTTTGTTTTGTTGATCGTTTATAACATTTGATGATTTTACACTTGAGTTTTCATCTACATTATTATTTAATACATCAATTATATCGGTTGTGGTTTTTATTATTCTATTAATATATTTTATAGGTATTATAGGGGGTGCAGATTTTAACTTTTGTAATATTTCATCCATTGTTTCGATTAACGTTGTTGAGTGTAATTTTAATTTTTGTTTCATTTCTACCTTAATATCTTTTTGTTCTTGCGACTTAGTTAATTCGTCTTGAATTTTCTTTGTGGTTTTTTGTAATTCTTCGATAACGCTTGTAATGGTATCGAGGGACGATTCATTAGAACGAAAATCTTTTAATGCTTCTTGAAAATCTTCACCCTTAATATTTACACCATTACCGCCGATTGGGTCGGACTCGATTAATTTTATCTCATCATCACTATCCTGTTTTCCTTTAAGGAAAATAAAAAATTTATTTAATGATTCCATACCCTTCAATAGAGATTCAGTTTTTCTATATTCAGTACTTTTAATTGCGGTAGATCCAAAGTCTTTAATAATATAATCATATGTAAATTGAGTCAATTGATGTATATGATCAAATAAAGTAGCATTTGTGTTGCGTTTGCCACCCCTGTCTCTATTGTCTCTTGTATTCAATAATTCATAAATGTCGGACTTTGTACGATTTTTCAGACCGATTTGACCTGCTTTATACAAATTAGAACCGCCTTCCATGAATGTTTTAAATATTTCTATTGCACTCTCATTAGAATCATTTTTATCTTTTTCATACTTGTCAAAACATTCACATATATGTTCCATATTCTTTAATATTGAACTTTCTGTCTGTAAACTACTAGATCTTTTCCATATTTCCATTTTATTTCGAAGTTCTATATGTGTTTTTGCTGTAGCACTGTCGGTGTCTTTTTCGGGATCATCTCTACTTAATAGTCCTTTATAATCGTCATAAATGGTTTGCATTATTTTTTTATCTTTTTTCATATTTTCCACCATTTCAGGAGTAAATGGCGTTTCTGGATTTGATTCAAATACACTTTTAAATTTAAATGTATCTCTTTTTAAACTAAGATTATAATCATATGGTTTTAAATTTTGATATATATAATTCATTACACTTAATGCATGTACTGTTTCTAATCTCTTTGTTCGCTCATCTTCAAATCCATCATTTTTAACATCGGTAAAATTATCAATTGCTTTACCTATGTCATTTTTCACATCTATATACCTACGAGGTTTAGTATCCTCCGTCCTAAAAATATCATGATTCAAAAATGCGGCAGCAGCACCTTTTTCCCCATCAATTATATCTTTTATAGTAAATCGTTTAGCTATCTCTACTATATGAATTTTTTCTCCAGAAGTTTTACTTACATTGTTTTTTCCAATGTAGTAGTTATGTTTAAAGTAAAGTGGTTTAAAATTATTATTTTTATCATCATCACCTAAACCTAGTAATATTTTTAAATTATCGTTTTTGGTGGCATTTTGCACCAAAGTGGAGGAGGGATTTTCCACGGTGGAAAGTGAGTTTTCTTCTGCGGCATTAACTCTACTAATAAATGCGGATTTTTCATCAATTTGGGATGGGACGGGACTTTGTATATCGTCATTATTCGTTTTTTCTGTTGCGGGTCCAAATGGGGTGGCTGGGGAACTTGGTTTCCTCACCGGAAGATTATTATTATTGTCTGGGGGGGGGTAGATGAGGCGTTGGGCGGCAAAACGGTCGGATCGTAGTTTTTCTTCTGTGGCATTTTGGGATGTGTGGGTACCTGGGTTCATCACTGGCACGGGTGGTAGTGGGTTCTTGTTATTTTTATTATTATTCGCGGGATTGAAGGAGGGTAATTTAATTGGAGGTAAAGGATAACCACCACTTTTAATTGTTTTTTTCCTTAAATTAAATGGTTTGCGATGTTTGTGTGCAGTATGTGATTTTTTTGATTTTTTAAATATATTATTAGTAGACGATAAATCGTAACGGTTATTATAACTTTTTGAATTATTTGTTCCAGTTCTCTTTTTATTTTTTCTGCTCTGGTTGTCACTTTTTAGCAAATTTTTAATTCTATTTCTGGATAATTTCATCCCTTTATATATTTATAATATTTTTTTATAGAACTAAAACGTTAAACATAAATAGTATAATAATTCAAGTTATGCTTAAATATATTAATGTGTATATTTTTTGATTTATAATATAAAATAATAATATAGAACAATATGAGCAATAAAAAGGATGCTCCATTAATATTAAAAAAGGATATTCAAGGCGATAATATATGTAATTTAAAATGTGCGTTTCAGTATGATTATGCACCTACATTATTAACGATAGAAAATATGGGAAAATATTTATTATTAAAAGTAGATGAAGTATCAGTACCTCCAGTAATATTCAATGATGATTTTTATAATATACAAGAAGTACGTTTATATAATGAGTCAATTCATGGATTTGGAACAGAAGCAGATGAAAAAAAAGGAGACGCAGAGTTAGTAATAATACATACAAGTCGTAATAATACAAAAAAGTTAATGGTATGTGTCCCAATTATTAAATCAACAACGACAACCGACGATAGTGCAATGTTTTTAGATTATATTTTAGCAGAAGTAAAACGTACTGCTCCAGCAAAAGGACAAGAAACAATATATAAGAATACAACATTTACTTTAAATAAATTTATACCATCAAAACCATTTTATTCCTATAATGGATCACTTCCATGGAATGAATCGAGTGCGATAGGAGATGAAAAGTATAATTATGTAGTATTTGATAGAAAAGATTCAATTACAATGTCTCTAAATTCATACAATGCAATGAAAAAAATAATAACAGACGAACATAAAATTAAAGCAGTCCCAATGACAAATAATGAAGGGGGGGTATTTTATAATCCAGATGGACCAAAACCACCAAATACAGGTGAAATTTATATAGATTGTCAACCAACCGGAGATGATGGAGAAATATTAGTTCCAGCGAAATTAAGTTCAGGTGGAGTATTGGATAATGAATTACTAAAACGGATGTGGAATTTTACAATGTTAAAAATATTTATAGGAGGATTAGTAATGGTTTTATTATGGCATTTAGCAACAAAGATATTAAAAGGTCTTGCGTCAAAAACAAAAAATATGTAATTTATTATAAAACATTAAATAATGATATTTTATTTAATATAAATAAAATATCATCGTGTAATATATAAATGAGTAATATAGATTGTAAAAAAATATGTAAAAAAAAACCCAAAGAGGATTGTATAAAATTAAAAGAATGTATATACACAAAGGGAACGAAACGTCAATTTTGTAGGTTAAAATATAATAAAATGGATGAAAATTGTGATAGAATAGAACGAGGAGAAAGGAAAAAAACGAAAACAATAAAAGTTACAAAGGAACAAAAAAGGAAAATAAATGAAATAAAAGAACGTAATAAAATGATGGAGATGGAGAAAGAAAAGGAAAAGAGGGAGAAAGATAAAAAAACAAGAGCACGTGAAATAATTGGACGTTTTATGAAAAAAACAAAACACAGAAGAAAGGCAATGTTTTTAAGAGCAGTGTGTTTAGATTCAGGCGTTTGTCTTGCATTTGGAACATATGCGAATGAAATAAAGAAACATTTTGGAGGTTTTGTTAATTTTGAATACGCAAAAGCACCAATTAAACGTATAGGAGTTCCGTCTCAAAATGGATTTATAAATGAAATCCAATATGAACATCGTGGATATAAATCATATGCTATATTGAAGTCATCAATGAAAAAAAATGCAGATAATTTGATGTATGAGTATTCAGTTGGACAATATGTGAATAAATTAAATAAACAATTTCCATGTTTTTTGGAAACATATGGATTATACACATATAACAATGATATAAAAATAAATACTAAAACAGTATGGACATTTGTAAAAGATTCTAAACTAACAGCAAATATGGATATATTAAATAAAGGGTTAAAATTACATAAAAAAGAAGATTATAAAATAGGATGTATAAAATCAAAAAACTTGGCAATTCTTATTCAACATATAAAAGGCATTAAATCACTTAAAAGTATGTTGAGCGATGTTAATTTTGTAGAAAAAGAGTTAATGAATATACTTTTTCAAGTATATATGCCATTAATGTGCGTAGCATCAACATTTACACATTATGATTTACATTATGATAATGTAAATATATACGAACCAGTAAAAGATAGTTTTATTCAATTTCATTACCATGTGTCTGGAGAAGTATATTTATTTAAATCCAAGTATATTGCAAAAATAATTGATTATGGTCGTTCTTATTTTAAAGATGTTGATAATAATATGGATAGTAAGAAAATATATAATGATCTTTGTAAAAAATATGCGTGTAAACCGGGATGTGGTATGCTTTCTGGATTTTCTTGGTTAACTGATTATAAAAGTAATAAAGAAGGAGAAACTTCATATTGGATTAGTTCGCAAAGAAATAACCAAAGTCATGATCTACGTTTAATAAATGAAGTAAACAATTCGACTAAATCATATAATACGCAAAGTGCATTAAGTACGGGAATGAAATATCTTTTACAAGTATATAATTATGAAAAGCATTATGGAACACCAGAATTATTAACAAGTGAATATCCAACTAAACTGAATAATGTAACAGATGTATATAAATTATTGGCATATTATATGAATAGTCCAAATCAAATACAACGTAATGATAAATTATATGAGTATAAAACAAAATTAGGTGATTTACATATATATGATGATGGGCGTTCAATGCAATTTAAAAAGGCATAATTATAATAACTATTTTATAATAAACCAAATATTTATTATAAATTAACATAATAGTTTTAATGTTACATATGCAGAAATCATAATTCCTGCCATATTTGTAAATGAAAGAAGTAAACTTCTTAAGAAATCGTTGAATACAACCTTTCCAGGATTATATAAAAAGTCACCATAATATAATCCAGCATTAACTAATGGCGGTAAAATAGAAACGACTAAACTAATACCAGCAAGAACAATATAATGTCTTTTATATGCTGAAATACCAATAGTAATACCAGCAATTAAAGCAATAATAAACGCAACTATCATATGTTGAATAGTAATGCGTCGTTTCATTTCAGGTGTAGGTGATTCAAAAAAATTAAAATATTCATTAAAATAACCCATAATAATGCCAATAACAACAATTAAAATAGATAGAAATAAAACACTAATTAATCCATTGATAGTATAATTAGGTTCTTGTGTGATAATACCAGTAATACTACGCAATAACGGAGAAGTAAGTGGAGAAACTAACATACTACCTAAGATGACATCATTACTATTATATAGAAATCCTAGTCCACCTAAAATACCTCCCAAAATAGCATAAAGTCCATTAAATTTACTAATATTTAAAAATGAAATGGATTCGATGTTTCTAAGATTTTTAAATAATAGTTTACATTTTGAATTTAATTTTGGTGTTTTTTTATCAACCATTAATGATTATATATATATATATATGTATGTATAAATATTAATTGTTATTTTATTAGTTATCAATAACAGATGCATTATGTTGCCCATCCATAACAGGTTCATATGATATATCATCATTTGATTCTTCTACTACAATAGGTATCATTTTATCAACAATTTCTTGTTCTAACACACCACCAAAATTGGTTTTAGAAACAGCAGCATTACAATTGCATTTACCATTGCAATTACACATTGATTGTTTTAACATAGATTGAGGAAGAACAGTTTCTTCATTAAACGATTGCATTTCATTTATTTTTGATTCTTCGGATGGTAAAAAATGTTTCATTCCATATGACCCAGTAGTAATACTGGAAGTTTTAATAATTTGATATGCAACTATTAAACCAAGCACACCGATAACAGGGTTAGTTTTCATAAATAAAAAAATAGCAAAAAGAATAACAATAGATTTACCAAAAAATGTATCAATTAATTCTGCTAAAAACTCGGGAGTCTGAATATTAAATAAAATATAAAAAACAAAAACAATACCTAAAAATATCTGGGAAGGTTTTTCAGAAATAAGACGATCTGCAGATTTTTTAAAACTTTTCATTTATATATAACATATGTATATCTTTTTTTATAATACATAATTAAATAATTAAATAATTATTTAATTATAAATACATATTGAAATATATTTAAATAAAACGATTAAGAGAGATAATACTATAATATACTAAATAAGTATAAATATTATATAATGAACAACGACCTAAATACATACATAGGAAAAAAGGGGTATACAATTTATAAAGAATCATTGGATAGTAAAGAACATCGAATGATTCGTGAAGATTTAAATGTACGTCCGTATATCCCAAATGCTCCAATACAATCACAATCGTATCCAGTATTTCTAGAATCTGTAAAAAAATATTATTTACCAAGATATTATGGATTAAAGTATTATGGTGAACCAGAAGAGAATCGTATTCCGGTTGGCGATACTATAAATATAAATTTTGAAGGTGACTTGAGAGATTATCAAAAAAAAATAGTAGAAATTTATAAACATAATGCTATAACAAAAGGTGGAGGATTACTTGAAATACCATGTGGACGCGGAAAAACAGTTATTGCATTGAAAATCATAAGTGAGTTAAAAAAGAAAACACTTGTTATTGTTCATAAAGGGTTTTTATTAAATCAATGGATAGAGAGAATTGAACAATTTTTACCAAACGCACGTGTTGGTCGTATTCAAGGACAAACTATAGATATTGAAGGAAAAGATATAGTAATTGGTATGTTACAATCACTTTCTATGAAAGAATACCCAGATACAATGTTTGATTGTTTTGGGTTAACAATTGTTGATGAGTGTCATCATATATCATCAGAAGTTTTTTGTAGATCTCTTCAACGAATAATGACATATTATACATTAGGGTTAAGTGCGACAATGCAAAGAAAAGATGGATTAACAAAAGTATTTAAAATGTTTCTTGGCGATATTGTATATAGTGAAGAACGTGAATTAAGTGATCAAGTATTGGTAAAGGCAATACAATATACGGTAGATAATGATGAATTTAATGAAATGTGTTATGATTATAGGGGGAGTCCTGCATATAGTACAATGATTTCTAAACTATGTGCATTTAATGGACGCAGTGAATTTATTATACAAGTAATAGAAAAAGAATTGAAAATTGTACCAGAACAGCAAATAATGATATTAGCACATAATAAAAATATTCTTAAATATTTATATGATGCAATTTCTCATCGTAATATTGCAACAATTGGTTATTATGTAGGGGGTATGAAAGAACCTGAATTAAAAAAAAGTGAGAAATGTAAAATTATCGTTGCTACATATGCGATGGCAGCAGAAGCACTCGATATTAAAACATTAACCACATTGATTTTGGCAACACCGAAAACCGATATTATTCAAGCAGTAGGGAGAATTTTGCGTGTAAAACATGAAAGACCAATGGTAGTAGATATTATTGATTCACATGAAGTTTTTTTAAATCAATGGCAAAAAAGACGCAAATACTATAATAGTAACCACTATACAATAATGCATACGAAAAGTCCATTATACGCATTAGATAAATGGAGTGATGCACATACAACTGTTAAAAAAAGTAAGAAATCATCTAGTAATAAACAAAATAATATGAATTTGAATTTATCTTCAACAAATTTATTATCTAAAGGAGTAAATGCGGCTGCATTATTTATAAATACATCATGCGACGAAGCAGTTATAAATAATAATAATAATGATATTAGTATATATAATAATTCAATGCTAAAGGGAAAATGTTTTATTTAATTTTTATTTTTTATTTTTTATTTTTTATTTTTTCTGTTTTTTAGTGATCTACGACTACGCCGTTTAATTGATTTATTATTACGACGTTTAGATTGACGATTAGATCGTGTTTTCTTAACTTTTTTACAACCTTTTTGATTATGCGTGTAATTTTTTTTGGATCGTTTGGATTTTCGTCCACCATACATAGTATTATTTCCGCCACGATTATTTATTTCCCCGCCAGTGCAATTACGGTTAATTGCACTAGAATGAACACCGCCACTTACTGATGATCCAGTATATCCATATCCGCCACCTCTTAAACGAAGCGTTGGATCATATACATGATTAAATTTACCCTGTCCGTTTAATAATATGGGTTGTTGATCATTAATATTAGTAGGGTTTAACTTATGCATGATACCACTACCACCTTTTTTATGTATTCCTCCAGTCAAAAGCATTATATAATATAATTATATTAAAATAATTATATTAAATGAAATTAAAAATAAATTAAAAATAAATTTAATGTTTACGTCTACGAAGTGTCTTAGATCCACGACGTTTGGGTTTTTTGGATTTTTTGGATTTTTTGGTTTTTTTGGACCCACGACGTTTGCTAGATCTGCGACGCCGTCTGCCACCGCCCTCGGTAACAACAAAACTTTCTTTACCTCCTTCTGGCGCGTATTGTGAAGGTGCCAAAGGTCTTAAACTTCCTCCTCCGGTAACAATAATCTGTCCTCCTTTTTTAGTCATTTATATATTAATAAAATATTATTAATTTATTAATTTATTAATTTATTAATTTCAGAAACTGTAATAATATTGTTATTATTTGTTATAACGCGTATTGGTTCCCATTTTTTGAACCGTATTGAATATACGCATTCCATATTTATAACTTTATTTAAATTTACATATTTATCAATATCATTATTTTCAAAATCATCTTCATCGTCACTTTCTTCTAATAAATCTAAATTTGTATTTTCTTTAATATTTCTAAACAATCCATTCATCAAAATACTAGATTTATATGTTCTTATTAACATATTTTCATAAAAAATATCATCGGCGGTATATAATTTATAATTATCTGATTCTAAACTTGATTTAACTTTAAACACTGCTTTGAATTGTGTTAATTTATTATTTTTATTTTTATTTGTATTTGTATTTGTATTTGTATTTGTATTTGTATTTAAAAATGAATTATTAAATTTATCATGTGGTTTATTATGTATACTAGTATTGATATTTTTTTTTATGTAGGATGGGATACCGATTCCATAAACATTATACGGAAGTACATCAATTTTATTTAATGCATCTTCATATGAATATGTAATAACAGGCATTCCAATAATAAGAGTATTCTTAACATAAGAAATTTGATCAATGTCATTTTCAAAAATATTTAATAATAAATTTAATTTTTCAGTATATTTTTTATTTTTAACTTGTTTTCCGTGATAATAATGTAATTGTTCACATGTAAAAAAATGCTGATTATTATGAATAAAATAAGTGCCATAAATAATTGTGCCTAATGCCATTTTATTTGAAAAAGAAGAATGAAAACATTGTATATCACTGTAGTTTCCACGATCATTAATTTTAATTAAAAAACAATAATGTTGTTCTTTCCAATATGTATACCAAATTAATGCTTTTGGTCCTTTTGGTATAATATAAAACAAAGGAGATTGAACTTTCATATGTATTTTTGGTTCATATGAAAGTTCTAATACAGGTAATCGCGATAATATTGTTTTTTTATCATCCGTTTCTAAAAACATTTTTGTTATATAATATATACGATTTAATCTTTATATATTTTATATTAAATAAAATATAAAATTGAAAGTATTATTAATAATAAAAATATATTAATAACTATTCGCCATGGTAACGTTTATTAATTTTATGGTGTATATTTTATTTTCATTTGCATCATGGAAAATTTTAGAAATTTATTATATATATAGAAATGAAATGAACTTTATTTATAAAATGAGTAATGACGTAGAATGTGGATTATTAGAAGAAATAAGTAAAAATCCATTTATATTTGAGTATGAATGTAGTATTAATAATTCGAATAAGAAATATTGTTATCCTGAGATGATGTAATTAAATTTTGTTGTTCATCTATATTAGTTAATGACGAATTGTAATTAAAATTATTGTTACTATTGTTATTATTACTAGTGTTATTGTTGCTATTTGAATTAGATGATGTTTTTTTTAAATCTTTTAAAAATGATGATAATTCTTCTGTCATATTGTCTACACTACCTGTATTTGAATTATCCTTTGTATTTGTTGTTATTGTTTTAAATAATTCGTCGTATTGCTCTGTTGGTTTATTTACTAAATCTTTTATTTGAGGAATTGTTAGTATATTTAAAAAAAACATATATAAATGATGTATTAAATATATGATAGTTAATGAAATTAATCCCCATTTTAAAAATGATAAAACCATTTTTTATTTATATATGAACATATATGTTTAATGATAAATAGAACGAACATATATTTTTTTAAAAATTTAAAAATGTCAATAACTCATTTTGTATGTTTTTTTGATAGACTTTATTTTCATCACCGGATGGTAAATAAAAATAATTATTATATAATTTATTATCTTTATATTCAATAATCCATTCAAGTTCACTTGATTCGGATAAACGATATTTACATAGTTTAATATATTCATTATATGATCTTGGTTGAATTTGATAACATTCTTCTGTTCGAATAAATTCACTTTTATCTATTGTACTAGGGAATGCTCCAATTATTGTTTTTATTACAGGTACATCTACAATATCTATATTATAAATTTTATTATTTTCAATTTCTAATATACCATTAATTGACCAAATATAACTAATATATGTTTTTGAAAATAAATATTGTTTGAGTTTTTCTTCTATATTATTATTATTATTTATATGTAAATTCGAATAAATATAAATACGCATGATGGCGCTGTCTATATTATATATAACAAACTATTTAAACCTATTATTGGTATTATAAATAATATATAAATGACATGTATTGTTTTGGTCGAAACGAATGGAACTGTAAAATCATTAAAGGCAAAAGATGTTTCTAGAGAAACCCTCTATAAAAAATGTGGATTTCGGATACCAGATGATTTTTTGCAAAGAAATGTATGGAATATTAAGTTTAATAATGAATCTTATAAAATTGGAATATGGGCGAAACAAAATGGAAAAGCAACATTTGAAAATAAATATGATTTTCCACCACCAATTGATAATGACTTATATTTTGGAACTTGTGCAATTATTCGGTTAGATAATGATGATAATATTATTGATTTTACAAAAGAAATGTGGGAAAATATCTATAACAAATTATTTGGTGGTTTTATAGAAATAGGCGATGAGGATGAATATAGTGAAGATGAATTGGAAAATGTAGATCCAAAATTGTTAACTTCTCATGGTTATTTGAAAGATGATTTTATTGTATCAGATAAAGAATGTATTGAGTCATCTTCAAGTACGCAACCAAGTCCTTCAACGACACCTCCTAAAAAAAAATGTATCCCAAATATTAAAACTGCAAAACCTGTAAAAACTGCAAAACCTGCAAAACCTGCAAAACCTGCAAAACCTGCAAAACCTGCAAAACCTGCAAAACCTGCAAAACCTGCAAAACCTGTAAAAACTAGTAAAGAAGTAATACATAAAGTACATACTGATATTGAATCATCATCATCAGAATTAGAAGAAGATGTATATACATTTTCAGATGATGATTAAATTTTATTATTTAATAATATTAATAATAAAATTGAAAATATATAAATACTATATAGTATAGTATAATAAATTATACCTTTTTAAATGCGTACAATTCAAGACCCATCAAATTTTCGTAAAAATGTTTGCGATAAAATAGAAAAAATATTTCAAACTCAAAAATATACTAAAAATATGATTGACAATATGGAAAAAAGTATTTATAATACATCAATTAAAGATGCAGGTGACCGAGATATTGTAAAAAAATGGGATAATCCAACATTTGTGCAAATCTACACAGATAGACTTCGTTCACTTTATATTAATTTAAATACAAATAAAGAATTACGAGAAAAAATAATCAATAAAGAAATAAATTCACATGAAGTTGGCGAATTGTCCCATCAAGATATGGATCCTATGCGATGGAAAAAGTTAATTGAAGAAAAAAAAGTAAGAGATGAAAATAAATATACACCTAAATTAGAAGCATCTACTGATAATTTTACTTGTCGTAAGTGTAAATCAAAGAAATGTAGTTATTATCAATTACAGACACGTTCTGGAGATGAACCAATGACGACTTTCGTTACCTGTTTAGATTGCGGAAGTAGATGGAAGTGTTAAATATATATAAATTATTAATATATAATAATTATTTGTTGAATATTTTAATTATTTTTTAATATATATATATAGATTATATATATATTTAATGCCATCTAAATGTCCTCCAGGTGTTTTTTGTATGGAATATATTACGATTTTGATTATATGTTTAATCGTATTTACAACTGGTATATGGGTTTATTTTAAAACAACACATTTATATTCATCTAATATCAATATAGGTAGACAACAACCATTATTAATAAATAACATACAACGTGAAAATATAGGAACAAATAATGAAAGAGGTAATGATGTTTTTTTAGATGTATATAAAGCACCATTACGTAATGATAATTGTTCAATTGATATGAGAGGAAATATACCTATTCCAATAAATGTTGCAACTCAAGGGTGTAATGATGCAAAATATAGACAAGTTGGTATTTTAACAAGATTAAATGGGAACGATGAAACAATATTGCCTTTATTTGGGCGTCCGCTAATTACACGAAGAGATAAATGGAATTTTTATACATTAAACGATAAAAATAATATGATTAAATTACCCGTTACTGTAAAAGGACGTAGTGGTACAAATGAATATGGTTGTGATAACGTTTATACAGGAGATACTGTTTATGTTGAAGGTTATAATGGTATATTTAAGGTAACTTCATATGATAATGAAAGTATGCGTTATTTACCTAGTATGTAATATATAATATTATAAATAATTATATATTATTAAAAATTTATTATATTTTTTTCTAATTTGGAAGAATCTACTCTTTTTTACCGCCAAGAAGTTTGTCAAACATACTAAGATCCACTTTTTCCATAACAGCACTTGCTTTTTTCATAATAGGTGTCATTTTTTCAATATTCCCCATTAATTCGTGTTGTTTTTTAGCAAGACGACTTGTATCGGCAGACATATTTTTAATTGCATCAGATGAAAGAATTTTATCTAAACTATCGTAGGCAGTTTCCAATGTACTCGCATAATCGATTGTTGGTTTATTATTAGGAGATGTATCGCTATCAGACTCATTATAATTCGATGGAGTTAAAGACGTATATTTTTCATTATATTTTTTTTTATTAGTAGGCATATTTTCTAATCCACTTTTTGATTTTGTAATCGATTCACGTTGTTTGCTTGTTATTGGAATTTCAACTGGTGGTTCCATAACATCTTCATCTTCATCTTCATCTTCATCTTCATCTTTATTTTCAGATCCATGTTCCTTTTCATCTTCATGATCATTTCCTTCAACCATACCTTCTTGTATGTTTCCTAAAAGATTGACTTGAACTAAAATAAAAGTAACTATCATGGAAATTAACATAACTATTATCATATTTTTAGTAAAATAAGTAGTTAAAAACCCAATAATTATAAAAAAAGCGATAGCATCCAATTGTTTTAACATTAAAAAACTAAATAAATTTGCAATTGTAAAAAATAAAACTATATATAACACATTACGACTCTTTAATAAATAATTTAATCCAAAATTATGTTTTTTCGATGATCTATTTTTTTTCGATGACGATTTTGACATTTACTTTATATATAATTATAACATAAAATTATAATTATAAAAAATGTTTTATTTTTAAATATAAAAACTATTATTATTTATTAAATTTACGTTTATTAGATTTATTAGATTTATTAGATTTATTAGATTTATTAGATTTATTATATTTCCATCTATACCCCCCGTTATATCTTTTGTTTTTGGTATATCGTTTGTTTTTGGTATATCGTTTGGATTTGTATTTACGTGTTTTATTATTATGTGTTATAGATGAATTACATTTGAACATATTAGTAATTCGATCACCTAAATTTTTAATAACAGACATTATATATATTAATAAAATAATAAAAATTAAACTTTAAAAAGTTTCTTTTCTTTTTTTAAAAATTTAATCTCTCTTAATATTGAAAACCGATCAGAATCATCTTCAATTATTTTAAGTAAATTGGATAACGCATCAATTTTCTTATTTATGTTTAATAACTCATTATTAAAAAATACCTTATAATTATCTATTGCAACCTGTAAATACTTATTGTTTTTTACCCCTTTTTTGATATAATTGTAATCTTGTAACATTTGTGTTTTTTTATTTTTCAATTGGCGTTTAATATTTGCTATGGTTCTGTCATTAATTGCTATGTTTTTACCACTACTTTTGTCATCATTTATATTATGTTCCATCTAACTATATTTAATATATAATAGTAAATAATATTAAATAATTTTTAATATAAATAATAATATATATTATTATTATTTAGATGGATCAACAAACAACTATAATATCTCAAAAAAACAGTGAACCTTTATTAACTGAAACTGAAGATCGTTTTGTTATGTTTCCAATTCAAGATGAATCAATATGGGCAATGTATAAAAAACAAGTTGACTGTTTTTGGAGGGCAGAAGAAGTAGATTTGTCTAAAGATTTGGCAAGTTGGGAAACATTATCATATGAAGAAAAAAATTTTATTAAAGCAATTATTGCTTTTTTCGCCGCATCAGACGGAATTGTCTTAGAAAACTTAGCAGTACGATTTATGAGTGATGTACAATTGTCAGAAGCACGTGCATTTTATGGATTTCAAATTGCAATGGAGAACATTCATTCAGAAATGTATTCGCTTTTGATTGATACCTACGTTAAAGATAAACAAGAAAAACAACACCTGTTTAAAGCATTGGATAATTATCCTTGTATTCGAAAAAAAGCAGATTGGACACAAAAATGGATTCATTCTGAAGAAGATTCGTTTGCCTCGCGTTTGTTAGCATTTGCTTGTGTAGAAGGTATTTTCTTTTCAGGTGCGTTTTGTGCCATCTTTTGGTTAAAGAAGCGGGGTTTAATGCCTGGTTTAACTTTCAGCAATGAATTGATTTCGCGAGATGAAGCACTGCATACCGAGTTCGCAATTCTGCTCTATACTAAACTTGTTAATAAACTCCCAGCAAAAACCGTACGTGCTATTATAATGGACGCAGTAAAAATAGAACAAGAATTTATATGCGAAGCATTACCATGCCGTTTGATTGGCATGAATTCTACGCAAATGTCTAAATATATTGAGTTTGTTGCAGATCGTCTTTCTCTTCAATTGGGTTATGATACCATATATGATGCGGTTAATCCATTCGATTTTATGGAACTTATATCAATTGAAGGGAAAACGAATTTCTTTGAAAAAAGAGTAGGCGAATATGCACTGGCAACAAAAACTCAATCGGATGATATTTTTGATTTTGGGGATAATATCAAAAATGGCGATGGATTAAATGATGATTTTTAATGATATATGAAATATAGAAACGATAATACAAAACTCTCTTCCCAAGACAAATCTTTAAATAATTGTTGTTGATCTTTATGAGTTTTTTCTGTTAGTTCAAATGAAATTTTATGATTCCAATTATTAAAAATTTGTATATTGGTTTCATTTAATTTTTGTGCAATCTCTCTTCTTAACCTCGAAATACCATCCTGAATATTAGAATAAAGTTGTGACGATGTTCCCCAATCACTAGTTTCATACCCATCAATTTTTTTGGTAAAAATATTTAAAAATGATTCAAATGATTCTTCTTCGATATGTCCTTCATATGAATTGATATTTTTACTTATATTATTACTCATAATATGATTAATTATATAAATATGTTTAAATAATTAATAATTAATAATTAATAATATATTTAATTATTAATTATTTAAACATATTATAATTAATAATCATAATGTCCATAGAAACACTAACCAAAATAAGCGATATTGCAAATGTATTTTATATTAATCTAGAACACCGTACCGACCGAAAACAGCATATTGAATCACAATTGAAACATGTTGGATTTAATAATGTTGAGAGATTTAATGCAGTAAAAATGGCAAACGGACGTGTGGGATGTACTTTGAGTCATATTAAATGTATTGAATTGGCAAAAGAACGAAACTATTCACATGTGGTTATATGTGAAGATGATACAAAATTTACAAATGTAGAATTATTTCAAAAACAATTAAATAAATTTTTATCAACCCAGCATAATTGGGATGTGGTTTTATTTGCTGGAAATAATGTCCCGCCATATGAAAAAATCGACGAAACATGTGTAACAGTTACACGATGTCAAACGACAACATGTTATATGGTAAATAGGCATTATTACGATACTCTCTTGGAAAATTACAAAGAAGGTATGGAAAAATTATTGCGTACACCAGAACAACATATTAGTTATGCAATTGATAAATATTGGTTCTCTCTTCAATTAAAAGACAATTGGTATTTAATTACACCACTTACAGTTATTCAACGCGAGGATTATAGTGATATAGAAGGACGCGTAACGAATTATGCACATTTAATGACTGATTTAGATAAAACAGAACTTTTGCGGAGGCAACAGGAACATTATAACAGATTAAGAGCGGAGCAAGAAAAACGAACAAAAAATCCGTTTATGATGTGATAATAAAATCGTTAAAGGAAAGTCCAACATTAATATATAAATATTTTGATTTAAGTTGTTCATCTAAATGATAACCAATAGCATAATCTTCAAAAAATTCTGTAGAGAACTTCTCTTTTTTTTGTAATAAATTAGAAATGGATGATTTTGATAAAAAATAAAAACGTCCACTACAATACATTCCTTTTTTCATAAGAATATTACGTGGTAAACATTCATGAACTTTATAATATTCACTAAGTCTATCTTCTTCAATAATATTACGATATCCTCCATAATTATATTTTTCTTTATTGTTAATTAAATTATTCATTAAAATAGAGAAAAAATGTTTATTAATTAAATTTTGATCGTCATCTGTTTTAAAAATATATTTAAAGTCGTATATTTTATAAAATGCTTCATATGCACAAATAACCTTTTGTGGAAGTGAATTATAATCATCTGATGTTTTTACATAAAGAATATGTTCATTTTCATCAAATATAAAATTACTTGGTAAATCGGGATGTCCAATAACATGATAATATGGCAATGACGTTGGAAGTTCTTTTAACCACGTTTCTTTTTGTAAATTAGATTTATGTTTATATGCTTTACAATTTAAAATCATTAAAATAAAATCACATTTTTTCATTGTAATTTAATTAATTAAATAATAATATACTTTATTATTTAAATATTAAATTATGTTACATAATTAAAAAGGGTTTGAATAGAATATGTGATAATATTATATTATAGTATAAAATGAGTGTCAATGTGAATGAACTAGAAGGATATTATATAAATTTAAGTCACCGCACTGATAGAAGAGAACATATGGAACAATTAAAACAAAAATATCCTTTTTTTAAAAATATAGAAAGAAAGGATGCAATTAAAAACAAACGTGGTGATATTGGTTGTTCATTATCACATATAAAATGCCTGAATGAATTATTAAAATTAAACAAAGAATATTATTGCTTATTAGAAGATGATTTTTTTATTTTAAATGAAGATAATTTTAATGGATTTATGCTGGGATTTGATAAAATAAAAAATGATACAAATTGGGATATAATAACATTAACACCACGAGGCGATACTATTGTTAAAAATTATAATCAAGGATTTCATAAAATAATTAATACTCAAACAACAACGGGATACATTATAAAGCATAATTTTATAAAACGGTTATTAGAAGTATATAATAAAGGCGTTGATAAATTAATGAAAAATGGAGCAGCAGGGTTATATGCACTTGACCAATGTTGGAAACCACTTCAATTAGAAAGTAATTTTATATATTATGAAAACATTTATGGTGGTCAATTGCCGTCGTATTCTGATATTGAAAAAAATGTTGTAGATTATAATAAGAGATTTATAGAGCAATATAAATATTAATTTATATAGTAAAAAAATAAATTGAAAAGATGGGGATTGTTGAACGCTTATTACAAAATGAGTTTCGTGAATTAAATGTTAAATATGATGCTGGGACTGATTTTTACAATAAAAACATTATTACTCTTATTGAACCTTACCTATTTAAACTTTGAATTAAATATAAAAAATTATCCAAACAAGAAATTAGTAATTTAGTAAGATGACCCCAATTATCAAGCGGACAATTGATGGACATTAACACGCTATTATGTTTTTAGAATATGTTTTTTACAAAGTTTTAATATTTCAATGTCCGTTTTTTTGTTCTTCTTTTTGTTATTCTTCTTTTTGTTATTCTTCTTTTTGTTATTCTTCTCTTTGTTGTTCTTCTTTTGTGTGTATTTTTTAATTTATTTGTTCGCCGTTTTATTCTGCGGTTTCCGCCAACTGGTTCTGTAACAATATTATTCTTTGGTTTTTTATCAAATTGATTCTCTGTACTTTTTTCAACTTTAACATCTATAATTTTTACATGATTATAATTTTTACTTGACTTTTTATCATCACTTTCATCAGTTAAATACTCATCACTTTCTATACTTTCATCATCACTTTCATCATCACTTTCTATACTTTCATCATTACTTTCTATAATAGTTATTTTTAAATCCCTAGGTAATAATATCTCAGATTCTTTATATTCCGAAAGGGGGTTCATATCAATGTAAGGTATTCCTTCCATAATATGCATTCGATACAAACAACAATGTTGTTTTGTTTTTTTGTATTCTTCATCTCGTGTATCATTATTAACAAATTTCAAAGCGCTTTCTATACTTTTAGTTGTGGATATGTATCCAGTGTCTATATTTCTTTTGCTGGGGCTACCAGTATCTATTGAGTGTGAAACATCATAATAATTTCCTTTTTTTCCCCTATATACGGTCATTTTTCCTTTAGTTTTTTTAGTCTTGGCATTTAAAAAAGCACTATCTATATAATCTATTCGCGTTTGAACATTTGTTATTGCTTCTGGAATTTTGTCTGGTCTCTTTACAATTACCTCTTCTTTACTACTAGGTAATTTCATATTTAAAAAATTCCTAAAATTAGTTATTCCCCTCCCCATACTATTTTTTTCAAAATACTCGGTTAAAACATCATAACCATTTCGTAAAAGAATATTTATCGGTTTAAACCACTTAAATGAGTAATCTTTTAATGAATGAATTTCCTCTAATGTATAACCTTCATACTTTTCTAGAAGTTGTGCATTGATTTGCGCAATTGTTAAAGAACGAGACATATTATATATATATATATATATATATATATATATATAATATAATATAATTTATAATTTAAAACTAAAAAGTAAACAATTTATATAATATATGTTAACTCTTGCTTCGTGTTGGTATATTTTTAATTCAAAATTTAATATAGAAATATATAAAAAATGGATAAATAATATATTATTAAATGTATCTAATTTTCGTTTGGTTATTTTTACGAACGAAAAAAGTAAATGGATGATTGAACCATATCTAAAATCATCATTTAATCCAAATTCAAAAAATATAAAAATGGTTATAGTAGAAATTGAAGATTTTTATGGGTATCAATATAAAGATAGATGGATTAAAAATCATACAGTAAATTATGATTTAAATAATAAAGTTGATTGGGAAGTTAATATGTTATGGTCTGAAAAAATATTTTTTGTAAAAAAAATGGTAAATAATAATTATTTTTCTGATAATATTACTACAGAATGGGTTGGTTGGTGTGATATTGGTTATTTTCGTGGGGAAAAAAATAATATATTGTGTTCTAATATCAATAATTGGCCAAATAAAAATAAAATGTTGTTATTAGATAAAACCAAAATATATTATGCAAAAGTATGTAATGATAACACGTTCAAAAATCTTAAACATTTAGTTTTAAATAAAAATGTTATAGGTTTACCAGAAAATCCAATTCCCGCAAATCAATCTTCAATTGCAGGTGGATTTTTTTTAATTACATCAGAAAAAATAGATGAGTGGTATAAAATATATTATAGCAAATTAAACGATTATTTTGAAAATAATTATTTGGTAAAAGATGATCAAATGATAATTTTGGATTGTGCTATGAATAATCTTTCTTTATTTGAATTTATAAAAGAAACTAATTCAATGATGGATAAATGGTTTGCGTTCAGTCATTATTTATTGTAGAAGTATATTTAATTATTACATAATTTTTCTAATTCTTCATCAAATATTTTATTTGGTTTCCACCCCATACTTTCTAATTTACTCGTATCAATAAAATATCTAATATCATTATAAATTCTATCACTTACATATTCTATATGTTCTTTGTAATTTTCTGTATTTTTAATTAATTTAATTAATTTTTTTGTAATATCCATAATTGAATACTCATCACACGTTCCAATATTATATATTTCATTATTTTTCCCTTCATTCAATATTAGTTCAAATGCTCTTGATGTATCTTCAGAATGTAAAAATGATCTAACATAACTACCATCCCCATGAATTGTAACTTTTTTATTTTCACGCAATAATTTAATAAATTTTGGTATAAGTTTTTCATAATGTTGATTTGGTCCATACACATTGTTACCTCGTGTAATTATAATAGGCATATTATAACATCTTGCGTAAGAACCAACTATCATTTCGGCAGCTGCTTTTGTAGCAGAATAAGGATTATTTGGACATAAAATACTTTGCTCTTTTTTTGAACAATTATCATTATGTTGTGAATCACCATATACTTCATCTGTAGAAACATGAATGAATTTTTCTATTTTATTATATAAACGTACATTTTCAAGTAAAGTATGTGTTGATAATACATTATCTTCGGTATATTTTAAAGAATTTTTAAAAGATTCGTCAACCGCACTATGAGCAGCAAAATTTATAATATGTGTAATTTTATATTGAGTTAAAACAAATTGTAACAAATCACTATTTCCTATATTTCCTTTTATAAACACATATTTATCATCATTTTTTATTGTATCTATAATATTATTTACATTACTTGCGTAATATAAACAATCTATATTTATTAAAAAATTAAACTTATCATAATTTTTTTCAAAATAGTAATTGATAAAATTTGATGCAATAAAACCATAACCACCTGTAATTAAAATATTCATTATAATGTAATAAAAAAATTATATTTATATATAAAATAAAATTAATATATAAAAATAAAATTATTAATATAGTTAAAATGACAGAAATAATTTTTAAAAAAAAAGTTGATAATAGAGGTTCATTGATAGCAATTGATTCTGAGTTTGATTTACCTTTTAATATAAAAAGAATTTTCTATATTACAGACTTGGATAATTTAGAAAGAGGATTCCATGCACATAAAAAATGCGAACAAATTGTTATCCCAATAAAAGGTTCATTTGAATTATCTTTAGATAATGGAAAAACTATTAATAAATATCTATTGAATAATAATAATAAAGGAATCCATATTCCTTTATTCAATTGGATACAAATGTCAAACTTTTCTATGGACTGTATAATTATGGTAATATGTTCATATAAGTATGATGAATGTGAATATATTAGAGACTATAATGTTTTTTTAAAAGAAATAGAAAAGTATGATAGTATAATTGAAAATTTTTCATTAAATAAACAAACAAAAATGTTGAAAAGAAGATATTTAAGTAAATTAGAAAATATAATAGATGAAAATGCGTTTGTAATGAGTAAGGAAGTTAAAGATTTTGAAGATAAATTTGCAAAATTTAATGTTGTAAAGAATTGTATCGCAGTGAGCAATGGTTGTTCTGCATTAAAAATAGCTATAAAGAGTTTAAAATTAAAAAATCCAAAAATATTAGTACAGGCAAATACATATGTTGCTGTGCCATTAGTATGTGAAGAATTACAATACTCATATGAGATAATTGATATTGATAATAATTTGTTATTAGATATTGAAAAATTAGAACAATATTTGATAGAAAATCAAGATAAAACCATAGATTTTGTGATAGTAATAGTTCATTTATATGGTAATTCGCTTAATTGGGATAAATTATATAAATTAAGGGAAATGTATAATTTTAAAATAATAGAAGACGCAGCACAAGCACATGGGTCGACATATAAAGACAAATTTTTAGGAACTTATGGTGATTTGGGTTGTTTTTCCTTTTATCCAAGTAAAAATTTGGGTGCATTGGGTGAAGGAGGCGCAATAATAACAAATAACGATATATATGCAGATTTTTGTAGATATTATAGAAATTATGGTTCTATTGAAAAATATAAATGGAAAATTATAGGGGCTAATGAGAGAATAAATAATATTCAAGGAGGTATATTATCAATAAAGTTAGATTTTTTAAATGAATGGAATGATAATAGAAGAAAATTAGCGAATATATATATTGAAAATTTAAAAGAGAATAATGAGTTTAAAATTTTAAAACCTATAAACAATTGTAATTCAAATATACATTTATTTGTTGTTATTGTTAATAGAAGAGATGAACTTATGGAATATTTAAATAAAAAAAATATCAAATGTGCAATACATTATCCAATACCTTTTTATGAAAGCGAGGCATATAAAGAAAAAGAAGTAAACAATTGCCCGACTATGGATTTATACAAATATAAGTTATTATCTTTACCAATGTATCCAGAATTATCAAAAGAAAAAGTTATAAAAGTATGTGATGAAATTAATACATTTTATAAATTACTTACAATCTAATTCTAAAAACTTTTTAATACCTTCTTTATCATACCACATCATACTACAATCACCTAAACACATATTTGATTTTAATTCATAAATAAAAAAATTATCGTTTATTTTATTTTCATTATAAATTTTATTATCTTTATGTGTAATATTAAATATTAGTAATTTGATATTACATCCAAATTTATTAAATAATGTTTCATATAATTCGTTATATACTTTGTCATTTATATGTAAATTTGATAGATATAATGGTTGTATCATAACAAATATTATTTGTTTATCAGTGTTAATTAAATTGTTATTATTTACACGTTAAGATATATATATATAAATTTAATATGTATATAAATTATTATGTTATTCGTTTTCCTTAATTGCTATTTCTAGATCGTCTAAATTAAAAAAAACACTTTTTTCAGGTATTGAAACCATATTCAAAAAATTATTTTTTCCTTCTAATAAATTCATTAATTTTTCATCTTGTTTATTATACACAACTTTTGCATTTTTATTTTTTAAAATACGTTCAAAAATAAGACCAGAACCTGGTGGAACTAATTTAAAATAATTATTACTGTTTTTGTAAAAATTTGGTAATAAATGACATGGCGAATAATCCCAATTTAAAGTTATTGTTTTAATATGTTTTGTCCATAATAAATGTACCAAAGCACCACCAGTTTCTGTGATTATATGTGTTGCATTATTCATTAAATAAATTACTTCTTCCATAGAATATATTGTTTGATCAATATCAATATAATTATATTTTTTACAAAGGTTAACTAATTGCGGTCTATTTTCTAATAATCTTTTTGAATTTGATGCTATATTAGTATTTTTTCTTAAAAATAACAGTTTTTTTGGATATTCTTTTAAATTTCGATTTATTATGTTTTGTGATAATGATGTTTTTCCTATATAATTATAAAATTCAATACATTCATCAGATAATTTACATACATTGTCCATTTGGGAATATACACAAAATGTAATACCTGAATTTATAATTAATGTTTGGGGATCGGTATAAATAATATTATCTAAATTAAGAGTTTTTTTTAAAAAAAACCAATATTTATTATTACTTGTACCATAATGTTTAAAGTTTTTCATAGGATTATTCATAATTATTTTAATATTTGGATATATTTTTTTGAGATAAGAGTAATAATAGAAATATTGATAACCATATAATATATAATGACCGAAAGGCCACGTTGGATACGGATAATAGAAAATGATATCATTTAACTGTTTTATATTATTAATTTCATTAGGTGCAGATATGATATATCTTGATGATATAATATTACTCATATTTGCAAATTCATTTTCTTTCATTTGTTTACTTATATTTTGATATAATTCTATTTTATTTTTCCAACTCATTCCTTTATCAGATTCTATATTGCTTTTTTGATACATTGTGCCGTCATCGTGTGTAATAGAACTAATATATATATTTGAATTATTTTCACATCTAATATGATTATGATAAATATTACATTTTTTCTCTATTTTTTTTAAATTCATATTATCTTCAGTATTGTCCATTATTATGTTTATACTTAAAAAAATATGTTTAAATTTAAACATATTTTTTAAATTTAAATATATTTTTTAAATTTAAACATATTTTTTTAAGTATAAACATAATAATGGACAATAATGAAAATAATATGAATTCCAAGATTTTTTTAGGACCAATGTCCAAAAATATAGTAGACACTGTAATAGAATATTCTAATTCATTTTCATTACCTTTTACATTTATACCTTCAAGGAGACAGGTTGAATATAATGGTGGATATGTAAATAATTGGACTACAAAAGAATTTGTTAATTATGTAAAAAATAAAGGTAAATTTATTTCAGTGGAAAGAGATCATGGAGGTCCGGGACAGGGAACAAATATGGATGACGGCGTTACTTCTTTTAAAGAAGATTGCAAGTATATGGAAATTATCCATATCGATCCATGGAAAAAATATCAAGAATATGAAGCAGGTCTTGAAGAAACAATTAAAGATTTGGATATATGTTACAATGAAAATCCTAATTTGTTTTTTGAAATAGCGACAGAACAAGGTATTAGACATTTTGAAGTTGATGAATTAGAAAAATTTATATTAGACCTGCGTAAAAGACTGAATCCTGAAATATATAAAAGAATAAAATATTTCGTTGTTCAATGTGGTACTGGATTATTAGAAGCAACAAATATTGGAAATTATGATAAGGAAAGATTAAAAAATATGATTAAATTATGTAAAAAATATGGATTTACATCAAAAGAACATAATGGTGATTGGATTTCAAATGATTTAATGAGAGAAAAATTTGAATTGGGATTAGATTGTATAAATGTTGCTCCAGAATTAGGACAAATAGAAACAAGAGCAATATTAAAAGAAATTAATAAAATAGATAATGTTAAAAAAAGAAATGAATTATTTGAATTTTTTTTCCAAATTTGTTTAAATTCAAAAAAATGGGTTAAATGGGTTGATAAAGAGTTTAATCCAGTGGAAAACAAAGAAAAATTAATAAACATTTGCGGACATTATGTATTTTCATATCCAGAATTTCAAAAAATAAAAGATCAATTACCAAATTCAAATAAACAAATAAGAAAAGATTTATTAAAAAAAATAAGTGAATATCATTCACTATATGATTCATACTATAAGGTATTAATAACAACAAGTGGTATTGGTCGTAGATTAGGCGACCTAACAAAATATACAAATAAATCATTAATAAAGGTTGGAGATAAATTAGCTATATGCCATATAATTGAAAAATACAATAAATATGTTGAATTTGTAATAACATTAGGATATTATGGAAAATTTGTAAAAGATTTTTTAGAATTAGCCTATCCAGAGCATAGATTTACCTTTGTGTGGGTTGATAATTATCAAGGACAAAATAGTTCATTAGCATATTCATTGTTACAAGCAAAGGACCATCTACAATGTCCTTTTATATTTAATTGTTGCGATTCACTTACAAAAGATAACTTGATCATACCAAACGAAAATACATTATTTGTTAATAATATTAAAAGCGGAACATTATATTCTACAGTAAATACAGTAGATGATAATATAAGTAAATTAAATAATAAAGGTGAAATAAAATTTGATTTTATTTATACTGGAATCTCATTTATTAAAGATTATAGTGATTATTGGTCTATTCTTGAAGATAATAATAATAATAATAATAATATTGAATTAGGAGATGTTGAAACAATTCAAGAAATGTTAAAAAAAAAACATAAGTTTAAGTATGTTAATTTAAAAAACTGGTATGATTCAGGTAATTTAACGGAATTAAGTGAAAGAATAAAAAAAATATACAAATGCAATTACACTGTTTTAGATAAAAATAATGAAAGCATATGTTTTTTCAATAATAATGTTATTAAATTTTTTTATAATAAAGAAGTATGTCAAAGTAGAATAAAAAGGGGAAAACATTTATATCCATTAACTCCTAAGATATTAGACAGTAAAGATAATTTTATTAAAATGGAATTAGTTGAAGGAAAATTAATGAGTGAAATAAAAACACATGGAGAAATATATAAATTATTAAATTGGGCAAAACAAAATCTCTGGATACCAACTAATATCAATAATACAAACTTCAAAGAAATTTGTAGACAATTTTATGTTGATAAAACAATGAAAAGGATAAAAATGATGTTGGATATGACACATGATTTAACTGTTATTAATAATATGAATATAGGAACAATATATGAATTATTTGATAATATAGATTTTGATAGTTTATTTACAGATGATTATAGTCATTTTCATGGCGATTTTATACTTGATAATATTATTAAAACAAAAGAAAATTATAAACTCTTAGATTGGAGACAAGATTTTGGAGGAGAATTATACAATGGAGACAAATATTATGATATTGCAAAACTAAGACATAATATTATATTTAATCACGAAAATGTATCAAACAATTTATTTGATATAAATATAAAGAATAACAATGTTATGGTTGATTTAAAATGTAATTATACCTTAATAAATCAATTAGAAGATTTTGACAAATTTATATTAGAAAACAAATTAGATTTAAAGAAGATAAAAATATTAACAGCATTAATCTGGATAAATATGTCTCCTTTGCATGAATATCCATTAAATGAATTTTTATTTTATTTTGGAAAATATAATTTATTTTTAGAAACACAATAATATTTTTACATTATATTTAATGTATTTTCAATAAAATTTTCTAAAAAATGTCCCATATAAATAGTATTTAGTATATTAATTCTATTATTATTATTATATTTATTTAAAGTATTATACGACTCATTAAGTAATTTTATATTAATATTCGCATCTCTATAGCTACAATCATAACTATGATAATATATATCATTTATTTTACATGACTCATTTAAAATTTTTTTTTCTTTTAAAAATGGAAAAAATAATTTTTCTAGTTCTATTTTTTGTAAATGTTTATAATTTTTTGATATTCTACAACTTAATATACAATTATTATTATACAATTTTGAAACAGTGACCCTATCAAAAACTCCTATTGGTTGTTTATCTAAAAATGCCTGATAATTTTTTGTGATTTTTAATTTATTTTGAAATGAAATATCTAATAAAACATTTTTATTAATAATAGTTTCGTATGGTATATCAATATATGTATTATTATAAAAAATTTTTGTAATATTGCAATACATAGGAATTATAACTTTGTCACAAATAAATTTACTGTTATTGTTACAATATAAAATTATATTATTTTTAGTATAATTAATTTTTGTTATTTCTGTATTTTTTATAACTGTAATATTTTCAAAACTTTTTACAAAAAATAAAATTTTATTAAAAAAATCACTCCATCCATACTTAGCAATAATAGGAGTTCCATATTTGTCATTACTTCTGTAATTTTCTGTTTCAAATACAAAATCTGTTTTATCAATATAATTTAATTCTAAATTAATATTTTTAAAATAATTAATTATTTTATCCCCAACTATATCATTTCTAGGAACAATTAAATGACCTACTAAATCAGTATCCTTATATTTATCTGAATCTATTCTCCAAGCACCACCCAAATAATTATCTTTTTCAATTATTAAAATTTTTTTTTCATAGTTAATAGTTGTTGAAGCTAATAAACAGGATATTGAAGAACCTATAAAAATATAATCATAATGATTCATATTTATATAATTATTAATTATGACTTATTTTAAAATCAAAATATTATTATTTAATTTATATAATTGTTCTTCTATTTCTTGTTGATAATTTGCAGCTTTAACAATTATGGCAACATTATTTTTATTTTTAATAATTAGAGGATTTTTTATAATAAAATTTGTACCATATACTTTTTTATTTTCTTTTTTGGGATCATTATCCAAAATATATAAAATCTTATTTATTTTTAAGCCAAACATTATCAAAAAAATAGAAAAACCTGTTCCACCAAATAAATATAAATCACCTTCAAAATTTTCAATTTGTTTATTTAGTTTATCAATTAATTCAATATGATAATTACGAAAATCTAAGGCCAATTGTTTATTTTGTTTATATAAATTAGGAAATGTTTTTAATTCGAGATTTTTATTTTCTATTTTTTTTGTAATATAAATAATACTATGATCAATATAAAATTTCTTTTCTATTATTTTAAAATTATTATTATGTAATATAATATCTATATACTCTTCAATAATAAAAAAATTATGTTCAAAATCTAAAGCATTTGTGTATTTTTTTGAAAATATTTCTTTTAAATTTGGAACAATAAAACAATGATAACAATCTGTTTTGATATTATTTCCAATACTTTCAATAAATTCACGTGGGTTCCAAATGTGTTCTAATACATGACTATGTATATAGAAATCATATTTTTCGTTAATAATAGTATCTTTTGTAAAATATTTATCTATTATATGAATCTTACTATGATCAATATACTTGGATGTTATATTCTTTTCATAAACTGTATAATTTTTTATTTTATTATTTGTAATGATTTTGGATGCTAATAATAATGCACCACCTCCTATTTCCAAAATATTTATTTCAGAATTTATATATTTTTTTAAAATATCTGAAAATGTATCAAATAAATTATTCCATACTGTTCCATAACTTGAATTATGAGGCGTAATATATATATCGTCCAATGAAGGTGCATTTTTAATTTGAATAATACCTGTTTTTTTACAAATTTCAAAAATCATATCTAAATTTTTATTGTGATTTAAATCTAGTGATACACAACTTAATGATACTGGAAAATTTTTTAATTTATATAAATATTCCATAGTATCTTCATTAGTTAATAAATTATTAATTCTGGTATTTAGTTTTTCATAATATACATCATATCTATAATTAATTTTTTCTTCGCCTCTTTTTACAGAATTTTCAAATTTTATTAAATTAAATTGTGATGATATATTTTGTAAATTCTGTTTTGATATGTAAAAATGTGTTAATCCTGTTTTTATGTATTTTTCATTGTATTTAATTTCTCCTATTTGTTTAATTCTAAAATTTTTATATTCTTCTTTCAAATCATTATCTAAGATATCACCAATAAATAAACGACCACCAATATTTAGTTTATCATAACATAAATTTATAAATTTTTTCATGTATTCTATATCTGGAAAATACTGACTTGTACTATAACATATAATTATATCGAAATTATTATCAGGAAAATTTTTTAAAGATAACGCGTCTCCTAATATAAAGTTGCCTTTTATAACTTTTTGAATTATTTCCAAATATCTTTTTGATGGGTCTATACCATAAATATTATTTCCTTCCATATATTTTAAAATACATCCAGCACCACAACCTATTTCCATTATATTATATTTTTTATTTACATCATAATTTAAATTTTTTTTTATATTATCAATAGTTGTTTCCCATTTTTCAAGTGTATATTTTGCATATTCAGAAGAAGAATGACCATTTGCTTCTAACAAACTTTCAATAGAATAATCATTTTCAAATTTTTTATCATACCAAGGTAATTCTTCAAAAATAGAACTCCATGTTTCTTCTTTCATCTGTTTTATTTCATTACCACATTCATACATTGGTTTATCAGATTTACTATGTAAAACATTTTTTATATAATTTAAAGCAAAATTTTTACGATAAAGTTGTTCTTTAATTCTAATCTCTTCATCAAAATTTTCATTATTTTTATATGTTAAAAAAACCATAGCCTTTCTATCAAAAGGACTATTATTTGATGATGAACTATGTGGTATAAGATGATTAAAAAATACGGCATCACCTGCTTTTAAATTTAAATTAATAATTTTGTGCGTTTCATATATTCTATCTAGTTCGTTTGGTGTAATAGCTCTTTTATGATTTAAATGTATATTTGTTGTATCATAATGTTCTAATATTGAATCCTGATATGGTATAAATTTCATTCCTCCATTTTCTATACTTTGATCTTCCAAAGCAACATATATTTGCATAAAACTATTTTTTATTTCATCTAATGTATAAACATTATTAGTTGGGTGAAAGGTTTTTATATTAAAAACTTCTTGGTGCCATTCTACATCTGGACCGACCCATTTATGTTTATTGTGTACATAAAGACTATTATAAAAATATTCTTTTTTATAAATTTGTTCACAAAAAAATTTAATATATTTATTTTCTGTAATAATATTAGCTAATGGATGGTTAATAGCATTTCCATAACCAAATTGAATATTGGTATGTGGTATTTTCATATCTGTTTTGATATCATTTAATTGTGAAATAATATTATTACAAGTATTTACATCTAATAAATTTCGTTTGATATAAAAACCATGATTTTTATATTCTTGTATTTCAGACATTATAATTTTAATATTAAAATTATATTTAAATTATAATATTAATATTTAATTTTTTATAAAATATGCAGTTGGTGAACCAGAATAATAATCAGTCTTTAATGTTATTTCAGGATGTTCCTTCAACCATTCATCAACTGCATCAGATTCTCCCCATTCATCACACCCATATTCATCAAAAATAACAACTCCCCCTTTTGTAACCCTATCATATAAAAGGTTTAAAGAATCTAATGTTGGTTTATACATATCCATATCAAATAATAAAAAACTAATCCTGAATCCTTTGTTTTTTTCTAAAAATATTGGCAAGGTTTTTAAAACATCTCCATCAATTAATTTAAAAGGTTTGCCTCCTTCATTACTATTATAATAAGAAAATCCAATATCATCATATATTTTACTTAAAATATCTTTAGAAATACCTTTTTTTGGGTCAACACCTCTATCTTTATAAAAATTTTCCATTTCTACAGAATCATAATTTAATTGTTCAGATAAATTAACTTTATCAAAAAAATCAAATCCGATAACCATTTTTTCACTTCCCGGTGTATAAATTTCTCGTAATTTTAATAATTGACAAAATCCAACACCTTTAAATACACCTAATTCAACAATATTTCCTGGAACATTTACTACTTTTTGAAATAAATTATGTTTTACTAAAAATTTTTTAAGTCTAAATATATCAGAACTTAAAAAATAATTGTTAAAAATATTCCAATTTTGCGATTCTATATTTTGTTCCATTATATTTTTTATGTAAAAATGTATTTAAATTATTTTTTTAATAATTATGAAATTGAATTATTTTTTCAAAAATTTCACTTTTTATAAATTCAGGATATAATACAATGGACAACCATTCTTCTTTATCAAATGGTAATATTCGTGTTCTGAATAATACATTTTTTTCTGTCAAATATTCCTTCATTTTATTCAAATTATTGGGTTTTAAATAAACAGTATTGATATGATTTAAAATATATGGAATACTATATTTTTCACATAAATTTCCCATATCTAGTTTTTCAGATTTTATTAATGATATGTAGTCTTCAACCTCTTTATAATTATTTAATAAATAACTACCAAATTTAGAAGATATAGATGATATTTCATATGTAGGTACAAATATATTTATAATATCCATTATTTCATCATTTCCTAATAAATATCCTATTCTCAAACCAGCACATCCTAGTGCTTTTGAAAAAGTTCGTGAAACAATCAAATTTTTATATTTTTTTAAAAGACAAACACTACTCTGACATGGTTCAGCATATTCTATATATGCTTCATCTATTAAAACTGGTATATCTTTTTCACTCGCTTTTTTTATTATTTCTTCAATATATTGTAATTCAATAATATCACCCACTGGACTATTAGGATTTGCCAATACAATACAACAAGTATTATCATTAATACTATCAATTATATCTTTATAATCTATTGTTTTTTTTCCATTATATTCTATTTCTTTTAAAACAGAATTTTCCAATTGAGCATAAATTTTATGCATAGGATAAGATGGATTTGTTATTATTACTTCCATATTTTTTACAGCAAATGCTTGATAAAATATACGTATATTTTCAGATGAACCATTATTCAAAAAAATATTATTATTTTGTAAATCAAAACGTTTTGCTAACTGGTCTTTCAACTCATGCACATTTGGATAAAACCTTATATCTTCTTGGTTTATACTATCTATAAAATTTTTAAAAAAAATCTCTCCAAAAGGATATAATCGTTCTGCTCTGTGTAATCTAAGTCTATTATCTACTTCTTGTTCATTACGAGATGGATGTATTCTTTCAATCTTATTTAAATATGGTTTCAAAAGATACCGATTCATTTATTAAATTATTTTTTATATTAAATTATTTTTTATATTTAAATATATTTATAATTAAATATATATGGAAAGACCAAAAACGATATTTTGTGATATTGATGGAACTTTATGGAATCACGTTGGTGGTGTTCCAGATCAAGCTACCGTAAAAGAACACATATTATTACCTAATACTAAAGATGCTATTGACAAATGGGATAGATTAGGTTATAAAATTATTTTAACTACTGGTAGAAAAGAAAGTTTACGACTAAAAACAGAAAAAGAATTATTGAGATTAGGTATAGTATACGATAAATTAATTATGGGATTAGGCGGCGGTGTAAGAATTATAATTAATGATAGAAAACCCAACGGGGATAAAAATACTTGTTATGCTGTAAATGTAGTAAGGAATAAAGGCATACCTTATTATGATTTTACATCAAAATTTATAACTATAAAAGATGAACAACCTAATTTTGTTGATAAACCTTGGGGAAGAGAAGAATTAATAGAATATAATGACCATTATGTTGTAAAAAAATTATTTATGAAATCAAATGAATGTTGTAGTATGCAATACCACGAATTAAAAAGAGAAACAATATATGTTTTAAGTGGAAAACTTAGATTATATATTGGTACAGATATGGAAAAATTGGAACAACGCGAAATGGTGGCAGGAGATAAAGTTACTATTACACCATATACAATACATAGAATGGAAGGAATAGAGGATTCCGAATATTTAGAATGTTCTACACCTGAATTATGGGATGTTATAAGGTTAGAAGATAAATATAAAAGAGAAAATACTACTGAAAATGATTATCAATAAATTTTTATTGTATTTATAATATAAATATAATTATATATATATTAATATGAATTCTATATCAAAATTTGCAAGAGTGGTTTAAATAAAATAAGAATACCAGGACATATTATTAATGACGAAGAAAAATGAATTATATAATTTTAGTATTAATATGATTAAATGTAATAAAAATGGTGATTTTAATGAAGAACAATTTCAACAAAGTTTAAAACACATTAATAATATTATCTCATTATAATAATTTATTAAATACTATATTATTAATTATTTTGTTTTATTCTAGCAGGATTACCATAAACAATAGAGTTATCAGGAACATCTTTTGTAACAACAGACCCAGCACCTATTATAACATTATTTCCTATTTTAATAGGTAATAATGTTGAATTAGAACCAATCCTAACATTATTTCCTACAGTTGTAGGTCTTAAAATAGGAGTTTCCATATCATCGTCATTCCAATCAAATAAATCATTTGTAAATACAACCGAATGACCTAAAAAACAATCATTACCAATACTAACTTTGGAACAAATAAAACAATGACTTGATATTCTAGTGTTTTTTCCTATTATAACATCTTTTTGAATTTCAGTAAACGGACCTACAAAAGTATTTTCTTTTAATATGCAACCATATAAATTTACCGGATTTATTATTTGTGTTGTTGGTGAAATTATACAATTATTCATTATTAATTAATATTTATTAATTAATATTTAAATATTTTATTTTATATTATATAATATAATGACTACATTTACAATATGCATACCGTGTGTAGATAAACACATAGAACAAATGGAAAAATTATTAGAATCATTAAAACATCATACCGTTAAACCAGATAAAGTAATAACTTCAATCAGTCCAAAATATTTAAATTTGGATTTATATAGAGAAAAAGAGAGATTAGAAAAAAAATTTCCATTTTTATTATGTTTAGTTCAAGATAAAGTAACAGGTATGGGAGATAATCTTAATTTTATATTCAAACATATTGAAACCGATTATGCTACAATATGGGGGGCAGATGATTTTTTCCATCCTCAATATTTAGAAATTATAAATTATATAATTATAAATCATAATCCAAATATTATAGCACATATATGGGATTATTATAGAAAAAATGAAATTTTAAGTAATCCAAAATTAAAATATAATATTGATGTTTTTGATAAAATAAATATTGATAATATAAAAACATATAGTGATTTTTATTTACACCCAGATTCACAAGGGCATGTTAACCGGTTTTATGAAAAGGATAAAGGATTTTTACCAGAAATACATTATGGTATGCAAACATTTAAAACACATATTCTTAAAGAAAATAAATATAAGGTAGGACCAGAATATGATTATAGAAGTGATTCATTATTCTTGGTAGATATGTATAAAAAATATGGTAATATTCAAGTAATATATGAAACTCTTATACAATATTTTCAATCTAATACATGTGCTTAATCATAATAAATTAAATAATATTATAAATTTATTAAAGAATTACTACTTATTTAAAAATACTTCACTCCATAACTTTCACCCATTCACTCGGAATCAAATCATCCATATTTTTATTACCTTGTGCTGGACCAAACCATTTATAGGGATCTGGATGTGTAACTATTTTATTTTTACTACTATTAAAATAAGCACCCCACCAACTAAATGTACTGTTTGCAATAATATTATGCTGACAGTGTGACATCAATAAAAGTTGTTCATAGTCTGGTATTTTTGTATCTACTGGCGTAAATGTCAATTCCGGTAATTCGCATTTAATATCTCTAATATTCTGTGTTACTATCTCTCTATCTTGCTGTTCATAAAAATAAATAATATTCCAATCATTTTTATTCGTATTTTTACAAATATATTTCAAGGCATTAATATAATAGGTAATAGACATGATCGGATGATGTTGTTGAAGGGGTTTATAGTCTCCAATTCTAAAATGAAGAGAGATTGAATTGGAAAAATCAGAAATATATTTATGTTTCACCAATTCTCTCTGTTCTTCTAATTTAATTATTCTAAAAATTTCGTCTTTTTTGTGGGAAAAATATTTATAGGATTGAAAATATCCATAAAAACGAAACATTCGATGAACATCATTAAATTTAATTATTTTATTAAAATGAAAATCAGATTCCTTATAAAGCGGTAAATTCATTGGCGGACCTTCTCTAATAAATGGTGTTAAATATTTCAAAAAAGTATCCCAATAAAACGGTCGGTCTGCTCGGTCGGGATGTCTTTTTTCAAAAAAAAAAGAAATATTATTAGTTAATGAATAACCTAATAAATTAAATACTTGAAATAATTGATTTCCAATACCTCCCATTATATGAGATGTAACCGACAGCATATTAATAATATAAAAATATATATTTATATTATTAAAATTATATTTATATTATTAAAATTATATTTATATTATTAAAATTATTTTACATATTTGTCCATTATTTTTTTAGGAATTAATTTTTCTATCATTGTTTCCAATTTTTTATAACATTTATTAATAGTTACTTCACTAATTTCACTAACTACATTTACATTTTTTTTACTAATATTTAAATGACACTGATGTGCAACAAAGAACACAATACCAGCAGCAATTGAATGTGGTGTGTTTTCTGGGATAAGATTATTTTCTTGAATACGGGTTGCTATAAACTTACATAACCTTGTTAATTCAGTATTTATATTTAATTTACTACAGTAACGATCAATAAATGATAATGGCGTTGTATCACATAATAAGGTTTTATCATTATTATCCATTTCATGTTCTATTTCATTTAATATTGAACTTGCATTTTTACATCCACGTGTAGCACTTGTATTATCAAGATGGAAAATAGTCGCAATCTCTTTTGCAGTTCTTGGGCAGTTATTATTTCTAGCAGCAATATAAATTGTTGCGGCAATAATTCCATCTCTATTATCACCTCTAAATGTTTTTACTGCTGAAATTTTCGCATGATACCGCATTGCATCATCAATAATCATTTTCGATATTCCCGCTTGGTTTGCTAAAACAATAATTCTTTGAAATTCTTCGTATCTTGCCTTTTCTTCATATGGCATACCTTGCCATTCTGTATAACGTCTTAATTTTCTCGCTTCATAAGTTGAATTTGGAGGACATAATACCTTACAACCATATGAAGATTCTTTTAATAATGGATTAATTGGCATACCGCACCGGGTTGGATCTCCCGATTGATTATCATCAGCACCATAAAATCTCCACTCTGCCCCCTGATCAATTGCATCTGTATAAATTATTCCACATTTATCATTTGTACAACACAAAAACCCTTCATCTGAAAATGCTAAAGATGATTGACAACAATCACATAATTCACGTTCGCCCTGTTTTCTAAATACACAATCTATTTTTGGTTTATTCTCATTGTTGTCGAAACAATCCCACAATGCCTTTTTATCTACTTTATCGACTGCTTTAATTTTTTTTGTTTTATTACTTGAGGGTATTGGTGTTGTTATGCATGATGGGTCTCCTGTTAAATCGGGTTTAATGCTATTATTTAATCGCCTTGTCATAAAAGTTTTATATATTAGTATTTTTATATCAGAATTTTATTTCAATTTTTAAATTTATTATAAATAATAATATATTTATTATTTATATTTTATTTTATATTGATACATATATTATGGGCAATAATACGTCAACAAATAGTAATAACTCAAAATTAGCAGATAAAATAGATAAAATTGCAAGTGATTATATATTATCGCAAAGTATTGATGATATGAATAAATTATCAGAAAAAGATCATTGTGATAAAATGGTTATTTTAACGTCTAAAATTATAAATAATAATTTAACTTCTTTAGAACAGACAGATGTAGTTAATAGAATAAATTCAAATAATAATGATATTAAGAAAGATAATCAAGTGAATCAAGTGAATCAAATGAATCAAAATAATCACGATAATCAAGTGAATCAAGATAATCAAGTGAATCAAGATAATCAAGTGAATCAAGATAATCAAGATAAATTGATACATGAAAACCCTCAATATGGCGGTGATGATTTAAAAATAACAAATACAAAAAATAATAAAGAAGATAATTGTTTAAAAATATCAAAATTTTATGTTAAAATTGCACATCTATATGCGGCAATAATGAAAACAATAAACCCGGTTATTACTGTAGTCGATAAAGATGGCATTAAAAAAAAATATGATTTAATGAATAAACAAGATATGCCAACTAATGCTCAACTACTTACTATCGAACATAATAATTTTTGTACAAAAAGATTAAACAGTTTATTACAACAAACCGATTACATTACAAATGGCGATGATGAAAAAAAACTCATAATAGACCCAAAGGATAGAATTTGTAATATGAATTATAATAAAAATACTAAAAGTACAGGTAAATTATATGATTTAAATAATGTAGAAAACCCCTTAAGTGGCGGTTATGATAGTTTTAATAACAATTATCAATTTAATGACGATAATAGATTTAATGGCGATAATAGATTTAATGGCGATAATATACCAAGAAATAATAATCAATATAATGAGGTAGATGATAGTAAACTACCAATAAATACACCACTTGAGTTAAAAGAAGAAAATAATAATAATTTAGTTGAAGTAGATAAACCAACTATATCTAACCCTAACGAAGAAGTCGAAAGTGATTTAAATGAATATACAGCAGAAATAGGAATACCTGAATTAATAAAATTATATTATGATGTATATGATGTTAATACCGGCGAATTTAATTCTATGAGTGATGATATGCGTAAAAAATATGAAAAAGATGTTAATACATTTTATAAATCAATTAACGGGGAAAATATACCAGTAAATAAACAAAAAGATATATCTGGTTTTGAAAATATTGACTTATTTCCATTTCATGAAAAGGATCAATGCGATGAAAAAAAAGATGGAATATTTACTAAAAAATATGAAGTTTCTATAAATGATGACTTGGTAAAAGAATATACATTACATATAGATAAAATGAAGCAACTCATGAAAAAAAACCAAGATGAATTATTACAAATATTAAATGAAATTTTTAAATTTAAAAAACCATCTAATTCTCATAATAAAAAAATAAATGAAAATAATAAATATAATGAAAATAATAAAATAGAAGAACCAGTTATTCAACAACAACAACCAAATGAACCACCACCAATTATGCAACAACAACAACCAATTGAACCACCGCCAGTTATGCAGCAACAACCGCCAATTATGCAACAACAACAACCAATTGAACCACCGCCAATTATGCAACAACAACAACAACCAATTGAACCACCGCCAGTTATGCAGCAACAACAACCAATTGAACAACCGCCAATTATGCAACAACAACCGCCAATTATGCAACAACAACCGCCAATTATGCAACAACAACCGCCAATTATGCAACAACAACCACAACCACAACCACAACCACAATATGGCGGTATTGGTATATTTGATTTTTTTAAATCAAAATCAAAAACAACTGATCAAAATATTGACGATGTTGAAAGTAAAGAAGTTGACGAAGTTATTATTAAACTAAATCCATTATTGGATGATGAATTACTAAAATCATTAATTAATTCAACACGCCAAAATATAGTAAATTTATATATTGATTGTCAATCTGATTTTGTAAAAGGAATTGAATTAATTGAGGGTATTATAGCAATTCAATTACAAAATACAACTGAGTTTCAAATTAACAATTTAAATAAAGCAACAGAAAAATATATTTTGAATAAATAATATTATTTTTTTTAAATTAATAATAATATTATTATATAATATAACAATGACATCATACAAAAGAATTACCGGCAAAACAATAAACAACGATGTATATAATCATAATACTATGAGCAATATAATGCTTCCAATTAGCAGAAGACAACCGATGCCAAGCAATATTATAGGAGATGTTACCGGAGATATTAGTGGAAATGTTGAAGGTAATGTTACTGGACATGTTACCGGAGATATTAGTGGCAATGTTGAAGGTAATGTTACTGGACATGTTACCGGAGATATTAGTGGCAATGTTGAAGGTAAT
>Ga0209335_10000636_pt1 | contig 41822 bp, 50 predicted proteins | sample COG_09_FD_184753 | JGI IMG/M metagenome (GOLD analysis project Ga0209335, IMG submission 184753) | Pelagic Microbial community sample from North Sea - COGITO 998_met_09 (SPAdes) (version 2) | ecosystem: Environmental > Aquatic > Marine > Neritic zone/Coastal water | place: Helgoland, sampling...
ATTTAGAAAGTAGATACGTATGCAGCCAGCATACTACGAAGATTTCAATGAAATAAAGAAGAAGATCTGGTTGATGCTAGATGATGCAATAACTAATCGCAGTTCACAATTTAGAATACCTACATTTATTTGTGGAGATCAATATGATTTTGATGGAAGAATTGTTGTTCTTAGAAAATCAGATCAAAAAAATAACATTGTTCAATTTCATAGTGATATTAGATCAGATAAAATTGAAAAATTAAAAAAGAACTCAAAAGCAGCTATGCTTTTTTATGACAAAGAAGAAAAAATCCAAATAAGACTAAAGGTTGAATGCATTGTTAATCATGACAATGATATAACTAAAGAATCTTGGTTAAAAACAGGACATATGAGTAGAAAATGTTACCTAGTTAATAATGGTCCCGGTACAGAGTCAGATAATCCTACATCAGGTTTAAAACCTGAGTTAGATAATTTTGAATTTACAATGGAACAAAGTGAAGTTGGATATAAAAATTTTACTGTTATTCAATGTAAAATAAGAAGTATTGAGTGGCTTTATCTAGCTGCCAAAGGTCATAGAAGAGCAAAGTTTGATTTAGAAGCAAATAAAGATAATTGGTTAATTCCATAAATTCATATGTTAGATTTTATAATAAAATATATTGGTTTCTTTGCAGCATTTTGTACAACAATTGCATTTTTGCCCCAAGCAATTAAAGTTTATAAATCGAAGAGCACAAAAGATATTTCACTTTATATGTTTTTAATTTTTACAATTGGAGTTTTTTCTTGGTTAATTTATGGATTAATAATAAATGATTTGCCTGTAATATTAGCCAATGCCGTTACACTTATCTTGAGTTTGTTTATTTTGATTTACAAGATTAAATATAAATAAAGAAAAAAGATACTTGATATTTAAAATATAGATTTTGAATACTTTTTCCAGTTATCTTGATAATGTTTAGTGTTTTCAAATACTGCTTTTTTTTCCTCTTCTGTAACTTCTCTCACTACTTTGCCTGGAGAACCAACTACTAATGAATTGTCTGGTATTTCTTTATTTTCAGTAATTAAAGCTTTTGCACCAATGATACAATTTTTTCCAATATTTGCCTTATTCAAAATAACTGCTCCAATTCCTATTAGGCTATTGTCCCCTATTGTGCATCCATGTAGCATAACTAAATGTCCTACAGTTACATTTTTTCCAATTTTTAAAGGGCAACCTGGATCTGTATGTAATACACTCCCATCTTGAACATTTGATCCTTCACCAATGTGAATATTTTCAATATCTCCACGTAACACTACATTGAACCAAATACTTGAGTTTTTTTCCAATGTAACATCACCTACTATAGTTGCATTTGGAGCTACCCAATTTTTTCCAAAGTTTTTTGGTTTTTTATCTTTTAAATCGTAAAACATAATTTATATATTATTACAATATGCCAGTACAAACTCCAATATGTGATTTTGGACAAAGAGCTCATGGCTTTGAGTTAAAATCAACTGATAATAAGATTATTTCTTTGAATGATATTAAGGGTAAAAATGGAACATTGATAATGTTTATATGTAATCACTGTCCATATGTTAAAGCAGTCACGAATGATATTGTTGAAGATTGTAACGAATTAAAAAAAATTGGAATTAATTCAGTAGCTATATGTGCAAATGATGCTGAGAATTATCCAGAAGATTCTTTTGATAATATGATTAAATTTGCAAAAAAAAATCAATTCAGTTTTCCATATCTTCTTGACGAAACTCAAGAAATTGCAAAAACATATGATGCAGTATGTACACCTGATTTCTTTGGCTACAATAAAGACTTACAACTTCAATACAGAGGCAGATTAAGAGAACTTAAAAACTTAGTTCCAGTCAGAGATGGTGAAAGTGATTTAAGTAAAGCTATGAAACTAATTGCTAAAACAAATAAGGGTCCTGAAAAACAAATTGCCAGCGCAGGCTGTAGTATTAAATGGATTAAAAATTAATGTATTTAATTATAACTCGTACATTTCCACCTGAAATAGGTGGTATGCAAAACTTAATGTGGGGACTTACTAATGAGTTGTCGAAACATTATATGGTCAAAGTTTTTGCAGATTTTTTTAATAACCATGAAATTTTTGATGGAAAAGTTTCTTTTTCAATTGAAAGAGTTGGAGGAATCAAGCTCTTTAGAAAATACAGAAAAGCTAAATTAATTAATGAATTTATAAAAGAAAATAAGATTGAAGGGATTATAGCAGATCACTGGAAAAGTCTTGAATTAATAAAAACTAATAGAAAAAAAATATGTTTAATTCACTCAAAAGAAATTAATCATAACAAAGGAACTAATTTAAACAAAAGAGTTCTTGGTGTATTAAATGATGTTGAAACAGTTGTTGCTAATTCAAATTTTACCAAAAATTTAGCTATAAGTTTGGGTGTTCTTGAGGATAAAATAATAGTGATAAATCCTGGCGTTGATCATGTTCAAGAATTAAATAAAAAATCACTAGAAAAAGTTGAGAGTTTATTAAAATATAAGTCTCCAAGGTTAATTACTGTTTCGAGATATGACAAAAGAAAAAATCATGAAAAAGTGATTATGGCATTAAGAAATCTAAAACAAATTTATCCTGATATAATATATATTTGTATTGGTTATGGCGATGAAGAAGAGAATATAAAAAAACTTGTAAAAGAATTAAATCTTGAGGAACAAGTCATGTTTTTTAAAGATATTTCCAATGAACTTAAAAATTCACTTGTAGCTAAATCTAATATTTTTGTAATGCCGTCTATAATTTATAAAAAATCTGTTGAAGGTTTTGGTATTGCTTACATTGAAGCTGCACAATATGGTGTACCTTCTCTTGGAGGAATAGATGGTGGAGCTTCTGATGCAATTCAACATGAAAAAACTGGTTTGATTTGTGATGGTAATAATTTAGATGAAATTTATTCATCAATTAATTTAATGTTAGAAAATAATAAATATTTTGAGTATGGTAAAGCTGCTAAAGAAAATTCTACTAAATTTGAATGGAGTAAAATAATTAAAGAGTATGAAAAAATATTAAACTAGTGCATTAGTTGTTTTTTCAAAAACTTTTTCTGGACTTAATTTATTTAGATCGTCAACCTGTATTGCTTTAAAATTTTCTCTTTCAATACTAACTTTAAAAGCAGTGGTATGTTTTCCAAACAAAGTTATTCCTTTTGCATTTAAATGAGCTGCCATATGAGCAGGACCAGTATCATTAGCAATAACAAATGAACTACCCTTAATTAAAGAAGATAACTGGGGAATATTTAATATCCTTTCATCATCCAAAACTGATATTGCATTTATATCTTTACTCTCATTAATTTCTGAAGGTCCAGGTGCAACTACAATTTTAAACTTATCATCATGTTTGTTTTTAATTAGTTGAATTAATTCATTGTAGTAAGGCCACTTTTTGATATTTAAATGTGCTGAACAGAATGGGAAAAGAACTATGTATTGATTTAAACCATATTTATTTTTTATATTATCTATATTTGAACAAGCCCAACTAAAATTAGGATTCTTAGTATTTAAGGTGTTAAGACCTGAGGTTTTTAATTGGTGGTCAAACCTAACTAAAACAGGATTTTTATCAAATTCTGCTTTAGGAATATTTATAGGTAAGGTTGTTTCAGAACTAGACCATATATCTAATTTCGATTTTGGAAATAAAATATTTTTATAAAAAGTTGTTCTTGATGAATTTTGTAAATCATAAACTTTTTGAAAATCAAAATTCTTTAAAGTTCTGGTTAATTGATATAGATAAATAAGATTAAATCTGGACAATCTTTTATCTAAAATAACATTGTGAATAAATGGATTTTTTTTAAATAATTCAAAATAAGGCTTTGTTGTTAATAAATGTATCTTGTCTTCTTTATGATTTTCAGAAATATCTTGAATTGCACCACAAGCTTGGGCTATATCTCCAAGAGAACCATGTTTGATAATTAAAATATTAGACATATTTATAACAAGTTAACATACTATAAATTTTTATGAATAAAATTCTAGTTGAAGTATCAGTTGGTGAACTTTTAGATAAAATTTCCATTCTTGAAATTAAAAAAGAAAAAATTAAAAATCCTGATAAACTAAAATTCATTGATGCCGAACATACTATTTTAAAGGATCAATTAGAACAAAATGTGAAATCTGATGATAAGCTTAATAAATTGTTCCAGTCTTTAAAGGAGATTAATGCAAAATTGTGGGTTATTGAAGACGACAAAAGAATGTGTGAAAAAAATTCTGATTTTACAGAAAATTTTATAAAACTTTCAAGAGATGTTCATTTTCTAAATGATGATCGTGCTAAAATTAAACTAGAAATGAATAATCTTACTGGATCAAAGATTAAAGAAATTAAAGAATACACTTCTTATTGAAAGCTATATTTTTTTTCTAAAAACTTTATTAAGTTGTGAATTAAAAAGGTCATAAACAAATATATTCCTCCAGCCATAAGAAATATCTCAAGTGGCCTATACGTGGTTGAGACAATATGTTTAGCTACACCTGTTATATCCATTAATGTCACTGTGCTAGCCAATGATGTGCCTTTCATCATTAATATAATTTCATTACCATATGCTGGTAAAGATTGTCTAATAGCTACTGGTACTTGAATTTTGTAAAAAATAACACTACTTGAAATTCCTAAACTTTTTCCAGCTTCAATAATTCCTGGCTTTATAGTTTGAAATGCTGATCTTAATATTTCAGATGTATAGGCTCCTGTATTTAGAGCAAAAGCAATGATTGCGCACCAATAAGGTTCTTTAAAGATTACCCAAAGAAAAGTTGATCTAAAATACTCTATTTGTCCTAAACCAAAATAAATTATAAAAATTTGAACTAACAAAGGTGTTCCTCTAAATACATAAGAATATCCATAGGCAAATTTATTTATAAATGGATTTTTATTTAATCTTAAGATTGCAAATAAGAGACCAATAAATATTCCAAAGAATAATGACAGTGATAATAATTTTAAAGTTACAATCGCAGCACTTAGTAACTTAGGTAAACTTGTTGTCATTAATTCTAAATCCATCAAAAACCCCTACTGTATTTAACTTCAAGTTTATTAATTAACTTCATACTTAAAAAGGTTAGCATCAGATATAAAACAGCGGCAAAAGAATAGAAAAATAATGGATCCCTTGTTGATCCAGCTGCAATATATGATTGTCTCATTATCTCAACTAAACCAGTAACAGATATTAAAGATGTGTCTTTTAATGTAATTTGCCAAACGTTACTTAAATTTGGAATTGCAAGTCTTAACATTTGTGGCATGATTATTTTAAAAAATTGAATATGTTTTTTGATTCCTAAAACTTTTGCCGCTTCGAATTGACCTTTATCTATAGATTGAATGGCACCTCTAAAAACCTCTGTTGAATAAGCACCTGAAATTATACCAATTGCAAAAGATCCTGTGATGAATGCGTTTATTTCAATATATTCAAAGTAGCCAAATATTGAGGCAACATACATTATTGCTCCACTTCCTCCAAAAAAGAAAAGATAAATTACCAATAGTTCTGGTACACCCCTTATGACTGTAGTGTATGAGTTAGCTATAAAATTTAAAAATTTGTTATTTGATAATTTAAGTGGTGTAAAAATTGCTGAAAATAAGAAACCAATTAACATTGCCATAATTGAAACAGCAACAGTCATCAAAGTTGCATAAAACAACTCGTCTCCCCATCCTGTATTTCCAAAAGATAAAAGATCCATATCGAAAGGGCGGTTAATTAAATAACCGCCTTTTCAAATAATTAATTACATAGAAGCATCAAAGCCAAAATGCTTGATTGCTAATTTACTAATAATTCCTTTTTTTCTAGCTGTGTTGATAGCTTTATTAAAGTCTCTTAAAAGTTTAGCATCTCGTTTGCCAATTGTGTCAGTTCCACCTTGTCTTACTCCAACTCCAACTCCATTACCAAAAGCACCACCTGAGAAAGTTGGTCCAACTAGGACCACAGGTTTTCCAGATTTTTCTGCATAATCAGTAAAGGCAACTGCAGCTGCTAATGCAACATCACATCTACCAGCAGTTAAATCTAAGTTAACTTCATCTTGAGTTTTATATGTTCTAACATTAACCTTTCCTACATCACCTGACTCTAAAAAGTTTTGGTGGATAGTTCCAGTTTGTGTACAAACAGTTTTTCCAGCTAGAGCTGCTGTAATAGTTTTTAAAGCTTTTTTAGCATCTCCATTTGGACTTGAAAGACCAATCCCTGCAGGAGTACTCATTCCTTCAAGACTTGAACCTTTCATAACTGCAAGTGAAGCAACTTCATCTGCATAACCTTGTGAAAAAGTAATCGTTTTTTGTCTTTCAGCTGTAATTGACATTCCTGCCATAATCGCATCAAATTTTCTCATTAACAAAGCTGGAATCATTCCATCCCAATCTTGTTCAACGATAGTACATTCATGTTTCATGATGGCACAAAGTTCTTTTGCTAACTCAACCTCAAATCCAATAAGATTACCTGAGGCATCTTTTGAATTCCAAGGAGGGTAAGCACCTTCTGTTCCAATCTTTATTTTATCAGCATAAACGTTTCCGATTAGTAATAAAGAAGCCAGAACAGTTAAAATTGTTTTTTTAAATATATTCATTATTTCCTCCGTTAATTATTAATAATTATTTCACAATTTTAATAATTTAAAAAGAAAATTTTAATGATTAATTGATGAAGAAAAGTTCCAAGAACAATCAAAGCTTGGAATATAAACCCTATCTAAAGTTGTATTTCCAAAATTTTTGTTAAAAACATCTAGCCATTTTTCGACTTGTTGAGGTTTTTTGTCTTGGCTACCCACCTGAGCTGTAATAACGCCATTTGGCTTTAATATTCTAATTAAAGAATCCATATTTTGTGCTGCTAAATCTATACAAAACTGATCATCGTTAAGATCAACAAAAATTTTATCATATTTATCATCTTCAATGGATTTAATACTTTCAAAGGCATCTCCCCAAATACATTTAACAGAATTTTTTTCAGTAGACTTGTTACCAATTTTACCTAAATGTTTATTACAAACTTCTACTACTTCTGGATCTAGCTCATACCAGTCTATAAAATTAAATCCTTTCGAAATACATTCTCTAGCAACTCCTCCGTCACCTCCTCCTATTATAGCAGCGTTCTCTATGTCTTTATTAAGTTTTAATGCAGCATTTACAAATGTTGAACTATATAAGTACTCATCGTGCGCTGCTACTTGTATTTCATTATCTATAAAAAGAGATTTACCAAACTGTTCTAAATCTAATATTTCTATATGTTGACCCACTTTAGATCTAAAATTTTCTAATACATCATTTACTACATATGATTTTTGTAGACCTGCTGAACTATAAATATCATGATATAGATCTTTAGTATCTCTATTAAATTCTTTTTTAATTATTCTCTTATATTTAAATTCTTTTTTAACAATATCCAATGCTATTGATGGATTAACTTTTCCACATGTAAAGAAATCAAAACTAATTATATTTTTTTCTGGAAAGGTATGAAAGCTCATGTGACTTTCCGCTAATAAAGCTAAAATTGTAAATCCTTGTGGCTCGAATTTATATTTAGAAATCTTTAAAACTTTTACTTCAGCTGCTTTAGCTATTTTATTAATAACATCTTCAAATAAAGAAGGATCATATTCCTTAGTAGTTCCAATAATATCTAAAGTAACGTGCTCACCAACTTTTGTCATAAAAATTAACCACTTTTATAATTTTTTACTTTATCTAAAATTTTTTGCATTTCAGCAAATGTAAGAATTTTAGGTTTCCCAAGTTTTAGTGCAATAATGTATTGTTGGCAAATATTTTCAACTTCTTGAGCTAATTCAAAAGCTGTGGATAAGTTTTTCCCAAATGCAACTTGTCCATGATTTGACATTAAACAAGCCTTTCTATTTTCTAAGGCTTTAATTATATTTATGGATAATTCATTGGTTCCAAAAGTTGCATATTCAGAACACTTTATGTCTTCACCTCCCGCTAGAGCTATCATATAATGAAAAGCAGGAATTGTATTCCCATGAGAAGATACTGCTGTCGCATTGGGTGAATGAGCGTGAACTATTGCTTTTGCTTCCCATTTATTTTTATAAATATCTTGATGAAATCTCCATTCAGAAGATGGATTTTTTCCTGAATTAAACCAGGAAAGAAAATCCTTCTCTTCATTTAATGACAAAAAAATAATATCCTCAGGTTTTAAGGTTTCATATTTTTTTCCTGATGGTGTTATAAAAAAACCCTCAATTTCCTCTTGAAATCCTCTAACAGATATATTTCCAGATCTTAATGGTGATAAATTTGTTGTATTTAATTTTTTTGAATAATCAATTACCTGTTCTCTCTCTTTTAAATTTAACACTATAATTAATTATTTTTATTCTTTTTTATTTCATTTTCACAAAACTTTTTAGCTTCTTCAAGATCAGTTATTTTAGATTTAGATAATTTCTGACTACCCGCTAGACAGGCATCAACTGCTCTTTTTAGATTGTGATCACTAAAGTTTAGGATGACTACCATGCCAAGCACTATAAATAAAAAGATTAAAATATTTTTTATCATTTGAATAAACCTTTTAGTCCTTCTGTAGATGCTTCACAAATACCTTTTTCTGTTATCAATCCAGTAACATATTTTGCTGGAGTTATATCAAAAGCTAAGTTCAAAGATTTGCTTTTTTTAGGGTAGATTAATACTTTTTTAACTTTTCCACTATTATCCAAACCCTCCAAATAAGATAATTCCTCTGAAGCTCTTTCTTCAATTGGAATATCTCTAAAACTTTTTATATCCCAATCTATTGTTGAGCTTGGTAAAGCTACATAAAAAGGAATATTATTATCATAGGCAGCTAAAGCTTTAAGATAAGTTCCAATTTTATTACAAACATCTCCTGTTGATAAAGTTCTATCTGTTCCTACAATACAAATATCAACCTCTCCTCTTTGCATCAATATTCCACCAGTATTGTCTGCTATAATTGTGTTTGGTATTTCTTCTTCATTTAATTCGTATGAAGTTAAATTAGCTCCTTGATTTCTAGGTCTTGTCTCATCAACCCAAACATGAACTGGAATTCCTTTTTTATGTGCATGATAAATTGGTGATGTTGCTGTTCCCCAATTGATAGTAGCTAACCATCCAGCATTACAATGAGTTAGGATATTTACTGTATCATTCTTTTTATTGTATATCTCTTCGATAATTTTTAATCCCTTTAGACCAATATTTTCGCAAAATTTAACATCCTCTTCACATATTTTTTTTGCTTCATCTAAAGCAATTTTAAAAGTTTCCTTGTTGTAAGCACCCGCAAGTTTTTGCATCATTCTATCAACAGCCCACTTTAAGTTTATTGCTGTTGGTCTTGATTGAATTAAAAGTTCCGCACTTTTTTTAACAAAATTAGGTTCATTTTTTTCTATAACAGCTAAAACTATTCCATAAGCTGCTGTTCCACCTATTAATGGGGCTCCCCTTACCTCCATAATTTTAATAGCATTAATTACATCTTTTACAGTTTTAAGGTCTTTAATTACAAATTGATGAGGAAGTTTTGTTTGATCTATAATTTTAACAACTTCGTTTTGTTCATCAAACCATATTGTACGGTATTCTTTACCCTCAATTTTCATTTTTTATTTTCCATTATTTCAATCATACATTTGGTTGCATAATCACGCCATTCAGATGGATTGTTATTTTTAAGACTGTTTAGATGTTCTTTATTTTTTTGAATACCCTCTTTATGCTTAATTAAGTCATCCTCATCTAAATTAACTTCAATATTAGCTATATTTGTTTCCATTGCATGAATCCAATTTTTTCCAAGTTTAACACATTTAATGTCATCTTTTTCATCACATATCTGTTTAAAAAAATTAAAAATTATATCATCAGATTTTATTTCAGTTTTCATTTTAACAAAGCTCTTCCAGCAACTGTTTTTAATTTATCAATTGTTTTTTGAGTTCTTTTTTCTGCTGTTGTGATAATTGCAACATCTAAACATTTGCTGGTAGGATCATTGGGCTCAATATAGCCTTCAAAATTATTAATTACATTCTTAATCATAGATTTTGCCTTCTCAGCGTTACTTAATAAAACTTTGATAACTTGTTGAACATCTACGTTTTTATGATCTGGGTGCCAACAATCAAAGTCTGTTACCATTGATACAGATGCATATCTAATTTCTGCCTCTCTAGCTAATTTTGCTTCAGGCATATTGGTCATGCCAATAACATCTGCTCCCCATGATCTATATAAATTAGACTCGGCTAATGTTGAAAATTGAGGTCCCTCCATAACGATATAAGTTCCTCCTCTTTGATACTCTATTTTTTCTTTTTTAATGGCTTCCTCACAAGCATTCATTAAACCTATAGATGTTGGATGAGCCATCGATACATGAGCTACTATTTCATCATCAAAAAATGTTTTATTTCTTGCAAAGGTTCTATCTATAAATTGATCTACTATTACAAACTTACCTGGAGCTAAATTTTCTTTTAAAGATCCAACTGCAGAAACAGAAATTATATCTGTTACACCTAATTGTTTAAAAGCATCAATATTGGCTCTAAAATTTATGTTCGATGGTGAAATAAAATGGCCTCGGCCATGTCTTGGTAGAAAAAAAACCTCTTTATTATTATATCTTGTTTTTAAAATGTCATCAGAAGGTTTTCCCCATGGAGTTTTTAATTTAATAAATTCTCTATCTTTAAATTCTTCCACATCATAAAGACCACTTCCACCAATTATTGCTAATTTATCATTTGCCATATCAAAAAATTTCTTTAATGTTTATATATTAATAGTAAAAAAATGAATTTAAAAGACCATATTAGATCGATTCAAGATTATCCTAAAAAAGGTATTTTATTTAGGGATATTACAACTCTAATCAAAAATGAGAAAGCTTTTGCAGCTACTATTGATAAGATAATTGAACAATCAAAAAAATACAAAATTGATAAAATTGCAGCTATAGAATCTAGAGGTTTTGTTTTTGCTTCTGCAGTTTCGTACTTAATGAAAAAACCTTTTATTTTACTTAGGAAAAAAAATAAGCTGCCTGCAGATACTCATTCTGTAGACTTTAAGTTAGAGTATGGGACTGCTACTATTGAGGTTCATAAAGACTCTATTAACGAAAATGACTCTGTATTAATAATAGATGATTTAATTGCAACTGGTGGTACTGCTGAAGCAGCTGCCAAACTAATAGAGATGTCTAAGGGTAAAGTTGCTGCTTTTATTTTTGTTATTAATCTTTTTGATTTAGGTGGTTGTGAAAATTTATTTAAGAAAGGCTATAAAGTTGAAAACTTAATGGATTTTCCTGGTCACTAACAATTTTAAAATTTGGGTCTATACCAAGATTTTTTTCCTAGTATTGAATTAATTAAACCTAAATATCTCATCTGATAAATTTTTTTTTTATAAGAATTAAATGTCAAAAAATAATAAAAAAATTTAATTTTTGCAGAAGTTAAATTCAAGAACACTTTTGTAAGTGAGTAAAAATATCCGTAATGTTTCTTATTAAAATAAAATTTAGACCACATCCAATGCCAATTTCTAGAATATTCAATTTCTTTACTGTAAACTGTTGAAGATGATTTTCCACCTAAATGATTAATCTTCGCTGTTTTAAGAACATATATATTTTCTCCTTCTTTTTTTTTTCTAAAACATAAATCTTCATTTTCTAAATATAAAAAAAAATTTTCATCAAAGTAATTATTGTCTTTGAACTTTTTTTTGTTAATCAGCATCGCAAACCCATCGACTGAATCTACATTAAGATAATCTAACTCAAAATTACTTAAACTTTTATTTTTGATAATATAATTTGGGTTATTATTATCATCTGAAATTGGAGCTAATACTGCATAATTATTTTTAATTATTGAAAATTCAATTAGCCTGTTTATCGTATCTTTTTCAAATTTAACATCTGGGTTGATAACAAAAGCATAATCTGTTTCACACAATGCTATTCCTTTATTATTTGCCGCTCCCATTCCTACATTTTCTTGGATTATTACTTTTATTTTTGGATACCTTTTTTCTAACTCATTTTTAAATTTTTCATCAAGTGAATTTTCAATAACAATAATTTTAGAGGTAATTGGTAAAGAATTGATACATTCATGGATTACATGCCCACTTTTAAAAGTAACTATTATGAATGTTAAATTATTTAAATTTAAAGCCATGATTAATAAAAAACACTATACTTACTCATACTATTAATGTAAAAAAAAAATTTATGCATACTTTAATTGTTACAGGTGGTTTGGGCTTTATCGGAAGTAATCTAATAGAATTATTGATTAATGAAAGATATAAGGTAATCAATATCGATAAAATTTCATATTCTTCAAATTTCTACAACTTAAAAGATTTAAAAAAAAACAAGAACTATAAATTTATTAAATGTGACTTAAATAATAAGTCTAAATTAAAAAAAATTATTACAAAATATAGACCTAGCGGTATATTTAATTTGGCCGCCGAAACACATGTAGACAGATCTATTGATAGCCCAAAAATTTTTATAGAAAGCAATATCCTAGGAGTTTTTAACTTGCTAGAAATATTTAAAGAATATTCTAAAAAAAATAAAAAAGCCCGATTAATTCATATATCTACAGATGAAGTTTATGGTGATGTTCTGAAAGGAAGATCTGATGAGAATTATTCATATAAACCTAGTTCACCGTACGCAGCAAGTAAAGCTTCGTCCGATCATTTAGTTTCTTCTTATGTTAGAACATATAATATTCCAGCAATTATAACTAATTGTTCTAATAATTATGGACCAAAACAACACCCTGAGAAATTAATTCCAAAACTGGTTTATAATATCTTAAATAACAAACCTTTAACTATTTACGGTAAAGGAAAAAATTCCAGAGAATGGATCTATGTTAAAGATCATTGCTCTGCTCTTTTAAAAGTTTTTAAAAAAGGAAAGATTGGAGAATTCTATAATATTGGGTCTAATAAAAATTTGAATAATCTTGAAATTTGTAAAATTTTATTAAATATTTCTAAAAAATTAGTTAAAATTGGCAACCAGACTAAAATAATTTTCATTAAAGATAGACCTGGTCATGATTTAAGGTACGCTCTAAATAGCAACAAAATAATTAAAAAACTTAAGTGGAAACCCAAAGTAAAATTTAACGAAGGACTAAAAAATACATTCTTATGGTACTTAAAGAATAATACGTATTATAAATCAATCTCAAAAAACCATATAACTAAAAGAATGGGTAATAAAAAATGATTAAAAAAGGTATCATCTTAGCAGGAGGAATGGGATCAAGAATGAGCCCATTAACAAAAGCTGTTAATAAACAATTGTTACCTATATATGACAAACCTTTAATTTTCTACCCACTATCAATTTTAATGTTATCAAAAATAAAAGATATATTGATCATAGTAAACAAGGGTCAATTAGAACAATATAAAAAAATCATACCAAATGGGAATAATCTTGGTATAAAAATTACTTATAAAGAACAGGCAACACCTAAAGGATTACCGGATGCTTTTATTCTTGGTGAAAAATTTATTGGAAAAAATAATGTAGCACTAATTCTTGGTGACAATTTTTTTTATGGGCAGAAATTAACTCAAATGCTTCTTGAAAGTTCAAAATTAAAAAATGGGGCAAAAGTTATTTTACATAAAGTTTTAAAACCAGAACAATACGGAGTTGCAAAAGTAAATAAATTTAAAAAAATAACTTCTATTAAAGAAAAACCAAAAAAATTTATTTCTGACTCTGCTATTACAGGCTTATATTTTTTTGATAAAAAAGTTGTTAAATATGCCAAAAGCTTAAAACCATCAAAAAGAGGTGAATTAGAAATAACTGATCTTTTAAGGAAATATCAATCAAAAAATAAATTAAAAGCAGAGTATATAGGAAGAGGTGGAGCCTGGTTAGATACAGGATCTATAGAGGATTTTTATAAAACTTCTCTTTTTGTTTCTACGATTGAAAACCGTCAAGGCTTTAAAATTGCGTGTATTGAGGAAATTGCCTATTTAAATAAATGGATAAACAAAAATCACATAAAAAAATCAATAAAATTTTATGGAAATTGTGAGTATTCAAACTATCTTAAAAAAATAATTTCTTAGATTTGTTAATTGATTTCTAATTGTTAACTTTTTTAAAAATTAAATAAAAAGATCAATATCCAGTATGAAATTAATCCTGAAAAAATTGTTGCTAAAACACTTTTGCTAAAATAACCAATAATAATAGCGAGTATAGCTGCTAATATTTTTGGGTTACTATCCAAATCTAAAGCTCCAGTGCTATCTAAAAATATTGGAGGAAAGATTATTGCTGGAAAAATTGCAGAAGGAACAAAAGATAGTATTTTTTTTGCTTTATCATTTAATATATCTTTTTTAAGAAGAAAAATCATAGTAAACCTAGTTAAAAATGTAATGACACCAGAATAAATTATGAGTGACCAGTGCATTAATTTTTTTTAAAATCAGATAATGTTAATAAGATAGCAATAATTAAAGCAGATAATGCAGCAATAATTATATAAGCCTTAAAGGGTATTATATTGAAGCCAATAGTTGCTACTATTCCAGATACTAGCATTACAATTATATTCTTAAATTTTCTGAAATCGTTAATTAATAAAGCTAAAAATGTTAAAGAAATTGTAAAACTTAAACCCAGCTCTTCTGGTACTACTGATCCTAAGACTATGCCTAAAATTGTAGAAATTTGCCAAATAGTCCAACATGTAAATCCAGCTCCTAGTAGATGATAGTGTTTATTTTTTACATTTTTATGTTTTTTAAAATAATTATTAGAAACTGCAAATGCTTGATCTACCAATACATAAGATAAAATAATTTTCCAAGAAAGTTTCAAGTTAGAAATATATTCTGATAAAACAGCTCCATATAAAATATGTCTAGAATTAACAGCCGCTACAGAACTTAAGATTACCAAAGACGATACACCACCTGAAAATAATTGTAATAAAACTATTTGTGATGCTCCTCCAAAGATTATAACTGACAATCCAAGTGTCATATATGCACCGATGCCTAATTCCATACCAATAACACCATAGATAATTCCAAAAGGAACCACAGGAATCATTAATGGACTAACATCAATAATTCCTTTAACTAAAATTTTTAGGTTATTATTCATTTAAATATGCTTTTGTATTAAAAACAAACTATATGATCAATATTAATAGGTCTCTTAATACCAAACTTTTCATCAACTTCATGTTGATGAATATGATGTGAGTGAACAAATACTGGAATTAGTTTGTTACTTTCTGTTTTAAGTGTGTAAATAAAATTAGTTCCCCTAAACTTTCTATCAACTACTTCTAATTTAAGATTACTTTTATCATCGTGTTCAAGATCTTCTGGTTGTAGTAAGAGCTGAACCTCAGAACCTTTCGAATAATGTTTAATAAAATTACCTGTGATTGTACCTAAATCATAACTCTCCAAGCTATTTTCACCTGTAACCTTTGCTGGTATTAAAATTCCTCGATTTAAAAAATTAACCACTTCTACTGAATTAGGAAAATGATAAACATTATAAGGATCATCAAATTGTTTTAATTGTTCATCTAAAATTAACCCACATTTACTCCCAAGATAAAAAGCCTCGTAAGAGTCATGGGTTACAATAATAGTTGTGATTTTTAACTCAGATAAAATTTTTTTTAATTTGACTTGAATTTCTTCTTTAAAACTTTGATCAATATTGGATAAAGGTTCATCTAATAAAAGTAAGTCTGGCATTGACAATAGTGACCTTGCTAAAGATGCTCTTTGTGCCTCACCAGCACTGATTTGGTGTGGAAATTTATCTTTAACATGTTCTAAATGAAGAAATTTGATTACCTCATCAATTGTTAAGTTTTTTTTCTTTTTTTTATTTCTTTCTGCACCAAATTTAATATTTTCAATAACGTTAAAATGTGGAAAAAGTGAATTTTCTTGAAAGGCAAGAGATATATTTCTATTTTCTGGTTCTATATGTGTGTTTTTTGATGAGATAATTTTATTTTTTAATAAGATTTTTCCAGATTGAATTTTTTCAAGTCCAGCAATAGTTCTTAAAATTGTAGTTTTGCCAATACCAGAAGGGCCTAATAAACAGATAATATCACCTTCATTTTCGATAGTAAATGAAACATTATTAACTTTATTTTTTGAACTTGCTGCAAATGTAACATTGTCAATTTCTAAAAAGTTTTTAGCCATAAGAATTAATCTTTAAGAATATACCTAGATGTAATCAAAATAAAAAAACTTGCAATAAGAATGAGAAATAAAGAAGGTGCTGCTGCTGCTTCTAATAAATCTTGAGAAGCTAATATGTAAGCTTTAGTTGCAAAAGTTTCAAAATTAAAAGGTCTCATTATTAGTGTAATCGGTAGTTCTTTAATAACTTCAATGGCTATTAAAATACCAATCAATAAAGCAGAGCTTTTTAAATATGGTATATGAATATTTTTGAAAGTTTTGAATTTAGAGTATCCAAGTAAGTAAGCACTCTCATCTATTGAGTAATTTATCTTTAAATAACCAGATTTTATTCCATTACTAGCTAAAGAATAAAACCTTATAAAATACACTAAGACTAACCCTAGAATAGAACCTATAAATAATGTCTTAATAGTTGGTAAGCCAAAAAAATTAATAACTGTGTTGTCGAACCAAGAAATAAAAGAAATAAATGCTACTGCTAATATAATTCCAGGTATCGCATAACCTGAAATCGAAAAAGTAGTTAACATTTCTAAAAATCTACTTCTAGAAACTCTATTTCCATAATTTGATAAAAAAGCAAAAGAAATTAATACAATACTTGATAATAAAACTAATAAAATTGTGTTTAAAAATAACTGTATTAAATTTAGATCGTTTAAATGTTTTGGAAAGATAATTGTCCAATAAAGCATTTGTAATACTGGAAATAAAAAACTAATAAAAAAAACAGACATACAAAAACTGAAAGCAAAAAAAGATTTATAACCTTTTAAAATAATAACAGATTTTGATTTAAACCCTCCTTTAGATGGTGAATGATATTGAGCTTTTTTCCTAGAAAAATTTTCCAAAATAAATAATCCAAGTATAAAAATTAATAAATAGAATGATAACCTATTTGCTAAAGTTAAATCATCAAAAGAAATCCAAGCATTATATATGCCAGTAGTTAGTGTTGAAATACCAAAAAAAGTTACAGAGCCAAAATCTGATAAGGTTTCCATAGCTACTAGAGAGAGACCCGCAACTATTGCTGGTCTAGCTGATGGTAGTATTATCTTAAAAAAAGATTTATTTTTTGAAAACCCAAGATTTTTTCCAAGTTCAATTAAATTTTGTGATTGATAGTGAAACGAAGCTCTTGTTAAAACATACACATATCCAAATAGTGAAAATGAAATTGAAATTATTGCTCCCATCATGCCATCAAATTTTGGAATAATCTTATTATAATCACCTTCTCCGAATAAATTTTTTAAAATTGAAAAAGCAGTTCCATAATTTTCAAAAAAAGCTGTTAATGAATAAGCATAAATATAAGCAGGCACTGCAAAAGATAATATTAAGGACCATTTAAAAAAATTTACTCCAGGGAAGTAATAGAAAGACACTAGGTACGAACAACCAACCCCAATTATAAAAGTTAAAAGTAAAACACCTACCAATAAAAATATTGAATTAAAGATATAATCGTAAAGAAATGTATTTTGTAAAATTAATGAATAGTTACCTGTGGAGTCAAAAAAGCTTGCAAAAACTGTTAAAATTGGAATAGCCACTATTAACGAAATTAAAAAAGAGCTGATATACCAAATATTTATCTTTTTAATTCCCATAATCTACAATACTCCAATAATTAAATTTAAGAAACTTCCCTTGTTTCCAAGGGAAGTAATACTAACCTCGAAACCAATTTGAGAGAGAGATTACGAGAGTTAATTCTTAAAACCTTGATATAAATTATATTTTTTACAATTATTTAAGTTCAGAAAGGTATTTTATACAATTTTCTGGCGTTGTTTCTTCATAAGGATCTGGATCGCTTCCATCATTATTCATGCCAGATTCTTGCCACCATTTTTCAACTACACCATCATTAATTATTGCACAATATCTCCAACTTCTTAGACCAAAACCAACATGTTTCTTTTCTACTAACATTCCCATTTGACGAGTGAAATCAGCATTTCCATCAGGCAATACTTTAACTTTAACAAGTTTTTGTTGCTCCGCCCAAGCATTCATTACAAAGCCATCATTTACGCTAATACAGTAAATTTCATTAATACCTAATGATAGTAATTTATCATAATTTTTTTCAAATCCAGGTAATTGCTTTTCTGAACACACAGGTGTGAATGCTCCTGGTAATGAAAATAATATAACTTTTTTATTTTTGAAAATTTCACTAGTATTCACATCAATCCATTTTCCAATTTTTCTAGTTTTTAAGATTACACTTGAGCATTTTTTTCCTTCAATCATTTTATTCCTGTTATTTTTTAATTGTTTATTTAATTGTATTACGCTCATAAATTTTTTTAGTGCTCATAATGGTTTAGATAGGGTAAATTACCTAAAGAAGAAAGATTATGAGCACAATCATTAAAAAGAAAATTATGTATTAAAAGGAGAATGGATATGTGCAACCTCTTCTTTTTTAATATCTGATAATTTTCTGTTATTTATTCTTTTACTGATTTTTTTACACTCTGCTGCACATGGATCACAAGCTTTCAGAGATTGTGACCCATACACATTAGAAGAATTATCTAAATCAATATCAAATAAATTCTTTTTCACTTATTACTTACTTCCATTTAGCAGCTAACATTACTTCTAATGCAGTTGCTTGGTTTTTTCCGTAATTTACAACTTTAGTATTTAAATCTTGTTTAAATCCAAGACCCATTTGTTTTACTAATGCATGAGGCTCTATTCCATCAATCATAGGATATTCAAATGTATTATTAACTATGTGTTGTTGTGCTTCTTTAGTTAATAAAAACTCAAGTAGTTTAATTGCATTAGCTTTATTCGGAGCATTTTTTAGTACACCTCCTCCACTAATGTTCATGTGAGTTCCTCTGTCTCCTTGATTAGGAAAGAATGGTAGAACTTTTTTTGCAGCAGCTTGTTGTTCAGGACCTTTTTTTCCTGATAACATTAAAGCTAAGTAATATGTATTAGCTACAGCTAAATCAGCTTCACCTGCTGCTACAGCTAAAATTTGTGCTCTATCGTTTCCTTTAGAATCTCTAGCCATATTAGCTACTACGCCTTTTGCCCATTTTGCTGTTGCTTTTTTCCCATTGTTTTTAACTAATGAAGCAACAAGTGATTGGTTATAGATATTGTTAGATTTCCTAATAACAATTCTACCTTTCCATTTTGGATCTGCAAGACCTTCGTAAGTCATTCCGTTAAGGTCATTTGCATTTACCCGTTCAGGAGAATAATAAATTATTCTTGCTCTTTTAGCTATTCCAGTCCACTTAGAAGTTCTAAAGTTTGCTGGAACTGCAGCTTTAATTGCTGGAGACATAGAATTTTGGAACATTCCTTTCGCAGCGAATGCACCTAATCTTCCTGCGTCCGCAGTAATATAAAGGTCTGCTTTTGACTCAGTTCCTTCTTCAGTTATTCTTTTTTGAAGTGCTTTATCTTTTCCAGATATAATATTTACTTTAATTCCAGTTTTGGCTGTAAATTTTTCATAAAGCTGAACATCTGAGTCGTAATGTCTTGCACTAAATACATTAACTTCTGCAGCAAACGTTATGTTTACCAATAAAGTCATAAAAAATCCAATGGTAGTAAGTTTTTTCATTATTTTCTTTCGTTACTGTTTGTTTAATTAAATTAGAATGCTTATTATTAGCATTGCGAATGATTATCAATCGCATATAATGTCGCAGTATAAGCGCGGTATAGCTTCTTAATTATTAATAAAAAATAAAATTATTTGTAAATAATCAAAAGTAAATTTGCAACTGTATAATTTAGAAAAATGAATGCTAAAATAACAATAAAGTACATTATTGTTACTATAATATTCCTTTTTCTTCTTTGTCTTACAAAAAGTTTGTCATCTAAATCAGATATATCTCTAATACCTATCACTGGATAATCACAAGTATACCTCCAAATAGACTTTGGCATTCTTTTATCAGTTTGATTATAATATTCTATCCAAGCTGTAGTGTATTTAAATAATAAATAACAAATGATTAAAAGTAATCCACCTGTAAACATTTATGAATTAATTAAAATTGTTCAGACTCAGTAGAACCTTCCATTGCTGTTGTTGAGCTTTTTCCAGAACTAATGGTGTTTGAAACTGCATCAAAGTAAGATGTTCCAACTTCTCTTTGGTGTTTAACACTAGTATAACCATCTTTCTCTCTAGCAAATTCAAGTTCTTGTATTTTAGAGTAAGCAGTCATTCCTTCAGTTTTATATTTTTCTGCAAGTTCAAAGATTGCAATATTTTGAGTATGGAAGCCTGCAAGTGTAATGAATTGAAATTTATAACCCATCTCACTAATTTTCTGTTGGAAAGTTGCAATCTCAGCATCAGATAAATGTTTTTTCCAATTGAAAGAAGGAGAGCAATTATAAGCAAGTAATTTTCCAGGAAATTTTTCATGGATTGCGTCTGCAAATTTTTTAGCTTCCTCAAGGTTGGGAGTTGCAGTTTCACACCAGATCAAATCTGAATAAGGAGCATAAGCCAAGCCTCTTGAAATAGCCTGATTAATACCTTGTCGAACATAATAGAAACCTTCAGGAGATCTTTCTCCTGTTAAGAATGGTTTGTCGTTTTCATCATGATCATTAGTAATCAGCTTTGCAGCATTAGCATCGGTTCTTGCTAAAATTATTAAAGGCACGTCAGCTATATCTGCAGCTAATCTTGCAGCTTTTAAATTTTTAATCATTGTTCCAGTTGGAACTAAAACTTTTCCACCCATATGCCCACATTTTTTCTCACTAGCAAGCTGATCTTCAAAGTGAACGCCTGCAGCTCCAGCCTTAATAAATTTTTTAGTTAACTCAAAAACATTTAATGGTCCACCAAAACCAGCTTCTCCATCTGCTATAATTGGAAGCATATAGTCTGTTCTGTCTTTTGATTGCATATCACCATCGTTAAGTTCCATATGCTGAATTTGATCTGCTCTAATCAAAGCATTATTCATGGATTCAACTAATTTTGGTGCACTATCATAAGGATATAAAGATTGATCGGGATACATCTCTCCTGCAGTATTTGCGTCAGCTGCTACTTGCCAGCCACTCAAATAAATTGCTTTTAATCCTGCTTTAGCGTGTTGAACAGCGTGATTTCCAGATAATGATCCTAAAGTATTAATATAAGGTTCAGTATTTAATAGTTCCCATAATTTTCGTGATTGGTGTTTGCACATCGAATATTCTATTTTAATTGAACCTCTAAGTCGTTCTACCTCATCTGGTGTGTAATCTTTTTTTATTCCTGCAAATCTTTTTAAATCATACGAAACTTTAGCTTCGGAGCTCATGAGTAGGTCTTTCTGGTTTATGTAATTAAGAAAATTAGACTTTAAGAGGCTTATTTGTTTTCACTATATTCATTAGTGAATTCATTCATACCGCTTGAACCCCAATCACAATGATCATCTCTCAAGTAAATACCAGACTGGTTATACTGATTATGGTCTTCTTTTTTGGTGATTCGAGACTGATTTTCTTGGTTTTTATTATTGTTTTTGTTGTTCATGTAAACTTTATAATTTACAAAATTTACAAAATCTACCAAATTCACTGAAAAGCTTGTAAAATATAGAAATTTTGTGTAAATAATAATTTACAAAGTTTACAAATAGAAAATATGAGTCAATTAGATTTAAAAATAGGTCCAAAAATTAGAGCTTTTAGAAGACAATTGGGTTTGCAAGCAAACAAACTAGCTGAAGATCTTGGAATTTCACCAAGTTATCTAAACTTAATAGAGAGTGGTAAAAGAAAAATTGATGGAGATCTTCTCCTTAAAGCTTGTGAAAAATTAAAGATTCAACTATCTGACTTAACTACTAAATCAGATATTAACTTAGCTAATAACATTTCAGAACTTTTAGATGATCAATTATTTGAAGATTTAGATATTCTTGGCCCTGAAGTTAAAGATTTGGTTAACACTAATCCAAAAATTGCACGAGCGTTAATTAAACTTGGAGATAATTACAAACAAAAAGATCATGAACTAATTAATAAGGTAGAAAATTTATCAGGGAAAATAATTGATAAAAGAAAAGCTTCTTTTCCAGGTGAAGTGATTTCTGATTTTCTGCAAGAAAATAAAAATTATTTTCCTAAACTTGAAGAATTTGCAAATAAGATATTTAACAAAGTACAAAAAAATAATAGAACTAGGTATATTGCTTTGTGTGATTACCTTGAATCAGAATATTCAATAATTGTTAAAGATGTAATTCCAGAAGAAAAAAAACCTTTTTCAAAAATTTATAACAAAAATAAAAAGGAGCTTTTATTGAGTGATTATAATACTTTAGAAACTAAAAAATTACATGCAGCGTCACAAATAGCTCAAGAAGGTGCTCTAGAAGAAATTAATAAGTATTTATCAAATTTTAATTTTCCATCCAATGAGTCAAAAAGATTAACACAAGTTGCTTTATTAAATTATTGTGCAGCAGCAATTTTAATGCCTTATAGATTATTTCATTCTGAATGTAAAAAACTAAAATATGATTTAGAACTATTACAGAACACATTTGCAACTTCTTTTGAACAAGTAGCTCACAGAGTTACTTGTCTTCAAGACCCTAAATTACCTGGCATCCCATTTCACATGTTAAGAACTGATATAGCAGGTAATATTTCAAAAAGATTTTCTTTATCAGGCATAGAAATACCAAGATACGGTGGTGCTTGTCCCAGATGGAATGTCTATTCAGCTTTTACCAGACCTGGTGTTATTCAGGCAGCTGTAAGTAAAATGACTAATGGTGAAAAATATGTTTGTATAGCAAGAACAGTAGAAAAAGGTGTTGGAAGATATGGTCTATCAAAAAGTATTTTATCAATCGGATTAGGTTGTGAAGCTAAATATGCAAAAGAATTTGTTTATACAGAAAATTTAGATATTACAGATAAAAAAACAGAAATACCTATTGGTGTATCCTGTAGAACTTGTGACAGATTAGACTGTTCGCAGAGAGCTTTTCCACCACTTCACAAAAAATTTGATGTAGATATTAATTCAAGAGGTGTTTCTATTTATGTCAATGATAAAAATAATTAAAAATTATTTCCAATCACCTATTTTACTAAAAAGAAAGTTTCTAAAAGCTGTTATACGAGCAGTATTTTTTAATGATTGTGGATAAACAAAATGAGCTTCAGTAATTGGTCCTTCTGAGTTTGGAAGCACTTTAATTACATTATTTGAATTTGAGATTAAATACTCAGGTAACGCTGCTAAACCGACTCCACTTTCAACTGCTAACAACAAACCCATTACGCTATTAACTTTCATAATTGACTTTCTTTTTTTTCCATCTTTTATTCCTAACTTTAATGCCCAATCTGGGTTATATACGGGTGATGGTGCACCTTTTCCAAAGGTAATAAATCGGTGTTTATTTAGATCTGAAATCGTTTTTGGCATTCCAAATTTTTCTAAATACTTATTTGAACCATAAATATAATATTTAATGTCTATTAATTTTTTTTGTATGTAATTAAGTTGCTTAGGCCTTCTCATAAAAATCCCAATATCCGCTTGTCTTGTGCTTAGATCTAACTCCTTATCATCAAAAACTAATTCTATTTCAATTTCTGGATTTAAAGTCATAAATTCTTGAATTCTAGGTGTTAACCAGTGTGTGCCAAAACTTCTTACTGTTGTAATTGTTAATTTCCCAGAGGGTTTATTTTTTTGGTCGCCTAATGAAGTTTCAACTTCTTTAAGTTTACTAATAACATCGTGTGCTGTTTTAAAAACATACTCACCATTTTCAGTTAAAGTTAATCCTCTTGCATGTCGCTCGAAGAGTTGCACTTTAAGATCTTGTTCTAATGATTGAATCTGTCTACTTATTGCAGATTGACTTAAGTTAAGATTAATTGTTGCATTTGTAAAACTGCCTGCTTCTGCAACTGCATGAAAAATTTTTAATTTATCCCAATCCATTTATTTGTTTAGATCGATAATATATCGACCTGAAGTTTCTCCTTTTAACATTTTAGGATATATATCTATTAATTCCTCAAGACTTATTGTTTTAATTGATTCTTCTAATTTGTTAAAATCAATAAGATTTTTTACTTCGTTCCAAACAAACTCTCTTCTTTTTATTGAGGCTGTTACTGAATTAATTCCCCAAAGCTTAACTCCTCGAATGATAAAAGGCATTACTGTTGTATTTAATTTATAATCAGATGCATTCCCGCATGCTGCAACAATTCCATTATCTCTTGTTTGAGCTAGAGCATTCGCAAGGATTTTTCCGCCAACTGTATCAACTACACCATCCCATAAACCTTTATCTAATGGCCTTGCATCTTTGTCTAGGTCTGTTTTATTTATTATACTCTTGGCACCTAAAGATTTTAGATATTTTTCGTTTGAAATTTTTCCTGTAACAGCTGTTACATTGTATCCAAGCTTGTTTAAAATCATTACAGCAATACTTCCAACACCGCCAGACGCTCCTGTAACTAAAACATCTTTAATTTTTTCTCCTAACAAAAGTTCTTCCCTTGCTTTGATTGCAAAACAACATAGTAAGGCTGTCAATCCAGCTGTGCCTATAATCATTGCTTGTTTTGGAGAAATATCTTTTGGTTTTTTTACCAAATAATCACCATTTACTTTTGCCAGCTGAGAATAACCACCAAAATAAATTTCTCCTACTCTCCATCCTGTAAGAATTACTTCATCACTTTTTTTAAATTTAGAATTTTCACTCTCTAAAACTGTTCCTGAAAAATCGATGCCAGGTATATGAGGAAATTCTTTTACTAATTTAGCACCATTATTTAAAATCAATGCATCTTTATAGTTTAAATCTGAATAATCTACTTTTACAAGAACATCACCATGTTTTAAAAAAGATTTATCTATTGATTTAACTTCACGTGTAAAATTTTCACCTTCTTGATTAACTACTAATGCTTTAAAATTATCTGACATGACTTCTCCTTGGAAATAATTATTTACTAATAAATCTAAGATATCTATTTTGAATACTTAAGTCTTCTTTAAATTGACCTAAAAAATAATTAGTGACTGTTGTTGCTTTTTCTTTTTTAATTCCTCTCATTGTCATACATTGATGTGCAGCATCGATTGTAACCGCCACTCCTTTTGCATCTAATGAAGTCATTAAAGCTTTTGCAACTTGCATAGTTAGTCTTTCTTGTGTTTGTAATCTTTTTGAGAAAACTTCAACTACTCTTGCTAACTTACTTAATCCAACAACTCTTTGGTTTGGAATATATGCTACATGTGCTGTTCCAACTATTGGTGCCATATGGTGTTCACAATGACTTGTTACTGAGATATTTTTTTCAACAACCATGTCATCGTAACCCTCTACATCACCAAATGTCTTGTCCAAAATTTGATTAGCGTCTTGCTTATAGCCACTAAAATATTCTCTAAAAGCTTTGACAACTCTCTTTGGAGTTTCCAATAAACCTTCTCTGCTAGGATCTTCGCCTAACCAAGTTAATATAGTTTTAAATGCCTCTTCAGCTTCTTTGTCTGAGACTTTATTAACTTCTAAGTTTTTATTATCTGTGTCTTTTACTAGTTTCATAAAGTGAGTTTATACAGTAAATCCTTGATTTTAAAATATTTATTATATTTATTAATGTGCTACATAATTACATATTATGTTTAAAAAGAGAGAAAATATAGCTGAAATAGAAGAAGGAAATTTGCTTTCTCCTAAGTTTGATAATGATGGATTAATACCAGTTATCACCATGTGCTCAAAAACTAAAGATATCCTGATGCATGGTTATATGAATGTTGAAGCTTTTCAAAAAACAATAGAAACAAAAGAAGCTCATTATTTCAGTAGATCTAGAAAACAAATTTGGCACAAGGGTAAAACAAGTGGTTTTACACAGAAAATTTTAGAAATAAGAATTGATGACGATCAAGATTCTGTATGGCTTACAGTAGATATTGGTAATGGAGCTAGTTGTCATGTTGGCTACAGATCTTGTTTTTATAGATCTATACCTATTGGCCCAATTAAAAATGCCAGTCAAATTGAAATGAAATTTGAGGAAAAAGAAAAAATTTTTGATCCTGAAATTATCTATAAAGATCAACCAAATCCCACAAAAGTTTGATGAATAATAAACAAAAAAATGTGTTAGGTGAAGATTTAGAAGAATGTTCAAATAGTCCATTAACTGGATGGTATCGAGATGGGTGTTGTAATACAGATGAAAACGACCATGGAGTTCATACTGTTTGTGCAAAAGTTACAACTGAATTTTTAGAGTGGTGTAAAAAAGATGGCAATGATTTAATTACTCCTCACCCTGAAAATGGTTTCCCTGGATTAAAAGATGGAGATGGTTGGTGTGTTTGTGCAAGCTCATATGCTAAAGCAGTTGAAGCAGGAAAAGGTTGTCCGATATATTTAAAAAGAACTCATGAAAAAACTTTAAAACATCTTTCTATAGAATCATTAAAAAAATTTGCTATCGATCTTTCCTAGTCTTGTAAATTTATTTTAATCTTATAATGCAAGGATAATTCCAGCGCTAAAAATAACAGAAACAACTATAGAAAATAAAATTAAATTTCCTTTGTTTTCCTTTTTTTGTTCTTGTCTAACTCTTGATAAAAGTAAATTTATATCAACTTTTGTTTGAAGTTTGTTTTCAATAACCTTTGGGGCCTCTAAGTGATTAATATTTACTTGCTCTGAACTCATATGTGGTGAATTAATCATACTTATTAAGATAAACAATAAATGGAATAACCATTTTGGGTTGACATTATATAAAATTGTGTTCATTTTGGGTTAACATAACCTTTTACAGTAATATGCCACCGAAAATACCTAAAATATCCAAACAGATTTACAAGGAACAAGCATTAGGTGTTTTGATAAATAGATATGCCTACATTGGTCCACATTGGATATTGCATCAAATGGAATGGACGAGTACTATTTATGAAAGCTTTAAAGATCATGATAAGTTTTTAATTATTATCTATTTAACTAAGAAAACATTAGACTTTTACTCAAGAAATTTTACTAAGTTAAATTATGAACAGTTCTATTCAAAAGACACTATTGAAATAGAAAAATTTAACGTGAGTGAAGTAGCAAAAAAAATTAATATTCCAAAAGAATCTGCACGAAGAAAAATTTTAGAGTTGGAAGAGTCTGGTGTTATTAGAAGATTTAAAAAAAAATTTATAATTGATAGATCTGCATTTCCATTTATAAAACCAATCAAATCAATAAAAAGAATGAGTCGTTTTTTGGCTTTATTTGCAAAAATAGCAGTAGAAGAAAAAAATTTACAAAAAAAATTAACATCAGAAAATCTTGAAATGATTATTAAAGATAACTTCTCATATGTGTGGAAACTCTTTTATGAATTACAAATTCCAATGATGGTAAACTATAAGAAAGTTTTTGGAGACATAGAATCTTTTCATATTTTTGGAACATGTGTTGTTAATCAACATTATTTATACTCTAAAAAATTAAATGTGGATAATAAAGATAGAAAAGAATTCATTTATGAAAGTTTTAGAGATACAGAAATGCAAGGCCTTAATGCAATGTCAATTTCTGATATTACAGGAATACCAAGAGCAACAGTTGTTAGAAAATTAAAAAAATTAATTAAAATGAATTGTTTGAATATTAATAATAAAAAACAATATAAACTTAATGGTAATTTTGTAAAAAACCTTATACCAATACAGAATAATGTTCTTAATCAATTGGCTGATTTTTCAACTAGAATTTTTAATATAGCAATTTTATAATTTAATAATAAATTCTTAAGTATTTTTTTTAATGATAAATACAAAAAATATCGAAGTTACCATCATCACTAATGCATAAGCTGCTGTAGGCACGATATAAACCATTTCATCAAATAATTGAGTTGAAACAAATACTGCTAAAGTTCCATTTTGTAACCCACACTCTAATGAGATACATCTTTGCTGTGCAACTCCTGTTGAAAAAAATTTTGCAACATAAAAACCTACAATCATCATCACAATATTAAGTGTTAATGCAATAAGACCTGCACGCATTATAAAGCTTAAAATTTTATCCCATTCCTCGATATATATAGCAATAAAAACTAAAACAAATAAAGCTATTGAAATTCTTTGAATTAACAAAACATTATTTAGAACAAAATTTTCAGCAAAGTGTCTAATAATCATACCCACTATAACTGGGACAGTCACAACAAAAAACATTTTTAAAGAAATACCTATCATAGAAATTTCTTTTGAAACATAACTAATATTTAATAAATCAATTGAAAGAAAAATAATAGCAGGAACAGAAATAATGCTAACTAAGCTTATAATAGCTGTAAGTGATATTGATAGAGCAACATCCCCATCTGCAAATTTAGTAAGTACATTTGATGTCACGCCTCCTGGTGCTGCTGCTATAATCATCACACCTAAAGCAAGTTCTATTGGAGTATTTAATAATTTAATAAGAATGAATGCTATGATTGGAAGAACAACCATCTGGCAAATAAAACCAACTAAAAAATCTTTTGGAAATTTAGCTACTCTTAAAAAATTCTGAATCTTTAAGTTCATTCCAAGTCCAAGCATTATTAGTGCTAGACCTATTGGTGCGATGCTTGTTACTATTTCCATATATTGAATAATCCCTTTAAAAAAAATAACCTTTACCTAAAATGAGGTAAATTAATACCCCAAAAATACTACAAGTAGTCTATCTATGTTTTTTTAAGATATGAAAATATTACATATTTCCATATTTGGGGCCACCACCACCTTCCGGAGTTACCCAAACTATGTTTTGAGATGGTTCTTTTATATCACAAGTCTTACAGTGAATACAGTTTTGAGAATTAATTATAAATTTATTTACATTATCTTCTACCTGAACCTCATAAACACCAGCCGGACAGTATCTTTGTGCAGGTTCATCAAATTTCTCTAAAGTATAATTAATTGGTAAGTTAGGATCTTTAAGCTTTAAATGAACAGGTTGATTATCTACATGATTTGTTCCTGTTAAGTAAACAGAGCTAGTTTTGTCAAATGTAATAATACCATCTGGTTTTGGATATTCAATTTTTGGCATTTGATTTGCTGGTTTTAATGTTTCATGGTCAGCATGTTTATGTTTAAGTGTTAAAGGTAATTTTCCTCTAAATATAATTTGGTCTATTCCTGTAAATATTATTCCAAGAATTAAACCCCAACTAAAACTAGGTTTAACATTTCTTGCAGCATGTAATTCTTTATATACCCAACTTTTCTTAAATTTATCTTCATAAACAGATAAATCTTTGTTTTCTTTAAAATTTTCAATAATAGTTTCAGCTGCAATCATTCCACTTTTCATTGCAGTATGTGATCCTTTAATTTTAGGCATATTCAAAGTTCCCGCATCACAACCAACCAACAAAGCACCAGGCATAAACATTTTCGGTAAACTTTGCAGGCCACCTTCAATCAAAGCTCTTGCTCCATAAGATATTCTTTTTCCACCCTCAATTATTTTTTTAATTGATGGATGAGTTTTAAATCTTTGAAATTCATCAAAAGGAGAAAGATGTGGGTTTTTATAATCCAAACCAATTACATATCCTAAAAAAATCTGTTTGTTTTCAGCATGGTATATGAAACTTCCACCATACGTATTATTATCTAAAGGCCAACCAGCTGTGTGCATAACCATTCCCTCTTCATGATTTTTTTCATTAATTTCCCAAATTTCTTTAAAGCCAATTCCATATTGTTGTGGATTTTTACCATCATCTAAGTTAAATTTTTTAATAAGCTCTTTACCCAAGTGTCCTCTGCAGCCTTCTGCAAAAACTGTAATTTTTCCTATTAATTCTATCCCTGGTTCAAAGCTATCTTTTTTATTTCCCTCTTTGTCTACACCCATATCTTGAGTAGCCACACCTTTTACTGAACCATCATCATTGTATAAAATTTCACTAGCAGGAAATCCTGGAAATATTTCAACTCCTAAAGCTTCAGCTTGTTCTGCCAACCATCTACATAAATTTGCAAGACTAATGATATAATTTTTATGATTTTGTTGGACTGATGGTAATAACCATGTTGGCCAACTTAATGATTTTGTTTTACTTAAAAATAAAAATTTTTCTTTTGAAACTTTTGTTTTAACTGGTGAATTTAAATCTTTCCAATTGGGAAACAGCTCATCCAAAGCTCTCGTTTCAAAGACATTGCCACTTAAAATATGTGCACCAATTTCTGAGGCTTTTTCTAATAAGCAAATATTTAGTTTTGGATCTAATTGTTTAAGTTTAATTGCTGTAGATAGTCCTGATGGACCTCCACCAACGATTACCACATCATAATCCATTGCTTCTCTAGGCATATGTTAAATTTTTACAGTATTGATTATTTTTGTATAGTGTTTAATTTGTTCAATTCTTCTAAAAATTGTGGAAGAGCCTCAAATAAATCTGCTTCTAAACCATAGTCAGCAACACTAAAAATTGGCGCTTCTCCATCTTTGTTTATTGCAACAATTATTTTACTTTCTTTCATCCCAGCTAAATGTTGAATAGCCCCTGATATTCCTACAGCAATATATAAATCTGGAACTACTACTTTTCCAGTTTGACCAACCTGATGTTCGTTACTTATATATCCAGCATCAACTGCGGCTCTTGAAGCCCCAATTGCTGCATTTAACTTATCAGCTATATCGGTAATTAATTTAAAATTATCTCCACTTTGCATTCCCCTACCTCCAGAAATAACAATTCTTGCAGTTCCTAGCTCAGGTCTATCTGATTTAACTTCTTCTCTTTTAATAAATTTAGAAGATGTAAATTCTTCTGTTGGTTCTATTTTATCTATTGGTGCTGAACCACCCGAAACATCACATGGTTCAAATGATGTTGGCCTAATTGTTATGCATTTTTTTTGATCTGTACTTTTAACTGTTGCAAAAGCATTACCTGCATAAATTGGCCTAAGAAATGTGTCAGGTGAAATTACTTTAATAATATCACTTATTTGAGACGTATCCATAAGAGCTGCAACTCTTGGCATTAAATTTTTTCCAAATGTATTCGCAGAACTAACTACATGTGAATAATTTTCAGAAACTTTAACAATTAATGGTGCATAGTTCTCTGCAAGAAAATTTGCATAATAATCAGCCTCAACTTGTAATACTTTTTTAACTAATGATATTTCTGATAATGCTTTTGCAACATCTGAACAGTTTTTTCCAATTAATAAAACATGCACATCATTATCAATTTGGGAGGCTGCTGTAATAGCATTAAGTGTAAAAGATTTAACCTCTTTATTATTATGTTCTGCTATCAATAATACTGACATTATATAACCTTTGCTTCGTTTTTTAGTTTTTGAACTAATTCAGCTACGCTAGAAACTTTAATTCCAGCTTTTCTAATTGGTGGTTCTTCAACTTTAATTAGCTGAACTCTTGGTGTTGTTTCAACGCCTAAGTCTGATGCATTCATTTGCTCTATTGGTTTTTTTTTTGCTTTCATTATATTTGGTAATGATGCATATCTCGGTTCATTTAATCTTAAATCACATGTGACAATTGCAGGAAGATTAACTTCTATAGTTTCCAAGCCTTCATCAATTTCTCTTATGACCTCTAATTTTTTTTCTTTAATTTCAATTTTTGAGGCAAATGTTGCTTGTGGCCAATTCAGTAATGCACTTACCATCTGTCCTGTTTGATTGCAATCATCGTCAATAGCTTGTTTGCCCATAAATACTAAGTCTGGTTTTTCTTTATCAATAATTTTTTGTAAAATTTTTGCTACAGCTAGTGGTTCAATTATTCCATCTACTTTAATATGAATTCCTCTATCAGCTCCAACTGCTAATGCTTTTCTAACTGTTTCTTGAGCTTTCTCTTCACCTATTGTTACTGCCACAACCTCTGTTGCTTTGCCCAATTCTTTAATCTTTACCGCTTCTTCAATGGCATTATCATCGGGTGGGTTTGTCGACATTTTAACATTGTCTGTAACAATTCCAGATCCATCTTCTTTAACTCTTATTTGAACGTTGTAATCAATTACTCTTTTAACAGCGACTAATATTTTCATTATGCTCTCAATAAATTGTTTTCAGGGTCATAAGGACTCTCATTCAATATAGTAGCATCGTACATTTTTCCTAAAATATCAATTTTCAATTTTTGACCAGTTGTCGCAACATTTGGTTTTACCATTCCAAGAGCTATTGATTTACCCAGTCTAAAACCAAAATCTCCACCTGTGGCTCTTCCTACAACTTTTCCATTATCATAAATTGGATTATTTCCAAGAACATCAGCATCATCAACATTATGAATTTCCATGGTTACTAATTTGTTATCAAAACCTTTTTCTCTCCATTTATTAAGTGCCTCTAAACCAATAAAATTACCTTTATTAGGATGAATAAATCTATCTAAACCTGACTCGTATGGTGAATATTCAATTGATAATTCTGTACCAACAAGTTTATAAGATTTTTCAAGCCTTAAACTGTTCATTGCTCTAATTCCATAAGGTTTAAGACCTAAATCTTTACCTGCCTCCATTAGCTTATCAAATATGTGGTTTTGGTATTCAATTGAATGGTGTAACTCCCAACCTAGCTCACCAACAAAGTTTACTCTCATTGCATTTACAGGAGCGTTACCAATATTTACATTTTTTGCACTTAACCATTTAAAATTTTCTTTAGAAAAGTCTTCTTTTGAAACTTTTTTCATTAGCTCTCGAGCTTTTGGTCCTGAAACCACCAATACACCCATGCTATTAGTTAAGTTTTCGAATTGAACACTTCCATCTTTTGGCATCCATTTATGAATCCAATCATGATCTAATCTTTGATTTGCCCCTGCTGAAACTAAATAAAAACTATCATCAGTCTCTCTCATTATTGTAAATTCAGAATGTACGCCCCCTTTTGTATTTAAAGCATGACATAAACCAATTCTTCCTATTTTTTTTGGAAGCTTATTTGCTACTAAATAGTCTAAAAATTCTTCTGCTCCTGGACCTTTAATTCTACATTTAGCAAAAGCTGTCATGTCTAAAAGGCCAACATTTTCCTTAACATTTTTACATTCTTTTTCTATTGCTTTAAACCATTTAGATCTTCTAAAAGACCAATCATCTTTTTGCTCCATCCCATCTACTGCAAAAAAGTTTGGTCTTTCCCAACCAAATTTTTGACCAAAAACTGCACCAAGATTTTTCATTCTGTCATAACAAGGTGATGTTCTTAATTTTCTAGCAGCACCTCTCTCTTCATCTGGATAATGTACTTTAAATACATGGTTATATGCTTCTTCATTTTTTTCTATTAAATATGATTTTGTTGCATAATCACCAAATCTTCTAGGTTCAACACCCAACATATCTATAGTTGGCTCACCGTCTATTATCCATTCAGCAAGTTGCCAACCTGCACCGCCTGCTGCTGTAATTCCAAAACTATGTCCTTCATTTATCCAAAAGTTTTTTAACCCCCAAGCTGGACCTACAATTGGATTTCCATCAGGTGTATAACAAATTGCACCATTATAAACTTTTTTTACTCCTACTTCTCCAAAAGCAGGTACACGATGAATTGCACCTTCTATATGTGGTGCAAGTCTATCTAAATCTTCTTGAAACAATTCATATTCAGAATCTTTAGTTGGACCATTAACATAGCATGCTGGAGCACCATCTTCATAGGGTCCAAGTATTAATCCGCCAGCTTCTTCTCTCATATACCATCTACTGTCACTATCTCTTAAAACTCCCATCTCCGGCAAACCTTCTTTTTTTCTTTTTACAATATCTGGGTGTGGTTCAGTAACTATATATTGATGTTCAACTGGTATTACAGGAATATCTAAGCCAACCATTTTTCCAGTCTGTCTTGCAAAATTTCCAGAACACGAAATTACATGTTCGCACTCAATTGTTCCTTTGTCTGTTTCAACAATCCATCCATCTTTAGTTTGTTTAATTCCAACTACAGCTGTATTTCTATAAATTTCTGCGCCCATATTTCTTGCGCCTGTTGCCATAGATTGTGTTAAATCTGCAGGTTGAATATAACCATCTTCTGGGTGCTGGATTGCTCCAACTAAATCATCTGTGTAACATAAAGGCCAAATTTCTTTTACTTGATCTGGAGTTAAAAATTTTACATCAACACCAATAGTTTGTGCTACACCAGCATACTGATGGTACTCATCCATTCTATCTTTAGTGCTTGCTAAACGAATATTTGAGACAACGCTAAAACCAACATTTTTTCCTGTTTCTTTTTCTAATTTTTTATAAAGATCTACCGCATATTTATGAAGTTGCCCAACTGAATAACTCATATTAAATAAAGGTAATAACCCTGCGGCATGCCAAGTAGAACCTGAGGTCAGTTCTTTTCTTTCAATAAGAACAACATCTGACCAACCTTTTTTTGCAAGATGATAAAGAGCACTAACCCCAACTACTCCACCACCAACAACTACAACTTTAGCTTTTGATTTCATTAGTGCGATTACTACTAAATTTTATTTAATTACGAAACAAAATTCTATTATTTATTAAATTATATAGATGAGCCCAAGGATGTAGGAGCGGAGACCATAGTAGTCAACCAACAGTCTTTCAAAACACCGTCTTTGTTGTATTTTTCAACCTGCCAATTAAATCTATGGTAAGACTTATATTTATCTAGAATAGTCACCTCATAAGAGGCGACAGAATTGGTAAGTTGAATCTCTATTATTTTGTGTTCTTTATGGTCTAAAAGCACTTTGTAAGAATCTCCTTTAAGCATTTTTATAAATTTACTTAGTGGACCGGTACTTTTTTTATTGCTAGGATGAGCAAACTCCCATGTCTGAGTAATACCACTGTCTTTATAGGGGTCATCATTATTTTGAAGGCTACTTAGTTGAATCTTTAAAACTTGATAGGGTTCTATGGTGATATTTGGCTTAATTATATCTGCTTTAGCTGTAGCAATAAAAAATAGAGCTAAAACGAATATAATGGATAAATAGATTAAGCCGTATAATGAATATTTGATAATTTTTTTCATAAATATATTTTAAAATAAAAATTATATCATAAACTTGAAATTGAAAGCTTAAAAATGAAAATAAAAGATATATTCATAGCGTTAATAGTACCTATTTTATTAGGATTTGGTTTTGTTATTGCAAAACCGGCTATGGAATATTTCCCACCATTTTTACTGATGGGTTTACGCTTTACCATACCCGCTCTAATTCTTGTTTGGTGGTTTCCTATACCTAAAGCATTATTATTTGATGTGTTTAAAGTTTCATTTATTGGAAGTTCATTGCAATATGCATTAACTTACTCTGGTTTAAATCTTATTGATGCTTCATCTGCTGTTCTTCTGGTCCAGTTAGAAACTCCTTTTGGAATATTGATTGCATTTTTTTTATTAAAAGAAATACCAACTATAAAAAACATAATTGCTTTAACGATTAGTTTTTTTGGCGTAATAATTTTAACAGGTGCTCCTAACCTTGAAGGGCAATATGTTGGAATTTTTTTAACAATATCTGGTGCATTTATGTGGTCTCTAGGGGCTGTGATGGCAAAAACTCTTAGTAAAAAAATTGGTGCTTTTGCACTTATGACTTGGCTTTGTGTATTTTCTGGACCAATGTTAATAATTATTTCAATATTTTTTGATGGTAATCCAGTGAATTATATATTGTCAGCAAATCTTAATAGCTGGTTAATTTTAGCTTTTCTTGGACTTATTATGCAACCAATAGCTTATGGTGCATGGTATTTTGTTTTAAGTAAATACCCAGTTAATAAAGTGATGCCAGTTATGCTTTTACTACCTATCACTGGTCTTGTAACAGCCATAATTTTTCTTGGCGAGGAGCCTTCACAACAAGTATTTCTTGGTGGAGGAATTATAATATTTGGTGTTAGTTTAATATTATTCAAAAATACAAAAAAAAGTAAGTAAAAATGAAAATAGGTTTTATAGGTCTTGGTAATGTTGGGGGTAAACTTGCAGAAAGTCTTTTACGAAATAAATTTAATTTAACGGTAAGAGATTTAAATAATAATTTAACTAACCAATTTCTTAAAAAAGGTGCAAGTATTGCAAACACTCCTAAAGAATTAGCAAAAAATGCTGACTTGATAATTACTTGTTTACCTTCTCCAAAAATTTGTGCTGAAGTAATGGAGGGTAAAAATGGAGTTTTAAGTGGACTTTCAAAAGATAAAATTTGGCTTGAAATGAGTACAACAGATGAATCTGAAATAAAAAGATTAGGAAAAATAGTTAAAGATAAAGGAGCCCTACCACTTGATGGTCCTGTGAGTGGTGGTTGCCATAGAGCAGCTACTGGAAATATAGCAATATTTGTTGGGGGTGAAAGAGATGCTTTTAAAAAAGCATTGCCTGCTTTAACTGTAATGGGTAGAAAAATTTTACATACAGGCAAACTAGGTTCGGCCACTATTTTAAAAGTAATTACAAATTATTTAGCTTCTGCTCATTTAGTTGCACTAGGAGAAGCTTGGACAGTTGCTAAAAAATCTAATTTAGACTTAACAAAAGCCTACAAAGGTATAGCAGTTTCTTCTGGAAATTCATTTGTTCATGAAACAGAAAGTCAAGTAATCTTAAATGGATCATATAATATAAATTTTACAATGGATTTAGTTTTAAAAGATACTACTCTGTTTGATAATCTGGCAAATAAATTAAATGCACCTTTAGAAGTATCGCCATTAATTGTTAAAATTTTTAAAGATGGACAAAAAAAATATGGCTCTAGAGCTTGGTCTTCAATGATTGTAAAAAGAATGGAAGATTTGAATAATATAGATTTTAGAGCCAAAGGCTTTCCTGCTGAACTAGAAGATAGTGAACCCGAAGAAAAGGGATATGAAATATAATTTATATGGTAATTATTTAGTATGTTAGACAAAAAAAATTTTTATATAGGTGGAAAATGGGTCAAGCCATCAAAAATCAATGACTTTCAAGTTATTAACCCTTCAAATGAAGAGCATGTAGCGACAATCTCGTTGGGTCATGAAAATGATACAAATGCCGCCGTTAAAGCAGCTAAAGATGCTTTTACTAAATGGAAAGAAACTTCAAAAAAAGAAAGATTAATACTTTTGGAAAAGTTACTTAAAATATACAAAAAAAGATCTAATGAAATGAGTAAAGCTATTTCTATGGAAATGGGAGCTCCTATAGATTGGTCATCTTCTGCTCAAACTGCTTCCGGTCAATCCCATCTAGAAGATTTCATCTTAAGATTAAAAGATTTTAATTTTGAAAAACATTTTGACTCAAAATCAAATAATTATATAAGTTATGAGCCCATAGGAGTGTGTGGATTGATTACGCCATGGAATTGGCCAATTAACCAAATAGCGCTAAAAGTAATACCTGCTTTAGCTACAGGCTGTACAATGATACTTAAACCTTCTGAGATTGCCCCTATCTCCGCAATGCTGTTTGCTGAAATGATAGATGAGGCAAGTTTTCCTCCAGGAGTTTTTAATCTAGTAAACGGAGATGGAGCAGGAGTTGGAACGCAGTTATCGAGTCATCCAGACATTGATTTAGTCTCTTTTACAGGATCAACAAGAGCAGGTAAATTAATTTCAAAAAATGCAGCAGATACAATTAAAAGAGTTTGTTTAGAACTTGGTGGTAAAGGAGGAAATATTGTGTTTGCCGACTCTTACCCTAATGCAGTTAGAGATGGGATTAGAAATGTAATGAGTAACTCTGGCCAATCTTGTGATGCACCAACAAGAATGTTAGTTGAAAGATCTATTTATAAAAGAGCTATTAAAGAAGCGGCAGAAGAAGCAAACCTTATAAATGTCGATTTAGCTTCAAAGAAAGGTGATCATATAGGCCCTGTAGTTTCAAAAACACAATATGACAAAATTATTAACCTAATTAAAGGTGGTATTAAAGAAGGAGCCACATTAGCAGCGGGAGGACCGGATCTACCAAAGAATCTAGATAAAGGATATTTTATTAAACCAACAATTTTTACAAATGTTACAAATGATATGGAGATAGCAAAAAAAGAAATTTTTGGTCCAGTTTTATCTATAATTTCATTTGAAACTGAGGGTGAAGCTATAGAAATTACTAACAATACAGAATATGGCCTTGGAAACTATTTACAAACTGAAGATAAAGAAAAAGCACAAAGAGTTGCAAGAAAGTTGAGGTCAGGTTGTGTTTACATAAATGGTAATACTGCTGACCCAGGAACTCCTTTTGGAGGATACAGACAATCAGGAAATGGTCGTGAGGGTGGAAATTGGGGTTTGGAAGAATACCTTGAGGTTAAGACTATAACTGGATGGAAATGAAAATAATAATATTTAATGTCTCATAATTTAATACACAGGGGATTAGCAAAAAAAAATTTTAAAGAAAACACTCTACAGGCTTTTGATTATTGTTTTAAAAAAAATTTTGGTATCGAAACAGACCTACATGTAACTAAAGACGAAAAAATAATATGTTTTCATGACTTTAATTTGAAAAATAAGTTTAAATTAAATAGATATATAAAAGATTTAACAATTAATGAAATTAACGAAATAGCAAAAAAATTTAACTACTACGTACCTGAACTTAAAGAATTAATCCAAATTTCAAAAAATAAGCATTATTTGATGTTAGAGATTAAATCTAATTTTTCAAAAAAAAATTTAGTTGAATTAATCAATCAAACAAAAAAATTAAAGTTTTTTAGTATAACTTCATTTAATGAAAAAAATATTAAAAGTTTATATACATTGAAAAAGAAATTAAACTTAGGTGTAATTTTTGCATCAACTGCTAATGTTAATAAAATCATACAAAAAAGTATGTTACCCTATATAAAAATACTTGTTATGGAAAAAAAATTTTTACTAAAAAAAAAATTAAATATTATAAAAAAACCTATCTATTTTTACACAGCTAGAAATAAAATCTTCAAAAAAAAATACAAAGAAAAAAATCTAATTTTTGAGATTTTATAGTTTTATTTTTTTAAAAAGTTTAGCCTTCCCAAAATTTCATCTCTGTCTATATAATATCCTTGTAAATGACGATGACCAGAGTTTGGATTAAAAGCTGTTCTCCCATGAAGAACTCTTCTGTTATTAAATGAAAAAATATCACCCGGTTCTAATCTAAACTTAATTTGAAATTTATCATCATGTAATAGATTTCCAAACTTACGGTGAGCATCATAAACCTTATTCATTATATCAGGGTGACAATCTAAAGTATCCATAGTTGCCACGCTAAATCTTATATCGTTATAATCTCCATCTTTAGTTAACGAAATAGCAGGTGCATGAAAGTCTCTAATTGTTTCTTGTGTAAAATCTTTATCTCTAAATTTTAGAGGTGTATTGATAAGAGTTTTAAAAATTTCTTTCTCATTTTTCCTTAAGTAATCGGACACTGCGAATCCATCTACTGCCGAAGAATTTCCCCCCTCTGCAGAATTTATCAAACAATGTAAAAATTGATAACCTGGAGGATTTTCAAACCAAGGTAGGTCCATGTGGTTTCTTAAGGCATGAGCAGTATAAGCAGAATTATTTGGTTTTGGAATATTGATAACTTCAAAAGGAGTATCAAAAAAGGTTTGCCTTGTATGACTAATTCTATTTAAAACAGGAAAGGCTGACTCTTTTTCTATTGGAGCATTTTTAACAATTACAATTCCTTTATAGTGTAATAGCTCAAGCCATTTTAACAAACCCTCTTCACTATTCAAAATTTCATCATGATCTATAGCTATTGATTTTAAATTTTCCTCTAATGAACTATCCCATAACTGATATGGCGAAATAAATTTTCGTTTATTTTTTAGTGTATAACAATTTTCCCTAAGCCATTTTGGATCATAATAACTTATGTGGCTACCCTCACTCCATTTGACTACTAATTTACCCTCTTCATTTATTTCGGATTCCTTGGCAGTTAAATTTTCTGATACTTCAAGAATATTAAACATTCTATGATTTGAATCTTTGTCGTGTGCTGTTGGGCAATTATCTCTTAACCAAAAATAGTTAAAATTACTTTTTTCTCCATCACTCCATTCAACATTCAAATCAGATTTATTTTTTACTATTTTTTTAATAATCACCATTTCTACTAATTATTTAGTTTTTTTACTATTTTCAATGCACTTAATAGTTGTATTAATAAAAAAGAAACTTGTATTTCAAACCCATACCTTATTAACTATCAACATTAAAACTTAACTTAAGGGAGAGAACATATGAAGTTTTTAAGAAAATTAATTCTGTCAGCTTTCTTTATATCTACATTATCATTAGTAGGAACTAGTGCTAATGCAGCCTGTAAAGCACGATTGGGGGATTTCGACTGGAGTAGTGCTAATATACACACTGCGATTAGCGCCTTTATTCTTGAAAAAGGATACGGCTGCGAAGTTGCTGTAACTAAAGGAAGCACAACACCTATAATGGCTGCTCACTACGATGGCCAATTAGATGTAATTACTGAAGTTTGGTATGATAATATTGTTGCTAACTATGAACCATATGTAGCAAATGGTACTATCAAAAATATTGGAGTTAATACGCCAGATTCACAACAAGCTTTCTACGTGGATAAAACTACAGCTGATAAATACAATTTAAAATCTGTTGAAGATATGAAGGATCCTAAAATAGCTGCGCTATTTAAAGATCCTGAAAATCCTTCAAAAGGTAGAATGACTAGCTGTATTTCAGGTTGGACTTGTTACACTGTTAACTTAGTTAAACAAAAAGAGTATGGATTAGATGCATTCTATACAAATTTTGACCCAGGTTCAGGGGGAGCATTAGATGCTGCTATCGCAGGTGCTTTTGCTAAAAAGAAACCTATCTTTACATACTATTGGGCACCTACTGGTTTAATGGGTAAAGTTGATCTAGTTAGATTAACTGAGCCTAAATGGTCTAAAAAATGTTGGGATGATATGTCAGCTGTTGTTGAAAAAATCAAAGCAGAAGGACCAGAAGCATATACTAAGTCTTGTGCAAGTGAATACAGAGATATGGCATTAACTAAATCTGTATTGACTAAATGGGCTGCTGCTCATCCTGCAGAAACTAAGTTCTTATCGCAGTACTCAATTCCTACTGCTACTGTTAACAGAATGTTAGCCTTCTACGAAGATGAATCAGATGGCGATATGGAGTTAACTGCTAAAGAATACTTAAAATCTGAGTCAGCTTGGACTAAATGGGTTCCTGCTGATGTTGCTAAAAAAGTAAAAGCAGCACTTTAATTTTAAGATAAAATAATTTGAGAGAGCCCTTCGGGGCTCTTTCTTT
>Ga0209335_10000642_pt1 | contig 41772 bp, 30 predicted proteins | sample COG_09_FD_184753 | JGI IMG/M metagenome (GOLD analysis project Ga0209335, IMG submission 184753) | Pelagic Microbial community sample from North Sea - COGITO 998_met_09 (SPAdes) (version 2) | ecosystem: Environmental > Aquatic > Marine > Neritic zone/Coastal water | place: Helgoland, sampling...
TAAGACTCCTCTTTGAAGTTTGTGGTGGAATTTTGCCAAAAGACATTCAATTCTAGTGCTTACCACTTATATGAGTGTGGATGTGATGTTAAAACTAAAAACTATATTATTTACGCGTCAGTACTCAAGGCTTGCAAAACACCGCAATCGACAATTTTAATCGCTTTCTTCGGGATTTCCGTGTGTTCTTTACTATCTCTCGCCAATTCTTCGTTTATTTTCTGGAGCAACTCGAGACCTTTCACGCATTCGCCAAAGACGACGTGTTTGCCGTCGCACTGCTTCGCCGCGCCGAGCGTGACGAAGAACTGGGAGCCGTTGCTATTTTTACCGGTATTTCCCATGCTCAGGATACCGAGTTTGTCGTGTTTACCCTTTAAACCTCCGAGTTCGTCTTTAAATTTCTTCCCCCAGATGGATTCACCCCCTGTTCCGTTGTTATGGACGAAATCTCCCGATTGGAGCATGAAGCCTTTCACGCATCGATGAAAATAACACCCTTTGTAGTGATATGCCTTTCCACTGAAATTCTTACTCATCCCTTTATCCCCGAGGCATAAGTGCGCGAAATTCTCGCACGCTAACGGCGCTTTGTCCCAAAACAATTCAAATATAATTCTTTCTTCCTTCGCGGGTTCTAACTCTATTCCTTCCGTGCCTTTCTCGGACCATTCAAAGTCGTTTTCAAACATTTCTTTTATTCTCAACTTCTCCCCGCCTCCCAATTCTTTCAAGACTTTCGAGGTCCAATGGTACCTCAGATCCGTGTTGGACACAAAATCGCAGGCGAGTTGGTACTTCACGCGGTGATTATCGATGTCTACATCTATATATGCGTACTTTGGGCGGGTTTTACCGTCGAGAGTCGTCATTCTTTGCGCGGGTGGTGGTGTTTTTTATAACGCAAATAGGTGTTTGGAAACTTCACTCTTCTTTCCCCGGATGTGATAAAAAGATTTACACATCAAGCGAACGACTTTAAAGACGAATAGTATTCGACCACGATGTTGTTGAATCATCACCACCACCATCTGTTATTCTCACACTCGTTATCATCTTCTTCTTTGTCTTCCTCGTTGCGAAGAAGGGCGGCTGAGAATACTATCAGATTTTGTGATTCTAAAACGCTTCAGCGTAGGGGAAATCGAAATCCCCTAATACGAAAAGGATTGGAAAGAAGGACAAGCTGTGGCATTAGCAGCAGCAACGGAAACGCTTTGACGACGAGGAGGAATAAGAGGAGAAAGTGTTCTCGGATGCAGTTATGGACAGAGGACGATCCTCCTGGCGGGGAGCCGGAAACTATAAAAAACAACTTTGAACCAAACCCAGAGCAGTTTTTGTTAACTTCGGTGACCTTTTACGTGGTGATGACGGCATTTTCGCAAACCGGGTGCACATATCTCAACATCCATCCAGATTTATTCGCGCAGATTTTCGTGTTCAACCCAGACGTGGCGACGATTTGGTCTGTTCCTTTACTACTTTCACTGGCAATGGTTTTACTCGTGGATGAAAGAGTAGAATTCGTGAAAGAGGTGAAAGAGTTGATGGTGGACGGGGTGATACCGAACGTCGCGCCGACGGGAGCGAATGGGATTTTGATGTTGAGTTTAGGCGCGGGTATCGGAGAGGAGGCGCTGTTTAGAGGGTTTTTGATGCCTTTGCTTTCGAATGGTATTTTAGAGAGAGGGTTAGGAGGCACGGAGGTGGCAACGTATGCGAGTTTAGGGGTAACGTCGGTTATATTTGGCGCTTTACACGCGATTACCCCGGCGTATCAGATCTGGGCGACTCTGGCTGGATTCTTGTTTGGATGGGAATATTTGAACGATGGGCTAGGAAGCGCGATGTTTACGCACTGTTTTTACGATTTCATCGCTTTCGCGTTTATTATTTTGTTGTGGGGGAAACCAAAACAGCCGTCGTCGTCGTCTTCGAGCGAGGCGGGGAAAGAATAGTAGGTATGTAGCGTGCTCGCTCTTTCATAAAATACGCTCTATGTGCTCTATTTATTGTGTATTATAATACATCTATGCTAATCAGTACTACTCTTACTACGTCGTAGGTGCGGCTAGCTTTCGTTCTCGAAATATTCTCGCTCTATTTTCCTGCCACCATTTTAGTCCTTGCGTTTCGTTTGCAAACACTCGCCTGGCAAATTGAACTCTCGTCACCGTCGTGCGCAAAGCGTCGAGCTTTGTAAACGTCAAGAACACGCCCGGTTCGATTTCTTCCACCCATTTGTTCTCTGTCTCGGTCATCGTCGTCTTCGACATTATTGTCGCCGTCGCCGCCGCCGCCGTTTTTTCTAATTTTCGTCTCGCTTTTGGTACAGTTGTTGTTGTTGTTGTTGTTGTTGTCTTGGTCGCTCGTAACGGCGGAGGTTTCTTCGACGGCGGAGGCGTTTTCACGATATCCACGTCCGAGTTTGACTTCTTAACGAACGACGGGTTGAGCGGATTTTGCGAGTTGCTGTTTCGCCCGTGTCTATTCACTGACAGTGGTGGTGGTGGTGGTGGTGGGTATGATTGCGGTAGTGCTTTCTTTTTCATCGTCTTCTTTTCCACAGCTTCTTCCTTTGCAGACAGTTTCGCGTCTTGAACGTTTCGCTCGACGAGTTGAACCAGGCGTTCTCTGCTGCTCATAGCTGGTGCCGGATGAATACTCGCAGTAACACTACTGCCATTCGTTTTTTCTTGTTGTTCGAGTTTTTGTGGTGGTGGCGGCAGTGGTGATGCTACTGGTGCGAGTGGTTTGATCACGCTCGGTCGCGGCGGAGGTGTCCGTCGAGGCACCGGAATTGGCGAAGCCGGTGATTCCGGTATCGGCGATGATGGCGGAAGCCGTTCAATTTCATAAAGCCGAGGCGGCGAAGCGAGCGAACGCAAGCTCGCCGAAAGATTCAGCAAAGTTTTTGAATCCGAATTCTTATCTACAGCGTATGTAGGAAGACTGCGATCGTCTCCTTCTCGATTTTTCGTCATTGTTCCGCCAAATCCGGTGGAGATTGAACTTTCCGAAGTCGCCGTCGGAGCGAGTGTTAAAAAGGATGAGATTCGACTCAGTTTCGATTTCTTACGTTCCAAAACTCCTCCCACTAGTTTCTTATCTTTCATCTGGATTTCTGCCCCTTCTACCACTACGGAATTCGAGTGTACAATAGAATCGGAACGTTGATAGCCATTCATAGCCACCGAAAGCTCCATCTCCGCCTTCTTCGCTTTGCGATCTTTATATATTTTGTCTCGACCACTTTCAGCGACAATAGCCGCACTCACGCTTCCTCCACACGCCAAAGACTTGATGCTCATTCCGCTCAGCTTTTCAATTTCGATGGGAACCGCAGCCTCTCGAAGGGTACCGTCTCCGATCTTACCAAATTTATTTCCGCCAATCGCAAAAAGTTTAGCACTTCTCTTCTCGCGCTTCTTGCCATCACCTTTCCTCGCAGTATACGACGTTGGCATAACCGAGGTCGACGAAGCGGCAAATAAACAGTGATCAGTTCCAGCTGCGATCCGCGTAACGACTAAATCGTTGCCAATTTTTGAACGAGAGAGTTCCGGGATAATTTCAAACGTCTTTGAAGAATACTTTCCAAGTTTCCCGGAGATGAAAACGTCGCCGTTGATGGACAACAAAATCGTATACGCCGCACCACACGCTACTTTTATGATTGACGTGCTCACGTTAGCGACACGTTCTGGCACGACGAGATTTTCGTCCGCGTTACTCGCGTTTCTCAAAGCTGAAGGTGTGTCGTTCTCAATGTAGATTTTTGTCGGTACTTTGATTGCCTTCTCGACACGACGGCCGAGCTGACCTTCACTCCCATCTCCCCAAACGTATACGTCACCTCCAAACGCGTCAACCATATCAACACCACTCGATCTGTAGTTAGCTAAATTCAAACTGTTTCCTCCTGTTCTGTTCGTGTTCGTGGCGACGCACGCAACCGTATGCCAGGCGCCACACGATATCGCAGTCACCGTCTTCCCGACCAACGCCTCGACGCGCTTCGGTTTTGCCAGCGTTCGCGAATCGTTTCCGTGGCCTAAGGCGTAAAACACACCTTCGCCCCACGTGTAAACGCTCTCTCCGTAATCGCAAATGGCTGCGCAATGTACAGGGCCACAGGCGATTTTACTTACTTTCCGCGCCCCGACACATTCTAAACTTACCGGAACGCTAATAATTCGCTTGCTTCCAAACGAGCCTCCACGCCCGGTTGATCCTTTCTCGACCCATCCGGTTGCACCCCACGCTTTTATCTCGCCATCTCGAGTCAGTGCGAGAGAATAATCATCTCCACACGCGCAATCGACGAATTCGGTGCGATGGATATCATCCGTAGGAAACGATAATTTCATCGGGTGCGAAACGTTTGGTTTGTCGTGAAAGCCCGTGGTTACGGCATCTCCGCATTGAAATCGTTGCTTATCGCCCCAGAAATACAAGAAACCACCTTTAGAAATGCCAACGAAGTGCGCCCGACCAGCAGAGACTTTAATCGGGTCCAAATGTTCGAAACCTTTGTGCATGGATGGAAGTAAGTTGGTATTTTCGCCATCATCTTCGCCTTGAAAATTACCCCAGACGTAAATATCTTTCGGTCTCAAGAAGCTCAGCGCCGCGGTTTTCTGTATTTGCCCCGAGCTCTCTCGACTGGTCGAGGCATGACCTCTCCCCTCGGACGATGCCCCCCTGCGTGAATTGCCGATAAGTGAGACCGAATTTTCTGTCGAAAATATGGACGATGACTCGTCCGCTTCCGCGTCCGCGTTTTTGGTCGGTTGCGAGGCGTCGTGCGATGATGGCTCGGACTCGGGAACATCCTCTTTCAAAAACAGCGATACTGGTGAACGATCTTCCCCTTCTCCTCCTACTTCTAAGCCATCCGATAATCTCCCGTGCGATAAACGCGAGAGCTGTCGTATGTGCTTGATTGTGCTCCCAAAATCTTCCCCTTCTTTGGCGATGAAATTTTGTTTACTCTCAAACAAATTCTTGCTGCGATCCCTCGTCCTCTCTTCAAACGCCACCGCGACGTCGCCGCTGTGTTTGCTCGCGTTCACGTTGACTCGAAAGCTCTGCCGTTGCCTCGTCGCGAGCGCGCCCACGTGCTTCAAACGCGTCGCGCCAGAAGATCCGTCGAAGTAATACAAACCTTTTGCGATTAACAGCGTCGTCTCGATGCCGAGCATCCACTTGTCTCTGCTCTGCTCGTCTTCCGCGACTACATTCAACGTTCGAACTTTGGTATTCTTGGCAACGCCGCTCTTTATATTTGCGACGACATCGTTTTCTCCTCCTCCTCCTTCCACGTACTCTATGAAGAACGAACACTTCTCGTCGTGAAGATTCGGAAACCGATCGAATATCGCCGAGTCTCTTCCTTTCGTCACTTTGACGACGTCGCGCAACTGCAAGGTGGACGTATTACTCCCGCCGCTATAAAAAGAAGACGCGCGCTTCGACGTGGACGCTCCTTTACCTCCATTTCGCTCCAAAAACTCGTTCTCAAAATCGGACTCTCTCTCGTCGTTCTTCGTCTTCTTCTTCTTTGTCTTCTTCTTTATATTTTGCCACTCCAACGCTCTCCCGTCTGAGGAAAACTTAAACTCCGCCCCGTGCGGTTTCCCTCGTCTCCCGTATTTAATCAGAACGCCTCCTCTGACGCAAAACGTCATCGCTTCGATTCTTTCCAGTTCATTCGCTTGATCTTTCGTGTTCTTCTTTTTTTCCTCGAAATCGTTGATGTGTGTGGAGGTCTTCATTGCGTAAGAAGTCGTCGGAATCGTCAGGCTTTTCGAACGAGAGAATTTGCGCATTTTGTCTTCTTTTCTTTCTCTCAACGACTTTTCATCATCATCATCTCATCTCAAAGAATACTACTGTTTGCTATATAAAAGAACAATAATAGAAAAAGAAAAAAGCTCTTTACTCGAGAGCACGAAGCGTCCTCTCGAGAAGAAGAAGACTTTCAAAGCGCTTCAGAAAGCGCTTCTTCCTTCGTAGTGTGATGAATTTTTTCTTCCTTTTCTCTTTAGTGTGAAGTGTGTCAAAGAACAAAACAGAATTTTTTCTTGACCATCTTCTCCTCTTTTTTGGTCTCTTTTGAAGAAAGCACAACGAGAAGAGAACAAAAGAAAGACAGAAGAGAACAAAATTTCACACTTTTGAAAAAAGGGCAAAATTCAAGAGCCTCTCGTTGTGCCCAAGAAGAGAGAATTTTGCCTAAAACCAGTAAGAAAAGGAGAGAAAGCAAACAAAAACACAAAAGATTTGCATCACTTAAAATCTCGCACGAGCTTTGTCGTTTTCGTTGCGCTCTGAATACTACTGCTCCTACTCCTCTAATAATCTACTCATCGAAGAGAGACTAGAGAGAGAGAGTATTTACAACACGCGTTATTGATTGCGTTTTTTAAAGTCGCAGAGACTAAAGTGTATCTCTCTTCTCTTTTATAAACTATGATGAAGCAGCAGCTCCGAGACGTCTCGAACACCCCTACTGACACCGGGAACGACGACGACGACGAAAAGGAGGAAAAAAATCATCATCATCGTCAGCGCGAAGGCGCGAGGAAATCAACTCGACGGGGTGGTGGTGGTGCTGCGACGACGACGACGACGACGACTCAACACCATCATCACAATCACCATGTAATGCCTTCTTCTTTGAATGATACTGCGACGACGACAAAAGCGAATACGACCACGGGGGAGAAGCGGTGGCAGGTAAAAATTATTTCTCCAACGGACGAAAATGCTCTTTTTTTTGTTCGTCTGTCGTTTTAGAATTTAAATTTTTTCGATTAAATCGATTTTGATGAAGAAGAAGGGTGATTTTAGTAGGAAAACAACGGCGAAAAGAATCACTTTGTCTCCTCCTCGAAAAGTAGATGCGTAAAGAAAGTTTTACTGACTTTTTCTCTCTTCTTGTCGCGAATTTTAATGCGAACGCGTAATAAAACATAAACAGTTGGAAGACTTCGATATAGGCAAACCGCTCGGTCGCGGGAAATTCGGCAACGTGTACCTGGCGCGAGAGAAGCAATCGAAATACATAGTCGCTTTGAAAGTGTTGTATAAATCGCAACTGCAACAATCGCACGTGGAACATCAATTACGAAGAGAAATCGAGATTCAGTCGCACTTGAGGCATCCGAATATATTGAGATTGTACGGGTATTTTTACGATCAGAATAGAGTGTATTTGATTTTAGAGTACGCGGCGAGAGGGGAGTTGTATAAGGAGTTGAAGAAAGCGAGGAGGTTTTCGGAGCAGAGAAGTGCGACGTACGTGGCGTCTTTGGCGAGAGCTTTGTTGTATTGTCACAAGAAGCACGTGATACATCGGGACATCAAACCGGAAAACTTATTAATTGGGATTAAAGGCGAATTGAAAATTGCCGATTTTGGATGGTCGGTGCACGCGCCGCACTCGAGAAGGCAGACGTTGTGCGGGACTTTGGACTATTTACCGCCAGAAATGGTGGAAGGAAGAGATCACGATCACGCGGTGGATGTGTGGAGTTTAGGCGTGTTAGCGTACGAGTTTCTCGTCGGCGTGCCGCCGTTTGAAGCGGAAGGGCACTCGGAGACGTACAAGCGCATCTGTAAGGTGGATTTACGGTTCCCGGACCACGTTTCGGCGGGCGCGAGAGATTTAATCACGCAATTATTAGTGAAGGATCCAAAAGATAGAATAAGCTTGAGAAAAGTGACCGAACATCCGTGGATCCTCAAGAACGCGCAACCGAACGGTGTTCCGATGGGCGACCGAGAGATGTAAATCAAAATATGTAGCAAAAAAGCAAAAATTATTCATTGATAATATAATTACAACACAACTCTTCTATGGAGCTCAACGACGAGCGTGAAAAAAAAAACATTACCGCTCGTTCGCAAACGTTGGAAACGCATCCGACGAGGCGTTATTCGTGTACCCTAACGCGTACCGCAAATAACTCACCGTCTTATTCACGAAACCTTCCTCGTACATGGCTTCTATATACTTGTGTCTATCAGGATTCTCACTCGTAAAATGTACGTGATGTTCGGTCTCGTTCTTCTCCCACGTCTTGGCGTTGTGCAAGTTTGCGACGCGCACCATCTCCTCGATGTCCTCTTCAGGAAACTCTAAGAAGCGCAAAATATCGTCTAATTCGTCGAAAAATGATTCTAAGCGAATGTTCATCGCGCGAATGTCGATTTCGCAATCTTGCGCCGCTAAACCGAGCATCCGAAGCTCGTCGTCGGCAATTTTCAATTCAGCCGCGAGGGCGTCTACGGGATTTTTCAATCGACGAATCGATTGCACGTAGGACGACGACGAAGTGCTATTGAAAAGCTCGTCGCCGACGCGAATTTCTCTCAACCACGATTCGTCCTCGGGATTTTGCATGTGATACAATACGCCGGAAACGAGCGCGTCCCGAGGGTCTCTAATCAGGTGAATGATTCGATACGAGCCTCGGTAATACGAAGCGAGCGATTGGCACTCTCTTTGCTGCTTATTAAACCTTCGCACGCGACGATCGCTTGAATACCAATCCTCCGCGTTTATGAAATACGATGGAATTGGCTTTGAAAAGTGATAGTCCAAAATCACATCCGCTTCGTCGATAATAGACGATAAATTGCCAGGCTGCAAGTAGGGGTAATCTTCGTAGACCCTCAAGTTGAAAAAATTATACTCAAACTCTCTGGAAATCGAATCAAACACGTCGCGCATCAACGCCGTCCCTGTTTTATGGTGCGTTCCAATGATTCTCCGAAGTTTTTCTTTCTTATTCTTCTTGTTTTTATCGTCACTTTTCTTCTCCGAAGACACTATCAACCGCCTCGCGTTCTTCGCCTTCTTCCTCCTCTCGGCGGACGCGTCCGCGCTTCTCTTGCGCAAGAAAGAACTTCTCCGTTCGCTCAAGATTCCTCGTCTCGCGATCGCGCTCATCTTCGATATCTCTTTCACGTTCTTCTCCGTGTATTTTGCCATCGCGTCTCTGTACACGTACTTTGGCATGAATGTTTTTAATTGCACTCGTCGATTTCTCGCCCCTCTGTCTCCTCCTCCTAGAAAACTGACAGCGTGAAAATATCTGTTCGAACTAAACGCGCCGATATTTTCTCGGGCAGTCCGCGAGAAGAGTTCGCACGTCATCTCCGTCGACGACGCGGACGACGACACCCCGTCCTCGTCCCTCTGTAAAAACGCCTCCGTGCAGCGTTTCACCCACGCGAAATCATTCGGATTCATCTTGTAATCCTCGTTCACATTCATCGCTAATAAAGATGAAGATTTTTTTACGCTCGTCGTCGTATTTTGCGCAGCGGACGAAAATATTTCCCCTACTCTACTCGGGAACACAAGACGCGCGCGCTGGTTCATGAAGAGAATCTGGTACGCGTTATTCACGTAATACAGAACGGCGATGAAGGCGAAGAAGCCGACGACGAAACCGCCGCTTTTGCCGCACAAGCCGCCATTGGTGTTGTGTCTCCGCTGAAGGAGCGAAGGCGGTAAAGACGACGAGGACATTTTTTTTTGTGCGGAGGTTTATCCAAATTTATCACGAGGTAATTTTCTCGTTACTAAAGTCTCTATCGCATCATCTCTCTCTCTCTCTCTATCCGTACACAATCTTATCTCTCTCCGTGTTCTCTTTATCCACGCGTCTGTCGTTGCAGCTTTCGCTCTTGGCGCATTTTCTGCTGTACGCGTTGACTTCTTTCACGTACTGTTCGAACCTGCTCTTTTCGCTCGAGTCTCGAGCGCCCTGGGTATCCGTCGGTTCAATCTTGTCGTAGTAATGGTACTTCACTTTCGTGCCTTTCCAATTTTTTTGGAACCCATAGAGGGTTATGCGTTGACACATCTCGTTGGCGAGGATAGTGCCGTAGAAGCCGTTCGAAGGACCGCCTCGAGCGACCGTGTTGAGGACAAAGTAGTGGAAGTCCGGGTGTAAAGCGACGGTTGGGACGCCGTGTTTGGAGTAGTACCCTTTCTCGCAGAGTTGGCCGTATTTGGTCAGCGCGTCTGGCCGAGTGACGTGCTGCAAGACTGCAATTTCTATGTTGTTGTCGTTGTTCTCTTCAGACCCTTCTCCCTCGTCGCCGTCATCGCTACTACTACTGCTACCCTTACTCCCTCCAACGTTCTCTTCGTGAAACGCAAAGTGGTCAAAATTCGCCAACCTGTACGTCGTCCGTTTCCCGACGTACTTTTCAAACCCTTTGGTAATCCCACCATTAAACCGAATGACTGCATCGTGCGCGTCGATATCTTCTCCGTACTCTTTCAACAACAACCCGCCTCCGTTCCCGACTACTGCGCACGACTTTATCTTCCCAAAATTTTGCCTCACGACGTCCTTCTCGGGCAAACACTTTGCCGCGTTACTCGGGAACCCGCCTAAATGCGACCATTTCACTTGTTTGTGCATAATCGACGCGTCCGATTTTCCTCTCGCCAGTCGACTCTTTTGCCCTTCAATACCTAAAAACTTTGGCACTTTCACGTTATTCCCGCTCTTTGTCGATTGCTTACTCATGATAAAATTCTGCGCGTAGGCTTTCCCCAACTCGAACGGCGCGCTAATCGCGTCGCACTCTCTCAACCGACACGCTAAATCCTTCGAGCTTCCACTCCCACCAGAGCTCGAACTCCTTTCTCGTCTACTCAAACTCCCCGTTGGCTTCACGTTCGGCTTCTTCACCGAAGTCGTCGTCGGACCAATCTTCTCTTTCAACAGTTTCACCTCTTGGTGCACCTCGTCGGTGGTTTCGTCCAACGTTTTTTCTTCTTGATGACGCGCACGATGATGAGAGGAGGAAAATTCATTATCGTTATCGTCGTCGTCTCCTTCTCCTACGCCGTGCGTTTCCGAATATTTCGAGTGGAACAGGTGTTTATACACGTACTGGTCCATGTTGTGTACCATCCCGCGCACGTACCCCAAGGAGGAGGAGGAGGAGGAGGAAGAAAAAGAATCATCATCATCATCATCACGAACATCATCATCCTCGCCTCCTTCTCCCGCGAATGAAGATAAAGAATCAGAATCAGGAGTGGCCACAAACATCCCGTGATTACTGCTCTTCCTGTGCTGCAAACCACCACCCCCGAAAACAGAGAGAGAACTCTTCTCATCCTCTCGATGATGATGATGATTGCCAGACGACGAATAATAAAACACATCCTCCACGATCATAATCACCAGCGAGAGGAAAAGTAAGAGCACGGCGAGACCGAGACATCTTCTCAACAAGAGCGCGTTTTGCTTCTTCTTGTTGTTGTTCGTCGTCGTCATCATCGGTGCGTTTGTTTGTCGTCTTCCAAAGAAGCCACTCTTAGTGTTGTTGTGTGTGTTGTTTTTTTCTGCTCCATGCAGCTTAGGGTTTCCAACCCTAGCTAAACCCTAAACTCGTTTTGTACCAATTTTAAGACGCACACAAGCGGCACAAGTGTTCTCTTCGATACATATACATATATTATTCGTATTATTATTATTCCGAGAACGAGAGCGCGAGAGGGAGAACGCCCCTCTCCTCTCCTCTCTCTCTCTCTCTTCTCTCTCTCTCTCTCTCTTTTTAAAGCAACTTTTATTATAAAGGGCGAGGAGAGAAAGAGAGAATTTGATCGAATCGGCGAGACGTTGAACAACGTTTTAATAAGTGCAATCTAATTTTGAAGGAAGAGAAGACGTTAAAGACGAACGTTTCGAGAAAGAGAGAGAGCTCTGAGAGATCTGAACGCTTTCAGTGGTGGTTGTTTTTGACCACCATTACCAGCAGCAGCAGCAGCAGCTCCTCCTCCTCTCGTAAAATCATCTTTGAGAATCCATTGATCGATCGTCATCAAGATGAGTGATTCTTCCATTAAGAGTTTAGTCGTCACGCGCGCAACGTTAAACACGGAAACCCCAATCGCGGGCGTGGAGATCGTCCCGTACATTGTGACGCGCAAAAGCGACGGGACGTCGACGACGGACGATATCCCTCGAGAAAACGCCATCGACGGACAATATTTGCGATATAAGTGGTATCGCTCGGGGAGGAAGTCGAGAACGGCGGTGTGCTCGGTGCACCCGGCAGAAGTGGCGACGTTGCAGAATGTGCACAATAGGCAGTACCACTGCGACGGGGAGTGTTTCAAGAGAGGATGGCGAGAGTGGATGCGTCACAGAATCGCGACTGGAGAGGAAGAGGTGGAGAGGAGACAACCGACCAGAGCGACGAAGTATAACGTGGCCAACGAGCAAAAGAAGGAGGGTGAATTTGGGAGTCGCGAGAACTTGAACAAGGAAGATGCTTCGGCGGCGGAAGAGGCGAAAGCAGCCGCGGTGCCTCCATGGATCGAAGTGTCTACGGATAGAACGTATTTAGTCAAACCAACAGATGTTGGACACGTGTTAAAACTCGAGATTCAGCCGTGCGACGCGAAAGCGCCGGCGCCGAACGAGAGAGGGGTGGCGGAGACGGTGGTTACCTCGAGGGTGATTCCCGCGCCGAGTCCTCCGAAGAGGAATTTGGTCCCGATTCAAAAGAACGATGCAGTAGAACCTGGTTCGTTTACGGTCATGTCCTATAACGTTTTAGCGGACGTGTATTGCACGACGGAGATGTACGGGTACGCCCCGCCTTGGGCGCTGAGTTGGTACTTCCGACGCCAGAATATTTTGAAAGAGTTGGTCCAAATGGACGCGGACATTTTGTGTTTGCAAGAGGTACAATCGGATCACTTCGAAGACTTTTTCCAAGGCGAATTGGCGAAATACGGGTATTCGTCCGTGTATAAGAAGAAGACGGCGCAGATTTTCTCGGAAGGGAAGTACGTCATCGACGGATGCGCGATTTTCTTCAAGAAGGATAAATTCGCGTTGATTAAGAAATACGAGGTGGAGTTTAACAAAGCCGCGTTGTCGTTGGCAGAAAGTCTCGTCGGTTCCGGCGGCTCCAAAAAAGAAGCCTTGAACCGATTGATGAAGGATAACATCGCGTTGATCGTCGTCTTGGAAGCTCTCGATTCGCAACAGCGACAACAGACGCAACAAACTGGAAAACGGAAACTTTTGTGCGTGGCCAACACGCACATTCACGCCAACACCGACCACAACGACGTCAAGCTTTGGCAAGTGCACACGTTGTTGAAAGGTTTGGAAAAAATAGCCGCCTCGGCAGAGATCCCTATGGTTGCCTGCGGTGATTTCAACTCCACGCCCGGTTCCGCCGCGCACGGGTTGTTGACTCGAGGTATGGTGGACAACAACCACCCGGAGTTGCAAATAGATCCTCTCGGGATCTTGCGCCCAGCCTCGAAACTCTCCCACCCGTTACCGCTCGTCTCGGCGTACTCATCCGCTTTACGAAGAGACAATCGCTTGCTCGAATCTGAAGCGCTCGAGCGTTTGCGCGACCGCGTGGACCCTCGAACGGCGGAGCCGATGTTTACAAACTGCACGAAGGATTTTTTTGGCGCTTTGGATTACTTATTCTACACCGAGGATACGTTATGCCCAGTCGGACTTCTTGAACTTCCCGGAGAGAAAGATGCGCGAGCTAAATACGGCGGTTTACCGAACACGCAGTGGAGTTCCGATCACGTCTCTTTGATGGCGGAATTCCAATGGGGGCCAGCCGCCATGAATGGCTATTAAAGAAAGAAAGAACAACAAAAATATTTGCGCGCGTTCTTTACTAAGTTCCTTTTATTACCACATCTCAGAATCTCAGAGAGAGAGAGAGAGAGAGAAAGAGGAATGTAAAGTTGTAATAACACTCATCATTGTTTACATTGAAATGAAACACACTCGTCGTTATCGTCTGTAAAAATCCATCTCTTCGCTTCCGTCGTTCTCGCGTTTTCTCGTTTCCTCGCCTTTTGAGATTTTCTCTTCACTTTTCAAATCTTTCTCGAAAGTGAGAACACCAAGAAGAAGACAAAGAAGAAGAGATACGACGATGTACCGCGCGGTTGCCCCCGTTGCTGTTCGAACGACGAGAACGATGACGGCGCTTTCCTCTTCTTTCTCGTCCAGAAGACGTTCGACGTTTCCGTCGTCGTCGTCTTTAAGCAGGAGGAACAATTCGAAGAGGGTTCGTCCTCCCAAAGCGACGAATACGAAGAAGAACGAAGAGGACGAGGACGAAGACGATGAAGACAACGCGGAAACGGAAACGATTTCACTAACCTCGAACCAAGCAAGAATCGCCGCCTTGGCGTTCGATGTCCTCTACAACAAACCGTTCTTAAACGAGGAGCAGATGATGAAAGATCCGGAACGACCAAAGTTACGATTGATGTTGAGAGAAGCCATCGACCGAGCGGAACAGTTGTGCAAAGAAGAACGAGAGGAACGAGAAGGAGGAGACGGGAGTAATAATACTAGTAATAAAAGAGAAGAGTGCCGCGCGGCGTGGGAAATCGTGGACGAGTTGGAAGATGCAGCCATGCGAGCTGGGATGAGTCGGACGAATAGGACCGTGGAGAGTCGTAGCGGGAGTAGTAGTAGTAGTAGCGAGAGTAGTAGTACGAGCAAGACGAAGCGCGCGCAACCGCCGAGAAGGATACCGAAGATGAGCGAAGTCGGTCTTACGGAAGAGGAGCTGAAAGAACGCGCGATGAAGGCAAAAAGAGTGGATCCGTTCGAGGACCCTTTGAAAGATTTAGATCCGTGCGGGCCGTTAGGATGCGAGGCTGAAACCGGCGAGATGAACAGTCGAGGGATATTGGAGAGGGCGATGATGATTCCAAACAAAGAGGAGAGGTCTAAATTCGACGAGGAGAGCGATAAAACGTTGGCAAATGCGATTAGCGAAGCAGTGGAGAAGGCTATGTCTTTGTGCGACGAAGGTGGGGACGCGTGCGCGACGGCTTGGGAAGTCGTGGAAGAGTTGAGCGCGAGCGCGAATAAACGTAGAAGGGAGAAGCGAGAGGAAAAAGAGGAGGAGTAAAAATTATCGTCTACATATGTGTCAATCGAACTGGTGGTGGTGACATTAAAAAACAGCCAGATACTTCTTCTTTTCTCGTTGTTACTTTCTCGTATTCTTCACGATCAGTCCGTGGAGCTCTTCCACGGCTTCCTGAGATCCTAACTTGAGAAGCACAATTTGCTTCTCGCTATTCTCGCACGCGTTGAAAATAGTCAAAATCACCCCGGTTTTCTTCATCGACCCGTCTTTTTTATCCTTTTGCTCTGCGAACGTGACGCTCATGTTGTCGTATAAGTTTGCGTTAATCACCGCTTTTCCAATGGATGTTCGCATTAATATGCGACACGCGCCTTTGGCCCCTTCTTTTTCTCTTCTAAATTGTAACCTGTTCACCCCTCGATCCGCCCACGGCTCCGAGGCTTCCTTTTTCACGTACAGTTTTACTTTTTGCTTTTCCATGTCCACGAACTCATTGTCGTCTTCACCCGTCGCTTCCGCCGTGGACGGCGACGGCGGTCGCTCCGGTTCTTCGTCGTTTTCCTCTTCCTTCGCCTGTTGCGCCGCGGCACCGCCAGCCGGGAATTTCGGAAACGCCGTCGATCCTCCACCTCCTCCAAACGCTGTCGTGGAAGGGGCAAACGGATTATTCGACGCGCTCTTCGCTCCACCCACCGGCGGGAACAAGGACGGAGCGCCGCCACTACCGCCGCCTGCTGCAAACGGGTTCGATTTCGAGCCCATCCCAAACGCCGTCGGTTTCGGCAAGTCGCCAAAAAGAGACGTCTTCGGTTGTCCGTCGTCGTCGGAATCGGAATCGTCCTCGTCGTTATTATTATTATTATTATTATTGTTCTTCTCTCTCGCGTCTCCTTGTTCTCCTCCTTGATCTTCTTCTTCTTCGAGAATGTCTTTGAAGTCGCTCTGTTGTATAAGAGAGGAAACACACAGAGAGTGGTGGTCAGTTTAAACAAACAAAGTAAAAGGTACAACTACGCGCGCGCGAATAAAAACCGCAATCGACGAAAGAGATCTGAATCAACTCCTCACCATCAACTTTTTCACGTGTTTCACGTAATCCTGGCATCCTTCGGCCCAACTTTTCCTCGGGTTATTCTTGTGTTGTTCGCACACGTGCGAGTAGAATTGGAAGTTCAACGCTTCCAACACTCCTCGACATTCCGCTTGCCTTTTGCGAACATACTCTCCTGAATCAGTATTCGTCGTTCTCATCGCTGGTCCTCCTGGTCCTCCCGCAGCAGATCCGCTTTTTCGAGGTCTTTTCGCCATCCTCTTCTTTCTTCTAGAGTAGTATTCGTATCTGTGATGAGAATGAAGTAAAATTGGAAAACAAAAAGTGGAGACAAAACGACAGAAGATTCTTTCGCGCAGAGACGCGAGAAATAATGTCCCCCCCTTTAATGGCTTCGTTTGCTTCCTCACTCTCGTTCTCAAGAAACAGAGGAGGAAGACGAGGCAGCGTTGCTCTTCGTCGTCTTCTTTTTTCCTCGCAGGAAAGGGGGGAAACGACGACTCCTTTTCCTCCTTTTCCTCGTTGGTCTCATCGTTCCGCCGATGATGCGTCTGCGGAATCTGTCGTCGCCGCCGGGGTGATGAGAAAAGAGCCGACGTGTAGTACTGCGAAGAGAAACGCGAGGAATACTGCCAGAAAAAGCAGATTCTTCAGTTTCGCTCCTTTTTCTTCTTCCTCTTCTTCTTCTTCTGAAACGAACCCCGAGGACGATGTAAAAACGCGAGAGCACGAGTTCAAAGCGGAAACCAGTCGCTTGTTAGATATCGTGACGAACAGTTTGTACCAAGAAAAAGAGGTGTTTTTACGGGAGTTGATCTCGAACAGCTCGGATGCTCTGGAGAAACGAAGACACGAGGCGATTAAAGATGCGAGTGAATACGGATTGAAAGGAGTTCAAGACGACCTAGAGTTTCGGATTAAGATATCCACGCGAGAAGAAGAGGATGGGAAGGAGTTGAAATTAATCGTCGAGGATAACGGGATCGGGATGAGCGAGGAGGAGTTGACGAGAAACCTAGGGACGATCGCGAAGAGCGGATCGAAGGAGTTTTTGGAGAATTTGAGCGGTGGAAAAGGAGGTAAAGATGCGGCGAGTAACATCATCGGGAAGTTCGGGGTTGGTTTTTACTCCGCGTTTATGGTTGGGAAGAAAGTTGAAGTGCACACGTCCAACGGGAAGGAGAGTTTCGTGTGGGCGTCGGAAGGTACCGGGAAGTTCACCGTCAGTAAATCGAACGAGGCGCCAAAGCCGAGAGGGACAAAAATTATCATTCACATGAAGGAGGACTGCAAGACGATCGCGTCGCAATGGGCGATAGAGGAGACGTTGAAGAAATACAGCGCGTTCGTTTCGTTTCCTATTTATATTAACGAGAACAAATATAACGAGATTGGCGCGCTTTGGATGAAGAAACATTCCGAGGTATCGGACGAGCAAGCGACGGCGTTTTATAGGTACGTTTCCGGAGCAACGGATTCCCCGACATTTCGAATGCATTTTGAAGCGGATGCGCCTTTAACAATTCGATCTTTAATTTTCTTTCCGGAAACAAATCCCGAACGAGGGATAGGTATGCACGCTAAAGTGGATTCCGGCATCGCGTTGTATTCGCGAAGGGTGTTGATTCAAAAAAACGCGCACGGATTACTACCTCCGTTTTTGCGATTCTTGCGAGGCGTGGTGGATTGCGAGGACATTCCTTTAAACATCTCTCGAGAGACGTTGCAAGACTCGCAGGTGCTGCGTAAACTCGGCGAGGTGGTCACGAAAAGAGCGTTGAAACACCTAAAAGACGTCGCAAAGAAAGATCCTAAAGCGTACGATAAATGGTTCAAAGAGTGCGGATTTTTCTTAAAAGAGGGCGCGTGCACGGAACCGAACCACACGCAACAAATAGCCGAGTTATTGCGCTTTGAATCGAGCGAAACGAAGAACGCACCAGTAGAAGGAGAAGAAGAACAACATCAACAAAAAGAGGACAGTGAAGAGGGGATGACGGACAACGCTAATGCAGTGACTTCGTTCGAGAAGTACATCGAACGCATGAAACCAGATCAGAAACATATTTATTACTTAGTAGCGCCGTCGAGAGCGCAAGCAGATTCCTCGCCGTATTTAGAGGCGTGTAAAGCGAAAGGATACGAAGTTTTGTACCTCTACGCGCACGTGGATGAATTCGTCATGCAACATTTGGGCAACGTGAAAGGTAAATTTATCGTCAGCGTGGAAGCTGAAAACGCCGACGTGTCTCTCGACGACAGCGATGCGAATGATACCACTACAATCAGTGAAGACGACAAGAAAGACTTACTTAAATGGTTCAGCGACGTCCTCCAATTCCAACTGAAAGAAGTCACCGCCTCCAACCGATTAGTCTCCTCCCCGGCTTTACTCTCCGGCCACGAACCGGAAGCCATGCGACGCTACCGCGCGATGGCCAGCATGGCCAGCGACAGTGCCGTCAACGCACGCTTAACCGCGCTGACCGATAAAATAACCACCACTTTAGAAGTGAACTGCAAACATCCTCTCTTACTTTCCATCAACGCGGCGAGGAAATCCTCCGATTCAAAAGTACAAAAAGTCGCCAAAGACATCGCGTTTCAAATCTACGACAACGCTCGCGTCGCCGCCGGGACGATGGACGATCCGCGGGAGATGTTGGGCAGATTAAATGAAATCTTACTGTACGCAGTCGAAAGCGTCGATGGTGACGAGAGAAGAAAATGATGATGATATGCGTTTGTCTTTGTCTTTGACTGTTGTGTGTGGAATAACAAGATAGTACTTCATTCACCCTGTAGTGTATAAAGCCCCTCTCCTCTGAACTGCTTCAATCCGTCATTATTTTTCCATCATCTCTCATCGTCTCGTAAAAATGGCAAACATCATCATCATCCGATAGTCCTTTTATAGTGTCACACGTATTATTAAAACGGAAGACACGCAGAGAGAGAAAGAAGAGGAGAAAAAATCATGCGATCCTCTTCAACTTCGGGAGAAAAAGGGACCGAATTCACCTTTTCCGTTTCACTGAACATGAACTGCCTCTCGTACCTGAAAATCAAAGAGACGGAGGAGTTTAAGCAATTCGCCCTGCGAGAAACCGGAACGACATCGAGCGATACGGTGTCGACTTCCATATCGAAGGATAAAAAGACGATAACGACGGTGACTCGAGTCGTGCCTCAGCTGGATTTACCGTGGATGATTCGTAAAACCGTTTTGAAAGGCCAAGCGGTGGAGTTTTTAGACAGCAGACAGTTTGAAGGAGGAGGGGCTTCAAGGCGAGCGCCGTTTACGCAAAAGTTTCAAAGTCTGAACAACATATCCACGGCGGCGGAAGTTTTGGGGGAAGTGACGTTCGCGAGACATCCGGAGTTTCCCGAGGAGAAAACGACGGTGATTGTGGAAGGGTTAGCGGCGGTGAGTATTCCCGGAATGGGGAAGCAGATTGAGAAGATAATAGTGCAAAATTTGGAAAAGACGTACCAGTCGTTGCCAAAGTTAATAGACGGATGGAACCTCATGGGTATGGCAGAGGAAGAGTTGACGTACTTTCCGGAGCCGGAGGAGATTGCGGTGGAAGAGGAGGAGGAAGACGAAGAAGATTCTTCTAAGACGGAATCTGCGGCGATGGGCGGCGGCGTTTCGATTGAAGCGGCGGCGACGAAAGCGGCGAGGGATATCGAAGCCGCCGCCTCGTTTAGGAAAGACGGTAGTATAATAACTTCCCCGCGTCGCGCCGCTCAACGAGCTGCAGCGCTGCGAGAACTCGCCTCAAAACGGAACAATGGCCGTGCCAGGCGGTGGGTATCACTTTCAAGCAGCACGACGCGGAAAGGAGGCGGAATCTTATCGCCTTGGATTTCTCCGTGGAGTTCGCCGTCGAAAGGAAAGAAATCGTTATTTGAGGCGCGAGAACGGTTGTTGGCGAGGAATAAGAAACGTAGGAGGAAAGGGTTGTTTTATTATTGCGGCGGAGCGGCGTTTGCACCGGTGGTCATTTTTCTTTTGATTGTCATGTGCACGTGGTTCGCACTCCTCGTTGGATTTTTACCGGAAGTTCCCGATTTAACCGAGCGGTCTGGACTGAGCATAGCTTCCGTGCACGACGAAAGTAATAGTATAAGTAACGAAGTAGTCATCGAAGATGCCAAATGGCTCGGTAAACGGAGAAGAAAAAACAAGCACGAAAACGACGACGACGAATATAAAATAAGCGAGACTAGTAGCGGTGGTGGTAGGAGTAGTAGGAGTAGTAATGGTGGTAGCGGTAGAACTAGAAGCAGTAGCGATAACGCGAACAAAAACGAGTGCGCGGATTCGAATCCTTCATGCGCGATGTGGGCGTGCGACGGCGAGTGCGACGCGAATCCGTCCTTTATGTCCCAATCGTGTCCTTGCGCGTGCGAAGGCATGACCAAGATGAAGATAAACAATCCCGAAACGTTAGATTTCGACGACGACGAGTTTCAGTTACACGTTGAATGGTACGACGAGAAGAGCAGCGAGCGTCGGCGCGGATCGATTCGGATCACACTGGATGCCAAAAACGCGCCAAAATCTTCCGAACTCGTTCGAGAAACCATACGAACCGGCGCGTGCGCGAGACATTCATTTTGTGGCGCATCCAAGTGTCAGTTTAATCGCGTGGAGAACGCCTATGGGCTCGTACAAGGCAAGTTCGCCGGTATAGGCAAACTTGGCGGGAATTTCGGCAAGCGCGCGGAAGGCGCGTCGGATTCGTTCTCGTGGGATCGCGGCGTTTTTGGTAGCATACCTGGAGGGGGAGACGATTTCTTAATCGCGACGAAGAATCATAAAGAATGGGACACTGGGTTCACGCCGATAGGTAGAGTCGTCGAAGAAGATATGGTCGTCGTCGAAAAACTGCTCGCGTTAAAGACGGAAGAGTTTGTTCATCCGACGTATAAAACCAAAATGGCGATGTTGAAATCGCCGTTGGTTTTCTATCTGTCTTCTTCGTCTTCTTCTTATAATTCGCGGCAAAATGACGAATGAATGATTTGTAATACGTATTTAGTTTATTAAGATAGAGAAATCATCCTTTCTTCGCCGGCGTTTGCCAAATCCTAATCGTTCCGTCTTCGCTCCCGCTGGAATAACTCTTCCCGTCCGGGGCGAACCGAACGCAATGCACGGGCCCGTGATGTCCTTTCCCGGGCTCTCCGATTTCCTCTCCACTCGCGCAATCGTGCACGTGCACCCACATATCCTCTCCTCCGCACACGAACTTCCCCTCTTTCATGCACACCGACGCCGATTCCATGTTATACTTCATCTTCCACGTCTCCATCGGTCGGAACGACCCGACGTCCCACAACGTCACGTTCTTCCCGTCTGCCGTCGTTATGTACTTCCCGTCCTCGGAAATTTCAATCGACGTCACCGCGTTTTCCGTCTTCAACGTCGTCGCTATGATCCCCGTCCTCGCGTCCCACACTCTTAAATCCGGGTTATCCGAACACGAGCTCAAAATCAACTCGTCGTTACATATGTACCGAGCGGTTTTGATTTGGCTCGGTGCGCCCGTTAACTCGCTCATCGGTTGCGTTACGCTAGTAATATTATCCTTATCCTTATTCTTGCTATCTAACTCTAACTTTCGTAAATCGAATATTCTGACAACTTTTTCGCTCCCGCCGGTGATTAATTTCGTCCCGCACGTGCTAAAACAAACCGTCTTGACGATGTGTTTGTGTGCAAACGTGTGTAAACAATCCCCGGTGATGGCGTTGAACAGTTTCGCCGAAAAATCCGCGCTCGCCGTCGCGCAGTGCGTGGCTGGCGCGTTCAACGTCGCGTCCCAACACGCGCCTCGGTGTCCTTCGAACGTGCCTATCCAATCGCCCGATTGCGCGTCGCGTAACATCGGTTTCCCGTCTTTCGAGGACGACACGAGAAACGTCCCGTCGGGTGTCTCTTTGGAATACTCCAAAGAGACGATCGGGCGACTGTGGCCGTGACACACGAGAGGGACTTGTTGTGTTTGTGTTTGCGTTTGGGAGGAGGAGGCCATTTTATTGTAACACTTATAAGAGTAGAGTGAAAAGGATTAGTGTGCGGGGAAATCTGAGGATTTTCGTGAGAGAGGCTTCTGTAAAAAGGAGGACACGGTGCGAGAACACGTTTCGCGTTCGTTGTTTTCGCTGATGTATAAATCAATACGCGTGATAAGTATAATACGATAGAGCACGAGTTCTCTTTTACAACAAAATAATATTTCAACGTTTTCATCAACGAATAATATATATAATAAGTATCTTTCTTCTTCTTCGTCACCGAATCATGTTCCTTCGTCGTAACTTTCTGGCCATTTGTTCGTACTTTGTCACGTCAAACTTCCCGGTTTTCAACTGCCTGTCCATCGCGGATTGCATCATTTGGTTTTGCCACGTTCCGAAGGAAAAATCTCTCTGCGTGTACATGAAATACATGTACCCCATGATGACGTTCGCTAAACCGACGAAATAGGAAATCGGCTCCATCACGTCCCAGGAAAATTCCACGTACGTAAACCGAACGAACACGGCCAATTGCGCGATTAAAACGATGAAACCACCGTATAACAACTGCGTTGCTCTTCTCGCGGCTTTCTTCTCCGCTAAAACTACTTTTTCCCGCATTTGATCGTACTCCTCGTTCAGTTTTCTCAACTCGGCGTCCGAGACTCCGTAGATTCGAGGGGGAACTCCCGGCAAGGCGTTTATAACCGCCCTCGTGATATTCTGCGGTTCTAAATACACGTAATCTTCGATTTGAATCACCAGCCCGGCATTCTTCATAATATCCACGTACTCCTCGGGTTTCTTCTCAGTGCACCCGCTCTCTTTGCACAGTTCCGCGAACTTATCGATCGTAATGAACTCCTTCGTGTATTTGATCTCGTCCAAGCGTTCGCGCAGGTTTTGCACGTGGCGCGTGTTCAACACGTTATCTACGATGTTCTTGTCCAAACTCGCGACAAAACCCTTCGCTCGCTGCTCTTTTTGAGCGTCATCTTCAGGAGCAGCAGTTTCACTCGCACCACTCGCACCGGCGGTAGTGCTCTGCTCTCTTCTCTGCTCTTGTTGTTTCGTTGTGTGTTCTGCGATTTTTTTTAAAAGAGAGGAGGAGTGAAAAGGTCGACCAAATCCTCCTCCCTTGTGGTGATCATCCAACACACCACTTCGTTTTCGGAAAATACAATCACCAACTGAACCGTTAACTTCTCGTCCTCGTCGTCGATGAAAAGCGCTACTATTACTGCTACTGTGTTTACTGCTGCTCTCGAAAGCATCATCAGAGATTGGTTTTGGAACGACTTCATCTTTGGGGATCGATGAAGACCAAATTTGCCTTGGCCTTTCACCATTACTAATTTTAAGTGATGATGATATTGAAGAAGAAGAAGAAGAAGATGTCGTCGTCGTTGTTGCTGCTGCTGCTGTCGTTGCGCGCATCGTCGTCATCATATTCGTGGAGGCGTTTAAGGAGGAAATCGAGGACGACGAAGCCGACAACAATCGACGACGAAGCGCTGAAGACATTTTTTCTTCTTAATTCTTCAGTTCTTTTTGTGAAGAAGTCAAAAGGTGTTGTGTGGAAAGAAAGACGTTCGGCGCGAGAATAAAAGAAGCTAAAACATTCAAACGAAGACAGCACACACAGACACACGCGCGATATTAAATATAAAGGTCTCGTATACACGTATAGTATCATTATTAGTGGAATTATTATCTATTATACACGCGGCGGGCGGAACTTCTCTGACTCTCTTTTTACCGAAGCGTTAACCGAAGCGTTGGGGCGGTTTCTTATACGTAACCGCGCCGTACGCGCAGACGATGGAAGCGACGCCGGCGATGGCGGCGGTGATTAAAATCCCGGCGCCTTGGGAATCGGTGAGATCGTTCGCGCCACCTAAAATGATTGGACCGACGAGAAAGACGATATCGGCGGCGGTTTTAGGAAGCGTTAAGCTTTCGCCTTCGCCACCTTTTGGAGCGATTTCTTGCGCTAACGCGTTGACCGCCGGACCAGCCGCGGCGCAGCCGATGCCCCAGCATCCAACCGCGAGACGAAGCGTTTCTAAATCTTCCGAACCAGAGCCGACGGCTAAACCGAGCGCACACAACGCGAGCGAGCCGGTTAACACCCATCGTTTACCGATGGCATCCGAGAGTAAACCAGAAACCGGCGCAGTCGCTAAACCTAAAAGCGCAGTCAAGGAGAAGAGTTCGCCGACTTGCAAAGAAGTCGCGTGGAGTTGACCGGACGCAAACAGAGGAATCACGGTCAATTTCGCGACAAAGCCGAAGGAATTCGCCGCAGCACACGTCAACAGTAATCTTTGATCGGGATCTTTCAATAATTTTCCGAGATTTGATTTCTTATCTCTCTTGGTCATGTTCTTTAAATTGAGAAACTTTAAAAACGAAGGCATCGTGTTGCCGTTGTTGTTCGCGGCGTTGTTCGCATCTCCGTCGTTGTTATCATCCGCAGAACCAAAGAAATCTTCGTCCGTAGACCGCTCGGACTCTGATAAAGTTTCCGGTAAAAACGCGTATCCGATTGCAGTCCCAACCGCGGCAAAACCGACGACGTAAAATGCAGTCGCCGGTCCGTACTCGTCCAACGCCGACCCTCCGATGAGCGGGCCTATGACTAAACCGAAACCGTGCACCATAGCTTGGGCGGCGGTAATAATACCTCGTTTCTCCGGCACGCGTTTCGTCAAATCTGCTAAATACGCTCGATCTCCGCCTTCGCACGCCGCTCGACCAACCCCGAGCAACAACCTCGTCGGAATCAAAAATACCATCGTCTTCGCCAGCGCCGTCCCGATATCCGCCACCGCCATAATTCCAAGTCCGGCAATCATCACTGGTTTCCGCCCGTACCTATCCGCCATCTGCCCAGTCGGCACGTTCAATATCAACATCGCCAACGCCGGCGCGCTAATAACTAACCCGTTTGCGCTTTGCGACAATCCAATCGATTGCGCGTACAAAGGCAACGCCGGTAACAAAACGCCCACGCCGATGTACAAGACCAACTGCGATACCAACAAACCGGCGAGCGGAGCGAAGACCGCGTCGCGAGGGATGCCGTATATATTCGGAACTTCTTTCCTGGCCGCGGTGTTGCTGTTGCTCTTCGTTTTCGAGACGAGCGAAGACGAGGTTCGCGCGAACATCGTCCGTTCGTTCTCTTCTTCTGTCGTTAATACTCGTCGTTGCTGCTGAATCTGCTGCTCTTTGTCTGCGTCTTCGTCTTCTTTTTTATCCCCGTTCTTCAAAACTGCTCGGAGAGGAGAGACGCGATGAAAACGACTCGTACTCGTCGTACTATTACTCCTATTGTTGATGTTATCGTTCGTTCTTCTTCTTCTTCTTCTTCTTCTTCTCGTCGTGGTGGTGGTGACTAAAAGTCTGCTCTCATCGTCGCAATAATCTCCGCTTTGATGACGACGATCATCGAAGCAGCGGCAGGCAAAAGTGGTGTTTCTCCCCGCGCTCGTCTTTGTCGTGTTTCTCTTCATCATCATCATCATCATCATCATCATCATCTTCGGGGAGTCCTCACGCTTTCCAAGTGAATGCAAATCACGACGACGTTTTTGCTGGAAACGCCGACGAGGACTCCCCGATGACGACGACGATGATAACAGCGCCGCTGCTGATGTTGTTGTTGTTGTTGTTAAAGCGAAACGCATAATACTAATAATATAATACTATAATAACAGAGAGAGAAAGAGAGAGAGAAAGAGAGAATGAAGAATACGAGAGAAGAGTTCTTTCCCTTGAACTGCTTATCAGAAACAGTCGTCAAAACTCGCGAGATACGCGACAAAGAGCTTCCTCCGTGTAACACTGAACTACTAACGAGAGGAAAATAAGAGGAATACGCGATGATGGACGTGTTCCTCCGACGACGACGACGATTCAGACGATGATGATGGAGGAGGAAATCTTCTTCTGCGACGAGGATAAAGACAAAGACTATAAAGAAGAGATGAAACATCAATTGGAAAAAGAAATCGAGACGCTCCGAACGCTCACAGAAAACGGCGTCGGCAAACGATTCGATTTGTACGAGTACTCGCAAAAAAGCCATAAAATCCAATGCTGGTGGTGTTATTCTTCGACGAATCAGACGAATGATGAAATCTTCCTCGCGAAAATGGAAAACGCGAGAGTGATATTCGAACAGATTCGACCGCAGGTGTTGCAACTGATGGTTTTGGAAGAGATTCGAGAGAAGAAGGAAAAAGAGAAGGCGATGATGATGAGGATGATGATGGACGACGAAGAACAGGGGAAGAAGAGAACGTCGTGTACGAACAGAAACAACCGCAACAACTTCGTGTACGGCGAAGTGGTGTTGGAACCGTTTTACGATTTTTTATCGCGCTCGAGCGAGGCGTACTTACCGCAATCATCGTCGTCGAGAAAGTATTACGACTTAGGGAGCGGAACTGGGAAGTCGGTGTTCATAGCGGCTTTGACCGGGAAGTTTTCCTTCGCGGGCGGGTGCGAGATTTTGGAGTGTTTACACGGCGTCGCGACGACGGTGGTGGAGGATTACCGCGAGATGATTGAACCTATGACGAATGCGATGAATAATAGCAATAACAAGACGACAGAGTTGAGAGTAGATTTGGACGATATATTTTCAGTCGAACGCGTTCGGATGTGGAGTCAATGCGAGTACGTGTTTTGTAACTGTTTGACGTGGGAGGACGAACAGATGGAAACGCTCGCGCGCGCGGCGGAACATTTGAAAGAAGGGTCGATATTTGTTACCGTTTTGCTTCCTTTGCCGAGCGAGAAGTTCGAAGTCATCGCGGAGGAAGAGTGTTTGTTCAGTTGGGGGGGCGAAGCGCCTTTGGTTATTCACAGGAAACGAAGACAATTGGAAGGAGAGAATGATTTATTAATCTCGCTCGGGAAGTTGAATAATGAGAGATGCTCATAGCGCGCGCATGTTGTTCTTGTTCTTGTTTTTGTTACAAATGGAAAGCTAGTAGTACCGGTACCCATGTACTTAAATCTTAGTTTGATATCATTTCGCCTTCTTCTTCTCTTTTGAGTTTGTGCCGTGTCCCTTTTTCCTGCCGCCTCCTCTCGAAAGCGCTTTCTTGAACACGAGGCTGATTCGAGCCGCGTTGTTCGAATCGTTCTCTTTCCCAAAGACACAGTGTTCCCAGTTATCATTGCAGTCATCTCGCATTAAGATGCAGTCCCCGTGATGCACTCGCACCCATACTTGCTCTTCTTCGCCGTCATTTTGTCTCTTATCTCCGCCGCCGGCGAGTTTTCGAAACGCGAATCGCCGCGTCTCGCCTATAGACACAATAACTGAGTCTCGATCCCATACGGTCCCCATCTCGGGATCGGTGTGCCACGCGCATGCCGAAGATCCATCGGGATACAAATTCATGAGCGCGCAATCAAAATCGATGTCACATCCTGCGTAATCTTCGTCATTTTTCAAAGCTTCTACTATGGCATTCCGTATGGTAGTTACCAACGGCAGAGACGCTTCGTTCAATAGCGTCGGTTCCATAATCTTTCCAGAATACGCGAGTCCACCGATACCACTTTCCGCGACGAAACAGGTCTCTCTTCTCTCGTCCACTCTTTTCCCAGTTCGTGTGATTAATTTTTCCGCTTTAAAAGGCACTTCTTTGCGTAAATCTTCAACCGTAATGTTTTTTAGCACGTTGGAAATATTCGGCGTTACGTATCGAAAGGGAAACTCGTCGACGGTAATCGTCGCATCTCCTCTTCTCTCTGATGTTGCTGTTGTTTCGCCGCTACTGCTCGCAATATTACTCTCTATCACACGCAAAGCCCAATCGAAAACTATCCTGTCTCCGTCTGAGAAATATTCCGCGTCTTCTCTCACCCTACGCACGAGCTCGTCGCACGCGTTTCGCATCTCCTCTCTACTCGTATCGCTGTCGTCCTCGTCCTCGTCCTCGTCTTCATCAAACAGAGATACCAACAGAGACGCGGTCGCCCTGAGCGCGTCGATTCCATCCGACGCTCTTTTCTTCCTGTTTGTTGTTTTCGTTCCATCTAAACTCGCGCCTTTTATCAATCGAACTATGCCTCCTATTCGCTCGTTGTTCTTCGTCTTTGTCTTCTTCTCATACGAACCACTCGAGGAACACATCATTTTCGCCAATCGTTTCAGTCCATTCACCGACGCGCTCTTATTCTTCTGTCGATGCACGTCTTGGAAGTGGAAATGCAACGTTTCTTCCCCTTCGAGCAGTAAACTATCGCACGCGGCGCGGAGTATCTCCTCGACTGTTTTCGCGTCTTGGATTAACGCGCCAACAGTGGTGGTTACAGGAGTTCGTGTTGTGTTCTCGTTCTTCAAAGTCGCCGTCGTCTGCATCGTCCTCTCTTTCTTCTTCATCGTCGGAGAAGATTTTCGTCGACAGAAAGGATGTCGAGTTGAATTTCTCGTCGTCTGAATCGTCTGAATCGTCCGCATCGTCGTCGTCGTCTGAATCGTCGTGCTTTCAGAGGAGCGTTTATAAAGATATTTAGGGAAAAGTAACGGCCACACAACTCCTTCATTCATTCATTCATTCATTCATCTCATCAAAAGAAAGACGCTCAGGAAGGAAAGAGAAGACAAAGACAACGACAGAGAGCGCGCAAAGGACAGGGACGGATAAAAAAATGATCGGTCGAGTGATGCGCAACGTGCTCTTAATCTTCCGTTTACTGTTCAAACTCTTGACGTTTTTGCGACTGAATTGGATCGCAAAGTTTCTCAGACTTCTCTTGTTCTCCGCGCTGTTATTGCCGGCTTTTATTCGGATCGGATGGTTCTACGTCACGGACGGAAGAATCAAAAGAGGCATAAAGTACGGGAAAAACGCGAGGAATTTTTTAGACGTCTACGTCCCATCAGACGAGGAAGACGAAGACGTCGAGGAAGGAGGAGGAGGAGAGACCAAACAAAAGAAACAGTTGAAGCCGGTGGTTATTTTTGTCACCGGCGGGGTGTGGATCATTGGATATCGAGTTTGGGGCGCCTTGTTAGCCAAAAGTTTGCTCGAATTTGGAGTCATAACGATATGCATAGATTATAGAAACTTTCCTCAAGGCGTGTGCGGTGATATGGTGGAAGACGTAGCGAACGGGATCGGATACGCGGTGAATGCGGCGAAAAGTTTAGGCGGAGATCCGAGGAAGATTAATTTGATCGGACAAAGTGCGGGAGCGCACTTGGCGGCGCTTTCGCTCTTGAAACAAGCGAGTCTGAGGGATGATTTGAAGGAGACGTGGCACGCGAAAGATATCATCGGGTTTGTAGGCATTAGCGGCATTTATCATCCGGAAAGCGAAGAGCTGATTGCGCACTTCGATAGACAGGGCCTTCACAGGAAGATATTTTTTTCCATAATGGAGGCGGGTTTCAGTGGTCGACACATCGAAGCGTTGGGGAGGAACTCACCATCGGAGATGGTTAAGTTGATCGGTGTCGAATGCGCACACGTCTTGCCGAGGTTTCTTTTGATCCACGGCGAGAAAGACGTGTCGGCGCCTACCAGAGAGAGCCGAAACTTCGCGCCAACATTATCAAACGCAGGCATTAGCGTCATGGAAAAGTATTACAAGAGCAAAGGTCACGTCGAGCCCTTCATACTCGATCCAATCCTTGGAAGGTCGGAGGATGTTTTGCTGGAAGATTTGTTGACGTTCATCTTCCGCCGCGAAGGTTTAAGTAAAACGTTTAAACGACAACCGTTGATGCGTCCGCGTTTCATCGTTGAACTTGCGAAAAGGGTGGTCCCTTTTTAATTAGATACATATAAATTGCAATAGAGTAGCAGAACAAGAGTTCTTATTAGTGTACATGATACTATACAAATGGCCGCAGCCGCCGCTATGTGAGTAAGGAGCACGAGCAGTCGCTTATTATATTCACTTCTTTTCTTGGTGAACGATGGTTTTAAATTTCTCTCCGACCATCGCGGCTGTCCTCTTCAAGTCCTTGATCGCATTCTCCGCCTCTCTCTTCTTTTCCTCTCGCTCGAGCTTACTTCTCTGGAGTGAAATCTTTCTCTCCTTTGCTTTTTCTATTCGCTCTAAAAGCTCTTTCCTGCGTTCCAACTCGTCCTCCAACCTTCGCTCGGCGAACGCGTTTTTATTCTTCGTCGTTAAAGCAGACATCTTATTATTCTTATTCTTATTCTTCTCTGATTTTAAAAACGTCTCCTCGCCCACGAAATCAAATTTCACCGCGTCTTCCGACGTCGCGATGCCTTGTCTCGATTGCATTTCCATCGTCAGGTGTGACTTCTCGTACTCCGCGGATAACACTTTCTTCCCAATTTTTTCAACCTCTTTTCGTTTCCGTTCAACGAAATTCAGTTTCTTTTCTTCCATCTCCAACATTGCGTCTCGATTGGCCCGTCTCAACTCGATCAAAACGAACTGCGCGTCTTTCCGTCGATCGTGGTACGTCTCCAGCGATTCTAATTCTAATTCTTCTTTATCTTCATCATCATTCTTTTTAAATCGTTTCCGTTGCAACTGTTCTTTCGCGACAGTTTTGACGTTTTCAATCACGCGGAGGAGAAACTCGTACCGCGACTCCTCTTTCGTCGTTTTAGTCGTCGCGTTGTCCCTATCTCGCACGAGAAAACCATCGATGGTTTTATCGTCGCTCATTTGATGTGTCGTGTTTGTGTATTCAAGAAGAAGAAGAAGAACAATGTATAATAAGGAAGATGTGTGGAGGATTTGAAGAGCGAATACGTTCTAAATACAAGTGGTTACGCGACAATACTACATCTCTTCTATGACTACCCACACACTACGAATTACTTCTACAACTCTATTACGCGTTCTGTTTTTTACTCTTGGATGATGATTTAACCAATTCTTTCACCCATTTAATCGCGCTCAAGGCGAACAATCCGATGGCGACGACCAGACACGCGTGCAGATTTTTCAGTCGTTCCGGATGTCTCGCCAAGTGTTGGATTAAATATCCTTTGCCGAACAAAATCCAAACGAGAGCGGTGGATGACCCTAACCCGTAGCCGACGTATACTTGCGGCCACGTGTGAAAGCCGAGTTTGACGCGTAAGTACGCTAAAAACGCGCCCAGAGAAACTAAACCAAACGCGAGCGTTCTCGTGACAAACGTCGCTAACCCGAACGCGTTCGGCTCGAACGCAAACGCCAACGCGGCGTACCAACTCAAATAACTCAAACTCGTCGCGTGCGAGGACGGCATCCCGGGGTCGACTTTCTTCGCACCATCAGGTCGGGAGTGGTTTAACATGCGTTTCAATAACTTCCCGTTCACGGAATTGACGATAGAGCCGAGTAAACACCAACACGTTTCCACCGTCGGATGGAACACCAAAAAGACCATTGCGGTTGCAGAGACGACGAATTTCGTGCTCTCGTTGAGATATTCGAAGACGACATCCTCGAGTTTGGGGACTTTTGGTTGTTTTGGTGATTTCTTCTTACTCTTCATCATCATCTCGTCGTCGTCGTCGGTGTTGTTGTTCTTCTTATTATTAGTATTACTCTCGGAAGCAGCACAAACCCGCTGGTGATGACGACGTTTTATTCGTCCGATTTGGATAAAGTTTTCCCCGTTGTTGTTTTGCGATGATGATGAAAAAGCAGAACAAAACTGTGTGCTCTGACGATGTGAAAGTCGTTGTTGTTGTTTCTGTTGTTTCTGTTGTCGCGTTCGTGGGGGATGCACACCACACTTCGCCGCGAGCAGCAGCAACCGCATCAAGAAGTAGACTGTTTACTCTGCGGAAGATTGTGTGAGAAAGAGGAATAAAAAATCTTCATTTTCCTCTCGCATGATGTCAACATCCAATCGAATGACTTTATACAACAACGTTATAACGGTACTATATTATTAATGCATTCATTCTTTTCTCGTACATCCGGTATGTTTTCTGCAGCGCCCTTTTCACGGCGAGTCTATATTCTACTGCTAACTTCGTTCTTCTTCTTCTTGTGGCCCTGGCGTTCGTATCTTTTTCTGTATTCGGGCTGGAGTTTTTGAGATGTTCGAGCGACTCGCAATCCTGTTTTGCGGTCGTCGCGAACGAGAGCAAGGCTCGACCGGCGGCGTCGCGAATGGCGGTACAAAAGTTGTGCTCGGACGCGTCGGAAAGCTTTTCGCCTCGAGATGCGAACGCCGAAAACGAGTGGCGTTGTGCCGCGGCGTGCGCGCGTTGCGCGCGTTTGTCGTCGCTGTAAGATTCATACGAGGTGAGAACGGCGTATTCTAATCGCAAATCTCTCTCACTTTCAAACGTGAGAGCTCCAGACGTTGCGATAACTTTTGCATGGTATTCCGTTGTTTGTGTTGTAATCAATGAAACATCGAGCACAATCACATCGTTCGGATTGTTCTCCCCGCAATGAAAGCCATACAAGGACAACAGTTCCAAATTCGTATACGCGCCGTAGTTCATGAACAACTCGAACGAGCGAGTTGTAGGGGAGAACTTCTTGGGAAACGTGCTTCGAAACTCAAACGCGTTCTCGTTTGCGTTCCACGCTCCCGTCCCAACAGGTACGCATCCATCCTCCTTTTCGTCACCGTTACAAAAGTTACCGTTACCATCGTCATCACCGCCGAGAAAACCTCCAACTGGCGCGTAATTGAACATGTCCCCTATCGGCGCCAACGCCCCTGCGGACGACCAAGGCACCGAAACCGTCCTCGATCTCACCGTCGCTTTTGCATATGCCCACTCCGCTCGCGTAAAAAAAATCCCCGCGTTCTTCGTCTTCTTACACTGTCTGTCGTACGACGCGGAAACTTTCCCTCGAAGCTCGCGCGCCGACGCTTTCGCCGCGTCGACTTGTAACGTCTCAATCTCCTCGTCCGTCCACAGTTCCAATAAATCGTACTCGTTCGGAAGCGTTCGTAAATACGCGCTCCAGAAACTACCGCCGCTTTCGTTGTTGTTGTTCGTATTCTTTCTCGCCTCTCTCAGAAGTATTTCGCACAAAATGTCGTCTTCTTCCTCCTCGCGTCGTTTTGTTGTTGTTGTTTCTGTTCGTCCTCGGGGAACACACAGCAACGCCTTTTCCGGGATGGACACGAGCGTTTCTGTCGTCGTCGTCGTGGCATCGTCGTTTACGTCGTCTCTTTCATCGTCGAGGCGCACGTAAAAAATGCCTCGCTCGTCCTCGTCCCCGTTCTTTAGTATTCGTTGTTGTATCGCGACGTTCGGATGCGTTCGGATTCCATTCTCTCTTCCCCAGTTGAGCAACGTTTCGATGACGACGGTGTTGTCGTCGTTCGTCGTCGTCGTCATTTCATCGTCGTCATCATCATCATCATCATTCCATCACAACTTAGAACAAAAGCGCTGATACTCTGCTGATGAATGAAGAAAAAAAACTTTTCCAATAAATTTTGCTTAAAAAAAACAACCAAAAAACGAGAGAAAAAACTTCTCTTAAAGAAAGAGAAGACAAAGAGACGACGACATAAACGACTTTTACGGGGAGCAGAAAAGCAGAGGAGAAGAAGAAGAAGAAGAAGAAGAAGAAGAAACACACACAAACAAAATAATGTCGTTTACGGACCGTAACCCGCTCTCGTTATCCATGCCTCAGCACAACTTGAAACAGTTGACGAAGCAATTGGAACGAGATTGGAACGACGAGGAAGAGAAGAGAAGGAGCGAAAAGAATGAAAAGAGTACTCGTCACGCGGAGGAGAGAGGGTCGAGAAACAGCAACAACAACTTTAACACCAACATTAGAGGTGGTGGCGGAAATGGTGGTGCTCTGAGAATAGATAACGTCCTCGTCGAGGACAGACCAAAGCTGGCGTATCTAACCATAGAAGACTTGAAAAAGAAAGCGAAACCGTGGAGAGAGTTTTTCAGCACGGACTATTTGAGAAAGTCGTATAGCGTGCCGAGAACGAAAAGGGAGGCGTACGCTCGATTCGATCGAAACGTGTACGAGTATTTAGGGAATTATCGGAGGTGTTCGTGGATCATAGCTTTGGCTTTGTTGTATAAAAAACCGAAAGCAATCGCCGGCGGCGTCATCATCTTGAAACTGTACGACGTGTTGCAAGTGCTCGGTCAAACCGTGGCGATACAGGATTCGCACAAGACTGTGATTCAGTTTTTCTTGCAGGTTTTGATTTGGGTGGTGTCGATAGTGACGAGAGTGTTTGCGAGTCTTTCCATGGCGGTAGCGGTGGTGTTTACGATATTGGGATTGCACGCGATATTGAGACGGTTGGACGCGCCAAAGCCGACAAAAAGAAACGGAAAAAGAATCTCAGGGGTCGTCTGGGAAACTAAGTCGCCGAGAGAAATGAATAACGCGAATAATAGAGGTGGAATAGGAGGGATCATAGGTAGTTTGATAAATAGGAACAAAACGCAACGGAGGACTTGAAAATGAGAGAAATAAAGAGAGAATGACAGAGAGAGAGGACTATAGCACTCGAGCTTTATTTTTTATTATACACACAGCAGCAGGTACTACAGCAGCAGCAGGTAGTACACAGTGCGCAAAAAAAACAATTATTATTTTTTGCGCAAGACTCCACCATCCGCGGCGAACTTCGTAATACTTTCTCTGACTGGCGCAATCGAGTTCACGGCGCGCATGCCGATACTCCGCAATTGCGTGAAAGGTGCGATGGAACTCAGAGTTGGTCCAAAAATCTTTTGGAGCGTATCCAATCCTATCACCATCGCTGACATTTCTAAGAAACGCGCGTTTTTATAGTTTCGGAGCGTGTTTTCACTTCCAATGTCATCGCCAACAGATATCGCATTCTCAACCGCATCAATCGCCGCTGCGACGTCTTTAAACCCAAGATTAACGCCTTGACCGCCTAACGGGTGTACCACGTGCGCGGCGTCGCCAATCAAGAGCATTCTGCGGTGAGTCCTCGTACCAGCAATTTTCAATTTGAGAGGGAACGCGCCGCGTTCGGACCCTTTCGCCGTGGCGATGATGTTCGGTGGCGACTCAAACTCGTTTTCTTTCAGCGTTGATTGTAAAATTTCTCTCACTTTACTCTCCATCTTTTTGTTCTTCGCTAAAGTATCGACCGCAAACGAAAATAAATCTTTGGCGAAACTTTCCGCGACAAACATCGAGAAACTCTTCGCGAACCCTCCGTTGATGATTTTCGAATCACGAACTTGCTGCTTGCGAAGCTGATAATTGTACTCTCCACCTCCGTGGATTGCATCGTTGACTTCGCTGGCAAAGTCGTCGTCACTCAGCGCGGTTATGCGCTCAGCTTCTTTCGGCGTGGTTGACCACACGATGTTTGCGTAAATTGGAAACTGAGAATCATCTATATTATTGCTCGTCTTCGATTTCCCGTTGCCAATAGGAAGTAAAGCAATCGGTCCGTTTTTCAAAAAGCGCTGGAACGCCGTTTTGGTCGGCCCGTCTAGCTCAACCGTGCCGCACACCGCTTTCTGGTTGTAATCGTACCCAAATGACCGCACCCCGGCGAATCGTTTCATGGCGCCGTTCGGACCATCCGCACCTACAACCAATCGCGCGCTAATTGTCTTCACTTCTTCTTCATATTCGCCGTCCCCGTTAGCGTAATTACCCGTAGAACTCTTATACTCGACCACTCGAAATGGTGACGATTCCGTCGTCTCTGTACCAACCACGCTCGTCCCGGGCAACAAAAACAAACTTCTTCTCTTCCTCTCTTGTCCTTCTTCTTCCATTTCTTCTCCTTTTTCAAACTCTTCAATCAGTCCGTCGCACAACGCGTTCCGCGTCGCGTCGTTTTCAACCACCACCCCTAGTCTATCTCTGTTCGCCTCTTTTGCTTCGAACCGTACGTATCCTTCGCCAATCGCGTCCCACGCTTGCACGGCGTCAAACTCGTTCCCCAAGTTGGTCTTCTCAATCTGCGTCCACACGCCTCCACACTCGCGCTCTAAAAAGTCAATCGATTCCGGAGTCAACGCAGAGACTCTCGCTTTCGGTTTGTAAGGATTTTCTTGTTGTTGTTGTTTATCTTCTTCTTCTTTCTTTTCTCTTTTCGAGAACGCTCGCGGGTTCCCGTCTAAAACAGCCACAGACAAGTGTTTCGTTTTTGCGCTCATTCGCAACGCCCTTGCGAACGCGACGCCGACGAGCCCCCCACCAACGATGGCGACGTCCACTTTCGCGGGAATTGACGAATTAAACTCTCTCGTCTTCTTCTTCTTTCCAAAACTCTCTTCTTTCGTTTCCGTCATTGTCGTCGTCGATGAAAAAGCTTTCTTCGCGTCTCTCGTCGAAAATGACGACGACGACGACGACGGAAACGAAAACAAAAATCGTTCCATCGTCGTCCTCCTCCTCCTCGCGCCATCGAGACGATGACTCCGACTCCGAAAACTCGCAAACGCTCTTCCTCCACGCGACATCACGAGCAAGACGACCTGATCGGCGACCACCTTTTTTTCTTTCCTCGTCGTCGTGTGATACTTTCTCTGCTTCTTCTTATAACACTCCTCTTAAAATGAAGTCGTCTCTTTTGCGCGTCACTTTTCGACTCTTTTTTTAGGATTCTTTTTCCTGTTCGATACTACGTACTACTAAGAATACTAAGAGAATACAAATGATCGAGGTGATCTTAAACGACCGCTTGGGGAAGAAAATACGCGTGAAGTGCAACGAGGACGACACCATCGGGGATTTGAAAAAGTTAGTCGCGGCGCAAACGGGAACCAGGCCGGAGAAAATACGGTACTAATGATGATATTCGTTTTTGATGTGATGATTTAATGTCGGACGATTTGTTGTGGAGTCGCTTTTTGTGAATTGGATTTGGAGTTTGGATGCAGAGAAGAAGAAGAAGAATTCTCTCTCTCTCTCTTTCTCTCTCTTTCTCTTTCTCTCTCTCTCTCGTTCTCTCTCTCTCTCTCTCTCTGTGTGTGTGTTCGCACAGCAGCAAAACGCGCGTTTAATGTGTGTTTGGTAAAACTAAAATTCCTTCTGCTCTTCTCCAACAAACAAACAAAAACAGGATTCAAAAGTGGTACACGATATACAAAGACCACATCACGTTGGACGATTACGAGGTTAAAGATGGGAGCAATTTAGAGCTTTACTATAACTAGGGATGATAACGTAGATTAGATAGAGCAGACGCGATTTAGTTAGCAGTACATAATAATAATAATAATAATAATAATGACAATAAATACGTAATTCAGTAGTTCAGTCATTCGGCCTCGTTCAACTCTAATCCGAGCGCGAACATATACAATCCCGCAAAGATTTTATAGCCAGAGCTATTCAAACTATCTAAACTTTCTCTCATTTTATTCAGGGGCACTTTAATCACCGTGATAAACTCCGACCCTTCGAGCTCTTGTTCCGGGACGACTTTATCCTCGCCTCCGCGTTCGTCTTCCTCGTACTCGTCTAAGTTTACGTCCACGGTGACTAAAACTACCGTCTCGTTACTCAGTCCCGGCGAAAGAGCCATGGAGCACGGCGTCGCTTTGGCGTTATATCCCGTATATCCAGTTTCCTCTTTCAATTCTCTCAGCGCGGCTTGTTCAGCCGTTTCGCCTTTATCGATTAAACCCGCGGGAAGTTCAATAGTTTCTCGTTCCATCGGAGGACGAAACTGCCTCACCAACAGCGTTTGCGTCTCGCGTTTGGACGATTTCAGTTTCGCAAACACGCACACGGCATCTGCCACCGCGTTTGGATCTTTCGTCGTTCTCGTCGCCGCGTCCCACGTCCGCTCTTCCCCGGTTGGATCGATATACGTTATCGAAGAAAACCTCAACCATTTGGTTTCCATCAACGTTTTCCACTCGACAACTTTCGATTTCGACGAACACATCTTCAAAGAAGAAGAAGAAGAATTCATCATCTTTTCCTGTTCGAGCACCTCTTTCACGTGCACGATTCTTACTCTTCTTTGTTTCCTTCCGTTCTCTGTTTTCTTTTCGTTGTTGTTGACAGACGCTTGAGGAGACCACGACGACGCTTTCGGGTGTTGTCGTGCGACAAAACGCATCCAAAATGAAGAGATTTTCGTGAAGACGTGTTTCATTTTTGATGATGTGTACGGGGTACTACGTATGTGGTGGGTACATAGTTTTAGTAGTCTTTAGAAATGAAACTTTAGCTAAGTGTATTTAATAGTAAGTGTGTGTATGTCTCTCTTCTTTCTCTCTCTCTCTCTCTTCCCTCTCTCTCTCTCTCTCTTTCTCTTTCTCTTTCCTCTCTCTTTCATCGTCATACTTTCCTGTCGTAAAACTGATCCAAAGTCTTGGCCGGAATGCGCCTTAAAAGCTCTCGCGGGAAAATCCTCAACAAACTCCACGCCAAATCCAACGCGTCAAAAATCGATCGGCCTTCGTTTCCTTGGTCGATAAACTTTCGCTCAAACTTTTCTAAAAACTCCAAATAAAGCAAATCTTCGCCAGATAAGGCTTCTTCGCCGACGACCGCTCTCATGGCTAACGTATCTTTGCCGATGGCGTAGTTGGCGTACAACTGGTTCGAAACGTCGCCGTGGTCTCTTCTCGTCATCCCTTCCCCGATTGCAGATTTCATCAGTCTCGACAAAGACGGTAAAACGTTAATTGGTGGGTAAATTTGTCGATTGTGCAACTGCCTGTCGACGTAAATTTGACCTTCCGTGATGTACCCGGTCAAATCTGGAATCGGGTGAGTGATGTCGTCGTTCGGCATGGTTAAAATCGGCAACTGCGTAATACTCCCTTTTCTCCCTTTGATTCTCCCCGCTCTTTCGTAAATCGTCGCTAAATCAGTGTACATGTAACCGGGATAACCTCGCCTTCCGGGAACCTCCTCTCTTGCCGCGGACACCTCTCTCAAAGCGTCCGCGTACGACGACATGTCCGTCAAAATGACCAAAACGTGCTTCCCTTTTTCGTACGCTAAATATTCCGCCGTCGTCAGCGCAATCCTAGGGGTGATGATCCGTTCAATCGTTGGATCGTTCGCTAAGTTTAAGAATAACACCGTTTTCTCTAAGCTACCGTTTTCTTCAAAGTCTCTTCGAAAAAAGTTCGCGGTTTCCAAGTTCACCCCCATGGCGGCGAAGACGATGGCGAAGTCGTTCTCGCTTTTGTCCTCCTCCGTCTCCTCCGCCGCGCCGGGTTGTTTCACCAACCCAGCCTGTCGGCAAATCTGCGCCGCAATTTCGTTGTGCGGTAAGCCAGCCGCGGAAAACAAAGGAATCTTTTGTCCTCTCGCGATTGAGTTCATCACGTCTATGGTGGATATTCCGGTTTGGATCATTTCTTCTGGATAGGTTCTCTCCGATGGGTTGATCGAACTGCCGTTAATATCTAAATACTGTTCGGCCATAACGTTCGGTCCTCCGTCGATAGGTTTCCCACTCCCGTTGAAAATCCTCCCCATCATATCCTCCGCCACTGGGGTGGTCAACACGTCCCCGGTAAACTCTAACGTCGTGTGCTTGCTATCGATGCCGCTCGTCCCTTCAAAGACTTGCACCACCGCGCGTTCCCCGTCGACTTCCAAGACTTGTCCTCTCCTTTTCGTGCCATCGCTCAGAGTGATGTCCACAATCTCCGCGAACTTCGCGTTCTTCACCCGGTCTAAAATCACCAGAGGGCCGGAAACCCCAGTCACCGTTCGATATTCCACTCTCGGTTCGCACGTGAAATCTCTCGTCGCAAGAGAGGCTTGAAGTTGCACTTTGGCGAAATCAGAAGACAACAAAGAAGAAGAAGACATGTTGTTGTTGTTGTTGTTGTTATTCTTCTTCTTCTTCTTCTTAATAGTGTTGTTAGACTATTCTATCGCAGCAGCAGCAAAACGAAAACTCTTTAAAAGTGAGGCGCGAACGAATACTAAGAACGTGTATTCGTGTTTTGTGTGTTCTCTGTGCGAAAGAGAGACAAATTTATACTTTTTGTTGTGGAGACGATCCTCAGCAAAAGAAAATCCTCAAAAAGAGCAGTCCTTTTCTTGGCAAAAGTCTTAAAAAAAGAGCAGTCCTTTTTTTTTTCACCTTTTTTCTCTTCTTCTCTTCTTCAAAAAAAGAACTTTTGACACTTTTGAAACGAAAGTCCACACTTCCTTACACAGTTGAGAGAGAGGAGTGTCGACGACACAAACACTACCTACTCAGAGTAGTGTATATATATATTAGTATTCCAATACGAATAACACACAAAACGAACACGCGGCGGTGCAGTTACACATCACGGAAGGAATCTTTCCGTTCGTGTTCGTGTTCTCCCTCGACGAAAACGAGAACTCGACGATGAGGAGGAGAATATGGCCGTCCGCGTTGCGTTTGTTGAAAGAAAAAACATTAGTAAAGTCGTCGCCGTCTGAACAATCGTCGTCGTCGTCTGAGTCTTTGAATCTTTTGGTGGACGCAGTCGTGGCTTCGCTGAAGGACACCGGGGCTCCTTCCTCCGGAGGATCGAGAAGAGTGATCGCGAGAGAAGACGTGATGCGATTCCTCTCTTCTTCTTCTTCTTCTTCGAGTAACACGAACAACGATCGTCTGATTGAGAACTACGCCAGGATTGACGGGACGAAAGACGCGTCGACGTCTTCTTCTTCCGACGATATCGGTGGGAATGAAAGGAAGAAAAAAGTAGTCGTGGTGAACTCGGAGTTTGAGGACGTGCCAAACAGCGCGATTCGAAAAGTGATCGCCTCGCGACTGTTAGCGTCGAAACGCGCGCAGCCGCACAGTTACGTGACTATGGACGTGGACGCATCCGGAGTGGATCGATTTAGGAAGAAAGCCATGCAAGAGCACGAGACGAAGGTATCCGTAAACGACTGCATTTTATACGCCGCGTCGAAAGCGCTGAGACGAGTAAGGAAGGTGAATTCGAGGTACGATGAAAAATTAGGGAAGAGGATGGAGTTTGACACGGTGGATATTTCGGTAGCCGTAGCAGCGCCTTCGGGTTTAGTCACTCCAATCGTGTTCAACGCGGACAACAAAAGTGTCTCCGAAATTGGTCAAGACGTTCGTCGATTGGCTGGTAAAGCGAAAGATGGCAAGTTGAAACCGAGCGAAATGATTGGAGGGTCGTTTACGATTTCGAATTTAGGCATGTTCTCGGTGGACTCGTTTCAAGCCATACAAAATCCACCGCAAGGCGCTATATTAGCCGTAGGAAGAGGTACCGAGCGAGTCGTCATATCAAAAAGCGCGAGAAGTGATTCATCATCAAATGACGACGACGGCAATGTCGACAAACCCGCGACGGATGCGGTCTTTAGCGAGGACCAACTCTCGACTCAGCTGTCCATATCCGCCACGTTGAGCATCGACAACAGGTGCATGGATGAAGCGGACGCGAGCGAGTGGTTGGAGGCGTTCGCCGACGAGATGCGAAAAGCCGAAGACTTTGTGCTTTAAAATATACTTATGCGTACACTTCCGAACATTCTTCTCTCCTTCTCTCTTTTACCAATCCTATTCTCGTCTGTGTTCTTTTGCTTTTTCGTCGTCTCCCCAACTTCTTCGCCCCCCGCATATTAGTAATAATATCTTTATTGGATTTTAAATCCACACAACAGATTAGTACCCCGTCGCTTTTTAAAGCGCCGCTGGGAGAGAAGAGCTCTAAAGACATGGCGTTACGAACGGTCAAGCCATCGTCGCCGCCAATCAAAACGATCTCAATCCCAGCGGCGACAGAAAACGAAAACGGAAAGAAGCAAAAGCAGAAGGACGATGAAAATGACGACTTTGACGGTTCGTCGCATTTCGCACAACAACAACAACAACA
>Ga0209335_10000643_pt1 | contig 41763 bp, 42 predicted proteins | sample COG_09_FD_184753 | JGI IMG/M metagenome (GOLD analysis project Ga0209335, IMG submission 184753) | Pelagic Microbial community sample from North Sea - COGITO 998_met_09 (SPAdes) (version 2) | ecosystem: Environmental > Aquatic > Marine > Neritic zone/Coastal water | place: Helgoland, sampling...
CCGCCCGCGATGTAGGCGGGTTCATCCGATGCGTTGAAGAGATCTAAGGCTGTGGATAATTTGTCAGCTTTATGAACTTTAAACTGATACATGGCAGTCCCCTTAAGCAGTTTTTAGTGTTCGCATGGTTTGAACGGCGCGCCAAACTTTTTCGGACGTTGCGGGCATATCGACCTCAATGCCGCCAAGGGCATGCGTGATTGCATTCATGACCGCAGGGGGTGATCCAATCGCGCCAGCCTCACCGCAACCTTTAGCGCCAACCGGATTGTGGGTACAGGGTGTGCAGGTCATGCCCACCTTAAAATCTGGGAAATTGTCGGCGCGCGGCATACAGTAATCCATGTAGGAACCTGTAATGAGCTGGCCGGTGTCGTCATAGACTGCTTGTTCAAGCAGCGCTTGGCCAATGCCTTGGGCTAAGCCGCCATGAACCTGACCCTCAACGATCATAGGATTAATGATCGTGCCAAAGTCATCAACCGCCACAAACTGAACAACTTCGACAACGCCGGTATCCGGATCAATTTCCACCTCGCAAATATGGGTGCCTGCGGGGTAGGTGAAATTCAGCGGGTCATAAAATGCTTTCTCAGCAAGGCCAGGCTCAAGTTCATCCGACGGGTAGTCATGATTCACGTAGGCGGCAAAGGCAATTTCTTGAAAGGTCTTGGATTCATTGCTGTCCAGCATCTTAAATACCGGGGCATCAAAATCGATATTATTAACGTCTGTGCGCAAGAGATGGGCTGCAATTTTTCGGCCTTTCTCAACGACTTTATCGGCCGCAACCGATAAGGCCGAACCGCCGACAGCAAGAGATCTCGACCCGTAGGTTCCCAGGCCAAAATCAAGCTTGCCGGTATCGCCGTGGACGACCTCGACATCTTCAATGGGTAGTCCTAAGCGATCTGCAACCAATTGAGCAAAGGTCGTCTCATGACCCTGGCCGTGACTGTGGCTGCCGGTGAGTACCGTCACGGATCCGGTTGGATTGACTCGAACCTCGCCAGACTCCCAAAGACCGACGCCGGCGCCCAGTGCGCCGGCAACTTGACTGGGGGCCAAGCCACAGGCTTCGATATAACATGAAAGACCAATCCCCCGCAGTTTGCCGCGCGAAGCTGCTTCTGCTTGACGCGTTGCAAACGTGTCATAGTCCGCCATTTCTAGGGCTTTGCTCAGGCTGGCCTCATAATCACCCGTGTCGTATTCGAGCGCGACGGGTGTCTGATAGGGAAACTGGTCTCGGCCGATGAAGTTCCGGCGCCGCAGTTCTGCTGGATCAAGCCCCATCTCTGCGGCTGCCTTCTCAACAATACGCTCAACCAAATAAGTGGCTTCCGGTCGCCCGGCGCCGCGATAGGCGTCAACCGGTGCGGTGTTGGTAAAGACCGAGTCGACCTCAACGTAAATTGCGGGCGTGCGGTACTGACCGGCGAGTAATGTGCCATATAAGTAGGTCGGTACGGCGGACGCAAACGTTGAAAGGTAGGCGCCCATATTCGCGATGGTTTTAACTTTGAGTGCGAGAAACTCCCCCTCTGCTGATAGGGCCAATTGTGCTTCACTGACGTGGTCGCGACCATGAGCATCGGTCAAGAAAGACTCGCTTCGCTCTGCCGTCCATTTAATCGTCAAACCCAATTTTTTCGCGGCCCAAGCCAGCGCTGTTTCCTCGGAATAGATAAAGATTTTTGAGCCAAAGCCGCCGCCAACATCCGGGGCAATCACGCGGAGCTTGTGCTCTGGCGCGATTTGGACGAAGGCCGTCATGATGAGCCGAACCAGGTGCGGGTTTTGACTGGTTGTATGCAGAATGATTTCATCGGTACCACTGTTATACTCCGCCAAAGCGGCTCTGGGTTCGATGGCGTTCGGGATCAGTCGATTATTCGTTAGCTGCAGGGTTGTAATATGTGCTGCCGCCGCAAGCCCAGCATCGGTTGCCGCTTCATCGCCGAGTTCCCATTCGTAACACACGTTATTGGGCACGGCTTCATATAACGTTTCGGCTTGACTGGCGGTCGCCGGATTGACGACGGCGGTTAGGGGCTCAAAATCGACCATCACCATTTCAGCGGCATTTTTTGCCTCAAGTTGCGTTTCAGCGATGACGAGCGCGACGGGTTCACCGAGATAATTAACACGGTCTGCCGCCAGTACCGGATGATGGGGTTGCCGCATTTCTGAGCCATCTTTCGAGTGAATCATCCAACCGCAAGGCAACCCGCCCAAGCCGTCTTTGACGACCTCCTCGCCCGTGAGCACGGCGATCACGCCGGGCGCCGCTAGGGCTTCGCTGACATCAAAGCTTTTGATATCGGCTCGCGCGTAAGGGGACCGAACAAAGGCAGCATAGGTTACGCCAACAAGCTGTATATCATCGGTGTAGCGTCCTTTGCCCGACACGAACCGATGATCTTCTTTTCGTAAAACACGTTTTCCGATTAAGGATCCGCTCATGATGATTGCTCCTGCATTTCGGATGCGCCTTGCATGACGGCCGCGACAATATTTTGATAGCCCGTACAGCGGCAAATGTTCCCAGACAGAGCCTCTCGAATTGCAGAGGGCTCTAATGCACAACCTTTGTTGACCAAATCGACAGCTGACATGATCATGCCTGGGGTGCAAAACCCGCACTGTAAACCATGGCAGGCCTTGAAGGCCTCTTGCATTGGATGGCTGGCTTCGTTCTCGGCCAAGCCTTCTATGGTCATGACGTCTGATCCATCAGAACGCACGGCGAGCACGGTACAGGCCTTAACGGCGCAACCGTCGACGTGGATCGTGCAAGCACCACACTGCGTGGTATCACAACCAACATGGGTGCCGGTTAAGTGGAGTTGATCACGCAGGACCTCAACCAAGGTTGCGTTCGGTAAGCAATGCAATGTGCGTTTTCGTCCGTTAATCTTAAGTTCGATGGTTTCCAATCCGCTTCTCCTTGATTCTCGATCAGTGCCAGCCCAGGACATATCTAAAGTGTGGACGCCGCCTAAAACGGCACTCGATGACTTCTTTTAGCACCGTGATCAACGCGCCGCAACCTCGGCAATGAACCCGCGTGACCGATCGATTGGGTTAGGGTTCTTTGATTGTTTCGATAACGAGGTCTAAGGTTTCATCATCGCAGAGGCGTCGGACAAACTGAGTAAAAAAATCTTGCGCCATTTTGCGAGCGGCGCCCTGGATCAAGCGGCCACCCAGTTGTGCAATTTTTCCGCCGACCGTGGCAGTAACGCTGTAAGTCAGTAGGGTAGCAGGCAGGCCCGCCTCGGTTATCGCGTTGAGCGAAACCTTTGCACCGCCTTTCGCAAAGCCGGCGACGCCGCCTTTTCCTTCCCCAGAGATTTCATAGGAGAAGGGTGGGTTTAGATTTTGAAGCGCAATGGATCCATTAAAAGTTGCTTTAACAGGACCAATTTTTGCTGAAACCGTCATATCAAAGGCGTTGTCGCCCACTTGCTCGAAGCGCTGGCAGCCAGGGAGGCTACCCTGCAGCATGTTAGGGTCGTTTAATGCGAGCCAGACCGCGTCGACGGCGCGGGGTATCACCAATTGTTGCTCTAGTTCCATAAAAACTCGCTTAATTTCTGATAAAAAATTCTAACTTGTGCTCGAGGCAGGTATCAACTGATGTACTTTCGCGCGGATGAACGTCAATGATGTGTTTTCAAGCGCAGACATCTTGAATGTCGGTTACCCAGCGACGCTCTCAAGCCGTGCAGCGCGCTTCAATGCCGCTCGGTTGCGCGTCGTAGGATGAGTCGGCAGAGAAAGGGTGTTAGGAAATGAGCGTGAACGCAACCCCCCCTAGGCTAGGTTCAAATAACCGATTGCCAATATCAATGCTAATACGACAAAGACAAGAAACTCGCGGCCGGCGCGACGATGATGCTGAGCGCGCCGCTGGATGGTTTCGTTTGCAATACCCTTTAACAATTTTTCGTTTTTAGGTGATACGAAAACAATCGGTATTATTAACCATTTGGGCGATCCGAGTTGTTGCCAAATTTGGGGCTCAAGGATTTTGACGGATTGGTAATATTGGTACTCTGCAAGCCCCGAGCGGAGCATGAGAACAAACCAGATTAGCAGCATTAGGGCGGTGATTAACATAGGCGGACAGGGTTATTGCGAAGCGCGGTTCGACAATAGCGATGTTGGCCTCTGAGGGTCAATGGTTATCAACACTTAGGTTATCAACGCTCAAAAATCCGCTAAACGACGTACAGAGAATCGAGTGCGCCAAAACCACTGTGAATGCCCGATTCGGTTGCCGATGGGGGTTTGGATCGGACCAGATAACCCAGACGGTCACTGCGTTGATCGACGCCTGGAAGCGCTGTTTGGCCAAGATGCGCTGTAAAAACGCCGATTTCGCCGACGAGATTGTCAAATTGTTGTGCTTTCCCAGCCCTAATGATGAGCGTCGGCTGCGCCCGCCCAGCTGGCCTCAAGCGCTGCATCAGCGTCCAAGCGTTGTACTGCGCCGGCTTGAGCTGCTTTAGATGATCGACAATGGCCTCATCGAACAAACAATGTCCACCGCCCTCTCCTTGATTCTTAAGCACCCAATCGGAACTGCTTGCAGTGTCTTGGAGCCATTCGAGACTGGTCGCCTCAACCGTCTGCATGGGCGTCATGATATCCGCGAGCGCCATGCTTTCTGACGGTGTAAAGCCCAGGTCCGAGAAACGCGTCAGGCTATCCTGAGCGAGGTAGAGCTGCATTTTCTTACTGGTTGCGAGCTGCTGGGCAACCGTTGCATTCAAGGCAACTCGGTGACCCTCTATAAAGACTCGGGTATTGCACAGGGCGTCGCAGCATCGTCGCTCGTCTAAATCGGCGGCAATATAGTCTTGATAACGATAACCCGCTCGGAGGTAGACGGCGTGAATGGTACCGCAGCCGTTTAGAATCAGGCGATGATTTGGGCCGCTTGATAATTGTTGATTGAGTTGTCGGAAAGTCCGGCGATAGGTTTTTAAGCCAAGCGTGGTTAATTGATGCTCGAGAAGGCGTTGATCGAACACATTGTCTTCGTGTTCTTGAACAATCATCAGAAATCCTGGGTCGCTGGTATCGTCCAGTTCTTTAGCGACTGCCCTTGCTGCCGTTGCGATCGTGTTGGCCAGATTCTCGGTGGCGGGGTTGGTGATCAGCGTGCCGGTCTCTTGGCTTAGGAATTGATTAAATTCGGCTGGCCAGCGACCTTTGAGATAATCATGAAGCTTGCCCACCTGCTCACCAAATGGCGCCATCCCGGCCGCAATGCTGTTGCACTCTACTAATTTGGGTCCGAGTTCGGCATCAACCATAAAGTCACTGCGCTGCAGCAGCAGCGGCACGCAGATAGGATCATTGCCCGCGCCGTATAATTGACGATGCATGGCAAGGAGTTCTGAAAAAAACGGATCTGAGTCCTGAAGAGATTGATGCACCGCTTGGATTAAGTCGCTGCGACTCGCCACGGTTTGCGTGAGGCGGCCCAACAGCGGACTGATGGTGTCCAGTTGAGATAATGTCGATGCGGGTATTTCGCTTGGCGTGAAGGTGAACGGCACCTGCGTGCGTTGCTCTGAGTCGGCTTGAAAGCAAAGGTCAAGCTGGTTTGCCTTCGCAATCGCATCCTCTACGACCTTGCCTGCCATTTCTTTCAGCATTGAACGCGCCTCTTAGACGTCTGATTAGGGAGTTTAGAATGTTTAGCGAAAAGCACCAACGAAGTCGCATCCATTGTTAGGCAAAGCTGGCTTCATGAGCCGTTGTGCGGCACCTTTGGTGCCGATAAAAATACGGCGTCCTGGTGGTATGGTTTAAACCCTGCCTCATCGTCGTTGGCGTATAAAACCGATTGATGCCACAGAGTTTTAACTTTGGATAACGTGGTCTTGAAAAAAAACTGCCCAGGTGGTCCTTGGAAACACCCAAGCGCTGAAAGGCTCTCGCGGCCAACGCGGCGCTTAATTCAAGTCATGATAACCATTTGGGATGGCTGGAAAGCGTGGGTCAGCCTGCCAAGGCAGGGTGTCTGCGGTCTCGAGCAACCAAGCTAGGATGTCGGCTTTCAGGCTTTCAGCAATTGCTTCGTGTCCCGTCGCGACGAGTAGGTTATGCGCTTCACCGGGGTCGGCTGTGCGATCATACAGCTCATCGCTTTCATACAAACGGTAGACGTAGGTATGGGTTGATGTCCGCAGTGAAATCGCGCGGCCAACCAGCTCGGGTCGCGTTCTCTGAAGCGCCCCTTTTTGCTGGTATTCCCCTTTTGGTTGCTCAAGCAACGCGGTTTCGTGCAGCGCAAAGCCGCCTTCTGAGAAAGCCCGGTCACGGTGGGCCACCCTCGGATCAGCAAGCGTTGTCATTAAGCTGCGGCCAAAATGGGTATGCTTGACCTCGATCTCGGCTGCGGTCAGCAGGGTTGGCAAGATGTCGACCATTTCGGCAAACGTGTCGGTCACTGCGGCTTCGGCGACCCCCGGGCCTGCGAAGATGACCGGGTTTTGAAGTAGACAGTGGTCGAGACCCGATGGCCACTTTTCAACCAGGCCAAAATCACCTAGGTATTCACCATGGTCGGTTAAGAACAAGATCAGCGTGTTTTCAAGCTGACCACTGCGCTCTAAGGCTTGCAGGACTCTGCCCAATTGCTCATCGACGCGACTCACCATCGCGTAGTAAACCCGAGTTATTTCTTGCCATAGCGCAAGGGGCACATCGCGGCCGTAAGCCGCTCGAAGGGCTTGATGAAACTGGGGCTTGCCGGCTCTGGGTGGTTGTGGCGCTGGAAACTGCTTTGGGTCGAATCGGTTGTACCATTTGGACTCTGCCTCAAACGGTAGGTGCGGAAAAATTAAGGGCATCCAGAGGCACCAAGGCCCCTTTGGATCCTGGGCCAGCCAGTCGATCGCGGTTTGCGTGCAGGCTTCATCGAAATCAAGCCAGTTCTCAGCGCCGGCACGACGGCCATGATAGAACAGGTTGTACTCAAGGGATCCCCGGGGGTATTGCGGCCCCATGCTCATCTCTTGCTTCTTGGGCTTCACCGTCCAGCCGCAAAAGTGGGTTGACGCCTCGGTAACACCGGGTGCAAAGACGTCACCGCGCGCGCCTGCCCAGGCCACCTGATACCCTCCGGTTTTTAAATAGTGCAGCAAGTTGGGTTCCCCGGGTTGGATCAGGTGGGTAAGGGAACGATGACCGTGTGTGTGCGGATACCAACCCGTCATTAAATTAACCCGGGAGGGGCTGCAAACAGGATGGTTGGAATAGAAGTTCTGAAATCGAGTGCCGCGCTGAGCCAGGGCATCGATGTTAGGCGTTTGGGCCAGTGGATTGCCAAAGCAACCGATTGCATCTGCTCGAAGTTGATCCGGCATAAATATCAAAATATTAGGTCGCGACATGGACAATGACCAAATCGTAAACGGATAAAACTACCATGCTTCGGACTTAAACAAACGGGTTTTAGGATGGATGGTGCAATGACAGCTGCGCTTGGACAGGACGCTTTGGGAATCTGCTACAACCTTTGTTGATAATTTTTCGGCGAAGGTTAGGATGCAGACTATGACCGCAGAATTTTGTTTCGCATTCAGCCATAAACGGATAGCAAGGCAAGCCGCCGAAGCCTTTGGCGGCTGTTTGTTTGAGGACGTTAAGGACCGGCCGCAACATGAGCCCTTTGCAGCGCTGTTGTGTACAAATCATCCGGATTTAACGGCGCTCTTATCGGTTGCGGATGTTGGCGCCTACCGGGTGGATCGACGTGTGATGAAGGCGAGAGATACGTTAAATCCTGTCGGGCAGCAGCCGGGCGCGATCGGTATTTTTACCTTGGTGGCGAATTCGAAGTTGGGTCATGATGCAGCGGACCAACACTGGCGCGACCGGCATACGCCATTGGCTTTGTCGATCCATCTGGCGATGACCCATTACACGCAATTGAGTGTGCAGCATCGGTATAAAGGACCGGTTTGGGATGGTTTTGCACTCTGCGGTTTTGAGTCGATTGAAGACCTTGAAACCCGGTTTTTTGCAACCGAGGCAGGCGCTCGATTGATCGCTCAGGACGTGAGTCGTTTTGCGGACACGCAGGCCAGTCCGCGGCGCGTCGTCGTCCAGGAAACCCGCTTCAAGGTATAACCGGCGTTTGAGGCCTGCACTGCAAAGCCAATCCAGTTTTATCGGCGTTGGGGTAGCTCGGCTTTAATGCCGGGTTGCGTCCTGCGGTGTCCCTTTACCCACCCCCTGCTTCTGGCGAGTTAGAAGTATCCTGTGATCGGGTGCTTCAGCGTCGTAAGCGCTGTTGCGGTGCTTCTTTGCGGACCTAGCAATTGAGCGGTGCGTCGAAGGTCTCGCCAGCGCGGCCAGCTTGCCGCATTAAACGATGACCAACGGCCGGATTAATCAGGATAATTTTGATTAGTATCGAGTCATGCGCATCGGCGCGACGCCGGAGATTGCGGTTCATTTTATTCAAAGTGATTATCAGTCGACCGGATTCGGCGAGCCGGCGCTACCACCGGCGGTTACCAATGCGATATTTGCCGCCACAGGTCAACGCATTCGGTCAATGCCGCTCAGTCAAGAAGGGTTTACCCTAGTGGAGGGCTGAGGGCGCTCGAAAAAACCGCGGCGTCCCACGACCTCTTTTAAGGCCTTGGGTTGTACAGCGTTTATTGAGTCGCCGCGCTCTAGATCGGGCCTCGCGCTATTTGCGAACCACTCGAACGGGCAGATGGGTATACCCTTTCACAAAGGATGATAAGGTGCGGCTCGGTTCGGCAAGAACCTCGATTTCCTCAAATCGGACTAAGATTTCTTCCCAGAGAATACGGAGCTGCAGTTCTGCTAGCCGATTGCCCATGCAGCGATGGATGCCAAAGCCGAAGGAAAGGTGTTGCCGCGCGTTGCTGCGCTCGATGTCGAGTTGCTCCGGCGCTGAAAAAACGCTGGTGTCTCGATTGCCTGATGCATACCACATTAACAGTTGATCGCCTGCCAAAATGGATTTGTCGCCGATGGTGCAATCTTTTTTGGCGGTTCGGCGCATGTAGGCTAGCGGTGTTTGCCAACGAATGACTTCGGCCACCATATTGGGAATGAGGGCAGGGTTTTGTTTGAGTTTCTGGAGTTGATCTGGAAACTTGTTGAGGGCGTAGACGCTGCCGGACATCGTGTTTCGTGTGGTGTCATTACCGCCCACAATCAACAAGAGTAAATTCCCGAGATATTCCAACGGCGGCATGTCCCGAGTCTCGGCCCCATGTGCCAGCATCGAGACGAGATCGTCTCCTGGGTTTTGGGTACGCTCGTCTTTTAGGCGATTGAAATAGGCCAGACACTCTAATAGTTCTTCGCGCCGTTGCTCCATAGATTCGATAATGCCGCCCGGTTGGGGGATGGCGAACGTAATGTCAGACCAGCGCGTTAATTTCCGGCGGTCCTCGAACGGAAAATCGAATAAAGTCGCCAGCATCATCGTGGTCAGTTCAATCGACACCGTATCCACCCAATCAAAGGGCTCGTTTTCTGGCAGGCTGTCTAAGATGCTCTGGGTACGCGATCGAATCAGAGGTTCTAAATTGACTAAATTTCGCGGGGCAACGGATCCCGTCACGGTTTTGCGTTGAACATCGTGGATAGGGGGGTCCATGGCAATAAAGGTCGAAATATTGAGCGCGCCTTCAGGTAACTCGGTGCCAACCGGAAAACCAAGCGTAATACCGTTAGCCGATGAAAACGTTTCCCAGTCCGAATCAACCTGTTTGATGTCTTCATAACGGGTGAGAGACCAGAAGCGCCCGGCGAGTTCGGTTTCATTGAAATGGACGGGATCCTCAGCACGTAAACGATCGAAGTATTCTTCCCAACGGTTCTCGCTAAACAGTCTAGGGTTAACAGGCAGGATATCGGCTATCGGCACCTCAGAAGCTGGGGGAATGGGATTGACTTGCTCAATGCCCGCGGCGCTGGGCATGGCGCCAATAGTGGACGGGTTTTGCGGCTGCGCCATGATAGGCTCCTTGATCAGGTTTGGCCTTGAGATGGGTCATAACCGTGCCCTCAAGGCGTTTCGTTGGCAAATCCTACAGGAAATTCCAGGGCTTGCGAATGTGTCGCTTGCTCATAATCAGTAAGAGCTGGTTTTTTAAGCGCACTTTTCAAGGTCAGCGGTAAAGTTCTGCGCTGAATCAAGGCAGGCAGCTTATATTGCTCGGTCAAGACACACCAGAGGTCAGTTCTCCCGTTACCGCACTGACCGGGTTGACTCGGCGCCAAGCGGCGAATCAACGACGGCATGATCGAGCCGAAACCGGAAAGGATCAGCTTTAAAATCTGTTGACAGAGGATACAGGGAAAAATCGTAACAAATCTGTTCAGATCACAACGGTGGGCCCGGTTCGTGATAATCTTCTGGGGTCAAATTGAGGAGACGTAGGATGCCAATTATTGAAAACAGTGAGTTTGAAAATAAAGTTGTTGTGATCACAGGCGCGGGCAACGGTCTGGGTCGGTCGCATGCGATTGAATACGCCAAGCGCGGCGCAAAGGTCGTTGTGAATGATCTTGGTGGTAGTGTTGATGGGAGTGGTGCCGGTGACGCCGCCGATCAAGTCGTCGCAGAACTTCAGGCGATGGGCGCTGAGGCGGTTGCGAATAAGGCGTCTGTCTCGGATCCCGACGGCGCTGAGAGTATCATTCAATCGGCGCTTGATGCCTTTGGCCGCATCGATATCTTGGTGAATAACGCGGGCATTTTAAGGGATCGGTCCTTCAAAAAAATGACACTTTCTGATTGGGATCTGGTTCTTCAGGTTCATTTGTCTGGCACGGCCTATGTTACCCGGGCGGCGTGGCCGCATATGAATGAACAGGGTTATGGCCGGATTGTGTTGACCAGTTCAAGCTCTGGAATTTACGGTAATTTTGGTCAAGCCAACTATGGTGCCGCCAAAATGGGCATGCTCGGGTTAATGAATGTTTTAGCGCTTGAAGGCGCTAAAAATAATGTGCGGGTCAATACGTTAGCGCCGGCTGCTGCAACGCGAATGATTTCGACCATCCCGGGCCGAAATATCGATCCAGATAGTCCGCCCCCAGAGTCAGCGCCAAAGCTTGTTAGCCCCGCCGTTTTGTTTATGACCAGCGATGAGGCGCCCACGGGTGCGGTGATTAATGCCGGTGGTGGCCGATATTATCGGGCTCAGATTTTCGTGAATGATCCGATTGATCTGGGTGTTGAGGCGACCTTCGAAGACCTGATGGCCAATACTGAGTCTCTGATGGATATGAGTCAGGCCAAGCCAAAAACGGGTGGCGTTTAATCTTTGAGGGTTACCTGCTCGGTGATGACGGCCCTCGGGCTTAAAAGCGCGTTGTGGTCCCGCCGTCACTGAGGGCTTACTCAAAGTGGGCTTTGTGTAGGCGGTCAAGTCGCGGTTCAGTAAAGCCCATTAGCTTGGGTAAGGCTTGGCATTTGGGGTCCCGGGCGAGTTGCCGGAGAAAGTGCGTTGGGACGGGTGTGTCGTTTTGGCACTTTGTGCGCATCGCAGCAGAAATGGTGATGATGAAATGACTTGGAATCAACGAGGTTTGGCTTTTTTATGCTTCGCTGTAATGGCCCTGGGCTTTTACGCCAACGGCGGGGTTTATGTCACGCCGCATAACATTATTGTCTTGCTCGCTTTTTTATTGCCGTTTGCAATGTTAGGGACGTATTGTCGCTTGGGTCTCAAAATGCCTTTAGCGCTTTTCTTCAGATTTGTACCGTTACCCTTCGGATTGCTGCTTTCCGCTTTCTTTATATCCGTTGGATTACGTTATGAGCATCCTTTTGTGCTCGGTGGTTTAATTGCCGCGCTCGCAGGAGGGTGCTTGGCGATGGCGGGCATTAATCTCAAGCCTGAGGCGGTTCGGATGTTTGCAAGGCCAAGGCTGTTGTCATTGGTTGCGGTGCTAGTGCTTGCACTGCTGATGCCACTCGGTATTGTTTTGTGGTCTTTGGAGCGCGCGGCGTTGAGCCATTTTTGGGCGCCCATTAACCTTGGCATTGCTGTTGCGGCCTTTGGGACCATTTATTTTGCGATAGAGTCTAAACAGTCGCCCCTTGATCGGGCGCAGTCGGCTAGCCTGAATGCGGTCTTGTTAATCACGGGTTTTTTGGTCTATGAGTATTTTGTCGGCCTCGCGCGCGTTGAATTTTCAGAATGGACCGCCATATTGACCGCCCAAAACGTATTAACCTTAGTGGCGTCGTTTGCCATCTACTTTGTGGTGGTGTTTGTATCGATCTGTCATAACCAAATTCATCAGCTGCCGACGCGGCATTGGCATTTGGTTGAAACCTTTTTGTTTTTTGTGTTTATGGTCATTGCCCCGGAGAGCATTCTCGAGCTTGAGGTGGATCAGATGCGTCAAGATGATCTTGATCAAATCAGTGGGAGCCAATAACCCGGGGAGGAGCTGTTTTCTCGCGTTGGAGGATTGGGTCTTTGAGGCGACCCTTATCATCGCTCCCTAGGGCGTGGTTCTGATTTGCGTTAGTATCGTGGCAAACCGAGCGGCGCGGGCCATGGCAGAGCGACGCAACCTGTACACGAAACGCTCAAACGTTATCTCATTCATCAAGGTTCAACTTAATTTAGTGTAAGGAAAAATCCGCAATGTCGAAAAAGACCTATATTCATCTAGAGGATAGTGAAGCTGCCGTGCTCCAGGTCGCCTCGCGAATTTACGCCGCTTACTTAACCAGTATGGAATTGACCGATCGAACAAACCACACTGCATTGATGCGCCAAGCCATGGAGGCAGCCATTGAGATGGCGGAAATGGCGGATGAGATGGTGATTTCGGATCTAGAGCGGCGTTAATCTGGTTGATTTAGCGCTCTGATGCGCCGCGCGCTGTGCTGGCGCGATGAGCCCGATGCCAGCTGAACAGCGGGCCCTAGGCGAGCAGGTTGGCGGCGCCATTAATGACCAACTGTTTTCGAAAAACGAACGTTCACTACCGCGTCTGCTCCCAAGCCTTCGGCGTCTACAATCATTCGATTTAAAGCGTGTTCACCCACTTCTGCGATGCGCTTGGTGTATTGCAATATTTCGCCGCCCATCAGCATTCGGATGATCGCAATGACCGCTTTGCCCAAATGCCGGGCTTGAATCGTGTTGTCGCTCACCAATCCTAAGGTTGCTTGGGCCGGGCGGTTTTTAAGGTCGCTTCAAGCGCTGACGAGGCGGCGGGTCGTCGAGACGCAGTGCTCGGTTACCGTTGCCTTGCGGCGGATCACCACGCGGCGCTTGGGGGCTGATCGGTGTTGCCGCGGCGAACAAGGCTGTTTTAGGGCGCAAGGCTCGACCGCGCTTGAATTCCCCAACGACCATTTTGCTCCGTTACGATGTAAAGCGATCGATAGCGCCCAATGGTTTGACCCTCGGCATTTCGGCGTTCAAATTCGGTATCAATGTGGACTTTGGTGTCGGATGAAAGGGTAATGGTGCGTTGCGTCCAAAGCGAGTGGTCCCAACCTGTGGCCTGCAATGCAGAAAAGACCGAACGATTTTGAAAGGCCGTTGGCGTGTCATAAATGTTCACCTGGCTGCTGGCAAATCGAACATGAGGGTAGTGCAAGGTTTCTGACCAGGACTTGAGGTCTTGACGATTAAACGCGGCCATAAAACGATCTAGGGTTGCCAGCGCCTGGGCCTCAGGGGTCGCGGCATCGGGTTGGCTGACCGCTGGAATGGTGATGATTAGGGTCAAAAACAGCATCGAGAGCCGCCGAAGTTGATTCATGACCATGACCTCCAGTTTGATTGCTGAGCCGTAATTGTAGCGCAGGAGGGTGAGGGCTTGTGATCAATCGAGCCATTTGTCGGCTACCCCTAAAAACAGTTGATAAAGCGCGTCAATGTGGCACATTAACACTGGGATGAGACAAGGTTTGGAGGCAGCGGCGTGTCTGAAAAGGTCATTTCGTTCGAAGGCTCAAAAGGCGCGCATATCGAGGCCAAAAAGCGCGAAAAATTTGCAGCGATGAAAAAGGCGTTCCAAGCCGCTCGAGAACAGGGAAAACCCAAAGCAGCGACCGGTAGCAAGAACACAAAAGGTAGGAAGCCAAAAAAGAAACGTTAGGGTTTCAAGGATTAAACCGTGAGTAAAAACAGACTCGCATCGTTCGTGTTTAAACGGCGTGGCATCATTGCACAAGCAATCTAAGGTTCGCACCCTCCTGGATCGTCTGATCTCGGAGCTGGAGATGACGATCATCGTAGCGCTTGGTTACGTCGCTGCGATGGCCACGGTGTTTTATGTGTTCCGGGTCGTACAAAATAATCTGAATGATCACCCCATGTTAGCCTTTACGAGTCTCATTTTTCTGCCTCATGGCATTAGAATTCTTGCAGCGTATTTGGTTGGGGTGCGATCGATCATCCCGTTGACGATCGGCGCGCTGTTGAGCAAATCTTTGGGTTTAGATGCGGGCGGGTATCCGCTGGCGATGATGATTCCAGGCGTCGTTTGCGGTTATCTTTCGTTTAAAATATTTGAGTTTTCTGGTGCTGATTTTAAGCCCGGGTTTGGCTCAGTACGACAATGGCGAGGCCTTGTCTTGGTGAGTTTCCTGGCGGCACTGATCAATGGTTTAGGCATTGTTATCATTTCGGTGATGAGCGGCCTGGATGAAAATGAGGTGTTGCCACGCTTATTTGGCTATGTGGTGGGTGACACGATTGGCGCTTTTGTCTTGCTGTGGGGCATGATGCGGCTCGGCCGACTTTACCGGTACAAAGTAAATGGGAAATGATGACGTCTGTTATGGCGGCATTGTCTAAAGCACTGGGGGCCTAATGGCGTACTGGCTTGTTAAAACGGAACCTGCCGACGGCGGGCTGCCAGCCTTTCATGCAGCAGGGGCCGCGAGCCTGGTTTGGGACGGCGTGCGCAATTATCAGGCGCGTAATTTTTTGCGCGCCATGAGCTTGATGGATAAGGTGCTGCTTTATCACGCCAGTTGCGCTGAGATCGGCGTGGTGGGTCAGCTAAAAGTCGCGCGCGAGCCCTATCCAGATCCGTCGCAATTTGATCCGAATTCACCGTATTTTGACTCGGGGTCACACCAAACCCAGCCGCGCTGGACGGCCGTTGACCTAACCTTGGTGCGCGCATTCCCTGAGGTCATTCGGTTGTCGACGCTAAAAATGATGCCCGTGTTCACGGGTTCAGCGCTCACCCGAAAAGGCAGCAGATTGTCAGTGTTGCCGATGACCGAAGACCAGTGGCGCGCCGTTATGGCCCTGTCGACGATTTAAGACGGATCATCATTGAGAACGGTTTTGGATTCGTTTGCAGCGGCACCATAAATACCCTTTGCCATGAGCGAGGTTTCTTGGTCTCGGCGGTGCTGATAGATTGCCGCTCTGATTTCGTGCGCGGCTTGATCTAAGGGATCGGCTTGCACTGCCAGTTCAACCAGATGACAGGCCAGCCGGATGTCTTGGGCCATGAGCGTTGATGCGCGTTCCGCCAAGGCCAAGGCGCCGCCTGCGAGGCTTGCGAGCTCCGCTGCCAATATTTGGTCCGGCGCAGGCTTGAGCCGAGCGGGGTTGCCGTCATACCAGCCGCCATACAGTCGCCAAATATTTCGGATGATAAATTCTGGTTCGTCGTAAGTGGGTCTAAGATAGGGTTTTTCAAGAATCGATGAGTCCACTCGGACCTCCTGAAGGATATCGTCCAATTTAGCGCCTTCGTTCATCCTTTGAAGGGTTTCTTGAACCAAGTACTCAAGCGCTGAGGCGACATCGTTCAGTACAAGTTGTATTCGGTCTGCGCCCGCGATCGGCAGGCCGTGCGCGGGTAACAACAGCTCGGCTCCCTTGCTGGCCATATCGCGTAGGGCTCGTGCCCACTCCATTGGGTATCGTTGCACTTTCTGAGGATTGCCGGCATTCGGAAAGCACCAAATAAAAAAGTCACCGGAACAGATCGCCTTGTGGGTTGGAATCCAGGCCCAGGTATGATCATCCGTTTCACCCTTCTCGTGATTCAGTTCCACAGAAAGTCCGCCGACATCCAGCGTCATCTTGTCTCGATAGGTAATATCCGGCGCCTCTGACGTTTTAGGTAAGAACGCGTTGTCGCTGCTGATATCGTAGCCTCGGCGAGAAAACTGACCGAATTGCCGCCGGTTGATCGTGGCGTTGTAACCATCGGTTAGGTGGTAGCGGTCCATACGCCGTTTAATATTCTCATGGCCGACCAATGTCGGTCTGGCATGACCGTAAGCGCTCGCGCTATCCATAAATGCCCCACAGCCGCCAACGTGATCCAAATGCCCGTGGGTATAGACCAAGGTGTGAAACGGCGCGTTGCGCCAATTGCGAATCGCGGAGACAACGCGCGCTCCGCCTTGAACACTCGAGGTATCAAATCCGAGCAAGCCATCATCGGTTTCAAATAAAATGCAGTGGGAGAAGGCCTCAACGAGCGCGACGCGATCGGTAATCGAGGACAGTTGAAAATTGATCCGATTGATAGGGCCCGTACCGTCGGGGTCGGTGGTGCCGTCAAGGATGCCGGCGGATAGTTCAAGTAATTGGGACATGCGTATTTCCTGAAGTCATGAAGGATTTGGTTTTTGCGAGGGTCTGCGGGTGGCTTGGGAGTTACGCTTTGTTATTGGTTTTGCCCAATCGATACGCTGGGCGCTGGTGCATTCGATGACGGTAGACCTGGTAATGCTCAGGTAAGACAATCTCTGCGGCGTCTGCCCAGTCTAGGATTGAGGTGAGCAGGATATCGAGTTCTGAAAAGCAGCGTCCCCAAACAAACTCGGTCAGTGCAGATTTCGGGAGGCCCTCGCCCAGCATTTTAAGGAAGTAGGTCTTGGCGCTGCTGACGGCATTGGGCGCCTCGCCATAGATCTTGGAGAGATCAAGATGCCGCCGGATAATGTAAAGGCTGGTTGCATCGAGCTCCATTAGCATAAACGACGCGAGTTCATCGAAGCGCGCAACGCCCTCTGGACTTAATTGGGTGTCATCGGTTGAGAGCCCGCCGAACGTTCGACGAAGGTATCGAGCAATGGCAAAACTCTCTGAAATAATGAGCCCGTCGTGACTCAGAACGGGGACCTTTGCTTTTGGATTAATCGCTTTATAGGCCTCGGTTTGGGTTTCGCCGGTTCGCGGCCCAATTCTTCTATTGTCATAGTCGAGGTTGAGCTCGGCCAAAATCCAGTGAACGCGCAGCGTCCGGCTGGTGCCAGCACCCCAAACGATCAGTTCAGGTTGCTGAGACATAACCCGTCGCTTTCGATCGAATGAGCTGTCCGCACCGGTAATAGTGACAGAGTCCCCAAGCGATCACGACCAGCGTCGTCATCAGACCGTAACGCAAGCCGTCCTGGCCATAGTCGGCTGTAAAGTAGTCGCTAAAAAAACCGACACTAAAGGGACCTAAACCGAGACCAATGATGTTGGTGATAAAAAGATTGATCGCTGCTGCAACCGATCGCATCTCAACCGGGGTTTGATTCTGGATTAGGGCAAAGCCCGGCGCAACATAGACCGTGCCGAGCATTGCCGGGATGGCGTAGGCCGCAATCGCGCCCATGGGTGTTTCGGCGGTAAATGCAAGATATAAAAGAGGTGCTGCGATTAAGTTGGCAAGTGCAATGACCCAGGGTAGCCAATGCTCACCGTGACGTGCTGATAAAAAATCGGCGAGTCGGCCTCCGAGATAAATCCCGAGCGCGCCGCCTAAACCAATCATGAGCGCAAGGTAGCTGCCGACTTCCCCAGTCCCCATTTCATGGATGCGAACCAGGTAAATCGGAATCCAGATGATGGAGGCATAACCGGTAAAAGAAATCAGGGCGCCGGCGGCAACCACATGGCGCAGGACAGGGTTTCCCCACATAAATCGTACAACTTCCCAGAATCCGGGCGGGATCACTGGGCTTGCCTTGGCCTCAGAATAACCTCGGGGTGGCTCGATCACGGTAAATCGAACCAAAACGGCCAGCAGAATGCCCGGCAGACCGACAACCACAAATGCGGTTCGCCAGCCAAACCATTCATTGATCCAGCCTCCGAGTAGAAATCCAAGCAAGATCCCCCAGTTGATGCCGGTGCCAAAAATGGCCATAGCGGTCGCTCGTTGCGCCGGCGGGTACAGGTCGGCAATCATAGAATGCGACGGTGGGTTCGAGCCGGCCTCGCCAACGCCCACCCCGATTCTAAACAACAGTAATTGCATAAAGTTCGCGGCGGCGCCGCAAAGAGCCGTCATGAGGCTCCACAGAAAAACGGAAAAAGCAATGAGGTTTCGGCGATTGTGCCGGTCTGCCCACATCGCCATTGGCATGCCGAGCGTCGCATAGAAGACAGCAAACATGATGCCGGTTAACAGACCCAGTTGGGTATCGGTGATGAGCAAGGACTCTTTGATAGGCTGCCCTAAAATCCCCATGATTTGCCGATCGATATGACTAGAGGTGAAGACCAATACCAAGACGAACAAGGTATATCGCCTCTGGCGGTCTGGAATGGGTGGGTGCATAGTGGGTATCACCTTTTGGACAGCTCGCTTTTAAAAATTGACGCTTTTTGACGGTACCGTTATTGCACTTTAAAGGGAAGCTTTTGAGGAAAGGAAGCTTTTGAGGAGAACAAGCTTTTGAGGAACGCAAACTTTGAGGAAAAGAAGTCCTTGCGCCGTCGAGCTTAAAATCGGTTTTTTGATGGGCGACCTTATGGTTGCAGACGGCCCGGCTTGGATTGCTATGGTGAACAAGCAAGCGCCTTAAAATGAGTTGAGCAGGCGGCCGAGCGCTCGGTGGGTCGACCAAAGTAACCCCAGCTTTCGGGGAAACCGAAGCGGTCGTATTGGTAACAAAACAAGCAGGAGGCAGGGCATGACAACTAAACAATCAACCGGGCAATCGGTTAACGGCGATCGAGACCAACATTTGATCTCGGCGCAGCGACTCAGTGAGCGCTTGGATGAATCAAGTCTGAGGGTCATCGACGTTACGACGCACTTAAAAGTGTTGCCCTCAGGTGACTTTAGCGGCGTCTCTGGGCGCAGAGACTATGAAGCAGGTCACATTCCGGGCGCTGTGTATCTTGATTTGCAACAGGACTTGTCGGATAACGCCTCAGCATTTCGGTTTACGGTGCCCAGCGTTGCGCAATTTGACGCGGCAATGCAGCGTGCCGGGATTGCCGAATCCGACACGGTGGTCGTGTACGCGGCGAATCATCCGATGTGGGCTTGCCGGGTTTGGTGGTTGTTCAAGGTTTTTGGCCATCATCGCGTGATGGTGTTAGATGGCGGTTTGCTTGCTTGGCAAGCCCTGGGACTTGCGGTGTCAACGGCCATCGCGCCCGTTCCAACAACCTCCTATGCTGCGCGTTATCATTCAGAGCAGGTGATCGATGGCGCAACGCTTGCGGCCCAATTGCCTAATTCGCAATTGTGCTTGCTGAATGCCTTGTCCAAACAGCAGTTCGACGGCATCGGCCCGCATTACGGTCGACCAGGTCACATTCAAGGCTCGGTCAGCACGCCTTACAGTCGATTTCTAAATGATCAATTTTGTTTTGAAGATGCCACCGCCCTGCACGGAATTTTTGAAGCGGCAGGGGTCACCCCAGACAAAACGGTTGCTACCTATTGCGGTGGCGGGATAGCGGCGTCAATCCCGATTTTTGCGCTGGCACTGCTAGGGCGAACCGAAGACATTATGCTTTATGATCATTCCTTGTCTGAATGGGCCGCGCGCGATGAATGGCCAATGACCCTCACGACAGAGCCAAGCATTGGAGCGGAACCGCGTTCGAAAAATCCTGATTAGAACCATTTGTCGTCGCGCTTTGATCCAATCGACCTGCGTGCAGAGCGGTTAATTTCTTGGCCATCATAGCGGTGCCGCAAGTCCGGCGAGTCGGCGTCGGCAGACCGCTGTTTCAAGGCCTAGGTGCTGATCGAACGTGTGGCCGCACGCGGGGCAAGACATTCCTGGCGCGTGTCACGGTGCTGGGGTTTTCGTTGCCGGGATCTTTCAAGCGGGCCTTCTTGCGGGTGCAGGTACCCGCTGCAAGCTGTTTTTTTGATCCAGCGCGCCCAGGGTACGGTCGTGCCAACCCTGTTTAAGTGGGAGGTTCTATCGCAGCTTTGGCAGGATCCCTGCACTAAAAATGCGGTTGAGCGAAGGGCTGTGCGGTATTCAGTCGAAGTCCGTAGCCAAGGTTATGCCAAAAACCGGCTGAGAATTGTCAACTAAACTCAGATAATCGGTGACAACCTCGTTGGCATGCTTTCGATCCTCCGGGCGTAAATAGGGGCTATCGATCCCGATGACCGGCATGCCGGCGGCTTTTGCTGCTAGAAACCCCGTCAAGGCATCTTCAAATACCAGACAGCCTTCGGGCTCAACACCGAGCTTTTTGGCGGTTTTTAAAAAAATTTCGGGGTCAGGTTTGCTGGCGGCGACCTCGTCGCCGCAAACCGTGATGGCAACCGCTTGCAACCAAGGTTTTGTTGAGCGTTTGAGCTCAAAAAGCGCTCGACTCGAACTCGTTGCGATGCCAAAGGCAATGCCCTGCTCGGCTAAGGCGGTCACAAAGGCCTCCGCGCCCGCGATGGCCGCCGCCTTTGGGAATAAGGCATTTAAATATTGCGCTCGCTGATCTAAAAAGGCCTGGGGCGTGAGCGCAAGGTCATAGTGCTCAACGGTCATCGCAGCTGACTCCAAGGCTTTGCGACCAACAATGGTGCGTTTGAATTCAAGCGTGAACGTTAAGCCAAAAGGATCCAGTACCTTCTGTGTTGCAAGGGTGTAAAGTGGCTCGGTGTCGAGCAGGGTGCCATCTAAGTCAAAGAGAATCGCGCTGGGCTCAAAATAAACGGGCATGCTGTGACTCCTTAGGCGAACAACCCTGCGCGTGGTGTGAAGGCGCCCGCGGAAGCCGGGGGCGCCGTGGTCGTTGGCGGGTGGCCTATTGTACCTGTGAGGGTGGGTGCGGGGAACGTTTTTAACCAGACGCGTCCTTGAGCAGACCGTGAGGGTTGATGCGCCGGGTCGTTAAGCGCGCTTGGGCTGGCAAACGCAATAATTTCTGACAGGCGTCAACCGTAAAAAAATCCCGAGGCACTGGATCATTTTTTAATTTGCGTTGTCTGTAAGGTCGGGCAATTAAATCCTGTTCGGTCCCTGAGGGGATTGATAATACAGCCGATCGCCTCAATAGTGATCGAACAAGGCAGGCAAGCATGCGGCCAAGAGAGATCGTGTTTAAGGAAGCAGGGAGTGTGTTTTGATTGAGGTTCAAAATCTGACGAAACAGTTTGGATCGATGACGGTGGTCAAAGATTTAAGCTTTGAAGTGGTCCCCGGTTCGGTTCTGGGCTTTCTAGGTCCGAATGGCGCTGGTAAATCAACCACTATGAAAATGATTACGGGGTTTTTAACGCCATCTTCAGGCTCGGTCCGCATTCAGGGGCATTGCATTGCAAGCCACCGTCAAGCGGCCCAGGCTGAAATGGGTTATCTGCCAGAGGGCGCACCCTGCTACGAGGACATGACGGTGGCTGCCTTTTTGAAGTTCATCGCAGAAATCAGAGGTGCTCGGGGGGCTTTGGTGCGGCAGTGGGTGGATCGTGCAACCGATACGGTATCGCTTAGAGCGGTTCTGCATCAACGGATTGAAACCTTATCGAAGGGATACAAACGTCGAGTGGGGCTTGCCCAAGCCCTGATTCATGATCCCAGCATCTTGATTCTAGATGAGCCAACCGACGGGCTTGACCCCAATCAAAAACATCAGGTTCGGCAAATGATCTTGGACCTCTCAGACCAAAAAATTGTCATCATCTCAACCCATATTTTAGAAGAAGTTTCGGCGGTCTGTTCCAGGGCGATGATTATTAACGCAGGCGAGATCGTCCTAGATGATACGCCCGAAGGGCTTTGCCAGCGTGCCGAGGGACATCTTTCGGTCAGCTTGCGGATCAATGGGGTCGACGATGAGGTCCTCAGTCAGACGTGTTCAGAGCTGCCGCAATGCCGACGCGTGGCAATGATTGACGGCGGTGGCGTTCTGGTTTTTCCCGCCGAGGCATTGGGTGATCCGTTGACGGCCCTGCAAGAAATGATGAAAGCCAACAACTGGCAGCCTGAATGGATCCAGCAGCATCAAGGACAACTCGATGAGGTTTTCCGAAGCGCAACGGGGGGGCGGTTGCAATGAAAAACATCACCATTATTTTAAACCGTGAATTTGCGAGTTACTTTGCGACGCCGGTGGCCTATGTCTTTATCTTGGTGTTCTTGGTGTTATCGAGCGCCTTTACGTTCTACCTCGGCCAGTTTTATGAACGCGGCCAAGCGGACTTGCTGCCTTTTTTTAACTTTCATCCTTGGCTGTACTTGTTTTTGGTCCCCGCGGTATCGATGCGGTTGTGGTCAGAGGAGCGTGCCTCAGGCTCAATAGAATTGTTGCTAACGCTGCCGATCACGTTGTGGGATGCAATCCTCGGTAAATTTTTGGCGGCCTGGCTGTTTACCGGACTTGCTCTGTTGGGCACCTTCCCGCTTTGGGTGTCGGTGAACTATTTAGGAGAGCCTGATAATGGTGCAATCGCTGCCAGCTATGTCGGCAGTTGGTTTATGGCGGGCGCCTTTTTGGCGGTGGGGTGCTGTTTGTCCGCGCTCACAAAAAGCCAGATCGTTGCCTTCATTCTGACCGGTACTGTGTGTTTACTGCTGGTGCTTGCGGGGTTTCCGTTGGTCCTGAACTTTTTTCAAGGTTGGGTACCGGCTTTGATCTTAGATCTGATTGCAGGTCTGAGTATCATTGCGCATTTTATGGCGATCTCAAAAGGCGTCCTAGCGCTGACGGATGTGATTTATTTTGTCGCGATGATTGGGCTTTGGCTTTACTTAACGCGGCTGGTGCTGCAAGCCAAGTCAGCAGACTAAGGAGGGCTCATGGACTCAAATTTAAAACAAGTCGCAATTGCGGTCGCTGCAGTTTTAGTCTTTGCGGTGGTGCTCTTATTTAGCAGCACCTTCTTTAAAGGGCTTCGCTTGGATATGACGGAACACAAGTTGTTTACCTTATCTGCTGGCAGCCAGCGCATCATAGAAGCAATTGAAGAACCAATCCATTTGTACTACTTCTTTTCTGAGGAAAGTAGTCGAGAATTAACCCAACTGAGGACCTACGCTGATCGCGTTGAGGCGCTACTCGATGAGTATGTGTCGTTAAGCAAGGGTAATTTGATCTTGACCCAGATCGACCCGATGCCCTTTTCTGAAGCGGAGGATCAAGCAGACGGGTTTGGTTTGCAAAAGGTCCCGGTCGGCAGTGCTGGTGAGACGTTATATTTTGGGTTGGTGGGAAGCAATGCGCTGGACAACACGGAAGTGATCGGTTTTTTTCAGCCAGATCGGGAAACCTTTTTAGAGTATGAAATAAGCCAACTGCTGTTCAGGCTGATTCAAATAGAAAAGCCAAAAATCGGCTTGATTTCATCTTTACCCGTTCGAGATCGAGTTAACCCTGAAACCTTTCGGTCAGAGCCGGGCTGGCAAGCGCTGAATGAGCTGGAGCGCAACTTTGAGATTGTCGATATTGCGCCGGATGCTGAAACCATTGCATCGGATGTGACCCTACTGGTGATGATTCATCCTAAATCCTTGCCCGACCCGCTCCAGCGATCAATTCGGGCGTTCTTGGCGCGCCAGGGGGCGGTCATTGCCTTTGTTGACCCTTTGGCAGAGATGGATCAGGTTGCACCTTCGCCGATGATGCCCACCCTGCCACAAGGCCAAGCCTCTGATTTGAATTGGTTAACCGAGGATTGGGGTATCACCCTTCGCGCCGAGCAAGTCCTTGCAGACGCGCAATTGGCGCTCAGTGTGACAGGGCAAAACGGCGCCCCTACCCGACACCTGGGTATATTGGGCTTGGGTCGATCCGAATTAAATCCTTTAGAGGTCCCAACGGCCAGTTTGGAAAGTATTAATGTTGCGAGCGCTGGGCTGATTGACGTGTTTGAACCCAAGCTTACGGTGACGCCGCTGTTATCCTCGTCCAATTATGCTGGCGGCATGGATGCCGCGCAGTTCCAGTTTTTACGGGATCCAAGCGACCTGAATAAAACGTTTGTGCCCGGGAATGAGGCGGTATCGATCGCGGTTTTGCTCAGCGGTCTCTTGCCGGCCTCAGCGGTCTTAGCGGATCCCACTGCGGGCGATGACCCGATCGGCATCAACCTTGTTTTGGTGAGTGATACGGATATATTGTCCGACCGACTCTGGGTGCAGGTTCAGAACTTTTTTGGAGAGCCCATCGCGACCGCGTGGGCAGACAATGGCAGTTTTTTGGTGAACTCGGTGGAACACCTCGCAGGCGGAGCTGATTTAATCAGCATTCGAAGTCGGGGTCGCTATACCCGTCCCTTTGGCGTGGTTCAGGATTTAAAGCGCGAGGCGGAGGCGCGATACTCGCAAAGTGCCGCGCTATTGCAGGTTGAGCTCGCAGAAACAGAACAACGGTTACTCGAGCTCGAGGCGCAGAAAACAACCGATGGATTGCTGACCTTGAGTCCGGAGCAGGCCTTGGCGCTCGAGGAATTCCAAGAACAAAAATTGAGCATTCGAAAACAGTTAAGAGAAGTTCGTCATGGGTTGGATCGCGATATCCAAGGTTTGGGGGCCAATCTAAAGCTGATGAATATCGGCATCATGCCGGTTTTGCTGACAGTGTTGCTTGGGCTCTACGTTGGACTCCGAAGCAGACAGATTAGGAAGCTTGTCGATGAGGAATAAGATCTTAATATTGGGTTTGATATTGGGAATGGGGGTTGCGGTGGTCGTGGACCAACAGCAACGGTTTGAAGCGCCGGCCACGCCTTGGTTGTTCCCTGACCTTTTGGAACACCTGCCATCGGTGACCGGGATTCGTCTTTCTGGGGCGGGTGATGGCGTTGACCTGGTCTTTGACAAGGGGGCGTGGGTCGTTGCCCAACGATTTAATTACCCGGTCAATGACAAGCAGTTGTTCGAGTTGCTGAATAAGCTGAGCAAGGCGCGCCTGATTGAAAAAAAAACCGCGCTTTCGAAACACCATGCCACGTTAGGGCTGCTTGAGGATTCAAAGGACGCAGCACCATTGTTGGTACTTCAAGGCGACACCGCGTTAAAACCTGTTTTGATAGGCCAACAAGCCAGCGCTCGGCAGGGAAGCTTTGTTCGGTTTCAAGGTGATGACCAAGTCTGGCTAATTGATCAGGTCCTTGAGGTCAGTCGCGCGGCTGAAGATTGGCTCGCGCCCAGTCTTCTGACGATAAACGATGCGCTGATCGAACAAATCGAACTGAGCAAGCCCGGCGAGCCGCGCTACCGGGTCGTTAGAGCTGAGGACGGTAACTGGGCTTTAGCCGAACCGCCAGAAGGACGGGCGCTGCGATATGACACTGTGCTCACGCTACTTGCGACGACCGTTGGACAGTTGCGTCTGGTGGATATTGCACTGCATGATCCGGCGCTCTGGGTGGGGGCTGGATCAGCGGTGTATCATTTGACGTCAAGCGACCGATTGATTTTGAAAACTGCGATGGCAGAAGAAAGTCATTGGCTGCGTATTTTGGTAGAAGCCGATAAGGTTGAAGCTTCAGATGTGAGCGATGAGACGCGCCAAGGCAAGGCGGTAGGGTCGTTGCGATCACCGACGCTGGATCAAGTTTTAGGGCCGAGTCCTGAGGCTCTCGCGCGATTTGATTTTAAGATCACAAAACGCACCTTTGACGATTTGAATCGCTCACTAGAGAGCTTCTTGAAGCCTCAGGAATTGGTGGCAACTGATGGCTGAGGACTTGTTAATAACGCAGCGGCGGGGTGATGTACTAACCTTAACCCTAAACCGTCCGGATGCGCTGAATGCACTGAACCCAGCCTTAATGTCCGCCATTGAAGCCTTTGGTCGATCGATGCTCGATGACCCGGCCAGGGTGCTTGTGATACGTGGTGCAGGACGTCATTTTTGTGCTGGCGCCGATTTAAAAGCACCTGCCTCGAACGTGACCTTGGTTCAGCGTCGGCGTGACGCTCAGCTTGGCGGGCGTATGTTGCGAGCGATTATTGGTATTCCGCAAGTGACCATTGCGGCGGTCCACGGTGCGGCTTTGGGAGGCGGCCTGTGTATTCCAACCGCCTGCGATTTTAGGATTGCCGCCGATACAGCGATCGCCGGCTACCCAGAAGTGAATCTGGGCATGAATTTAATGTGGCAATCGGTTGGGCTGTGTACGCGGTTGGTCGGACCTGCGCGGGCAAAACGAATGATTATGTTGGGCGAACGATTGGATGCGCAAACGTTATTGAACTGGGGGCTTTGGGATGAGGCCGTGCCGGAAGACCAATTGATGCCTCGGGTGATTGCGTTGGCGGACCGCTACGCGGCGCAGCCACCGATCGCGGTTCAAATGATAAAGCAAACCATTAATCAGATATCAGGCGCGTTGGATGAAGCCATTTTACACATGGATGCCGATCAGAACGTATTGACCGCCAGTAGTCAGGATCGTGATCGAGGCCTTCAGGGCTTTTTAGCGGGAACCGCCCCGGCGTTCACCGGCGATTAATCGAGCTCGATGATCGCAAGATCTTGATCTTCATCGACCGCATCACCGGGGGCGACTAAGATCGTTTGAATGCGCCCCGCAACCGGGCTCTCGACCGGAATTTCCATTTTCATAGACTCCAAAATCATGATCTCTGCTGCCACGTCGATGGCATCACCCTCCGCCATCAGAATTTTCCAAACGGTGCCAGTGATCTCTGATTTGATTCGCTCTGTGGCCATCGCACGATCCTTTTATTGATCAAACATGATGACATGACGCGCTTCTTCGCCACTTTTGAGCGCGTGAAGTGCCGTATTAACGTCTGCTAATTTGATGTGCTTAGAGATCATTTGGTCAAGGTGGAGCTTGCCATTCAGGTAGAAATCAACGAAGCGCGGCATATCTATTCGAAACCGGTTGGAGCCCATGTTAGAGCCCTGGATTTTTTTCTCCATCAAAAAATCAACGCCATGCAGCTCTACCATCGTCCCGACCGGAATCATGCCAATAATGGTTGCGGTGCCGCCGCTACAAAGCATCTGGAAGGCCTGCTCGGCAGTGGCCTTTAAGCCGATTGCCTCGAAAGTGTAATCGCACCCGCCCTTGGTGAGCTCAAGGACCTCACCGACGGCATTGCCTGAGCGCGCATTGATTGTGTGGGTTGCGCCGACGGCTTTGGCCAGTTCCAGTTTACTGTCAACCATATCAACGGCAATTACCATGGATGCGCCCGCAATTGCGGCACCATTAATCGCAGCAAGGCCAACGCCCCCGCAGCCGATCACAGCAACAATGGAGCCAGGTTCGACGCCCGCCGTATGAAAAACGGCGCCGACGCCGGTGGTCGTTGAGCAGCCAATTAAGGCCGCTCTGTCCATCGGCATGTCCTCTCGCACTTTAACCAGTGCATGCTCGTGAATCAGCATCAGTTCGGCGAAGGATGAAAGGTTTAGGAATTGATGAACGGTTTCTCCGCCAATGCTTAATCGAGATTCGACTTCAGGTGGTCGAGAAACTTCGGGACTCTGGCAAAGCGATAAATGGCCTGTCAGGCATTTATTGCAATGCCCACAAAAGGCTGAAAGACAGGTGATGACGTGATCGCCCTTTTTAACATAGGTCACATCTTTACCGACTTCTTCAACGATACCTGCGCTTTCATGGCCTAAAATGGTCGGTAGCATGTAAGGGTATGAGCCATCTAAAAAGTGCAAATCGCTGTGGCAGACACCGGCCGCAATCGGGCGAACGAGGACTTCTCTTGGACCCGGTTTTGAGATTTGAACTTCTTCAATCTCCATGGGCGTATTTTGTTCTCTTAATACAGCTGCTTTCATGATAAGTCCCTAGCGTGAATAACGAACGAGGCTTAAAATTAACACAAATCAGCGGCTGTGCGGGCTGAAACTTGATAAGTTTCGAGTAACGGTCAGGAGGATCAATGCGGGAGGTGGTGGTTGCGATCGGGAGTAACCTTGGTGCGCCGGATCAGAATGTCTTAAGGGCGATGGCGCGCCTGGGGCAACAATTTCCGGAAGGGTTTCGGTCCTCCCAGATCTATCGCACGGAGCCGGTGGATATGGCGGTTGGTGCAACCGACTTTGCAAATGCGGTGGTGGCGTTTCAAAGTGGTCTGCCACTTGAAACCTTACTGTCAAACCTACAAGCGCTTGAAGCGGCGTTTGGTCGCCCAAAAGATCATGGCAAGAATACGGCTCGGACGTTGGATCTTGATTTGATTGCGGCCGGAGACGAAACCCTTTCAACGCCAATACTAACCCTGCCGCATCCTAGGGCGCCGCATCGACGCTTTGTACTCCAGCCGCTTCAGGATATTGCACCGGAGTTTCGATTTCCGGGGATCGATTTGCCTTTGAATGTTCTGATTCGCCAAGCCCCGAGCTTAGAGATGAGTCCCTGGGATTAAATGATCAACGACGATCGATTCTCCCAATAGGGTGCGCGGAGTTTTGCTTTGTAGAGCTTGCCAGTGGGGTGTCTGGGTAAGGCCTCGATGAATTCGATGCTTTTAGGACACTTGATATGAGACAGGTTGGCGCGACAAAACGCGATGAGCGTCTCGGCGAGCGCGTCCGAGTCTTGGGTTTTGTAAGACGGGTTGAGCTCGACTACGGCTTTCACCGCTTCGCCGAAATCGGCATCCGGTACGCCAAATACGGCAGCATCGAGAACGGCTTCATGACTTACGAGCAGATCTTCGATTTCTTGTGGGTAGATGTTGACGCCGCCAGAGATCATCATGAAGGACTTGCGATCTTTCAAATACAAGTAACCCTCATCGTCGAGGTAGCCCATATCGCCTAAGGTTGTAAATCCCTGCGGTGATTTGGCGGCTGCGGTCTTTGCCTCGTCCTTGAAATAACTGAAGTCCGTGCCATTTTCAAAGTAGACACTGCCGACGGTGCCAGCGGGCAAAATATTAAAATCATCATCTAAAATTCGGAGGGTGCCGTGAAAAGCGCGACCAACGCTGCCCGGATGGATGAGCGCTTCGGCGCTGGTAATGGCGGTTGAGCCGTTCGACTCGGTACCCGAATAATACTCATAGAGAATGTTCCCCCACCAGGCGATCATGGCTTGCTTGACCTCGATGGGACAAGGGGCTGCTGCATGGATTGCATACCGAAGGCTACTGAGGTCTGCGCTGTCGCGAACAGTTTGGGGCAGCGCTAGCAATCGATTGAACATGGTTGGAACCCATTGGCTGTGGGTGATGCGATGCTGTTCGATGAGGTTGAGGGCCCGCTCGGCATCAAATTTGCGCATAACGATTGACGTGCCGCCAAGGCGAGAAACCATCAGGTTGTACCGCAAAGGCGCCGAATGATAAAGCGGCGCGGTTGAGAGATATCGTGTCGTGTCATCGACGCCATGCATTGCGATGCGTTTCGCAATCAGATCGGATACCGTGCCCACTGGCGATAGGGCTAAATCGAATCGCACGCCTTTTGGAAGACCCGTCGTGCCGGAGGAATAAATCATCTCAGCACCCTCTCTCGGGTCGGCTTGAGGGGTTACCGGAAAATCTGAAATGGCGGTGTCCCAGGAAAGGCTCGGGCCCTGGTCAAGGGTTACCACGGTCAAATTTGAAGGAAAGGTTAAGTTCGCTTGGTCCAAAATAGACTGCTTCGTGAACAGCACACGGGCTTCGCAATTTTCAAGAATGTAATTGACTTCCATTGCCTGAAAAAAAGTGCTGATCGGCGTGAAGTACAGTCCTGAGCGTTGAGCAGCCCAGGCGATGGTTAAAAATCGAAGATCATTGTCTAACAGGATGGCAATGCCATCTCGGTGCTTGAGCCCGAGACTGGATAAGAAATGGGCGGTTTGATTCGACTGCTCGTCTAACTGGCGATAGGTCGTTTGTTGCTGGCCGTCGTCTGAAACAAAAGCGAGCTTATTGGGACGCAGCCGACTGTGGAGACCAGGATGCATCGATCGAACTTAGTCTTTGCCGCTGCCCTTTGGGTTAAAGGCTGGCATCGGAAAGGGCGCGACATTGCCCTTGGCCTCAGAGATCTTACCCACCCCTTCTTTAGCAACTTCATCAATCCGGACGATGGAATGCATGGGCAGATAACTGCGCTTTACGCCTTCAAATTCTGCCTTCAACTTTTCCTCACTGGGATCCACCAGCATGCCAGAGCGTTCTCCAAAAACCAGTTCTTCAATCTCAATAAAGCCGTAGAGGTCTGATTGGTAGATTTGACGGGCAAAAATTTCAAAAATCTGTCCCTGATTATAGAAAATGACTTTATAGGTTGGGTAGCTAGGCATAGTTTGGGCGCTCAATATTTCAATAGACCAGTGGTGTAAAGCAAGGCCTTCGCGCTCGGAGTATAGCGCGAACCTTGAGTGAATATCAGGTCTGGTAGGCGATTTTTCAAGGCGCTAGTGGTTCGAGACGGTCCGGAATATAATGCGGGTCCTAAACAAGCGCGGTGTGAGACTTTGAGCCTTCAACCCAAATTATTTATTAAGACCCATGGCTGTCAGATGAATGAGTACGATTCCTCTAAAATGGCGGATTTGTTGGGGGCAACCGATGGGTATGTGCTGACTGACGTCGAGGCGGAAGCGGATTTATTATTGCTCAATACCTGTTCTATTCGAGAGAAGGCCCAGGAAAAAGTCTTCCATCAATTGGGACGATGGAAAAAACTCAAGGAGGCCAAGCCGTCTTTGAAAATTGGCGTTGGCGGTTGTGTTGCCAGTCAAGAAGGCCAAGCCATTCAAGGTAGAGCGCCCTATGTCGATTTAATTTTCGGGCCGCAAACACTGCATCGCTTGCCGGCGATGCTCAAGACCCACCGAGACAGTGCGCAAGCCGTAATCGATGTGAGCTTTCCGGAAATCGAAAAATTCGATCGGTTGCCTGAACCCTCTGTTGAGGGGCCATCTGCGTTCGTCTCGATTATGGAAGGCTGCAGTAAATACTGCACTTTCTGCGTGGTGCCCTACACGCGGGGCGAAGAGGTCAGTCGCCCTTTGATTGACGTTGTTCGGGAAGTCGTTCAGCTTGCAGACAAAGGCGTGCGTGAAGTCAATTTATTGGGCCAAAACGTCAATGCCTATCGAGGCAAGTTGGAAGGGGGTCAGTTCGCAGATTTAGCTTATTTGATCGCAACCGTTGCGCAGATCCCGGGAATTGATCGGATCCGCTATACGACCTCTCATCCGATGGAATTTACCGACAGCTTGATTGATCTTTATGCTGAGGTGCCTGAATTGGTCAGTCATCTGCATTTGCCCGTCCAAAGTGGCTCAGATCGGATTCTGGCCCGGATGAAGCGGGGTCACACCATCTTGGAGTACAAGTCCAAGATACGACGGCTGCGCGCAATACGGCCGGATATCAGTTTGTCCTCAGATTTCATCATTGGCTTTCCGGGCGAAACCGATGAGGATTTCGCAGCCACTATGGCGCTCATAGAAGCGTTGGGTTTTGATCACTCCTTTAGTTTTATCTTTAGCGCCCGACCAGGAACGCCTGCGGCCGAGCTGCCGGATGAAACCCCGATGGCGGTTAAAAAAGAACGATTGAATATTCTACAAGCTCGGATTCTGCAGCACGCCATGCTGATCAGTCGGCGCATGGTCGGCACAGAACAAGTCGTTTTGGTCACTGGGGTGTCTAAAAAAGATCCAGGGCAGCTGCAAGGACGAACCGAAAATAATCGGGTGGTCAATTTTAGATCGGACGATGCTGCCCTGATTGGAGGGTTTAGCCGGATCAATGTGACTGAGGCCTTACCCAATTCTCTGCGCGGAGACTGGGTCAGCGCGATCGACACAGGTGCGATCCGTTGAGCATTCGACCGGTTGCGGAATCCAATGTTGATGCCAGCGTGGCGAAAGTCATCAAGCTTGAACCCAATAACGCCGATCATTTGTCTGATCTGTGCGGGCCTTTTGATAAAAACCTACGACAAATTGAGTCTCGCTTAGACGTTAAAATTAAGAATCGTGGACACGAATTTGAGATTCAAGGGGAAAAGCGGACTGTCGTTGCGACGCTCGAGTTGCTTAAGCAGTTGTATCGGGAAGTGGTCAATGGCGGCGAGTTGAGTCCTGAGACCCTTCATTTGTTTCTGCAGGAGTCGGGTATCGAGGCGATTAGGGACGGCCAGGACCCGTCCGTTCAACTGATCAAAACCCGGAAGAAGTCGATCAAACCCCGAGGCGATAATCAAAATGTGTATGTGAATGCCATCCGAACGCATGACATCAATTTTGGTATCGGGCCGGCGGGTACGGGAAAAACTTTTTTGGCGGTAGCCTGTGCGGTTGAGGCGTTTGAACAAGAACGAGTGGGACGGATATTGCTGGTGCGTCCCGCGGTAGAGGCGGGCGAGAAGCTGGGCTTTCTGCCGGGTGACCTAAGCCAGAAGATAGACCCTTACTTGAGACCTTTGTACGATGCGCTGTACGAACTGTTCGGGTTTGAGCGGGTTGAGAAGCTGATTGAGAAGGGCTTTATTGAAGTTGCGCCGCTGGCCTATATGCGCGGCAGAACGCTGAATGATTCGTTTATTATTCTGGATGAGAGCCAGAACACAACGGTTGAGCAAATGAAAATGTTCTTAACGCGGATTGGGTTTGGCTCAACTGTGGTGGTGACTGGAGATGTGACGCAGGTGGATCTGCCACCTCGAACCCAATCCGGTCTCAAACACGTGATGCGGGTACTCGATGGTGTTAAAGGTTTGTCTTTTACGCACTTCTCCTCTCGAGACGTTGTGCGACACCCGCTGGTTCAAAGGATTGTCGAAGCCTATCAAGCCTTTGAAGACCGCGACTAAAGCGCAGCTGGGTTTAAAGCATGATGCCGCTCCAAATCGATTTTCAGCAAAATGACCTGTGTCCGGTAGAGATTTCCTGTGATGCCGCAACGCCCTTGATTCAAACAATGATGGCGTCAACTTGGCACCGAACGAAAGCGCAAGGCGTGTTGGCGAGTCTTTCCAAGGCTCAAGGGCTCAGAGTCTGTATCCGGTTTGTTGATGCGTCTGAATCTCGTGCGTTAAATCAAAGTTATCGAGGACGCGACTACCCGACCAATGTGTTGTCGTTTACAACGACCCTGCTGGACGAAGCGCAGTGTCTGGATCTTGGGGATTTAGTGATTTGCGGCGGGTGTTTAGTGACGGAGGCGGCGAGCCAGGGTAAACCGGTATTCAATCATTTTTTACACTTAGTCTTGCATGGTATTTTGCACTTGATTGGGTATGATCACGAAATCGAAGCCGAAGCAGAGATCATGGAATCGCTAGAAGTGGCCGTGTTAAAAGAAGTTGGCATTCAGGATCCATATGAGGTGATTGTCGATGAGTGAAAGCGACTCGAAAAGTGAAAAAAGCCGCTCTTGGTTAGAACGCTTATCGATGGCATTGACCGGTGAGCCCAGCAGTCGAGCTGAATTGCTTGAAGTCTTGCGAGCCTCTGAGCAGCGGGAATTGCTGGATGCCGAGGCCCTGTCCATTATTGAGGGCGCGCTGACCGTCTCTGATTTAAAAGCCCGTGAGATTATGGTGCCAAGGTCTCAGGTGGTTTTTTTTAGGATTGACCAAACCGCTGGAGAAATTCTGACCGGAGTCATTGAAAGCGGTCACTCCAGATTTCCCATTCTTGGAGATGGTAACGACGATGTGTTGGGCGTTTTGCTGGCAAAAGATCTGTTGTTTTTGGCGCACCCCGACCGCTCCGAACGATTTAACCTTCGGGAGCTTTTGAGACCCTCGCCGGGTATTCCCGAGAGTAAACGCTTGAATGTATTGCTCCAAGAATTCAAAGCCAATCGAAATCATCTTGCCGTGGTCTATGACGAATATGGCAGCATGAGTGGCATTATCACGATTGAGGATGTGCTGGAACAAATCGTTGGCGATATCGAAGATGAGTTTGATTATGATGAAGATGACTTCATTAAACAGCATGTGGATGGCACCTACACCGTCAAAGCATTGACCACCATCGAGGATTTTAACCGCGCGTTTGGCAGCGAATTTGACGACGATGAGTTTGATACGATCGGTGGCCTGATGATGAATCGAATTGGCCGTCTGCCGAACCGTGATGATCAGGTGGTTATCGAAGGCTTTGAGTTCAGAGTGCTCAATGCGGACAATCGGAGGATCCATTTGCTCCAGGTTGCTCGTCGCAGTACAGATTAAGTTGTCCAGGCTCGGGTTTAAGACCGCGTGGCTTATTTGCGTGCTCGCGGGTGGGTTGTTGGTTGGCAGTTTTGCGCCGTTTGGATACTGGCCGCTGGCTTTGATCAGTCTGGTGGTGTTTTGTGCGGTCAGCGCTGACTTTTCGGGGCACCGCCTCGCCGCGCTCCACTACGGTTTCGCCTTAGGACTTTTTGGCGCTGGGGTCGCCTGGATCTACGTCAGCATTCACACCTACGGCGGCGCCTCGAGCCTACTGGCGGGCGGCCTAACCGGATTATTTATCTTACTTTGGTCCTTAACCTTCATACCGCAAGGCTATGTGTTGTCTTTCTTGCGTGCGCGGGCAGCCTGGCCGAAAGCGCCTTGGTTGGCGATGACCTGGGTACTTGGAGAGTGGTTTCGAGGCTGGTTTCTAACGGGCTTTCCTTGGCTTTACGTCGGTTACGGCCACACTCAGACCTGGGCCGGGCATTGGGCGCCTATTGGCGGTGTGCTGCTCGTCGGTTTTGTGGTGGTGCTCCTTGCCGAGCTTTTGGTTCGGCAGTGGCGCGCGCCGAATCATTGGGTGGGAATCGTGGTGGCGGGCTTATTTGTACTGTCATTCAGCGTTGGCAACCTCGAATTCGTCGATCGAGCCGGTAGCCTCAAGGTTGCGGGGATCCAAGCAAATCTTGATCAGCACACCAAGTGGCAACCAGATCAGTTCACGCCTAATTTGAACGCGCATACCCGGCTTATGGTTGATTTGCCGGAAGTCGATTTGGTGGTTTGGTCGGAAGCCTCTTTCACGCGTTTTGCGCATCAGGGACAAGCGTCGTTAAAACAGCTCAATGATTGGGCCGATGCGGCGGGGGCGGGCCTGATTGTTGGGCTGCCAATGGCGGATGAGAACGGTTATTACAATACTGTGCAAGGTCTGGGCGTTGCCGAAGGCCGCTATGTGAAGCGACATCTCGTGCCGTTTGGTGAATTTGTCCCGATGGCCTCTGTTTTGCGGGGAATGATCCAGTTTTTTGACCTACCGATGTCTCGGAATCAGCCGGGTCCTGATGAGCAGGCGCCCATTCGGCTTGGATCGCACGCGTTGTCCTTGTCGATTTGCTATGAGATCACTGATGCGGAGCTCGTACGCGGTACGGCGCAGGATCCGGCGCTTTTGATCACAGTCAGTAACGACACGTGGTTCGGTACGTCAATTGGGCCAGAGCAGCATTTGCAGATTGCAGCAATGCGGGCGGCGGAGCTGGCGCGGTCTGTTTTTCGGGTGACCAATAATGGGGTAACCGCTCTGATCTCAAACCAAGGTGACGTGTTGGCGCGCTTGCCGAAAAATGAATCGGGCGTGATGGTGCAATCTGTCCCGCTGTATACAGGCCAGACGCCCTACAGTCGATTTGGCCAGTCGCCGATCATCGTATTGTTGATCGGGCTAATGGTTGTGGCACTGATTCGGGGCCGGCTTTAAGCGGCAAAGCTCGCCGAGGCTCTGGCGTGTAAGGTAGAATAGTAGCTCGTTGAATAGGTGAGAGACTATGGCTTGGCAAGATGTACCGGAAGCGTATGATCCGCAGATTCTGGAGGCCGCTGAACAGGCGAATTGGCAGTCGCAGCAAACGTATAAAGTTTTAGAGCAAGCCGGCCAGGAAAAATTTTATTGTTTGGCGATGTTTCCCTATCCCAGTGGACAGCTTCACATGGGGCATGTTCGCACCTATACCCTCGGTGATGTCATTGCGCGCTTTCAGCGACTCAACGGCAAGCAGGTGCTGCAGCCCATGGGTTGGGATGCGTTTGGCTTGCCCGCAGAAAACGCAGCGATTAAGCATCAGGTCCCACCCTCTGATTGGACGCGCAAGAATATTGCGCACATGAAAATTCAAATGCAGCGGCTGGGGCTGGCCTATGATTGGTCCCGAGAGTTCACAACCTGTGATCCGGAATACTATCGTTGGGAACAGTGGTTTTTTACCAAAATGTTTGACCACGGTTTGGTCTATAAAAAAGCGGCTTGGGTGAATTGGGATCCAGTGGATCAGACCGTTCTTGCAAACGAGCAGGTGGTTGATGGTAAAGGCTGGCGCTCGGGCGTACCGGTTGAGCGTCGGCAGCTGTCTCAGTGGTTTGTCAAAATCACAGACTATGCCGAAGAGTTGTTGGGCGAGCTTGATCATTTACCAGGCTGGCCAGACAAGATTAAGACGATGCAGCGGAACTGGATCGGTCGATCAGAAGGCGTTGAGCTCACGTTTGCAATGCCCGAATTTGGTGGTGTTGCGGTGTACACGACTCGGCCGGACACCTTAATGGGGGTCACCTACCTCGCCGTTGCACCGCAACATCCGGTTGCGTTGGCCGCGGCGAGTGCAAGCTCTGAGATTGAGGCCTTCATTGAAAATGCACAACGGGTCAAGGTTGCCGAAGCTGAAATGGCGAAGATGGAGAAGCTGGGCATTGACTCTGGATACGTTGCAATCCATCCGCTCACTGGCGAGGAGGTGCCTGTTTGGATCGCGAATTTTGTGCTGATGGAATATGGCTCGGGCGCGGTGATGGCCGTGCCAGGACACGATCAGCGAGACTGGGAATTTGCTAAAAAGTATGACCTGCCGATCAAACAGGTTATAGCGAGCCAGCCTGATGGCCCGTCGATCCTCGATCAAGCGGTGACGGCTAAAAATACCGTGATCAACTCTGGTCAATTCGACGGATTAGGTTTTGATGAGGCCTTTTCGGCGATTACCGATGCCCTGGAAGGCAAAGGCCTCGGTGCGCGTCGGATCAATTATAGGTTACGAGACTGGGGGGTTTCCCGGCAGCGCTATTGGGGTTGTCCAATCCCTTTCATCCATTGCGAGCAGTGCGGTGCGGTGCCGGTCCCTGAAGAAGACTTGCCGGTCGTGTTACCCACCGATATCCAGTTTCAAGGCGTTGGGTCGCCTCTTAAGACCCTGTCTGACTGGTCACGCGTACCCTGCCCGAAGTGTGGCGGTCCTGGTGAGCGCGAAACCGATACGTTCGATACGTTCATGGAGTCCTCTTGGTATTACGCGCGATTTATGTCGAGCGATGCTGAGGCTGCGATGCTAGATGATCGGGCGACCTATTGGGGGCAAGTGGATCACTATGTGGGTGGGGAGGAGCACGCGATTCTGCATCTGCTCTATGCGCGTTTCTTTCACAAAGTCATGCGAGACCAGGGCTTGGTGCAAACCAATGAACCGTTTACAAATCTTTTGGCGCTTGGAATGGTTTTACAAAATGGCAGCAAGATGTCGAAGTCTGCAGGCGACGCCGGTGACCCACAGCATCTTCTGGATCAGTTCGGTGCCGATGCGGTCCGCATGGCAATGATGTTTGCGGCGCCGCCGGAGCAAAGTTTTGAGTGGTCAGAAAATGGCGTAGAGTCGGCTTTTAAGTGGCTTCGGACTCGGCTTTGGACAACGGTCCAAAACCATGTTGCCGAGGGCGCAGCCGAGGCCATCGACCCGGCCCGTTTGGATGAGTCCGATAAAGGGCTGCGGCGAGTCACCCATGAAACATTAAGCAAGGCATTCGATGATTATGGTCGGCGGCTGGCGTTTAATACGGTCGTTGCGGCAGCGATGACGTTGATGAATCAGATTAATAAGTTTGACGGGCGTTCTAGTGAATCTCGGGCCGTATTGCGCGAAGCGTTAAAAGCCGTTGTGCTGGTTTTGTCGCCCATCACGCCCCACATCTCAACCGCCTTATGGCGGAGGTTGACCGGCGAAGAATTGAGCCAGGCTCAGTGGATGGCAACCGATGAGCGTGCGCTGGTTAAAACCTCAATTGAGCTTGTTGTCCAGATCAATGGGAAATTACGAGCAAAGCTCGATGTGGCGGCGGATATTGATGAATCCAACATTCGCCAAAAAGTGGCAGAATTGCCCAATTTGACGCAATACTTTGAGGGTAAACAAATCCGAAAGGTGATTTACGTGCCTGAAAAATTGATCAATTTTGTGGTGAATTGATGCGGATATTCTGGGCCTGCTGCCAAGGACTCATGTTGGTCGTGCTCGTTGGTTGCGGCTATCAGCTGAGTCCGCCGGTGTCATTGCAGGGCGTTGAGGTGTCGGTTGCGGCAGGGATTGATTCATCCGTGCAGCGCTTGCTCGAGCAAGGGCCGCGCCGGGCAGAAGAAACCAAGGCTGAGCCGCCGCTATCGTTAATCCTTCACGAAGAAATTTATACAAAGTTCCCGATTGCAGCAGCAGCGTTTGATGAGGCAACCGAGTTCGACGTGACACTGCAGTGGGTCTTCTCGCTTAAGAATGATCGAGGTGAACGGCTGCTTGATGTCGAGCGCATCACAGCGAACGCTTATCTGACCAGACACAATCAACGTTTGGTTGCCGCCAGCGAGACCGAAGCCGCCCGTCTGATGCAATTGCGTGCTGAATTAGCGAGTCAATTGCGAGACCGGATCCAGCCCTGGCTTGATGGGAGTAGGTCAAAGTGACTGAGCGCCTTGTTGGGAAAGAGAACCGTGGTCAGCGTCAATTATGAAAATTTATCCCGAAAAATTGGCCGCAGAACTCAAAAAAGGCCTCGCAAGGGTCTATCTGATCTCAGGAGATGAGCCCTTACTGCGTCAGCAGCTGTGCGATCAGATTCGTGCAGCGGCGCGCTCGGTGGGGTTTGTGGAGCGAGATTTGTTTCATGTGGAAACGAATTTTGACTGGCAAGCGCTCCACTACAGCGCCAACAGTCTGTCGTTATTTGCCGATAAGAAGTTGATTGAAGTCCGTCTGAGCGCTGCAAAACAGCCAGAAAAGGCGGCGAAAGCACTGCTTGAGCTTGCAAGCGTTGGTGAGGATTTAGTGGTGCTTTTGAGTCTGCCGAAGGCAGACGCAAGCGTTCAGAAAACAAAATGGTTCAAGGCGCTTGAGACCGTTGGGGTGCTGGTCCAGGTGTGGCCAATTGAGTCAAAAGATCTACCGCGTTGGATTGAAAACCGGTTTAAAGACAAGGGCTTTCGCATTACTCGGGATGCGGTGTTGGCGCTGTCGGCTCGGGTGGAAGGCAATTTATTGGCGGCCGTGCAGGAAGTTGATCGATTGGTTCTGTCAGCCTCAGCAACTGATATTAGCCTTGAGATGGTGCAAGCAACCGTTGGTGATCATGCACGCTATGACGTCTACCAATGGCTCGATGCGGCGCTTGCAGGTAAGGCGGGTCGCTGTTTGCGAATTCTCAATGGTCTGCAGGCTGAAGGCACGGAGGTCCTGATGGTCGCAGGCGTGCTGACTCGAGAGCTGCGTGCGTTGATTGGGATCAAAGAGCAAGCACAGGTTGGCTCGTTAGAGGCAGCGCTGCAAGGCGCCCGTATTTGGCCCAAGCGCAAAGCGTTAATCAGTCGTGTGGTTCAGCGCCTCAGCCTTGATGAGCTGCAAGCCCTTCATGGCGCGATCCGCGCAGTCGATGCCATCGTGAAGGGCGTCGAGCCGGGCGAGCCTTGGGGTGTGATGGCCAATGTCTCGATGCGGTTATCTGGACATCGAATTAGCGTGCCCTTTCCGAAGTAAAAAGCTCGCTTGATCAGATGCGATCTTGCCTGGGTTCAATTGATGTGGGTCATGGCGTCACTGCCTTGATCAATTAAAGTAATGCTCGCCGATTGAACCTCGAACACAGTAATGCTGCCATTGTCTGGACGACAAACTAAGACCTCATCGCGTTGGCTCGCATAGGACACCATCGCATTGATGGCGACAAAGTGCGAAAAAATAGCCGTATCGGTTGAGCAGGCCATCAAGCATTGCGCCATCTGGTCGCGCCATTGCTTGAGTGCTTCGGGTTGTTCGGACCATTGGCCCTGCATGACGGCTTGAAGCCAAGCGCCTCGGTCTTCTAGTGCGATGCCATGGCTCGGTACTTCAGCAACCCTTGAATCAATGGTTACCGCTTGTTCGAGCCGTTCAGCCAGTGGTGCTGCGGTTTCTTGGGCGCGTTTCAAGGGGCTCGATAACAGGGTAAGCGGGACCTTGCCTGCAAGGATAGTCGCGGCTTGCCTTGCCTGCTCGTGGCCTAAAACATCTAAACCCGGATCGCGATCGCTTGTAAAGTTGGCCGCGGCTTGGCCATGTCGAACCATATAGACCTTTGGCATGGTAAGGCTCTCCTATCAGTGGCACTTATGGTAGCAGAGTTGAAGGCCCCGCCGTGGCAATTTAAGGGACAAATCGCTATTCTTAGAACCCTGCTGTGGGCTGTTAAAAACAACTCACGGCGGTTGAACCAAAACCTTGCGGTCTAATCTAGCGCGGGGTTGACCTCAACGATTCCAAGCGGTCTGTCGTGACAGTGCGGGATTATTACAAGGCAATAGCCGCTCAGTTTTCTAAGGTTAAAATTATGGCAAAGCAATTAGGCGCCTTGGCTGGCGATGGAATCCCAGACACGCAGGTCTCAGTGAGAGAAACCTTCGGCATAGAGGTTGATCTCTTAGTTCCGGCATTTTCTCAGACCTCTGAACATGTTCCGGCCATCGATGAAACCTATTTATTTAATGAGGAAACGACGCTTGCGATCTTGGCGAGCTTTGCCCACAACCGGCGCTGTATGGTGCAGGGGTTTCACGGCACCGGTAAATCAACCCACATCGAACAAGTCGCGGCGCGGCTAAACTGGCCCTGCATTCGGATTAATTTAGACTCGCATGTTTCTCGCATGGACTTGGTGGGCAAAGATGCGATCGTGCTCCAGGACGGCAAGCAAATCACCGAGTTTAAGGAAGGATTGTTGCCTTGGGCTTTGCAGCGCGCCTGCGCAATTGTTTTTGATGAATACGATGCGGGCCGGCCGGATGTGATGTTTGTGATCCAGCGCGTGTTGGAAGTTGAAGGCAAGCTTACGCTGCTGGATCAGAGTCGAGTCATCAGTCCCCATCCGAGTTTTCGTCTTTTCTCGACCACCAACACGATTGGCTTGGGTGACTCAACGGGGCTATACCACGGTACCCAGCAAATTAACCAGGGTCAGATGGATCGATGGAATATCGTGACAACCCTGAATTACCTCCCGCATGAACAAGAAGTTGAGATCGTGTCGGCAAAGCGGCCGAACCTTAATCGCAAGACCATTGGGCATATGGTTTCAGTGGCTGCCCTGACCCGACAGGGCTTTATTAACGGGGATATCTCGATTGTGATGTCGCCTAGAACGGTGATCATGTGGGCTGAAAATGGGGACTTGTTTGGGGATTTGGGCTTTGCTTTTAGGCTGACATTTTTGAATAAGTGTGACGAAACCGAACGCGCAATTGTTGCTGAATATTATCAGCGCTGTATGGGTACCGATCTGCCCGAATCGACGGCGAACGTGGTTTTAGCGGGCTGATGATCTGATGTCACCACCCCAGTTGGATGATGCAACAGAAGTCTTCCGTCAAGCC
>Ga0209335_10000651_pt1 | contig 41492 bp, 34 predicted proteins | sample COG_09_FD_184753 | JGI IMG/M metagenome (GOLD analysis project Ga0209335, IMG submission 184753) | Pelagic Microbial community sample from North Sea - COGITO 998_met_09 (SPAdes) (version 2) | ecosystem: Environmental > Aquatic > Marine > Neritic zone/Coastal water | place: Helgoland, sampling...
AAGATAATATTGAAAATGAGTATGTAACTGTTGATCAGGAAAATGAGATAAAACCCATTGAAAAAATTGTTCACATAGATGAAGGATATGAATCTCCAGATGAAGAAAAAATAAAGAAACAATGCGATAATTTAGAGATAAATGATATCCCAGATGTGACAGAAGAAAAATATGATAATACAAACATTATTGAAGAAAAAGTAGATGTAAAACCACAATCAATGATTGAACAATTTATAGAAAGTCTTAAACCTAGAGAAAAGCCAAAAGAAAATTTAGTTTCAATTGTAAAAGATAATTTAGAAAAAGAAAAAATAGATACATTAAAAGAAAAAGAAAAAGCTAAAAAAGAACTTGAATTACGTGAAAAACTAGAAAATGAAAGATTGAATAAAGAAAGAGTAGAACGGGATAGAGTAGAGAAAGAAAGAGTAGAAAATGAAAGATTGAATAAATTAAAAGAACAAGAAAGAGTAGAAAATGAAAGATTGAATAAATTAAAAGAACAAGAAAGAGTAGAACGGGATAGAGTAGAGAAAGAAAGGTTAAATGAAGATGAAATAATAGAAGAAGAATCACGCGAAGTGATTGCTCCATTAAAAGAGGTTATAAGTGTGGAGAAAAATATAGATGATACAGAAACAGTAGATGATTTTTTTAATGATGTAACTAAATTAATGGAAAATAAAGGTATCAAAGTTGAAAAAGATGCGAAAAAATATACATTATTTGATGACGCAGATGAAAATGAATGATTTGCTAAAATTAGCTAAATTTTATATATTGTATCAATAAATGATTGAAAATAATATTATATTTAGTTTGATTGTAAGTTTGTTGAATACTATTTCATTTTATTTATTCACTCATAGGGAAAGGGATACATTAAATGATAATCATAAACAGGAAATGATTATGTTGTTTGGTATATCATTTGCGAGTTCATTTTTAGTTAAATCAATTTATGAATCTTTTAATTTAAAAGAACTTGAAAAAACAATAGATACAAGTATTATCTCAAATTCATCAAGACCACCATTCTAATTAAAGTGTGTAAAATGATTTTTTAGGAAAATTTTTTTTCTTAATACGATATTGATTAAAAATATTGTGTTGTATTATTTTCAAAGGAGATGAATTTGTTGCTTCTTTTGCGATTGAAATATATAAATCAAAATCATCATCAAGATCATATAAACTTTCACCATTATTTTTTAATGTTAGATTGTATATAAAATCAACAAAATTTTGATTTTCATGATAATTTTTATTTTTATTAAAATCACAAACATCTAGAATTGTTGTAGCTAGTCTGCAGAGATCAAAATTAAAATTTGGTAATATTTTTTCTTTATTATTTGAAAATAATAACTTACTGTATGGTACAGAATATTGACCACTTGCTTCCCCATGTTTTTCAAATGTGTCATTAAAAAATAATTTCTTATGAAAAGTAAAAATAGCTCTTCCAAAATCAATTATTTTAAAAAGATAACCGTGTGTAGGTACTTTAAAGTAAATATTATTAAATTTATAATAAAGATATGCCTTTTCTGTTTTTTTAAACATAATATTGTTTACATGAAGATCATTATGTGTAAAATTAAATTTTTTTTGAAGATAACAGAGAGCGAAAGATATTTGGAACATACAAGATAATATTATTTTCGTATCTAAATCATTAAAATCTTCTAGTAAATCTTCTAATGTTCCTTCTAATAATTCAATAAAAAATAGTTGACTTGGAATATCTTTTAGAGAAGCAATATAATCATCATTGCTACTATAATTACTTGAATTATCTGAATCATTATCTGATTCATTATCTGAATCATTATCTGAATTATCTGAACCATTATCTGAATTATCTGAACCATTATCTGAACCATTATCTGAATCATTATCTGAATTATCTGAACCATTATCTGAATTATCTGAACCATTATCTGAATTATCTGAACCATTATCTGAATCAGAAAGATACATATCAATTGTATATGTTTTTCCTAAATTTTTATGAAACCAACATTCTTCTTTATAATCATCATATTCATCAGATATATCATAATTAAAAGATGATTTTATACCATTAAAAGAACCATAAAAGGTAGGAAATGAAGGATTGATATTATTAAGGGTTAATTCTGAAGATATATACGAAAAAAATGTATCTATGTAAGCTGTATTACTCATATCATTTATCTTTTGATATGTATTATTAGAGAATCCAGAAGGAAGTAATGGATTTCTATGGACAAAATTGTTATAGTTATTCATCATAAAATATAATGGATCTAAAAGGGGAACACATTTACAGAATAGTTTTTTTATAGTGAGAGCATTTGAATATTTATCTAAAACTTGACAATTTACGAATAAATTTGATGTATGATATTTTTCATTACTTGTATTAAGTATTTTTTTAATAATATATCTTCTTTCTAAATCTATTTTTTTATGGGAATTTTTTGTGTTATGTATATGAAAGTATAAAGAAAAGTAAGGTTGGTAAAATTGAATTTCTTTCATTCCTAAATTTTCTCTAGATGATTTACTTAATGTATTTTTGTCTTTTTCATTCCATTTATGAAACTTTAAATAATCCATAATTAAAAAAAGAATATACTATTTTTTCATATAATAAACTTATGCGTAAATATGGTTATTAAATAAAATATTTTATTGTAATATAGGATGAGTACAACACTTAACTTAAAAAAGTTTGATATGAATGAAATAAAAGATGATAAAGTGGTTGTGTTAATAGGGAAAAGAGATACAGGTAAATCTTTTTTATGTAGAGATATATTATATAGACATCGTGGTGTTCCAGTTGGTCAAGTTATTTCGGGAACAGAAGGTGCAAATCAATTTTACAGTAAGATGGTCCCTAAGTTATTTATTCATGATGAATTTAAACCGGAAATAGTTGAAAATATCTTAAAAAGACAAAAAATAATGATAAAAAAGATTAATGAAGGAGGTGGTGCGGATCAATCAATTGATCCACGGGCATTCTTAATACTTGATGATTGTTTGTATGATAATAGTTGGGCAAAAGATAAAAATATGAGATCTGTATTTATGAATGGTCGCCACTTTAAGTTATTATTTTTATTAACAATGCAATATGCTTTAGGTATCCCTCCAAATATGAGAACAAATATTGATTATGTATTTATTCTAAGAGAAAACTATGTTTCAAATAGAAAAAGACTTTATGAACATTATGCTGGTATGTTTCCAACATTTGAGATGTTTTGTCAAGTGATGGATCAATGTACTGAAAACTATGAATGCTTGGTGATAAATAATAATGCGAAATCAAATAAATTATCAGATCAGGTATTCTGGTATAAAGCTGAACCACGTCCAGATTTTAAGATCGGAGGAGCTTCTTATTGGGATTACTCTTCAAAAAACTATACAAATGAAGGAGGTGGAGGTGATGGCGCGGAAGTATCAAAAAATGTAAAAAATCCTGTGAATGTTCAAAAACTATATTAATTTTTATCTTGTTGGAAGAGATGAAGCATCCGATACTTGTCCTGTCGTAGGATCGATTGATGGTATAAGATTGATATTATGTGTACCTGATAAATTTGTTCCACCTGAATAGCTTATATTAATATCATTTACAGTTGTATTAACTTCTCCATCTACATTTCTTTGCCATGTACCATGTTTATGACAACCTACACCAGGGCCTTCACATGCCCAAATATTTTCTCCCGAATTTGATGGTATAGGGTCTCCACTTATTTTATAATTTCCGTGTTTTTCAATTAACTTGAAACAATTACAGATAATAAAGAAAGAGATAAAAACTATTACCAAAGAATAAATTTTATTCATATTAATATATTCAAATAAAATTATCTTTCGGTATTTGTATTTAAATTACTTTCTCTTGTCCGACTATGAATACCATTATCATATAATTCTAGTCTACACGATTCACTAGTATTTGGTAATGGTTCGTCTTTTGTATGTTCCTCACCATATGTTCCACATGAATCTTTTGATGTATTAATCACATTCCATAAATCACTATTTTCTCTTTGATAATTATCCATTATAATATCAGCATTTGAGTCTGGTTGTGTAAATATCCCATTGGGGGCGATCTCATTTTGTTGATATGGAATTACACAGCATTGATTGACAGGATTTAATCCACGAAGTTCATTTAGTTTATTTTCATTTTTAATCATATTGATACCGTAATCAATGTTATTAAGGGTAAATTTTAGATGTGGACACTTATATGATTTACATTTTAAATTTTTTGATAATTTAGGAATGCAACAAGAGTCTAATCTATTTGTTCCTTGTGAGATATTTTGATCATTATTTTTGCGAAGGTAAAGGTTTTCTTGAATACCAGTTGTGCCTTCTTCATCTGTAAGGGCACTCACAGTTGTAACAGCATTTATACACATATCATCTGTAACAGTATCGCAGTTACTATCACAGCAAACTTGATCTAATTGATCTTGATTTTCTGCTTCTAAATTTTCCCAGTTATCACTACCTTTTCTTACTCTTGGAGAAACACATTGATATGATGATCTGTTTGGACCAGCTGTTCCGCATTTCATATTTTCGCAACAAGTTACATTTGGATTATTTCCTTTTTCAATCGTAGATGGATTTTCTTTAATAACCTTATTACTCGGACAAGTATGTGTATTACAGGTTTCAGAACGACAACAATTTTCAAATGGATTATTTCCTTTTTCAATATTTTCAGCCCCTTGTCTTTTCTGAGTGTTATTTGGACAAGTAAATGAATCACAATAAATTGAAGATGTTGTATTACTTGATGTAACTGTGTCTGGTTGCCAATTATTTGATCTATTAACATTAGGTGTTTCATCTGGATTTTCTGGATCTCCTGAGTGATGATCCCCCATATGGAACGAACTAGGGGATGAAGTTGAACCTGTTGAACGACACGATCCGCTAACTGTTTCTCCATCAAAAATAACCGATGGCATTCTTCCTCCTGTATCGGTGCTCCAGTAGCAACTCGGTGTTTTTTTACGACATTCTGCTCTGTTTTCGGCTGAACTACAATCTTCATTTGATTGTTCCGAATGTCCTTCTATAACTTTAAAACAGTTGGATATGATGTAAAAAGATAAAAAAATTATTATTATCAATAGAAATTTATCCATATTAATATAATCAAATATAAAAAAGTATATAAATTATCATTATACACGGTCCCCAACAGGATCGCGTGATGTACTATTAAGACCTTGACGCATTTCTTCCATACATCCATTGGGACCGGTTGAGTTGGCAGGGGTCGGCCAGAGCTGGTCTTTGGTATGATCCCGGGGATATTTGTGGCGCCCGTAACCAGCACAACTTCTAACACCCTTGTCCTCGCTAGCGAGCCCCATGCGTATCCTTGCCCACCCCCTATCCAGCGAGCGCACAAAGCTGGATGTACTTGTGCTATAATATTTCGACTTAATCATCTCCCCACTGTATGGTGAACCGGGACCCCAATCCCAGATACAACAATCTTCTACAGGCGTACGACCACGTGATCTATTAATCTCTTCTGGGTTTCTTTTCATAGCAATAGCACGATTGCCCCCATACTTAATTATAGGACATCTAAATGTACCACACTTCAAATCTTTTGAATATTTTGGAACACAACATCTTCGGTCTTTTCCGGTATTAGTTCTAATATCAGGATCAACTTCTCTATTCGGGTAAGCCGCACGATACGGATTTTCCACTACATCAAAAAACTCATTATTCAAAGTTTTACCTTGACAAACACCATCAGTATAACCATAATTACTACATCTTTTAATTTCACAACAAGATTCGTTTGGATTATTGCCTTGTTCTACATCTCCAATACCAGCTTTAGAACGATAACCTGTGGGACAAGTATGTGTATTACATATTGGTATAATTTCACAACAAGATTCGTTTGGATTATTGCCTTGTTGTAAACTTTCCAAATTTGATTTAGATTGAAATCCAGTAGGACAAGGGGTATTATAAGTATTGCACATTTTAGGTGTACAGCATCTTGCTTGTGGAAGTTCTGTTGGAGCGTCAGGTGGATCAAATTGATTAACGGATTCAGGTGAAGGATCTGTGATACTTTCAGAAATTTCACCGCATTCAAATGTATCACAAGTAACTGGTCTACAACATGATTGTGTCGCATTATCACCTTGAGGTGTATTATCAATACCATCACGCTTTACATAATTATCTGGACATGTATGTGTATCACACCTCTCAGTAATACTCAAAATTACTTGATTTTCTCCCGAACCTTCAACTCTTCCAGTAATTTGACCTATACTTGGATCAATCGGATGATTATGATCACTTGCGTGATGATTACCTGAATGATATCTACTAGGAGAAACAGTTGATCCAGTAGAAGCACACGAACCACTTTCTTCACTAGTTCTTTTACCATCTAAATTTCTCCAATAACAACTTGGAGCTTTTGAACGACATTCTGCATATGTTCGAGTACTACTACAATCTGCTGTTGATTGAACATTGTGTCCTTCAACAACTTTGTTAAAATATTGATAAAGGACTAAAAATAAGATAAAGTAAATAAAAATTCTACATATTTTTTCCATATATTATAATATATCAAATAAAAAAATTATAATAAGATTATTACGGTTGACCTTCTGTTGGTGCGGGAGTATCCGCGGGTCCACTAGCTCCAGGTGAATGATGATTATTATCCGAGTGTGTGGAACTTACAGTAAGGTTTGAACCAGTTGGTTGACATGAATTCGGAATCCATTCTTTATCATCACCAGAACAATCTGCCTGAGATTCTGTTGTAGAGTTAATACCTTCCATACAAATTCCACCACCATCTGTATTTACTCTTTTACCTAGAGCATTACCCCAAAAACAACTTGGAGCTTCTGACCGACAACTAGCTCTGGTTGTTTTAGTAGAACAATCTGTTGATCCTTTTCCAGATTGATTTTCGTGACCTTCAACATTTTTAAAATATAATTGATAAAGAGTTAAAAATAAGATAAAATAAAGGAAAACTTTACATAATTTATCCATAATTATAATATATTCAATATAATAATTTTACATTTTGCCTACCATTGCTTTAATAGATTCAGCCGAACGATCACTAACTGGTAATTCTTTCATATCAACGACATTTCCATTTTCTTTCATTACACCCATGAATGTTGGGAATCCTTGAACCTTGCCTTTAAACTGAGCCATTCCCGGATCTTGTTCTTCGGTCATTACAAATTTAACGGGAACACCACTTGATGTAGTTACACTGGTATCGCTTACTAGTTTTTTGAATTCGGGTACAGCTCTTTGAGAGTGTCCACACCATCCAGCAAAAACAAAATGAACTTCTAATTCTTTATTTGAAGGAGCTTGTTGCGGTTGTGCCATTTGTGGTGCTCCACTAGGCGAAGGTTGACCCGGAAATTGGTTTGGTAATAATCCACCCGAAGAAGTTGGATCAAATCTTGGAACCTGCGAATCTTGAAGAGGAGGTGCTGCGGCTCTTTCAATATTCTGCATCATTTGTGGGGTTACTTTTCCTAAACTTTTAAGGGTCGCATATTCTTGTTGCATAGAAAGTGGAATTCTTTCACCATAATTAGCACCCGCGCCAGCAAAACTGCTAAATGATCCATCATATGCCATAATTGGTCCTTGTTGATTAAGTCTTAATAATGGACTCCCCATCATTTTGTCGGGACGTTGTTGAGGTGGCTTGGGTGCTTGAGGGGGTGGCATTTGTGGTTGTGGTGGAGGTGGTGTTGGTTCAACAGCTGGAGGCGGTGGTGGTGTTGGTTCGGGGGGTGTTTCGGGAAGAGTTGGTTCTGGAACAGGTGGAACAGGTTCTTCTGGTTGGACAACATCTTCAACCGTTTCACTTACTTGATCTAATATTTCACTTGGTTGAACAACTACATCTTCGACAGCATTTGCTGCTTCTTTAACAGATTCATCAATTACTTGATCAACCATATCAATTGCTTCTTCCGCATCTTCGTCAATCTTTTCTAGTAATGCTTCTTTTTTTTCATCATTTTCTAATCCTTCAATACCTAATTCGCTTGAATTTCTGCAAATAATTACCATTAATGCTAAAAGTAATAAAATCGTACAAATCTTATCCATATCCATTTATAATTTATACATATAAAAAATTTTAAAAAAAACAGTTTAAATATAATCAAATTAACAAGTTTACAAAACTTCCAAATCTTCAAGCTTCCAATATTCAATTCCATTTGAATATGGACGACCAATTATAAAAGGTATTTTCTTTTGACGTAATTCTTCCAAAGCAATTTCATATACACTGTTGTATGTTTCTGGATTTTTCAATAAAGCTTTCGCTCCATTTGCGATTTGTTGAGATCTTTCAGATATAATCGCAGTTTTTTCATATTTATTCAAAAATGGTCGTGTTTTATATGTTTTTTTAATCACATCATAGTTTTGCATAAATTTTGAAATGTCTTCTTGTTGATCAAAAATTTGGGGTGTTTCATCATATTCCTCGTCAGAACTGCTTTCCATATCTATTTAATAATAATATTATTTTATCAAATTTTAAATAATTTAAACATTTGTCCATTTTTGCTTACAATATTTACACTCATATAAATATTTCATTGAATCATGATCATATTTTATGTAGATGATATCGGATGGTTTATCATCTGTGATTGATACACATGTTTCATTTGGACATTTAATATTAATATTTCCAGAAATTGAAGGAAGAGTTACATCACTATCTAGATATTTATTATCATTAATTGTTTCACTTAGATCAAGATGATATTCATTGCTGTAGATACATTTGTTTTCAACATATTCTTTACTTGTCCCACACTTTTTACAGGCCATATATAATTTTCCATTTTCATCTTTGTTTGAATAAAGGAACAAAAGATTATCACAATTATCGCAAAAGTTTATCTCCATTATTAATATCTAATATATTTAATTTATAAATATTAATCAAATTTTATATTATTCAATGGTTAATATTCTTGTAGTAAGATTTCATAATTTTTTTGTAATTCTTCATAATTAATAGTTGATGAAATTCTATAAAAAGATAAATTGATATTTTTAGTTTTTTGAGATTTATTTTCACTTAATGTTTTGAGAATTTTTGGTTTATATTTTTTGACATTTTCTTTCATTGGTTCTATAAATATTTCAAAACCTTCAGGAACATCTAAAAAGTTTTTCAATGTTAATGTCTTAATACTTTCATATTTAATAACTTCATTATAAAGTTTATTAACATTTGTATTATTATTTTCTTGTCCTGGTTCGTGATGTAATGGATTTTTATCTAATAGAGACTGAATTGTTATTAATACTGTTGTAACATCCATGATTGATGTCCATTTAGGTCCAGCCCATGTCCCTAAAATAGATAAACATACTTTACCTTGACCATTACTATGTCCACCAACATAAATATTTGGATGCATACGAATTTTATTTCTTGAAACATAACTCACATCTGGAGGTGAAAAAGGATAATTACTTGGAAAACGAATATTAAAAAATAAAAATCCACCCTCATAAAGTGAATCTTCTGGACCTACAATCATAGCTTTTGCATGAAGCATATCTGATTCATTAAACTCAATGTAAATTCCAAGAGAATTTAAATTATGTGATTGAATCTCTTTAATATCTTTATTGATGATTCTTTTTAGAGCTTTTTTACTCGCCATTATAAATATAATTTAATTTTTGTTTAAATAGATTCTGAATTTGAAAATTTAATACCTAAAAATTAAAATATTAAGAAAGATATTATGGTATCTAAAAAGTTGGGTCAATTTCTTTTGAAACATAAAAAGCAAGAAAATGGACCACATACACACACAATTTATTGGAGTGAAGATAATAAATACAAAGGATCTTATAATATTGAAAACGAAGAACTAACAGATTTTTATGAACTTATTCATCGTTCACTTTTTAAGAAGAAAGATAAGTATACGATGGTAGAAAAAGTACAAAAATTTTCTCCATTTATCGTTGATTTTGATCTCAAGTTCAAAGAAGAACTTACTGAAAGACAATATAATAATAATATTTTAGAAAAGATCATTCATGATACCTTTTCTAAAATGGAACAAGTATACACTGTTTCCGAAGGTCAGAAAATGTGTTTTGTAATGGAGAAAGATGATTTTAGAAAAATAAAAGATAAAGACTATAACTCAAAAGATGGTATTCATCTTCTCTTTCCTTATATTATCGCAGATAAGAAAGCACATAAGATTCTAAGAGATATCATGATTACTAGCGATTATCATAAATACTTTACAGATGAAGGTAAGATACCCCCTATGAATGAGATGGATCAAATAATTGATGAATGTATTTACAAAGGTGGTAATTGGATGATGTATGGATGTGGTAAACCAGATGATCATGTAATTTACAAATTAACTAAAATCTATCGTAAAAATGGTATTAATCTATTAAATATTCCAATTGATAATTATGTGGATGAACCACTTGAAATAATTAATCTAAATAGTGTTGCGAAGCATACAGAACCAAGCGTAAAGTATACAGAAGAAACCGAAAACCGACTTAAAAATAAACCACTAAAAAATAGTAATTCAATGGAGAGTATTGAATCAGTTGAAATCTGTGCTTCTGTTATCAGTGCTTCTCAAAAACATGATATCGAAACCGCAAAAAAGCTAGCCACTCTTTGTCTTTCAACTCAAAGAGCTAGTAATTATGATGATTGGAAAGATGTTGGTTTCTGCTTACATACAATTAGTAATGATCTTCTTCCAACATGGATCTTATTTAGTAAAAAGTGGTCTATGTGGAATGATAGTTCCGAGTGTGAGAGGCAATGGGGATGGTTTAATCAAAACAATCAACGAAATATAACAATTGCTTCCCTTCATTATTGGGCAAAGCAAGATAATTTTGAAGAATATAATAATATTATCAAAGAATCACTACAAAAGCTAGTTCAGATTAGTATTAAGGGTAAAGATAAATCACCAACAGGCGCACATGCTGATGTAGCAAATGTAATTTATCATTATTTTAAGGATTCATTTGTTTGTGCTGATTTGAAAGAAAATTTATGGTATCACTTTAATGAGAAAAAAGGAGGTAAATGGGAAGAAACAGATATGGGTCATAAATTAAGGTCTCAGCTTTCAAATAAGATTGTAGATCTTTATATGTATTGGCAGACAAAGTATCAACAACAGGCAAATATGGAAGATGATGAAGAATCTGATATTAAGCAAATACTTAATAATCGTGTATCAAATTGTAGTAAGGTTATCATTAAGCTAAAAGATTCCGGTTATAAGGATAAAATTATGAAAGAATGTAAGGAGTTATTCTACGATGAAAAATTTAAAGAAAAATTAGATGATCAAAGAAATCTAGTTGGTTTTGAAAATGGTATTTATGATCTTAGTAAAAGTGTATTCAGAGGGGGATTACCTTCTGATTATGTAAGTTTGTCTTGTGAGATTACAATGCCTGTTTCAAAGGCATCAATGCCTATTAAGATAGATGAAATAAAAGAAACAATTCAAGAGATGAAAGATTATGAAACATTAAAATCTGATTTGGATGATTTCTTGGTAAAAGTCTTTCCCAATGAACGTGTTAGAGATTATATACTTCGGTTCTTATCAAGTTGTCTTTCTGGTGAAGTTCGCGAAGAAAAGTTTTACTTTTGGACTGGTTCGGGTGGTAATGGTAAGTCTAAATTGGTAGATCTGGTAGAGTTTGCGTTAGGAGAGTATTCAAAGTCTATGGATGTATCATATCTTACAACAAAACGAGGTAGTTCATCCTCTGCTTCACCGGAACTAGAAAATATTAAGAAAGCTAGATTTGTGTGGATGTCAGAGCCAGAAAAACAAGATCTTATCTATGGTGGTAAGTTGAAGCTTATGACGGGTGGGGATAAAATGACATCGCGTGGATTGTTTAAGGGAACAGAACAGTTTAAGCCACAATTTAAAATTGTTCTTATGTGTAATGATCTTCCAAAACTGAGTGGTAATGATGGTGGTATTTGGAGGCGTTTGGAGGTTGTTGAATATATCTCAAAATTTACAGATGATCCAAGACCGAGTCCAGCAAATCCATATCAATATCTAGCCGATGAGCAACTTGATAAAAAGTTAGAAGCATGGAAGATTATCTTTATGGTAAAGTTGCTTGAAACATATGTTAAATATGATCAAGCACCAGAACTGGGTGGGGGAACAAAACCCCCACCTGAAGTAAAGGAACAAACAAAGGCTTATAGAACAGCAAATGATATTGTTGCTAATTGGGTTGATGATGATTTAGAAGAGTGTGATGAGTTTAATACATTTGAAGAACTATATGATGCTTGGGAGAGATGGTGTGATGATGAAGGTTATAGAGAGAAGCAACGTCCTGAAAAGAAGGAAATTAAGGATGCCCTTTGTAAGCTTCAAGAAAAAACTGATTATGGTTTGGTTCTAGGTAAGAAGTTGGCAGATGGTTGTGCGAATGGAACAAAGAAGAATCCTAAATTTAATTTCCGAGCAATGGATGATTAAATATATTAAAAACAAGATAATAATAAATATTATAATATGTTTGCGTCAAATTCTCAAGTAGGTAAAACAAGGGTTAATAAAATCCGAGAAGGAAAAAAGATACCTCGAAAGGGTCGTGAATTAAACAAGAGCGATGGACTTGTACAATTAAAGAAAAAAAGTAGTATTCCTGTGAAGAAAAATAATTATAGGAAGGTAGGTAATGTAAAGAAGCATTCTGTAACCGGTTTCCAGAAGCTTTTAGAATTACAGGATATTTTTTTGAAAGAAGGGATGTCTTTTAATGAATATAAGAACTATACACAAGAGAAAATTAATAATGATAAATTTTATTATGTTAATTTAAATGATAAACAAAATACGGAACTATTACAAAGATACCGTCGTTTATGTCAAAAAAAAAATGATAAGAATAATACGATTGAAGAAAGACATAATACATCAAAAGAATTTAGAAAACAACATCGTTCAAAAGTATCTGATGCTGTAAGAGAAAAGAAAAGAGAAACGATAGATGAACTTTTTAAGGAAATAAATCATTCATCATCAATTGGTGTAACAAGAAGTACATCAATTTTATCATCTGATCCAGAAAATTGGGATGAAACAAAGAAACTACTTTTTTTAGGTGGTCGTTACCTTGAATCACATGATAAGAAGTGGGTAGATATATATAATAAATTAGAATCACCTGTAAGAGCTCATTTATTTGATCTTCATAGTAATGGTGATTTATCAAGATTTGTTGAAAATAGTTAAATTATTGGTTGATTCTTTCCCTTTTTTTATAAGATCATTTTTTATTTCATCTGTAATGTTGAAATCCATTCCAGTTCCAGAACATTGAATTTCAATGATATTTTCTTTTTTTGTATGGTCATATGGAGACCAGGCAATATTATAAAGTGATGATAAGTAACTAAATATATCTTTAAAATCATATTTTTCTTGTGTTGAAATTATCTTAAAACCAATGTATTTACAATTTCTTAGCTTTCTTTTGTATTCAAGTGGGAAATTTCCACACAAACCTCCATCAACATATAAATGATCATTATATTTGATTGGTTCAAAAAATAGTGGAAAACAGGTTGTCATTTTAATTGCGGTAATCAAAGGTATATCAGGTGTGTTTTTATGATTAAGATAACAAATTTGGGATGTGCTTATATTTGTTGTTTTTATTACAAGATTAATTGGTTTTTTATCATAAAGTTGTTTTAATGTAATATTTATTGGTAAATTCTTATTTTTCAAAAGTATAATAATAATTTTATCAATAAAGTCATTTCTGTAAAGTCCAAAATTTGTTAGTAGATGGTTAATATTAAGATCATTATAATTTACTAAATTTGTATAATCATAGTTCATAAATATTTTAATCGTGGAATCAATATTATAACCTAATATTAGTGGGATGATATGTAAAATTCCCCCAGAAACACCTATAATATTTTTTATATTTTTTAGATTTTCTTGAATTATATTTTTTTCAATCAACACTTTTAAACTTCCTAAGAAAGATAAACAATGAACACCTCCACCGGATAAAAAAAGAGTATTTACTTCCATTTAATTTTGTCAATTTTTAAAAAAATAATATTAAACTATTATTATGAGTTCTTTAAATATAAACGAATTATACGGTAAAATAAATGAGAAAAATATGAAACGATTTGAGATATTTGATGATATTTTAAAGAAAATCCACATACGTATTAAATATAATGCGAACCTTGAAAAAACATTTTGCTTTTATCATATACCTGAATTTATTATAGGAGTCCCATTATACAATATAAATGATTTACGTAATTATCTTATGAATTCATTAAAAAAGAATGGATTTAAATTATTGTATGTTGAGCCAAATTGGTTATTTATTACTTGGGAGATAAATCCTAAAAAAGTGGTTCAAACACCCAAACAAAAAGAAAAACAAAAGAATAAAGGTGATTTTAAATTAGTAGATGAATATAAACCAAGTGGAAATTTCATTTATAATGAAAGTGATCTATTATTAATGGAAAATAAAATGAAATCATTTATCTAAGTTGTATTGGATATTTTCTTTGATAATTTTTAATTACATTATTATAATTGTTAATTTGTCTCTTTCTAGATGATACATTTCTAGCATAAACAGAAATTAATCTTGAATATCTTCCACCTTTCGCGATTTCTCCCCTTAATAGTGATAAATAACGAAGGTAGAGTACTCTATATCTCGCTTTCCTTCTACGAATCCAAGACGGCCAATTTCTTGTTTTTCTGTATAACTTCAAATTTGTAATATATGCCCTTTTGTAATTATAAGCAGGTGTTCCTCTCTGTGTTCCATTATATCTTCTAAACAGTCTGCTATAACTGGTTAATCTACCTTGGTAGAATTTATATTCCCTTTGTAATTTAGCAATCTTAGAACGATATAAATTAATATATCCTCTATATCTAGCACAATTACCTGTACATCTATTTCTAACTCTTGAGATAGACCTTCTACCACGACCACACATCCTCGTATTAAATGGTGGATAACGTGGGAATTTTCCGGTTTTTGCTTTAATATATTTCCTTTGATTTAACCAGTTTCTCGCGTCTATCCCCCTACTTCGTAGTCTTTTTATAAGAGCGCACCGGTATTTTATATACAATCTGTTGTGTTTGATAAGATCACTTGACTTAGCAGACCTTTTCGGTCTTCTAAAGATAACTTTTGGTTTAGGACATGGACGACTATATTTATTCATACATTTTCCATTTATTAATCTAACATACATTTTTCCATTCAACCTCCTAATATCCTCTATGATAGATTCTTCTTTGATATATCTTTTACCATTGAAAATATGTGTATTTGATTTAATTCCCGCAGTCGCAGTATATCCTCTCTTACTACATTGTGATACAAAAATTTTACTCCTTAAATGTGATTGTAATGTGCTAATAGTAGCTAAATTTGATTTTTGTTTTGCGTTGAGTTCTGTGATTATTACACTTTGATCACTAATTTTTTTTTCAGAAGATTTTATTTTATCATTTGCTTTTGCGATTGTATCTTTTAATCCTTTTATTTCCGTATTCATTCGCTGGGTTTTTTCTTTTAACCCCTTTTCAGTTTTTTTTAGTTTAGTAATTTGATTTTTTTGATTTTCAAATAATTTCCGATAACTTGTTTCAATATTTTTAAATTGATTTATAGCCAATTTTAATTGTTCATCTTTTTTACGTAAGGTTTGATTCTTACCACGTATAATTGATTGTAATGATGAATTTTTAGCTTTTTCAATAATAAAATTTCTTTCCAAGGTGGTTTGTTTTTCTCTATAGTATGTAATTACATTATTTCTTGTTTTAATTAAGTCATTACGTTTTCTCAACATTGACGCATATTTAAGTTTTAAAGAATTATTCTTAGCACTCATAGATTTTATTATTGAATTGGCTCTTTTATAATTTTGAGTCATATTAATTATAGTAGTTTTTCGTTTTTTTGCGAGATTTTCTGCTTGTATTTGTGCCATTTTAACTGTAAGTAGTTCTTTATTACCACTTTTTAATCGTTTTATTTCCGAATTTTTTAATTGAAGTTGAGTACGATATTTTAATTGAGCACTTATATATGACTTTCTAAAATTTTGAATTGATTTTGCTTTAAAATTCTTTATTTCATTATTTGTTTGAGTTGTAATACGTTTTTCTCTTAATTTATATTGCGATATTTCGTCTTTTTGTTGTTTTCTTAAGTTTGCAATATTTCTACTGTATGTAATTGTTTTAGACATATTTTGAATTCTCAATGATTTAACCAGAGTTTGATTTGCTTTAAGATTTGAACTAAGGTTATTTATCTTTTTTTTTAGATTATCTTCATTATCTTTTTTTAATTTTTTAAATTTTGCTATTTGTATGTTTCTTATTTTATTTGATTTTTGATATTCTTTTTTCTTTTCCTCCATAATTTTCTTATGCTCATTTGTTAAATTTTCTATTTCTATATTCGCTTTTTTTCTGTAATCCTTAATTAAATTTTGTTTTTCAGTATTATGCTTGCTATTTAAAGCAGAAACTTGGTTCTCATAATTGCTTTTTATGTTTTGTAGTGTGATTTCATTCGCAGACTCTTGTTCCTCTATTTTTTTTTCTAAGGAATTTACACGTTTCATTGTATCAGATTCTTTTTTTCTGGAATCATTTAATGATTTTTGTAAATTTCTTCTTCTTTCTTCTTCGGATTTTAATTTTAAAGATTCCTTAGCTAAGTTAGCTTGAAGATTTTTTATCTCAAGGGTAGAAGTGTTCAATTTTTCTCTTTCAGCTTTAAATTTACCTTCGGCGGTCGTTTTATCTAATTTTAATTGATTTCTTTCTAATTCTGTATTAGTAAGTGCTGTTTCCAATTTATTTTTTTCTTTTGTTAAAGCAACTATCCTTTCGCGTTCATTTTTTAATGCTTCTGATGCGGAATCTCTTTCTTTTTCGGCTTCTTCCTTTTGTTTTTGTGCTTCTTTTTGTCCTTTTTCTGCTAGTCCTGCCATCCGATTCGCATCCTCTGCGATTTTTTCCGCTTTTTCTTGAGCCTTCTTAGCAGCCACCGCATTCGATTCAGCGGCAACCTTCGCTTCTTCAGATAAATTTGCGGCGGCTACAGCCTCATCTCTCGCTTTTTCCGCTTCTTCTTTTGCGGTTTCAGCTGCTTCCTTAGCTGATTTTGCTGAAGAAGCAATGCTCCTAGCTCTGCTTGTCTGTAATACAAGTTCATTGTTTTTCTGTTTTAAGTTGTCATTTTTCTTTTTTAATCGGTCAATTTCTTTTTTTTTTGTATTTTTTAAATTTTTCATTTCTGCTTCAATTTCCTTTTGTTTTTTCTCCGACTCATTTTTTAATGTTTCATAATTGCCTTGTAATGTAGATATACGAGAATCTTTTTCTGCGATATCACGAGCGTGATTGGCAGTTGTTATTACTTCAGCTTCTTCTAAGTCTTTGATTCTTTTATTCGCAGTTCTTAAATCTTGTACTTTAGAGTTTATTTGTTCTTGTAATTTTTGTTTTTCTTCTTCTAATTTTTTATTTGCTTTTTCTTTTGCGACCTCAAGCGCATTTACCATTTCTTCATTTTTAAGTTTAATTTGATCGACTAGAAATTTCGCAGATGTTTCTTTTTCTTTCTCTCTCAATTTTTGTAATTCAGTTATCCTTCTTATTACTGCTTCTTTTATATCTTTATTTGTTTTAAGATTCCGGTCTTTCTCATCAAAACATGATATCGTTCCACATTGTTCTTTTAATAAACCTTTTAATGCTTTATTATTATCTCCAATTTCAGCATAAGCTTTTTCTAATTTATCAATAACGTTTTTAGGAGTCACATCATTTTTATTTGTAAAGCACTTTTTACCAACTTCACATTTTGCGTTTGAAAGTCCTCTCTTTAATTCTCTATCAAAAACCATTAAATTTTTAATATTATTTTTAAGTTCTCTACTAAGTTCTAAATTACGTGCATTTAATCTAGTTTCATTTTCAACACTATCTGTTACTGAATTAATATCTTGAACTGAAATTGTTTCTCCCAATTCTCTAGGAATAATAGTATTTATAGTAGCTACAGTGGATATTGCCGCAGCGAATTTTGTTCCCAAAGCATCAATACCACTTGAACTCGATGCCTCTTGATTTTCGGCCATTGCTTGTTCTCGTGTTTGAACTGGTTTCTGTGCTGCCTGATTCTCAAGTCGTCTCTTCACGTCGTATTTTTGTTGCTCGGTTTCCTTTTCTTGTGTATTTTGTATTTTCGCAATTCGTTTTCGTCTGACTTTTGCTAAGCGCCGCCGTTTTTGTGTGGGAGTCGGATTAAATTTTGCTCGTTGTTGCTCCTGTATGCGTGCTTTTAACGCCTCGATAAATTCTAATTTATCGAGGCGAAAGGCTGATTTTTTTTGTGACCAGGAAAGATCCTTGTGGGTGTTGATGCTTCTTATATTATTAAAAACGGATTTTTTCGTTATTGGTGTGGATTCTCTCGTTATTGGTGTGGATTCTAGCTGTCGCCCCTTTGGATTATTTTTATTCGACTGGCGTAGTTTAGTCATAATATAATATAATATATTAAAAAAAAATATAAATTTAATCAAAGAATGTTATCTACTTGAATTATCTAGAAGTATGTGTACATCCTCTGACAAAATTACACATAATTGCTTTTCTAGCATTATTTGAAAGATTTGGATTTCTAAAAGCGTTGACGTCTCTCCTAGCAAGACCGACATTAGGATAAATATTTGGTTGTTGAGCACTTAATCTACTCGCGATAGCATTGCGTGTGGTCGCTGGTGCTAGCATTCTCGATATCGTCTGGACAGCATTTCGCTGATTCCTGTCTTGCGAGCGCATGCTCGCGAAGGTTACATTATTTAGAGCACTACAATTCCTACCACTCTCATTATTTCGTATACCACTTATCTCACCTCTATCGCCATCAGTTGAAGAGATCAAAGCTAATCTGAAAGCAGGAGCACCATCAAAACTACCACTCTGTGTAGTCCCAGTACATCCAGTTTGAGTAGGTTCAGCTTGAGCAGGTTCAGCTTGAGCAGGTTCAGCTTGAGCAGATACATCTGTAAGTGCTGGTAGAGTGATATTATTAGATTCGAATATTTGAACTGCCCAAGAAGGACGATCTGCTGCTGTAGCTATTCCAGTTAATGCTATTCTAGCATTTTGTATATTTAAAGCAGTTACAGCATCTACTTCATTATTCGAACCAGATGGAGTGGATCTTGGTAATTTTTCATTAATTCTATTTCTACAAGTATCGCTTAATGTAATTTCTGAAGGATTTCCTAATTGTCCAAATAATGATTGATTGTTGGGTACATCTCCACCACCAGATAAACAATTTAGGGTCATTTCATTTTCCCTTAAACTGGTTGTATTTTGAATATGTGTATCTAGTTGTATAATCCTTGTCGTATGCCCATCATCACCACTTTGAGCAACACTTTCTGCTGCGGCATCTATTTTTGCGACATATTCTGATAAATGTCCACTTTCAACACCATATCTTTCTTCAATTGTTTTGTATTCTGCTATCTTATCTACTAAACCCTGTGTTTTTTGTTCTAAAATACTTAAATTTGATGAATCAGGCCTTGGTTCTATAAAATTAACACCATCACAGTTGTATTTTCCTTCGGGTGAATTTAAATTTATATCTTCCCCATCAGCATCTATTGTATCAGAAACATCCGAACAAGAAGGTAATATTTCGGGAGTATGTAGTGTTTCTAATTCTGTTTGATATCTTGTTGATGTCTCTCTTTGAGATGGTAGATCTTGATTTGAAAGCGAATTTAATTCAGTTAATTTTTGTATTATTCGGGTATTAATTTCTGATGGTGTGGATGTATTATTGAGATCTCCTGACAGAACACTAAGACAAGACCTTTCAGTCCATGTTTTACCATCGCCATTACAATTTGATTGATCATCACTTGTAGGGGTTTCACCCTCCATACAAACACCACCACAGAATGTATTAGTATTTAGAATTTCTCTAAATGTATTTATATTAGTTTGATTTTGATAAGACTGATTTAACTTTTGATTTACCAAATTTTGTATTTCAGAAGCTGTGACTGTATTTCTTGATAATCCGGGCATACAACGAATATTTCCTATCCATGTTTTACCATCACCTGTACATTGTTCTTCTGTTTCATTCCCAGTAGCATTTGGCCCACGGCAATTTTTTGCTTGATCACAATCAATATTAACTATATCTTTATATCCAATAATTTCTGTCTCTCTTGTTTGATTTATTTTATTGTAAATTTCATTTCTTTTATTAATTAAATTTTGTCTTGAAAAATTACTTGTTTCTTCAGCTGTACAAGTTTCAGCAGCACAAGGGGCAGATTTATATAATACACAATTATTATCATTTTTACATTGATTATCATTTTTACTTTGACAGGATTCATCTGCTTCGGCATCTTTTCCAATACAATGAGTTAATGATAAATTCGCACCTAGCTGTTCTTCTGATTGAATGTATTTTCCAGCTAATTCTCTAACTACGCTTCTTCTATCTTTTGTAAGAGCATAATATTTTCTTTCGATTGGGTTATTTTCATCACCCCAAGCATCATCTATTTGATTTTTTTCCCTTATATATTTATGAGCTTTTAAACAATCATCGGTACAGTTACTACAATCACCTTCTTTATCTTCGCAAGTAGATGGACACGCAGAACCTTCTTGTTGAACACATTGTAATGATTGATTATTATAATTACTGTCAACCATTGTTTGAATTTCTTGCTTTACTTCTCCTTCATTATCATAAATTTCATTATCACTTAATTTATCGGAGTATACTCTATCAATCGCTTCTCTTGAAAATTTAGTAACAAGGGCTTTTTGAACAACATCGGTATCTTCATTAAATTTGTTCGCACAAGTTTGAATATTATTATAATCACTTGGTCTGAAAATTTCATCTTGATTTGTTTGAGCGCGTGATTTTATTAATTTTGAGATTCCATTAATACATGAATTATAATCAGTACCAAGTACTTGATTATTTTCATCATACCATTTAAATGTTAGACCTTCAATTAATTTTTTATTATCATCACAAATAAGAATTATAACAGTTGTTATAATGATAATAAGTAAAAGAAAATTATTAGATAACATATATTATATTAAATATAAAAAATATTATTAACGGGTTGCCGTACTAGCAGTGGTAGTTGTTGTAACTGGACCATCAGTATATCTAAATCCAGTTGAAGGATCTCCACTCGTTCCATTTGTTCCATCAGTATTCCAACCTGCTCCTCTATTATCTTGATTACCCCATCCTAAGGGTAACATAGTACCACCGTTATCTTCACCGGCTTCAAGCTGTCTTCTAGTATCTGGATTACCTGCCTCGGTTTCGAATGAACTATCTTTTCTGGATCTATTTGGATTAAGGGCTTCATAACGACCTTTACCTGTTCCGGAGGCATTAAATTCCGCAATAGGTTCACCAGCTTCAGCTTCAGCTGTACCACCATATGCTTTTGGCATGTCAGGTGTATTAGGTAAACTATGATATGCTTGTCTAACTCTTCTAAGTGTATTAAACATGGTAACACTACGATCCCAGCAAATTGCCTTTGCTTCATCAGTATCAAGGGTCCAAGTATTATTACCTCCTGGCCCAGTAGATGGAGCACATAAACCTGTTTGAGCTCCTGGAGTTCCCGCTTCTGCGCCAGAATCGGCTTCATCAGTATATTTAGCAAACCTTCCTTCAAAAGCGCGAATTCTTGCTAATTGCTGAGCCACTGCTTCATCGGTGTCGGCGGTTTGTGTATCTTGAGTAAGGGCCAATGTTTTGTAATCCTTGATATCTTTAACTAATTGTAATCTGTCCTCGGGTGATGAATCTGCTAGGTGAATTGCACTACATGACTTAATACAGTTATTAAACTGTGGTCTAGTTGTTCTAACCTCTGCGCCTACTGCTACTGCTGCAGCTAAAGCCTCAGGAGTTGCTTCGTGTCCTTCAATAATTTTATTTGAACATTTTAGATACATAATAAAAATGAGGACACCTACTAAAAGTGCTAAACATGTTATGCTATTATCGTTTTTTGCCATACTTTATAATATTTATAAACATTTTTTTTTGAATATTATAGAAAGATTAATATGTTTTTTTTCCAAGTTTGTAAATGTAATCTGTAAAAATTAAAAAGAAAATTCCCATTAATCCAAAAAGTAAAACATCATTAAAATCATCATTCACATTTGAAAAACCTTCCATTTGAGATAATTGTTTTTGATGAATTTCAAAATGTTTTCTTCGCTGATATTCTTTAAATTCATTATATTCTTTATCAGAAAGTTCTTTTACTTGTTCGGTAACCTCATTTTGAATTGGAGTATTGATTACTTGAACTGGATCTTTTTGAGGTTGTATATGTTGATATGTTTGTTTCACTTGTGGTGATTCAACATAGACGACATTTGGATTTTCAATTTTTTGATGTTCAATATTTTGATCATTTATTTGTTGATATGAACCAAATGATGTTGAGGGTCCATTTATTTCATAAAAATGACTATTATCATAACCTAAAATTTTAGAAGAATCATCTTGGTAATTACTATCAACTGGTTTTAAATTCTCTGGATATAATATCCCTGTTTTCTTCTTATCTTTCTTTGATTTTTTCTTTATTTTAATTTCTTCAACTTCTCCAAAAGCTTCGCTTAAAAGACATCCTGTTGCTTCCATTAAATATATTAATGATAAATATATTTTTTTTCTAAAATATAACTATAAATGATTGAACAACTATTAGAAAAAATGAATGAAAATAAATTTTTCATTGGTGTAATGATGATTATTGTCACGATTGGTGGTAGATTTATCATATCAGAGTTAGATGAAAATCAAAAAAAAATGATACACAATCAAAATTTTAGAAGATTATTCCTCTTTTGTGCATTTTTTATGGCTACACGAGATATTATCTGTGCGATCATACTTACAATCATATTTATTCTTATCATTAGTGAATTATTTAGTGAAGAAGAAGATTTATTTTCAAGTTTTGTAGAAGAAGAAGATCAAGGTGATAATCCACAACTTGAAAATGATAAAAAAATACAAACAATGATTGATGATCTCACTGAATTAAAAAATAAACTTTAAATTTATATGTTTAATGTTAAACCTGAAATACTTTTTCTATCTGTATCTTCACTCATTAATGATATATTATCCAAATCTGGAACATCGTTTGGATTAATATTCATCTGATTCATAATATCATCCAATCCAGCTGGTCCACTCATTTCATTTCTGGGTGGAGGAACATTCGTTCTTATTGGATCTGGTTGTCTTATATCACGACCCCCTCCTCCAGTTTTACCGATTGATCCAACAGCTGCTTGAGCAAATTGTTTCATTAAATCAGGATTTTGCTTCATAATATCTTCCATTCCGGGTATTGATGACTTGAACATAGTATTTGTAAGATGGAACATGAAAGCACTTCCTCCAACCATCATTAGTAACTTAATTTCTGGTGCTACTTCAGATGATCCGCCATATTTTTCAGCTAATTCTTCAAATACTTCATCATAATCATTTATATTTTCATTGATTGATTCTGACCAACCATCTAATTTAACATCGAAAGGGTCAAATTTATTATTCAAAAATTCTAATCCTGTAATAGCTGCCATCATTACTTTTCTTTGAAACTTTACGGAATTATCAACCTCGCGTTGCTTTTTTAGCTTAAGATATTCATTTCTCATATCTTCAAGAGGAGAGTTCATATTGTAATTCATTGTAGTCCTTATACCTTGACCCTCTAGTTTCTTGAATTTGTAAATCATGTCAATTTTTTCATTCTTAATATCTTGAGAATTCATTGAATGAAGCGGTCTGAATCCACCATTTTCTTCATTTTTTGCGGCACTTAAAATTGGATCATCTTTAATAGGAAGTGTTTTAGGCTCAACTTCTACATTTTTTTCTTGAATATTATCATTTTTATCACTTTCTTTAATTTTACTAAAAAAATCAAAATCTTCTTTTTTAGTTTTACTTTGATTACTTTTTACTGAACCGTCATCACTTGAATAACCCCCAATATCACTTGAAACATTTAATTCAGCTTTCGTAGTTTTTTTATTTGAAAGAAGATCAATTCCAAGCATATCGCTAGAACTTCCTTCATTTAAAGTAATACCTGTATCTTTATTATCTCCATCGAGGCTAACTTCTTTTCCTGTAGAATCAAAATTTAAATTTAAATTACTCATTTAATGTAACAATAATTATAATATTGTTTTATATACGCACATCTTTTAAATATGTTTAAACACTCAAATAATCTTGAATATTCTGAGGCATTTCACTAATTTTTGTATCGTAAAAGCTTTCAATTTCTTCCATATAACGCATATCTCTATCTGTTACTAAATTAATAGAAACACCTTTCCTTCCATATCTCCCACTACGACCAATACGATGAATATATGTTTCTTTTGACTTTGGTAGATCAAAATTAATAACCAATGATAATTGTTGAACATCAATACCTCGTGATAATAAATCAGTTGAAAGAAGGAGACGTGAATGACCACTTCTAAAATTTTCCATTACTTCTTTTCTCTCAACGGAACTTAGTTCTCCGTGAATATATGATACAGGGAAATTTTCATTTGTTAACTTTGTATAAATTTCCATAAGCTTATTCTTAGAATTAATGTAAATAATACATTGTGATACATTAATTGTATCATAAAGATCCTTTAAAACATCAAATTTCCAATCATTTATCTTAATATTAATATAAAATTGTGTAATTCCTTCAAGAGTTAATTCTTCTTTTTTAATAAGGATCCTTTGTGGATTATTCATAAATTTTGTGGATAAATCTAAAATTTCATCCGGAATTGTCGCGCTAAACAAGCATATTTGTGTTGTTTCAGGGATTGTTTGTACAATTTGATAAATTGAATCTTTAAAACCATATGATAATATTTCATCTGCTTCATCAAAAATAAGAGTTTTAATCTTATCAGTGAAAAGACATTTCTTTAGAATCATATCTAGAACACGACCAGGTGTTCCGATTATAATTTGTGGGTTTTTTTCTAATTCTTTTCTACATTCATATACATTTGTTCCACCAACAACTTCCATAATAGAAACATCCATATAATTACTTAATTCACGAATTACTTCCGATATTTGATGAACTAATTCGTGTGTTGGGCTTAAAATTAAAGTTTGAGTATTTTTTTCATCTTCTTTTAAATTTTGTAAAGCTCCAATCGTAAAAGCACCTGTTTTACCTGTTCCTGATTGAGCTTGAGCGATAATATCTTTACCTGAAGCTATTTTTGGTACTGCTTCATGTTGAATTTTAGATGGGTTTTCAAATCCATAAGAGTAAATTCCTCTTAAAAGATTTTCTTTTAAATTGAGATCATCAAAAGATAATTTTGTTTTGTTTTCTTCGTCCATAATATATATTTATTTATGTTTTATATCTTTAATTATCTTTTTTTATAAAAAAATTTTTTATGATTATCTAGCAATACCTCCACCAGTAGGCACCTCTTCAGCTGCACCTGCTTCATTTTGTCCAAAAGTTGTCCTCCCTGAACCACCGATTGTAGTTCCTGCTGTAGCTGAGGCAGTGGGTCCAAATCGGAGCTGACCAACATTTGTGGGTAATTCTAGATCTTGCGGTGTTCCACCAAGCGTATTGCTCGCAACACCTGGTGTATATTTCTTCTCAAAATAGATAGGTTGATCATCTGGGATAATCTGCCAGCGAACAGTTGTAACTTTTGGAAGAGGATCGCCGTCACCTGAATCTATAAGACCCATATCTTGCGCAGTGCCTCTCGCCAATTCGAAATCTTTGTATATATTATTATAACCCCAATTCTTAGCCCAGCTTGACTGAGATCTAGTTTCAAGGCGACATTGTTGATCAGCAGGACCAGCATTTTCTGTAATTCCACCTGGAGCACCACTTGTCTTTTGATTACAGACCATAGTTCCTTCATCAGCACCCGAGGCTGCTGCTTCATCACGACCAAGTTTTTGAATCGTAAATCCGGAGCATTTGAGATTGTTATCACAATTGCGCTTACATTGGCTGTAAAATCTGAACATCTCAGAATCTCTTGTTTGTTCATCAAGCTGATCTGGGGGTGATATTGTTTGACCGGATCCATTATCACTAATGTGTGATAATGAACCAGGCCAGTAACCAACACAATCTCCAGGGTATGGTTCGTAATATGTGGTACCTTCTGCGTCATTTCTAACCAATGGTACACAACCAGTGAATGTAAATTCTGGAACATCTCCTGTAGCGGTTCTAGCTAGTGTCATATCAACTTGTGTTTCTTCTGGTGTCCATACGCCCGGTGTGGGTGACGCTGCTTCACAAGTTTCTCTCGTTAAGTATGGTATTCTTCTCTGTGTTGCTTCATCTACTTGATCAACGCTACATGTTCCAGCGGTGGCTTTTTTACCAGTTGATTCTAATCCACCCCAATTACAAGATATATGGGGTGTTCCAGTTGTCCAAGGAGCACATTTAAGGGTTGGACCACCATGATTAAATTGTCTAAGAGTAATCTTGCCATTTTGATTTTCAGAAAGATTTTCAAGTTCAGTCTTCTTGTTATCATTGTATGAATACATAGATGTATTACGGTTCGATTCATTTGGTAATTTACAGTAATTTTCACTACATCCAGATAGATTAAATTTAGTAGTATTATCAGTGCTACTAGAGGTGTCAGAGGAGTCAGATGTATCATTGCTACCTTCACATGTTACCAATGGACCAATACCCGTTGAACTTCCTCTCATGTGATCATCTTCTGGTTTTGACGCATCAGTTCTTAAATCTTTATTTTTAGATACATGATAATTAGGAGCACAACGAATACTATGAGATTCACTTCTAGAATCTGTCTGAGAGACAGCACCGTAATCTTGTAATGGGCTCACATAATGGGTTGTTACTTTTTCTAACGTTAGATTACGAGGATTCGAAGCTACATGCTTAGATAATTCGCCATTGATTGTATCAGTCCCTGTATTTGGATTAACATAATATCCCATGAATCCTCTATCCCTACTTTTCACTGGATCAGCCTCAGATAAACTGCTCGTCCCGTCACCCGATGTGAATACATCGTGTTGTTCCCATAATTTATATGGATTCCATGTACCTCCGGCAGCATCACACCCATCTTGCGTATTTTCTTCCTCAGCCCCCCCTTCCCCAGAGCAATACCCTACTTTAGCATTACCAGCATCATCGCCTCTAGATGAAGCAGTCTCACCCAATTGATTATTGTATAATCTAAATTCATAACCTTCTATTTCTGGGTGTAATTTTTCTCTTTCATTCTTCTCAGTGAAAGTACCATTGACAGCATCACATTCTCCACGGGTTGTTTCTAATCCTGTTGAAGTTCCATCTTTACATTGTCTTCTTATATCAAATAATATATCACCCCCAAAATCATTATTAGTTGGCGCAGTGGCCCCTTCGGGGAAGGTATCGCCTATTAAAGGAGGTCTATCCACGATTGTATCATTTAAAAGACATTTATTTTCAACACATTGAGCACTATTAACAATTGAACCTTCGTTTGTATTTAATCCAGCAACTCTACCACTAAGAGAATCATCTTGATTAGGAATATGTTCTTCTGTACTATTAAGAGGTTTGCTAGAATAAAGGTTTGTAAATATACCATATTGCGATCCAGCATCGTTGGTGGGTGGTGGTGTATCTGCCGCCGTCCATCCCGGTAATAAGCCATTGTCTGTATTTGGTATCCACCCCCCTCTATTTTCTGAAGAATCTGATTTAACCCAATATGGCTGTAGGCCTCCAGGATCTTTTGATGGACAACGTATAGTTTGTTGATTCGATGAGTTTGTTCTGAAATTGCGATTACATTTGAAGTCTATAGATGCTTTATCATGTTTAGGATCTGTATTGAGTCCAGGTGTTCCCCCATCACTAGTACTTGTAGCTTTCTTTAATTTTGATGATAAAAATGGTTTACCTCCACCATCTCCTGTGCCTTGAACAGTTTTATAAACGGTTGGTTTAAAAAATTCATATCCCCTTTCAACACGATCCCATTTCTCTTTTTCAGGTCTAGTTGCTCCATTGTACATTTCAGCGGCCCATGTTCTAGGTGTTCCTCCGGTAGCATCTGCCGCAACCGCTTCATCTGATTTCTCTAAAGCAGTTGGTGAAGGAATTATACAACTATTCTCATAACAACCTGTAAAATTACTAAACACTGGAACATTACCTGTTAAATACTCATCTGAGCTTTGATTACATCTAATATTAGGTGTTCCTGAAAAGTTTGTATTATCACATTGTAAAGAAGCACCGTGATTATCTCTGTATATTGAATCTTCATTATAAAATTCACTTTTTGTAACTTCGGGACTTAAATTGACGCGATCAGTTTCAGTAGTTTCATAAAGTGATGAATATGGGCTATGCGCACTGGCTCTCCTTCCCCTCACAATCCCTGTACCCACATCAACGATATTTCCATCGCTATCAGACCGACTCCCAGTACCGGTCGCAGAGTCGAAAGCCAAAGCTACATCACCCGTACCACCACGTTCATAACCTAATACATTTGATACCGAATCTTTACCACCGACGAACACGCCGTCCGCGCCGATGGTCCCGCCACCTCTTCCAATATATTTATAACCAAGGGTTTCAGGCATACCACCTGAAACGTCCGCGTTTGCCATATTAATTTGAGGATATTGACAGATACTTCTTTGACAATGAGAAACTTTGTATGGCTGTTTATTCCATTCTGTCGGTTGTCCTTCTTTTGATAGATCACCCCCCCCTGGTGATGTGATATTATAATTTGAAGGTATTTCGGGACGAGACTCAATTGGTTGACCAAGTTCTGCGTCGCGGGCAGTCTGAGTAATTGTACCTCTTTCAAGATTACAAGATGCTACACCCAATCTACCGGTAGTTATCCATTCACCACCTGCCCTGGTACAATCTGCAGAAGTCGCTTCATTTCCAGTAACATTCGCTGGATCCCCCACTACGTAGCCGACATCGTCCACTTTATATGTACAATATCCAGTATGGCCATTGGAGTCGCCAAGACTATTTGAAGAAACACCTAATGAACCAGTCTCTTCTGGTTCACCATACATAGCGGTTACTTCTGCCAATGTTTTACCAGGTTTTTCAGCGGATTCATCCGCACCACCAAATGAATTTAATGATTTAGGTGACCTTGTATTACATTTAACAAGTGGGTGCGTTGTCCCTTTCCAATTCGTCACGTTACTACCTTCTCTATTTCCTGAAAGTGTCAAGTTCACCACGCCGTCACCACCAACCTCTCCAAACCCAGATGCTTCTTCTCTTTTTGCAGATTCTCCCTCTGGAATATTTGGCTTAAATTCCGTTCCATACTTTCTAGAATAATTGTATTTATCATATATATTTGTTGCTAAATGATTCGGATCGCCTGGGTCAGACATATATCTACTCCAATCTTTATTATAATTAGGCATTATCGCTTTAGAGCCATCATCATCATACATTGGGTCAAGTGCGTTACCATTATTTCTTGTTGTTATATCAATATCTTTATTTCCTAAATCATCAAAATGTCCTTGATATATTCCTCCCGCTGGGTCTAAAGAATCACCTATAATATATGGTTGATCACTATCTTTATTTAATCCCCATGTAGAAGAGCCACTCAGGAACGTATCAAGCTCTTCTGTTGCGCTCCCGACACCGGAACTAGCTTGAACCTTATCTGTCCAATTTCTTCCAGGAGGTCTTGAAGTTACAGATATATCTCCCGAGGCTGTTACCCCCTCATTATCTGATTCAGAATAACCTGGTGTACGAATATGCTGAGTATCAACAATCTTAATCTTATTAAGGGGTGCCGTGGCACCGACACCGCATTTTGTCTTATTACAAGGGTTTTGTATCAATAAATTTCCTCCATCTGTATCGCACCAAACATGTCCGAATGTTTTTGATGGATCAATCTTTGAGAAATTATAATCACATGTTACTCTCCTAATTTGATCTACATTAAAATCTATATCCATACCATCACCGGTAGCGCCTCCAACAGTTGCGTATTGACCAGCACTTGTCTCTATTAGTAATCTTGTTCCATTTTGAGCATCCGATGTACTTAATTTACATTTATTTTGCTTACATCCTGAGACGTTTGCCTCTGAACAGTTCGCCTTATTACCTGAATCTTCAATATGTTTACGAGTATATTTACAACCCCCGTCTACCGATGCGGATGTTCTCTCACATTTTACAGTTGGTTTTACACCTGTCGTATTTCTTCTCCAACATCTTGAAATTGTGAAAGGTCCACCGCGACCAACTTCAAGTAAATCTTGAGAATTTAATGGCGTTTTGTTAACTGTGCCATCGGTATTTACATTATTTTTATACGGTTGTCCTTTGATAAGTTTCGCTTTACAGGAACTCTTATCGTCATCAGTTGTTAATAATTCGTCACAGATTGACCAAGCATCTTTTAACATCACATCAATTTCATAATTTTTATATTCAGGTTCAATATTATTACGAGTACCCGGAATACATTTTCCTGTTGTTCCCTGGCCATTGGGATCCCCGATACATTCAATAGAGTAACTCATATTTTCATGACTGTCAGTTGTTAATCCATCATTATGGATACCAGTATATGGTATATTAGCCCATTCTGATGCGGTAAAAATTTCAGTTCCTTTTTTATTAATATTATTATCTCCACCACCTTCACCACCTGGTAAAAGCATTCCTCTATTCTCGTCAACACTATTTTGAGCAGCTTCTCTCTCTTCCTCTGATCGGCCAGCGACTCCTCTAGTGTATTCAGATCCTGATCCAGGATTTTTTTCATTCCCTACAGCTTTTGTATTATAGTTTGTATAATATCCTAATATTCCGCGCGTTCCAGAATCATCTGTAGCATCAACCGGTTTTATAGGGTGGTCTGTATTTAGATCAATAGTTGAAAGCCCACCAATACTATCGAAAGGACCGGCTTCGCCTTCTGCTGCTTGTTCTAGTGCCGTCGTATGTAAACTTACACGATTTCTTGGTTTTTCAGAGGGCTCTACATAATTAGCATCATCTGCCGTCGTGCTATTTACCCTTGGCCATCTACAATAATTTACTTCACATCCTGAAACAGTGAAATTGTGATATTCTTTGTTTGTTCCATTAACTGTTAATAGAATATTTCCTTCAGAATCTATGGTATCACCAGGTGGTTTTACCATATTTGGAACATATCTTTCAACATCTTTGGTTTCAGGTTGTGGCTCTCCAGTTTGTGGGTCATTGACATGTTGAAAATACAAAGGATTTGGTTCTGATCCATCTTCATCAGGATTAGACCCAACACCATTACTTCCAGTATGATAATTCGGAATATCTTTATTATATGGATCAATAGCATTTCTCCAATCAAAAATATTGTAACATTTTATATTATCAGGGCCTATATTTTTTAAGTTTGGTTGAGCAATAGAACTGTAATTAATTCCACATTTTAAACTGCCTTGAGAAGTTCCATCCTCAGATTTTTGAGCGAATTTTCTGTGGGTTATCTGCTCACCATTAATATCAGAGGGTTTGCTATCCTCCGAAAAACTTCTCTGATATTTTTGATAAAGTCCGGAAACATCATCAGTTGCGTCATAATCAGCTACGGTTAATGTATCACCAAGCCATTCTGGTTTCTCAAGTTCACCGGTTACAAAATCTCTTTTTTCACCATCATAAACTTTTTTACTAGAATCCACATAAGGATTATAACATTTATTTTCAAAACAACCAGATAATTCAAATGTTCCTTCATTACCCGAACATAAAGCATTTGCTCCATAAGTGAAGTTTTTGTTTAATGTATGAGGTGTAGATTCTTCTGTGTAAGCAGCATGGGCTTTAACACCTCTATCATTGTCACCGTCATTTACTTTATAGTGATTGGGTGCTGCACAACTAAAACAAGGTTGAGAGTATGTTGCTACACTTTTCTTTTTCCTTTCTACATCCATTTGCTCATCTGTTAAACCTAGGATATTTTGAATTTTTGATTCCTCTGTATGATAATCTTCTTCACGTATTAAAGGAACATTAGTAATTAATTTTGAAGGTGTACCCATAGTATAATTTTGAACAGATGTATTAGCAATAGTATTGCCTTTAGCGACATCTATATTAGTATCTTCCGTAGATGCACATCTATTTGAGAAACGGTGACCAGCTCCACCGAGGGAAGGCGAATTATCTGGGTTACTAGTATGCCATCTATCGGCTGCATTGGTCACCGGATTGAGCCCCCAGTGCGATTCAGTAGTCTGTGGTAAAATTTCTGTTCCAATATCTCCTGTAGATGTAGCCCATTGATTTGTTTTCTTAAAAGTATTAATATCAACATATTCATCATCATATGTTGAATTAATATGATATCTTCTGCGATGATTTATATTATCTGCATCAGCAATATCTGTTTTTGCTACTTGTGAAGGTGTTTTACATCTGTTTGGCATACAACCTTGAATTGAAATTTCTCCATCATCTGTATTACATGATACTCTCACAGAATCAAAACCAGGTGCCAAAGAAGATCCTGTCTCAGAATTACATTCTAAAAGAGGTGTTCCATCTCTCATATCTACAAAATTCCCAATGTAAACGTCATCTGTGCCAAGACCATCACTATTTGCGCCTTTGTAACCAGTTAGATCACTATTTGCTGTAACATTGGAACCGTGAACATTTTGAAGATTAGGGATTGATCTCCAACGATAATGGGTGGGGTGCCAACCGTCTTGACCCGGTTCCATTTCTTGTGGCATTTTACATGTTTTAGGAATACATCCACGGAATTGGAATCTAGCGGTATCACTTCCAGAATCAGGACAATCTACAGTTGGAACTCCTGCTGAATTTGGATCTTCCATAAAATTGATTGGATTACATGTTAAAGTATTTCTTGAACCATCAACTTTACGACTTATTTGTTCCAAATTTCCAGCTTGAAGTGCTACATCATTATCTTGAAATAAATATCCTCCAGCAGTAGAATTACTAGTGTTATTTTCACTTCCGATAATCATGTTCCCCTGTGTATCACCCCAAGAAGTTACAAAATTACCAACATATGGATTTCCTTGTATATCTTTCTCAAGGGAACATTGTGCTTGACGTTTTTCTTGAATATCGGAACGGAGTTCTGCTAATTGTTGAGCAGCCTCTGCTGATGTTTTTTCTCTTTTTTCTAAATCTGCGAAAACAACTTCCCTTAATTCTTTGGTAGCAGCAATATCAGCTCTGGCAGACGTTGAATCAATTGATGTTCCGTGTCTTGCGGCCATATAATCAATTGTTTTACCATCTAATAAACCAGCTAATTCAGATGATTCTTGCCATTCTCTTCCAGTAATATCTCCTTCACATACAGTTTCTATACTATCACCGGGATTCCATCGTTCTTTCCACCAATCTTTTGGTTGAATTTGAAGGCCGTCATTTGAAACACAGTGAGGAATATATAACTTGTCTTTCTCTATACAATCCGGTTGTCCGCCTGCAGCGGTAGTTCCATCCCCTGATCCGCCACTTGAAAGGGAAATACCACATTTGTTTTGTCTGTATCGTTCAAATGGTGTACCCGATGGAAATCTTGAAGACATTTTTGGATCTATCCACATATAAGCTCCTTTTGAAGGGGCACAAGAAATAACATTACCATAAAAATCCTCATCGAGTGATTCTCCTCTTCCAATCGCGGCTTCTATTTCAGCATTCGTAGAAGTTGTTAAAGTTACATTTTCTGTACCATCTAAATTCATACAGTAAGCTGAATCTTTTAATGGAATTAAAGGAACATCTTGATTTTGTTCTGTAATCATACCAGTTCCCAAATCACGATATTGAAATTTATATTCACCTTGAGCAGTATTAGAGAATATATCTAATGGTTCAACAGCGTCTTCTTTTCTAAGTATATTTACCCCAACAGGGGGTGAAATCTCTTCTAATAATTTCCTTCTTGTTCCACCTTCGGGGCTATCTCTGTTACCAAACTTTACCCATTCTAATTTAAAACCAGTTTTACCAGTACATGAACTCTCGTCCCAATTACCTGGTAAATATTGTCCAACTGGGACAATATTTGTTTCTGAACCCCCATTTTCTCTTACCGCTTGATCAAATGATTGTTGGGTTTGCTTACAAAGACCTCCACCAGGTCTTGAAATTACATTTAATACTTTTTCATTTGCGGCATTAGTTGAACCAGCTTCTTTTCCAGCTTGTTGCCTTGGAACATTTGTTTCAGAAGTAATTGATTGACGACTAATTTGTCCGGTTCCTGTTTGATTATAACCATCGGTTATGATAGTAGGTCGATCGAGCTTTCTTCCTGGAAGATTACCAGTTGTACTTCTTGTTTCAGCCGTTTTTGTTGCCAGCGCGCTCGTTCCATCGGGTGGATCACTTTCAGTATCCCCCTGTCTCCATGAAGGCGGCCTTTGAGGCCTTTGAGCTTCAACATTACCTTCAACTACTGTTACACTATTTGTAAATAAGCTGTTATTTTTCAAATAGCAACAGATAAAAAACACTGCTAGAATAATTAACACAATCTTAAAATTATCCATTTATATATTATAATATATAAATATTTAAAAAAATATAAAATAAAATAGACATTTATTTTAATGCCTTTTTAATCGTATCAATTTTCTCCTCCATTTCTTTTTTCTCTTCCTCAAATTTCTTTATCTTTTCTTTATTTTCTTCTTCTAATTTCTTCTTCATTTCTTCTCTTTGATCCATCATAGTTTCTTTCATTTCTTTCATTTCTTTTTTAATAAAATCACAAGCTTTTGGAGGAACATTTCCTAAAGCGCGTCCTTCAAAATTACAAGGGAACACCTTCGTTTCTACGCAATTTTTTTCTTTACTAATTTCTTTTAATTCTTCTTTCTTTTTAGCTTCTTCTTCTTTCTTTTTAGCTTCTTCTTCTTTCTTTTTCTGTTCTTGTTCTTGTTCTTGTTCTTGTTCTTTCTTTTTCTGTTCTTGTTCTTGTTCTTTCTTTTTCTGTTCTTGTTCTTGTTCTTTCTTTTTTTCGTCCTCTTCGGCTTTCATCTCTTTCTTTTTTATTTCATCTTTCTTAGCTTGTTCTTCTTTTTTATCATTTTCTAAACCTTCCAAAATGTTTGGACAGTTGAAAATAAATAATACTAACATAACCAATAATAATAGCTTCATAGGATTAATTTCCATTATATTATATTTAATATTTTAATTTTATTTGGTTGAATTTTTATCAACTTTTTGTTTTGGTTCTTCATCTTCAACTTTAACATTATCTAGTATCAGTTTTTTTATTGAATTAATATCAGCACCACTTACTCTATTTAAATAAGTTCTATCTTTGAATAACAAAAATGATGGTACTGATTTAATTTTACATGTATCACAAATTTCATTATTATCATCTTCATCAATATCAATTTTGAAAAATCTTATAATATTAGGGTCTAATTCTTCTGATAATTTTTTTATTTCAGGTGCGATTGCTTGACATGGTCCGCACCAGGAAGCTGTAAAATAAAAAAATATATATTCTTTCAAATCCAGTGTTTTAAAACAATCATCTCCTATTATAATTTCCATTTATAGAATAATATATTTATTTATTCAATATTTTCCTCATCAGAATATTCACTTGATGATAAATCATAATCTTCCTCTATTTTACGAACACGTTCTTCTTCTTCCGCCAATTCTCGCTTTATTTCAGAAAGATTATCAAATGTAATATGTCCTTTTTCTTTATATGTTGATACAGGCCTTGGTTCATTAAAATCTTCTTTGTTAATAACATCTTCCCAATATCCATTTCCAATATGTTGATTTAATCGGACACCACAACTATATGAACATCCATGAACAATAACTTTTTTATAATTGACACTTATCCATGGTTTTCCATTTATGATTTTTTTACAATGTATACATTCAACTTTATAACTTTTGATTTCATCTATAATAGTTTTAGTATTCATTTAAAAATTTACCTTACTTTATTAATTACATTAATACTATATTTCAAATTTTTTACTTAAAAATTGAAATATAATATTATATAATTAACAAATCAAAAATTATGAAAGATATTGTAGATAATTATATCCGAACTTTAGAACCAGAATTATATAATAAAACAGAAATTTATGATCATCTAGAAAATACACTTAAACTAGAAAATGAAACAGATAAATATGTTTTAAACATTTTGATTGATGATCATCTAAAAAACTATTTTATAAATGAAGAAAAATATGAAAAAAGAAGAAAACAACTTAATTTTCTCAAAAAACTAGATTTACCTGAACAAAGGTCTGAAGAATGGTATAAACTTAGAAGATCAGTACTTACAGCAAGTAGTTTAGCTTCTGCGATTGATAAATGTCATTTTAAAAGTCGTGATGAACTACTTTATTCAAAAATTGAAGAAACACCTTATGAATCAAATCCTATTACTGAATGGGGTGTAAAATATGAAGATGTAGCAATTATGTTTTATGAAGAACTTTATAATGTAAAGGTTTTAGAATTTGGATTGATTCCACATCCAGATTTTAAAGTATTTGGAGCATCTCCAGATGGTATATGCGAAGATACCGGAAATAAGGATTATATTGGAAGAATGGTTGAAATTAAGTGTCCACCAAAAAGGAAATTTACAAAAACAGTTCCTCATCACTATTGGCTTCAAGTTCAAGGACAAATAGAGGTTTGTAATTTAGATGAATGTGATTTCTTCCAAGTGAAACTTGAAGAATATGAAAATTATGAAGAATATTGTAAGGACCGCTTCATAATTGATGATAAAGAAATGAATGGTAGAACAATTCTTAATTATCCGAAAGGAGCTACTATTACTTACAAAATTGATGATAAACTTAGTTACAAATATTGTAACTTGAATATGAGTAATCAAGAACTACTTGATTGGATTGAAAGTTCATCAAAAGAAAATTTATTTGAAGTAAAATGGTGGAAAATTATAAGATTTGAATGTACGCTTGTTGAAAGAAGTAAAGAATGGTGGGTTGAATCAATTGATAAAATCCTACATTTTTACAATGATCTTCAATATTACAAGAATCCAGAAAACTTAAAGTTACTAAAAGATAGAATTGAATTATCTAAAAAAAGGAAGAAAAAGATTGAGCTTTTACCATTAAACGAGTTTCAACTTTGTTCTGATGATGAAGATAATTAATAATCATCATTCATATTTAATATAGGTTTTTTCTTCTTTTGTTTTTTTGTTTTCTTATATGTTGTTTCTTCTTGAATAATTGGTTTATCAAAGATCTCCATTACATTCTTTAAATTTTTCTTTTTTTCTTCATCAAAATTTTTAAAATCTTTTAAGATTGTTAATAAAAAATGATAATATTGTTCTTTATTTTCAAATTGTTTTAGTAAGTGTATTCCAAAGCTACTGTAATAGTGTAATTCTTTATCTTTTTCAATTATTTCACCAAACGGATCAATTGTATCTCCTCCTAGCATATCTGAAAGAAGTTCTAAATCACTTATGTTATCCATTTTATTTTATAATAATAATTTATATGGAATGTTTATTGATGATAATTTTAATAATAATTTTTTACATATTTTTAAATAAGAATATGAAGAGAAAAAGTGTTGAGGGTTTTGAAAATTCCGATGTAAAACAAAATGATAAAAAAGAAAAAAAAGAAGAAGTTGAATCAATTGATAAAAATAGAATGGGATGTTTTAAAAGAAAAACACCTGTCATCTATACAAAAGATAAAAGATTTACAACAAGTAGTTTTTCTTTAACCGATTCAAAAATTGGTGTTTTACCAACAAAAGGAGAAATTATTAAAGGTAAAATGTGTAATGAAAAATGGGGTGAACCTCCTTGTGTAAAGAAAAATCAAAGTGAAACAATTCAAAAAATTTTAGAATCATCAAAGATAAATCCTTTCCGTGGTTATCGTCAAAAAGCAGACCTTTATTATTTAGATTATATCCATTATCTAAATGATCAACCTTTACCTATTTCAACAAGCTTTTTTTCATAAATATAATATAAGTTAATATTAATAATGATTATTGATAATTTTATAGATTATAAAGTGATGTTACTAACAGTAAGTATAACTGTTTTTTACTTATATATTACAAGTAATAATAACATTATACTAAAAAAAAATGTAGATAAAAAGTAATATGAACAAATACATTAAAATGATTATTTCAATAATCCTCGGATTTTACATTGGAAAATATTTATCAGATCAGTGTTTGGACGAACCATGTTTAGTAAATCTTTAATTACGTTTATTTATAAAAAAATAATTATCAATTGATCATAAATGAGTGGAACAAAAATTAATGATTTAGTAGGAATTTCTGGACAGAAATCAAATGAAGATTCAATGGTAGATTCTATCATTAATGAACTTAATAATGATGGAAATGAACAGGGTTCTCAACAGCAAAAAATGCCACAGCTAACAGAACAAGAAAGAGAAATGTTAATGAAACAACAAATGATGGAACAACAAATGATGGAACAACAAAAGATGCAACAAATGGCACAGATGGCACAGATGCAACAAATGCAACAGCAACAGCAAATGCATCAACAGCAAATGCATCAACAATTTGATGAAAAAGAATTAGAAAAAGAACTTGAAGAAGAACTACTTAAAGAAGATAAAAATGTAAGTATGCTTGATTATGTAAAAAATGTCAATAATCTAAAAGATACATTGATTGTTATTATCCTCACAATCTTAATCAATCTTGATCCAATTGATGGATTATTGAAGTTTAAAGAAATTCCAGCATTTTTTGATATTGAAGCCGATAAATCAACTTTCTTATTTTTCTTAGTAAAAGCTGTAATTGTTGGTGTTGTTTTCTACTTGCTACAATATTTTACTAAATAAATGATCATTTGATTCAAGCTTTTTTGTACATTTATTAATTGTAACTTCCGAAATTTTACATATCTCAGAAATATTTTTTTTTGAAATTCGACGGTGTTCCTCTGAGTATTTTTCTTGATTCTTAATATAATAGAAGATACATCCAGCAGCAATTGATGGTGGTGTATTTTCTGATATTATATTTTGATCAATAGCTAAGCTACAAATTTTGTGGATCCATGTAACATCTTTTTCATCTATATTAAGTTTATTACAAAACCTTTCTATGAAATCAATTGGATTAATTGATATTGATTTTGCTAATCTGTTTTTATTTTTTTTGTTCATAAAAATTATCTCTTGACACTTTTTAATACCTTTTGTCATAACTGTTATATCAATTGAAAACATTGATGCTATTTCTTTTGGTGTTCTCGGAACATCGCATTCTTTACAAGCAAAGTAAACGCAAGCAGCAATAATCCCTTTTCTATTTGATCCTCTTGATATTTTAGTAACAGAGATAATAGTATACAGTGATTTCGCTTCATTAATAATGATTGTAGGAATGGCATTTGCCTTACATACTCGTTGTATCTCCAAAAATACCTTATATAAACTTCGTTCTTTATAAGGCATCCCATTCCAACCCTGTAATCTCCTTATTTGATTCATTGTTTTATCATTATTACCATATGATACAGATGATCCAACAGATGATTCGGGTAACAGGGAATTTACAGGCATACCACACCTTGTAGGATCAGATGATTTACTATCATTATTACCATAATACCTCCATTCGGGATTTGTTGAAATATTACTTATAATTTCATTACATGATCTACATTTTATGACACCATGTTCAAATGAATAGTTTTCTTTTAAACTACAACATTTAACTTTTTCAGATTCTTCCTCTTTAACATCGATTGAATCAAGGAAATTGAAATGTTCTTCCATTATCGTATAAAGTTTATTGTTTTATTTTTAAATAATTTCAAATTTATAAAGATGTTAACAGAAATATTATCTGGATTATGGGTTGGTAATATTAATGATTCATATAATCAAGATTTTTATAAAGATAATTTAATTACTATTGCTATCAATTGTACAGATGATCAGAGTTTCCTTGATTTACCAGATCTACAAAAATTAAGAGTTCCATTATCAATTAATATGGATCCAAAAACAGATATTGATCTATTAAGTAAATCTATGAATAAAATTACAGAATTTATTCATAAAAATATTGAAAAACATAATATTATTGTTTTTTGCTATAATGGTTTAACCATTTCACCTTTAATTGTGGGTGTTTATATGATCAATTACGGAAATATTTCAAAAGATCATATTAGAGATATTTTAAGATGTAAAAATGAAAATATTTGTTTAGATTTTGATCTTTCTTTATTTTAATTTACAATTTCATAGCGGCTGCTTTAATATCTTGTGCGGAACGACTTTGAACTTGTAATTCTTCCATTTTAACAACATTTCCATTTTGTTTCTTAACATAGATATATGTTGGGAATCCTTCAATCATCTTTGCGAATTGTTTCATACCCGGGCTTGATTCTTCCGTCATGATAAATTTAACAGGGACACCTGAAGAGGTTTTTACAGATGAATCCTTGACAAGTTTTGCGAAATCTGGTATCGCAGTTTGAGAATGACCACACCATTCAGCAAAAACAAAATGAACCTCTACGACGCTACCCGATACACCTCCACTTGGTCTGGAAGGAGGGGGTGGCTTAGGCTTAGGTGGCTGAGGATTCCGTTTTACAATTTGACTTGGAAGTAAATCTGGGATACTTGGTGGCATGCTAATAGGGATCATATCTCTACCCTTTCCTTCAACAAAAAATTTGTAGATAAAAAATACAAATACAGCCAATAATGCTAAACGAATCATTTCTTCTTCTTTCATATTTATACTATTGAATATATAAAAAATATCAAAATTTTTATATTCTATTTAAAATAAATGTTGTATTATTATCATCTTTTCAGATTTCATATTTCTTCAAATATTCATATCCGAAATAGAAATAATCTTGATAAAAGTTGGAAAGATCTAATTGAAAAAAGAAGAAGATTAAGAGTTGTCAGTGGTGAAAAAACAATGATACAAAAAATTAAAGGTTATTTTACCAAAGGTCAAGTTACCAAAGGTCAAGTTACCAAAGGTCAAGTTACCAAAGGTCAAGTTACCAAAGGTCAAGTTACCAAAGGTCAAGTTACCAAAG
>Ga0209335_10000661_pt1 | contig 41273 bp, 36 predicted proteins | sample COG_09_FD_184753 | JGI IMG/M metagenome (GOLD analysis project Ga0209335, IMG submission 184753) | Pelagic Microbial community sample from North Sea - COGITO 998_met_09 (SPAdes) (version 2) | ecosystem: Environmental > Aquatic > Marine > Neritic zone/Coastal water | place: Helgoland, sampling...
AACCAGCACGCCGACCAGCACGCCGACCAGCACGCCGACCAGCACGCCGACCAGCACGCCGACCAGCACGCCGACCAGCACAATAACCAGCACACTTACCACAACTTATGATATTCAAAAAAATAATGATGCATTAGCTTCAACAAATTTTATTAACTTAACAAATAATAATTTCATAATTATTATTATAATTTCGGTTATTACAACAATAACCTTAATTATAGTATTTGTTGTAATCAAAAAAAAGAAATCATTATCAAGTAATTATAAAGATAATAAAAACCCTATAAATAAAATGTTAGCTTTTCACACTCCAATTTTTGACATAGAGAATTCAATGTTTGATGAAAAAAATTCGAAATTTATATTAAATTCAAATTATAAATCATTAAATTCAAATAATCTTTCTTCTTCGAGTGGAGATAATATATATGAAGAACCTATACCATTAAATTTTACATCAAATTATTGTGATATAAATGAACTTAGTATAAATGATGATGATAATTTATATTATAATGATACAACGACAGATACAACGTCAAATGAGATATATAATATGTTTGGATATTTAGATATAGATGATTAACTTAATAATATATATATAAATTAATAACTCGTTTAAATTTATTCTTATTATTCTAGAATAAGAATAAATGACGATTGACGCAGAAAATACAGAACAAAATAATACAGAAAATATATTTCAACTTCCAATTGAATTTTTAGAGGGGAAAATTGAAATAGAAAATCATACAAAAAATGATTTAGAATTATCACCGAATGATCCGAAAGAGTCATTATATAAAAATGTATTAAAACCTATTACGATTTTCGGAGAGAATACAATGCCATCATGGAGCAAATATTATACTTCTGATATAACATTTTTAACAGATAGTCAAAAACTTTTGAAAAATAAAAATCCATTAAAATCAGTTGATTCAACTATCCAAGAAAATGTATCTACTATTTGGAAAGAAATTAAAGGTGAAACAGCTTTCAATGAGAAGTATGGTTACATTGATTGGGAGAGATTAAATATGCTTAATAATAGTTCCAAATTTTTACAATGCCTTAGCATTTACAATATGACAGCACCTATATTTTCATTAATGTTGCCTATATTTTTTTTAATACTTCCATTGTTTATTTTAAAATTGCGCGGAATGCCAATTACAATTGAAAAATATTTTGAACTTTTAAAACTGGTGTTTAAAAAACATCAAATTGGGAAAATATTTGATTTATCGAATGCCAGTTTTGAAAAAATTGTATATATTATTGGATCATTTGTCTTTTATGTAATACAAATTTATCAAAATATTATGACATGTAATCGGTTCTACTATAATATGAAAAAAATACATACTCAAATCTTTACAATGAGAGATTATATAGAAACAACAATAGATACAATGAATACATTAAAAACACAATGCAATGGATTGAAATCATATGAACCTTTTATTGAAAATATGAAGCACCATCAAGCAGTTTGTAAAGTTATATTAAAAGATTTAAAACAAGTAATACCTAATGCATTTTCTATAAAAAAATTCTATCAAATAGGCCATACGATGAAATGTTTTTATCAATTGAATTGTCATCTTCAATTTAAAGAAACATTAGAATACACTTTTGGATTCAATGGATATATTGACAATATAAATGGCATTCGTAAAAATATTTCTCTTAAAAATATTGGAGCGTGTAAACTAAAAAATAAAAAATCTACTACCAAATTTAAAAATGCTTATTTCCCTTCATTAGTTGATGAAAATCCGGTAAAGAATAGTTATAAATTAGATAAAAATGTAATTATAACAGGGCCTAATGCAGCAGGAAAAACAACTTTATTGAAAACTACAATTTTTAATATTATTTTATCACAGCAATTTGGTTATGGGTTTTATAAAACAGCGACTATAGAACCATATGATATGATTCATTGTTATATAAATATACCAGATACATCGGCGAGAGATAGTTTATTTCAAGCAGAAGCAAATAGATGTAAAAACATTTTGAATGGAATAGATACAAATGGAATAGATACAAATGGACCAACATTTAGGAATAATAAAAAAAGACATTTTTGTGTATTTGATGAATTATATTCTGGCACAAATCCATATGAAGCAATTAGCAGTGCTTATGCGTATCTAAAATATTTACATAAATACGATAATGTCAATTTTGTATTAACAACACATTTCTTAGAATTATGTAGACGTTTAGAAAAAGAAGAGGGAATTAATAATTATCATATGAAAATAGAAACAGACAATGATACATTTAAATATACTTATAAAATGGAAAAAGGTATATCCTCTATTAAGGGCGGAGTTAAGGTGTTGAGAGATTTAGAATATCCAAATGAAATAATAAATATAGCAAATGAAACATTACAAGAATTAGATATTTAGAATTAGATATTTAGAATTAGATATTTAGAATTAGATATTTAGAATTAGATATTTAGAATTAGATATATATTCGTTTAATAATGATTTAAAATATATTGTAGATATTCAATAATGAATATTTGTGGTGGGTTAAATTTTCTTCCTATTATAATTACGCTTGTATGTTGTGGATTATTGTTTGTGTATTTTAATGCTCGTATGTCCGAGATTAAATATGCGGTTGAAAAACAAAATCGTGTATTAACTTCTTTTATTACGAATGTTCAAAGTGACATTAGAGGCGGGGGTGGATGCGGTGATGGAATGAATGCTTCTTTTATTAACCCTTGTGATTTTGCTTCTCCTGAAGCAATTCGCGCGGTTGAAGAGAATGATAAAGTAGTGGTTTCTGATGACGATGATAGCGATAGTGACAGCGATAGTGACAGCGACAGCGATAGTGATAGTGACATTGACAGCGATGAGTCTGGTGACGATGAAGATAAAGAAATTGAACTCCATAATGTTATGAATGAAAATGTAAATGGAGATGTCCAAGTCCAAGTGTTGGCGTTTGAAGTTTTACCTCACTCTGAAAATAATGATTCGTCTATGAACCCATCATCTATTACTGAAATTACAGAGGAAACACTTAATATAGAAAATGTTGATAATGTTGAGAATACTGAAAATAAATCAGAAGATGTTAACGTAATGAAGGTTGATGATTTAAGAAAAGTTGTTGTTGACAAAGGTTTATCCTCAAAGGAAGAATCAAAAAAATTGAAGAAACCCGAACTTTTATCTTTACTTAAGAAATAAATTAAACATTTAGATTATCTACATCAATTTATATCATATTGTAAAATACAAAAACATTTTTTATATTTTATATTTTATATTATAAATTATATATTTTATATATACATATACAATGAGCTGGGGTACTTGTTATAATGGGTCTAATAATATTTACCACGATTTTCCTCCAATTATGCATGATGGTAGAAATTATGCAAATTGGCAACCTGGTGGTGCTGTAAATGAACATATTCGCAAAGAAGCTAATATAAAATCCAATTGGGAATATCGTCAATATTTGTCTAAAAATGCCGATGCTCTTATTAAGTACAATCAAGAAAGCGCATGTGATAATTGTTGCGCGAATTCATCGCAATATGGCAACAATGTTCCTCTTTCTAATAATAGTCCTTATCTTTTCAAATCTTGTTTAGATACTACTCAAAAATTTGGTTATGAAAATAGTGATTTAAAAAATCTTTATTTATCTGACATTACATTACAATCCAGAATGGTAACGCCGGTTATTTCTCAACCACAATTACTGATGAATGGTATTCCTAGAGCAAATTAATTGATTGATTGATTAAATATATTTCTGAAAAGATATGATTTACTTATTTTATCATAACTATGATTAATAAAATCAATATGTTTTCCCATTTTTAATGTATTGTCCATAATTATTTTATTATCAATCTTTAATTCATTTATTATAGTTTGCTGTTCATTTACCTTTTTTTCTAAATTTTTATTTTGTTTTATGATCAGATTTAATTTTTCATCAATATCTAGTGGTTTTTTTCCAGACATTATGATAATAAATGATATAAAAATAATAATTTTAATACTTAATAACGCTTCAATGAAGTTATTAAGTATAGATGTTGGGATAAAAAATTTAGCATATTGTTTAATAGAATCAAATGCTAATGCTAATGCTAATGCTAATGCTAATGCTAATGCTAATGCTAATGCTAATGCTAATGATATATATAGACAAAATATCATAAAATGGGATGTAATAAACTTGTGTGGACAAGACCCGCTATGTAGTAAAGAATGTAACAAGGTAGCTAAGTTTGCTTATACGCCAATAAAAAACCAAGAACCTTCCTATTTTTGCCTTACTCATGCAAAAAAATCAGACTTAATTATGCCAACATCATGTATCTCTCTTAAGAAGCTAAAAAAAATGAAGATGGCAGATTTACATAAACTGGTTTCTGAGTATACTATTCCTATGTTGTCCAATAGTATAAAAAAAGATGATATTTTAAAGTCAATCATAGAATTTATGGATACAAAGATGTTAATATCGGTTTCAAATTTAAAAGCAAATGATATGGATTTGGTTATGTTAGGCATTGCGATGAGAAAAGCATTTGATACAGAATTAAAATCACATATAGAGACGATTGATTGTATCGTCATTGAAAATCAAATTAGTCCTATTGCAAATAGAATGAAAACATTACAAGGAATGATTGCCCAATACTTTATTATGCATGATAAAACCAAAATCATTTTTGTCTCTGCTGCGAACAAACTAAAAGGACATGTTGATTTATTTGAAACAGATATTTCAACCTATGCTGCTCGTAAAAAAGAAGGCATTAATGTTACTTTGAATTTAATAAATGAAAATCATAAAGAATGGTTGACCCATTTTAAAACACATAAAAAAAAAGATGATTTGGCTGATTCTTATTTACAGGGTATTTGGTATTTGAATAGTGTGAAAAACAAATAATTTTTATATATAATAATTTTTTATATATAATAATTTTTATATATAATATAATATAATAAATTTCTTTTGCGTATAACTTAAAGTTATAATTTATATATAATACACAATAATGGTAGATGTTACAAATGATATTATTGAATTGAATTTAGATACTATCCCAACAATCGATATGAATGATTCTTCTTCTTCTTCTTCCAAGCCATCAGTTAATTTTGGTGGAGGACTTGAATTACTAATGAACGATAAACATATGAATAGTGGAAAGAAATCATCAAATGATGATATTGGTTTGGGTGATTTAAATAATTTAGAACAAGAGTTAAATGATTTAGCTGAAGAGCCAAGAAGTGCTCCGGCGATATCAAAATCAGGACTATTTAATACATCCATTTTTGGTGGTGGTGGTGGAGGGGGAGGCATTAAATTAAACACTTCGCCTATCGATGAAGATGCCGAAGAGAAGCAAAATGATAATGTATCCATTGGTAGTATTGTTAGTGTATCTAATGTTGGAAAAGCAACTGCTTCTTCTTCCGACACAAATAGTAAAACATGGGATGGATTTACCAAATTTAATAATGTTCCAATTAACCCCGATAAGAATATATCTGACCGACCTAAGTTGTCACCTGAAGAAGCTCTTTTGGAAAAATTTAAGGTATTAAGAAAATTAGAAGAGATTGAACGTAAAGGCGGTAAGCTTACTAAGAAATATTCGATGGAATCGTCTCTTGCCGAAATGCAAGGAGAATATGAAATGATTATTGCTGAAAAAGAAAGATCGAATAGTTGTAAATTTCAAGGAAAAATGTTGATGGCGGCTATTACTGGATTGGAGTTTTTAAATAATAAATTCGACCCTTTTGATGTTAAACTAGATGGGTGGGGAGAACAAGTGAATGAAGGTATTGATGAATATGATGAAATATTCGGCGAACTACACGAAAAGTATAAATCCAAAGCCAAGATGGCGCCTGAATTGAAGTTATTGTTTCAATTAGGTGGTTCTGCTATTATGGTTCATATGACAAACACTATGTTTAAATCATCTATGCCGGGGATGGATGATATTATGCGACAAAACCCTGAAATGATGCAACAATTCACAAGCGCGGCCGTGAATAGTATGCAAAACACTAATCCTGGATTCAGTGGATTTATGGGTAATTTTATGCCAGGCGCAAGTAATGATAGACCTCCGCCTCCGCCAGCGCAAACGCAAACGAATCGTAGCCAAAGTGAACGCACTGCTCCCCCCGCAAATCGACCGGATATAATGCGTGCTCGCAATGACGATGGAATCAATATTCAAGAACAATTTGCATCATATGGAGAGAAAGAATCTGCCGAAAAGTCTATGAGACCAGAGATGAAGGGTCCTTCGGATATTAGTGATATTTTATCTGGATTAAAAACCATGTCTAACAATAATGGATTACCAACGAACAATGCTAATGCGTCAACGAATAATGAATCAACAAATAAAGTAATTACTCCTACTCCTCCTACTATCACCAAATCGCAAATGCCATCGAAGAAAGCATCTTCGGGCAAAACTCCTCGCAAGCAAAAAAGCGACAAGAATACAGTAAGCTTGGATATGTAAATAAATCATAATAAATCATAATAAATCATAATAAATCATAATAAATTATGATGATTCATTTCAAATATATAAATTATTATATTTGAAATATTTGAAATATCAAGAAAAATACTATCTATTTCCTACGATGAAGCGTATATTTCTTTTTACCCCCTTTTTTTTTACGTCTCTTAATTGTATTCTTCTTCATCTTCTTCTTATATTTTTTTATACGACGCTTTGTTCTATTTCGTTGTCTAATGGCTCTGATATAATATTTTAAGGTTTTACATACAAATGGATTTTTTTTTCCTTTTTTCCCACCATTAAGAGCACTCCCCCCATCAATTTCAACGTCATCACCATCATCATTACCCTTTATTTTATTAAATTTTTCCTTTATTTCTTCTGTATTTATTTGTACACCCAATGTATCTCTAGCCTTATCATACTTTTCTTTAATATCGTCGGCACTCTCTTTTATTTTTTTTAAAGCTTTAATGTAGTTATTATAATCTTTTATTATTGTGTCAGAAACGTCAAGTTTTTTAGTTAATTTATCAATTTTATCTTGTATAAGTTTTATTTCACTCTTTATCTTCTCAATTTTGGATGATGTTTCAGTATCTTCTCCGCCTTTTTCTAGTAAACGAACATTTGTTTGTAATTCATCATTTTTCGGTTTCTTCTCTCCCTCTTTTTTTTTTATATCTTGTTTTATATCATCTTTGTATGTTTTATATCTTTGTAAATCCTCATTCAATAACTTTATATGAGCTTGAACCATATTAAATTTATTTAATTTTTCAGCGGTATCTAAATATTGTTTTTCTAATTCTTCTAAATTCTCTATTAAATCTTCCAAACTTTCTAATGGTCTATCCTTTTTTTCATAATTTTTTTTATCCTTTTCTGATAAATCATAATCTTCTCCTGCAAAAAACTTTGCTTTTAATATTTCCTTTTTTAATTTTGTAATCTCAGAAAATTTTGTCTTCAATTCCTTATTTAATGTTTCAGTTTTTATTTTTCTATCTTCCTTATCCTTATCACCCTTTATTGTTTTTAAAAATTTATCTTTTTCCTTTAAATTATCTTCCCATTTCTTAATAATGGCTTTCTCTTTCTCATCGCCAGGTTTTCCTCTCTTTTTTTCCTTATCGCCCATTTTTTTACGTAAAGCTTCTTGAATTTTCATTAATTCAGGTTTTAATGATTGAGCATTATAGTTATCACCAGGATCACCGGAACTTGTTAATGTTAATAATTTTTGTTTTATATCTGCTTCTTTATCCTTCAAATCTTCAATATCTTTATCTAATTCATCCGTTTCTAGTAATGGTTTCACATACTTATCATTAATTTGAGTTTTCTCCTCCTCCTTTTTTTTTTTAATTAAATTATCATCAGTTATTTTTTCTTTAATATCTTTTTCATTTGAGTTTGATAAATTGTGTATCAACTCATAAATTTTATTTTTTTCTATAATTTTATTTGAAATATCTACTATTTTCTTTTTTTCTGCCTCATTTTTTGTAGATTTTTCATATGTTTCTTTATTATCTTTAAATTCATCAATAGCTTCAATAAGTGATGTATCAAACATATCTTCTTCTTTCTTAACATTTGATGCTTCTTTTATAATTTTATTAATATTCTCTTCCTTATAATCATCATTTTGTTTTACACCATCCAAAGTTTGTGTCAAAGAAACCATTCGTTGTTTAACATCATCCATCAGGTCTACAACAAAAGAAGGATATTTTCCCTTATTATCCTTATCATCCTTGTTATTTTCTTTAATATGATTAAGCTCATTCCATAATTTAATCATTTCTTCGGCATATGTATCATATTTTTTATCCAAATCTTCTCTTTCCTTTATCCATAATGGCGGAATTTTACTGAAATCGCCTTTCCTTTTTTCAAATTCAGCCATTTTTCTTTGCAATGGCGTCCATTTCTTTTCCATATCTATACGTTCTTGCTCTGTGGTAGGTTCTTTTACATATTTATTTCGACTTTCCCATTCTTTTTGTAATTTACCAAATTTTCTATTCTTTGTTGCTTCAGACGTATTTAATATAGATGGTGTAGAAACACGTGGAATTTCTATATACCCAAAATTTGTTCCAAGAATATCAAGGGAATCTTTGGCTATATTTGCTTTTTTGGCCTTACAACTCATACGACTAAAATCACCAGCATCAGGATTATTTACAGCATCCAATAATTGTAATTGTATTGTTATAACATAATCCATAGGAATTTTAACTCCTGCGCTATTTTTTGATAAAACTTCATTTGTTCCTTCCGGTATATATGGTGGTAAATATTTACTTTCTCCGATAATATATTCATTTCCAAGAATAAAAAAACGACTCTTAGCTGCAAATAATAAATCTTTGATTAATCCAATATTATTTGTAATAATTTCTTCTTCGGTTAAAGGTTCATCTTTTTTTATTGTTATTATATCAGATATAAAATCAGCCATCATATCTTTCATTGCATTTTGACCAATAGATAAAGCATAATTTTTTACTTGAGACTTATCGATAATTAAGGTATTGTCTTCTTCTCTTTCAGGGCTTGTGACATATTTTATTAATTTTATATATTTTTTTAAATTCATAAATACATTTGGAAAATCTTGTCCAACGCCAGCACGTTGTAAATCTTTCATTGTAATTTTTACAAATGACGGGAAGAACACAAAATTATTATTACTTAAATCTCTTAAATCTGCCATGTTAGGATGAAATGGTATTAAATCATATTCTTTTGTTTCCAAATCACCATTTGTTTTGATATTTATTTTTAATGTTGTTGTTTTAATAATAACTGGGTCATACTTTTCATCTCCCTTTTTATTTTTATTTCTATCACTTCTTTCAGAACTATCAAAACTATCAAATGACATATAATCTTATATTAAGTAAATAAAAGATTATATTATATAAATTTATATTTATAAATATAATTATTAAACGATAGTCGCGGAAACGTTGCTCATATAACTATTAATTTTCCCTTGTAAATTGCGTTCGCGATGTTTTTCAGCCCTTTGTAATAAAGAAATCGCTTTTTCTTCTTCTTCTGGAGAAATAACACCATCATTATTTGTATCAATAATAGATGATATATTTTTAAATTTTTCAGGCATCATACAATAGTCACTTTTTTCATTAAAAACAACTTCGGATAATATTTTAAAAGCAGCAGTTAATAAAATAGCATAAATAATATCACGTGTTCCCATAAAAACCATAGCAAATATTAAAATTTCTCTAGCTAATCCATCTCTCAACATTTGTTCCTGTGCCTTAGTAAAATTAAAATTAACATATTTTGACCCAACATTCAATAATAACATAGTAATACCAATCAATAACTTACTCTCATTAATATATTTTAAATAAGTTTTATGTACACTTGTAACAACCTGAGGTGGTTCATTCATTTTCATTTTCATATTTATATTATTAAATTTCATACGTTTAAAATATACAAATATTAAATTAATTATTAATATTTATATTTATAACATTTTACAATATATAAAATCATTTTATCTAATCATTTATTTAAAAAATAAATCCATAAAAGGAATACTAAATGATTTATCCATTAAACTTAATCCTTGATCTTGTAAATTAATAACTACATCTAATATTTTACCGGGGAGTTTTATAATCATCATAGCAGTATTTACAATAATATCAATTAATTGATTAAGAATATCAAATATCATAAGTGGTAATTCCATAATTAAATTTATCAATGTTTCTATTACGCCAAATATTTTTTCTAATGTTTCAAATAATTTTTCGGCAAAATCAGCTATCATGTCAATCATTTTTTTAAACATAAATTCTAAAAATTTAGGCAAGTTTCTTAAAATTTTAAATCCTCTCTTGAAAAATCCCATAAATCTATTGTAAAATTTCATAAATATACGTTTACCAAGCTCAAACATTTTTTTAATGAATTTTTTTATAGGCACTATTAAATCATTCAAGTTTTCCATAAAATCAGAAAGACGCAACATCAACTTGGCCAAAAATTGATATGGCATTTTAATCAAAATATATGCCACTTGTTCTGCAGTTTTATAACTGATTTTAGTAGCAATAATCATATTACTATCTGGTTTTTCTTTACCTTCTTTTTCTTCAGTTGTTTTAGGTTTTGCGGCAATAAAACCTTTTCCTTCGTGTTCAAAACCTTCATTTATAATTTCTTTGAAAAAAACCTTATTTATAAGAATACAAACTAAAATTATTAGTATTACATACAATATATAGTCTAAATGCAACATATACTATAATTATATTATAAGTATATTTTTTTTACAACTATATTTTTACAAGTATATTTTTACAACTATTATCAATTATCTGTTACATAAATGGTGTATTTTTAAACTTTAGTTGTAAGTGAGGATTCACGTGGTCTTAATTCTGTCTCTACCTTGAGTTTATCTTTATTATTTAAACCAATCATTAATTTTTCACCTTCACCTTCACCTTCGCCTTCGCCTTCACCTTTACACGCACATTTACCTTCGCTTTCACATTCACATTCACCTTCATTAATGCTACTAAACCCTTCATAAATGATTTCATTATTAAATTCATAGTTGAATTCTGCTAAAAATATATAAAACATTACCATAATAATACCTCCTATACGATTATAATGTGCTATTAAGATTGTTAACACTAATAATAAGACTTTACCTTTACATGAATTACTAAATTTAACCAAAACATTTGGCATAGTGTAAATCAAAAAGGATATTAAAAAAAACAATAGAATAATTTCAGGTTTAACATACATTTATAATATAATGATATTTTTTATAAATATAAACAGATGATATAAGTAATAAAAAACTTTTATTTACAAAATCGATTATTAATATTATCATATTAATTATGGTTGTTAGTTAGGTTTTTAAAAAAATAAAAATATCTTATTTTCATATAGATAATGACATCTTTAGGATTATTACATTATTCTGAAATTAATGAAAGTTCAACTATAAATAGTAATATATCAGAATTTGACAAAAAACACAAGCAAAAACATAATACTACTATTAAAAAACGCAATAATCGTATTCAAAATAGTACTAATAATGGTGATGGTGAAAATGTTCAAAATATGTTAAAATTAATTAATAATTCAAATGGATATGAAAATACGAGTGATGATTCTGGTTTAGTTGATTTTAACCCACCTCCACGCGCAGAAGTATCATCATCAAATGAGCCAATGTCCGAATTAAACCCAGGTATTAATAATGGGGGAATTAATCATACTGATATTAATAACACTTTAATCGATAATGATGAATTGCCAATAAAGGTAAAACAATCTAATGGAGACGATTTAAATCAACTTCAAAACCAAAATAATAATATAATAAATAATATTGGCCCAAGACAAAATCCTGCTCCATTAGATACGCAAGAAGGATATAGTTCTTTACCTAAAACATATGCAAATGATTATTATAAACAATTTGTTCCTTTTTTTAATCAATCTGAACAATTAGCTAAGGCAGGCATTACAACAAATAAGGATCAACTATTAGAAAAATTAAATTACATGATTCATTTATTGGAAGAACAAAAGGATGAAAAAACGGGGCATGTTATGGAAGAAGTTATTTTATATTCATTTTTAGGCGTTTTTATAATATTTATAGTTGATTCATTTGCTCGTGCCGGTAAATATACACGTTAATTTATATTTGATATCATAATAGCATAATAGCATAATAGCATAATAGCATAATAGCATAAATAGCATAAATAGCATAAATAGCATAAATAGTATTACTAAATTAATATTAAAATAATTTAGTAATAATTTTAACTTACAAATACCTACAAATACCTACAAATACCTTTAATATATTAACAATGCCTTTCTATTTGATATCGGATGACAAGCATAATTATATAAAAAAAACGCAGTTGAACTTTTAAATTTACACGAGACTAATGGATTTATGTTTAAATAATCTATTACTTCATTACTATGCGCAGTATCCTCAATTAATAATATTTCTGATTTTACATCACCTGAATTTAATTTTCCAATACATATTGTGAAGCCAGCAATCAAAATATCAGGTGTAGCACAATTCGATATAATATTTATACATTCTATTGTTTTTTTATTAGAATAATACAATTCTAATACACGAAATATGTAAGTAGCTATTAATTCACCATTAAAAATAATACCATAAATTTTTAATTTATTTAATTTTATCAAATTCATAACACTCGATACATCAGGTAAAATAACACATTCAAATCCAAAACGTTTGGTTTGTTCCTTTACAAATGTAATTAATAAATTTAATTGTTGAACACCTATTTCAATAACATTCATTGAAGCATTCAATAAATATTCTGGATAAAAATGTGTTATATCAAAACAATATGTATCATAATAAACAAGTGGAACAATAGCATTCATTGTCCCTTCGCGTTTAAACATATATGCGTTTACCTTTTTGTTAGTTCGTGAAACATTATAATAAAAAGTTTGTATCATTTGGGGAGGAATATCTTTTTTACGATACTCTGGTTTTATACATAAATTGTCTACATAATAGGACGGAAACGATATTCTTTTTTTACCATTTTTAGAATATAAACTAACATTTAATACACGAGATGATGTTACCCCTATTATTTCTTGTTGACATGATTCTAACGGCAATCCATTTTCAAACATTATTTTTGGTTCTTGGTATATATTAAAAAAAGATGGATGATTTGAACAATGTAAATAAGATAAAATGTCTTCTTCTGATGGACTGTATCTTGCGTCTTTATTAATTACATAATAATCTTTAATAAAATTACATATTTTTTTTAGTTCTATATTATTTGTATTATTTACATTATTTGTATTATTTGTACTGCCGTCACTATTTATTGTAATTAATTTATTATTAATCAAATTTACAAATTTATTGGATTCTGGAGGTTCGCTATTTATAAATCCAGGTGGTTTTATCCAATATTTTAAATTATATATATGAAATACCGGCTGTGTATGCCAAAAATGCATATTTACACGAATATAAGCCGTGAATATTAAATATATTATAATTATTATTACACAAAAATACAATATAAAATGTGAAGTTATTCGTATCATAAGTTTATATATAAAATATTTTATTTTTTATACTATATTTTACACTATATTCATAAAATTTAAGTTGGTTTCTGTAAAATGTATATGTACTGATTATCATATTGACATTCTACCATATCTATCTTAGAAATCACAATAAACCCTACATTTTTTGCAATATTTAATATCTCAGGCTGAGTAGACATATAAAGTTGATGTTCATTTTTTTTTACATCGCCATTTTTCATATTTTTAAATGTTTCTACCATAAAAGCATTTGGCTCTTCTTTTGTATTTACTTCATTTTTTAAATCAAATTTTGATTTGTATTCATAATTATCAAACTTAACTGTTGTAGTTGTAATACGTTTTTTTGCATACTTTTGAGGAGATATAATACCAAATGGATTACCTGCAGGAATAATTGGGTCAAACTTATCTCTATTAACCAAATGAACTGCTAAGTATCCACCTGGATTTAACCATTGCATACAATTTTCAAAAAATCTATGTTTATCCTTCATGTAATAAAGTGTAAAGTAAAAACATGTTATGTGTGTAAATGAATTTTGTTGAAATGTTGATCCATTAAGAGCATCTGCTAGTTGAAAATTCAATTCAGGATATGTTTCTTTAGATTTGTTAATCATACTTGGTGATATATCAATGCCTGTAGCATTAAATCCGTGTGCTTTCAAACTGCTTACATGATGCCCAACACCAGAACCTATATCTAATACATTGCTTTTTTCTTTAATCATATTTGAATATTTTATTAAATTACCAATTTCAAAATCGTTTTTATGTTTATAAAAAACTAAATCATCATAAATAGATACATAAAAATCATCATATATATCAGCCATTTCTGTATTCATTGTAAATTCATTCGTTTTCTTCTTTTTTTCAAATCCTTCAACTTGAGTTTTTCCATAATTAGTCATAAGAATAATACAAATTAAAAATGCCAAAAAATATAAAAACTTGTGTAATAATGTAGTTTTTGAAAATATATTAAATGTTTTTTTTGCATTTCTGATTGTGTTTGTAATAGGCATTTGTATATATGTATTATATATATAAAAGTTAATATAATGAATGAAACTGATATTAATGATAAAAGAAGTATGGCCGAATTTAAAGGGATTACTTTTTCTAAATTTCAAAAATCTAAGGTCAAGATAGAATTAATGAAATGTCTAACAACATCTAAGGTAGAACCAGCATGCTACTGGGCTGCTGAATTAATTTGTGCTGGACATTATCCTGATTTATGGGAAATAATTATTCTGTTTATTAGTCGGTATATTCATTTAGGTAATCCTAAATTACCTATCTACATATCAATGCGAATTAATAACTTTAAAGAAATTATATCAAATGGCTATATTGGAAATGAATTATCAATGCGCAATAATATGAAAATACGTCAACTTTTTTCAGAAATTATCAGTGTTCTTTGTCATTCTAGAAAAAAACATAGCTTAGAAGCAATCAAAATACAAAAAAAAGATGAATTTAATATAACTCATATGGCCTCTCGTTTAAAAGCACCAAAAATTGGTTATGTCGAAGATATTTTTAAACCAGATGATCCCAAAGAATTATTTATAGCAATGAATGAATTTGCTTATCATATATCGAAAGAATCTAAAAATAATGTCAGTGCGTGTTACTGGCTTGAATGGATATTGGAATATGAAACATTATGTAAACAAAAAAAAGAAATTTGTCTAGGTGAAACACGACAATTTGCGCCAATACAAGATAAATTTAAAAATGATATTATATGGATTATATGGGATATTATTTTACACCAATGTAAATTGAAAAAAAATAAATTAATGGATAAAATTATAAATTCTTTACTAGAGATGTTTAGTATTAGATATAGTAGTGGTGCGAAAAAGAGACGTAAATTTCTTATTTATTTTGCTATATCAATACTGACTGAACCACTTGATTTATCTATTGATATTATTCACAATAAAAAAGAATTGGATACTATTATAAAAAAGGTTGGAGTTGTTTATAAGGAAGTTAAAAAAAACGAAGTATCTCTCAACATAGATTATCTATACAATGGAGTAGAACGTAGCAATCTAGATAAGACTGTAGAGAGATTAGAAAAGATGAATTCAATTATGGCTAACCCTCCTCAGTTATGATTATAATACAATATTTTAATGTTATAATATTGTAATATCTTATTATGTCATTAACTATTACAATTCCATCTAGAATATTTATCATTCCTTACAGAGATAGAAAAGAAGACAAAGAGAGATTTATGGAAAAAATAAAACATTTATTGGAAGATACAGAAATATCCGAACCTTATGAACTTTATTTTGCCCATCAATATGATACTCGCCCTTTCAATCGTGGGGCTATGAAGAATATTGGATTTTTAGCAATGAAATCAAAATACCCTAATAATTATAAAGATATTTCCTTTATATTTCACGATGTAGATACGTTGCCAATCGAAAAAGGAATGATAAATTATAATACGACACAAGGTATAGTAAAACATTTTTATGGGTTTCAATTTGCGCTTGGTGGGATTTTTGCCATTAAAGGCTCTGATTTTGAAAAAAGTAAAGGATTTCCGAATTTTTGGGGTTGGGGTATAGAAGATAATTTAATGAATGACAGATGTATAGAAGCCGGACTTACAATTGACCGCAGTCAATTTTATGATATAAAAGATAAAAGAATTGAACGTTCTTTTGATGGGTATAAACGGATTATTTCTAAGCGTGATGCTCTTACTTACAAACAAAAAGGCAGTGATAATTTATTTTCAATTCAAAATGTGAAATGGGATTTTAATGATGAATATATTAATATTAAAGGATTTGATTGTGCTATGAACCCAAATGAACAAATGTACGAGCCAATTGATATTCGCACGACAAAAAAACTTAGTGTTCCAAAACCATATAGTTTTAGACGCAACTGGAATATGTTTAATAAATAAAATTTTATAACCTATAATTATATACAAATTAAATGTCATCTATAAGAAATAGTATCAGCCAAAGTTTAAAAAATAGTAGTTTAAATAGTTCGAATAATTCTACTAGTTCTAAGTTATCTTCGTTTAATTTAGACAATTTATCAGGTTCTTCGCCACGCTCATCTGAAGGAATATACAATAATGTTTCAGATAAAGCATCATCTATGTTTAAACCTAAAACTTCTTCAAAATCAAGACTATTAAGTGTTCCGTCACAATCAACCGCTTTTTTGTCATCTGCTGCAAAATCTGCGGTAGGATTAACCCCAGAAATTCAACCTAATGGTAGTTCATTTTTTCGCTATCTGGGTGTTTTTGTTGTATTAGGATTTCTTATATTAAATTTTTTTCTCTTTATGATAAAACCGGTCGACCATAGTATAAGTCAAATGTATGACCCACTTATTAATATTTTTTATAAAAAAACGGATAATACAACTATACCTAAGAAAAAGGTTGGGAAAAATAATGTTTCGGCTGTCAAAAAATTAAGCAAAGCATTAGATGAAAAGAAACCTATTAATAACATTGATGGAAAAAAAATTAATCCACAGGAAGAAGAGCACGGACATGAACATCAAGCAACACGATTAAATAATACTACCCCTGAAAAAAAACAAAAACCTTATAAAAAAATGCCTGTTATACCACAACCGGATAATAGTGCTAGTCGTGTACAGGCATCCAGACCAACTTCAAAATCTGGGCATTGTTATATTGGCGAAGATAGAGGATTTCGTAGTTGCATTGAAGTAGGCGAAGGCGATGTTTGTATGTCAGGTGATATTTTCCCTACAAGAGCTATATGCGTGAACCCTAACTTGAGAGAATAAATAATAAATTAATAAACAATAATAAAATATATTTTACAACAATAATAAAATATATTTTACAACAATAATAAAATATATTTAAACGTAAAACATCGACGATAATATATTATGAAAGCATTTATGATGATTTGAATACAAATAAAAATTATATAATATCACCAAATGAGGAAAAAATAAAGACATTTTGCGCATATATCAATCGTTTAACACGTTAATTGTTATATTACACATCCGTCGCGGTATTCAAATACCAGCGCGTAGACAAATATTTATTAGTATTCTTTTTACTATCCATAGTTCCAGCAACAAATGTTTTGTTAGGACCTTTGTTTACAATGCTCTGAATTTGCCTAGTGCCAAGAGCCTTTTCGAAATAACGTAATTCAGAAGTATTTCCAGAAAACCCACCATTCATAGATACATAAACATCACCATAATTTTGTCTAGGAACACCTTTTAACATATGACGTTTCACTAAAGTGCCATTAATATAAACATCTAATTGCTGTTGTTTCGTAACACGGATAATAACATTTACCCATTTATGTAAAGGTAAATCTTTTATTTGTATCTTTTCCATAATTTCATCAAAAGAATTCATAACAATCATTAAACCAGCAACATTTCCTCGCCCATCATTACCATCTTCACCTGGTCCATCTATTCTAGGTGTAATATACAATCCAGGTCCATTATTCGGATAATTTATACCGTCGATGCCTCCGCCATTTCCTCTGCCTATGTTATCATTCCCTTTATGGAACACATGTTTATATTCATGCTCTTTGTAAGCAAAATCATCGACATAAACCCAAACAGACCATGTAAATTCTAATCCTTCACGCTCATTATTAGAACGAAGAATTGGAACAGCTCCTTTTTTAGAAGGATCTTGCGGTATAATCATTAATTGACGAGAATTAATCATACCATTTATTAACACAGGGTTATGGTCTTTAGAAAATACCTTAGATAAAATAAATGAACCTACACTTAATAACATCATAAATATAATTAAAATCAAAATTAAAAAGGCAAATTTTGCAACAATGCTATTTGATTGTAAAAATTCTTTACTACCTTGAACATATTGATTAGATGAAAATTGTTCTAATTGGACTTTATATTCTCCAAGTTTATTCATTCTCTTATATATATTATATAAAATATATAATATATAATATATCTTATAATGATTGTATCTTCTATTATGTATCCTATAATCATTATATCATCTTATATCATCTTATATCAAAATTAAAAAAGTAAATTAAAAATATGTTTATTTAAACTTCAAAACTACCTTGCACTTCATTATCTTTCACCATCGAAAATCGCAATCTATATTTACTTAAAGCATTTCCTAAAATACTTCCACCAAAGCCATCTTTGTAAATATTGTATGCTTCTTGAGGATTAGATGCGTGCGACCAATATTTAAAGGAAGACGTCCATCCACTAAAACCACCACCATGAGTTACATTAATATCCATGTTATTATCAACACGAGGAACACCAGGAATAACACATGTTCGCACTAATTTACCATCAACATACACATCTAAAGTTCGACCATACAAACTAGTAATCACATTCACCCATTTCTGAATAGGAATGTTATCAATAACGCAAGTATGAAGACTGGTATTTGCGTTAGCTGCATCACGTTCAGCCGCTAAACGAGCGGCTCTTTCTTCTTCGGTTTCAGACGTTCTAACACCTTTATTACAAGCGTCGCACGCGCATGTATAACCACTTTCGCACGCAAGACAGGCGGCATCAGTTGCTGCTTGATCAATTCCGGCACCACCAGAACCAGCACCAGCTCCAGTAACTTCTTTCTCGGCATCATAATACTTAATCTTCACCTTTAAAGTATTTGGCTTTGTGTCTAAAACAACATTAGGGCAGTTTGTTCGGTCTAAGATATTCTTTTCTGAACCAAACATATAATTCCAATTATCAATAAAAATCCACATTGAATAAGTAAAATTACTAGAATTATTTGAATTTTTTAAATCATCCGCTTTAATCGTTTGCGGTTTTTTTGCTTCTGCCATTTCGGTCAACTTGTTGGTTTTAGAAAAGGCATTTACTATCAAATAAACTATGACTAATAAAACAAAGACGAGTATAACTATTTGTTTAACATCCATTTTATATATATTATAGAATAGAAATTAACTATAATATATCTAAATATATTCAATGATATCACAATTTTGTATAATTAATAATTTATCTAATATGTATTATTGAACACCTACCATATTTTTTATATCATTCATAAATTTATTATTCGGATTCTTCTTTTTTTCTATATTCATATTTATATCATCCTTTATACTCCATACATATGGTGCGTCTTTTTCGCGCAATGTTTTATAGTTCAATATAATATTTTTCTTATTAAGAATATCTTCATAATAAGTTACATTACATATTCCACCATATAATCCATTTTCGGCTCCAGCAGTTACACTATCAAAAGACATATATGGTGCTACACCAGAGATTGACCCAACTAATTCACCATTTATAAACACATCAATATATCCATCATGATAATTTATTACTATGTTATTCCACTTTTGATAAATAATATTTTTTGTTTCATATACCTGAACTATTTTATTTATCTTATTTACATCACTATTATCGTTTGACGCAACTTCAGCAACCACGCGTAAACTATTTAATTTACCATTGTATTCTAATGCAACCTTTTTCCCATAACTTAAGATATTTGTATATTTTCCATAAGAACTATTTGTATTTGGTGGTTGAGGGTTTAAATTAAACCATCCAGATAATGCATATTTATATCTAAATTGCTGTAACTCTGTATCTGTGTATTGAGGGTGAACTTCAAAATCCACCTTTAACCAAGTGGGGTTTTTCAATTTCTTATAAAACCATGCTAGATATTTATTTTTAGGTTCATTTGGGTCTGTATAGTTAGGGTCTGAAGCATTGTCTAAACTATATTTTTTCTTTATTTCTAATTCTCTTTTTATTCTTTCATTTTTTTTATTATTGTATATTTCATCAAACGATGATACATGTTCAAGATCTTTACGTTCATATAAATCATCAAAATTACCTATATTATGTTCTTTATTCAAATTTATTGGTTCATTTAATAATTTTAAACCATCATAATTAATTGCTTTATCGAATATGAATGGAATTAAAAACCACATTCCTATAATAACAGCTTCACCGCCAAGTAATATCCATACTGGTTTTGTTGTTAAATTATATTCGTATTTGGCCGAATCAATAATATCTACAAGTAAACAAGGTAAGTACATGACAAACTTCAAAAGTAATGTTGAAAATTTCTTACCTGGTGCATTTTTGGCTTTATTTATTTGTTTTTTCAATAAAATATAAACAATACCAAGAACACCTATAAATATAATTGCAGACATTGATAATTCTACCATACTAATCAATGAAGTATTCATCAATAACCATATTAAACCTCTTATCGCCATCATAAACACAACAAAAAATGCAATAGTAGAGAAAAATTTAATAATAATATTTGTTTCGGTCATACCTACCATATCAATATCTTCAGGCGCATTGATTTTCTCTCTTATGAAGACAAATAATATAACATATGTAAATGCTATAGTTAATACCAATAATTTTGTAAAGGCTGGAAATGTGGTATTTATATTAAAAGGATTGAAATAATAAATTAATATAATAAACAAAATATATTGTACCATTTCCAATTTGGCCAAATGATTCGGATCAACATATATTTTACGAGTTATACGATCAATAAAACTTAAATCGATTTCTTTTCTAGAAAGTTTATCCCATTTATCATTTAAACTAGATACATTATTACCTAAACCTTGTTTGTAATTTTTTACTTTTCCTTTTACATTTTCTGTTATATCATCTATACCCATACTTTTGTTGTATAATATTAGAATAGTTTTTTATTATACAAGATATAAGATATATTATATAATTTTATTTTATAAATTTTCAAATGCTGTTTTTTTACCATGACAATCTCGACATAAAGCAACTAAATTATCTACATTATTAGAGCCACCATTATCTAGTCTTATTTTATGGTCTACTTCAAACCACGCCGGTAATTGTTTTTTACATCCACCGCAATTCCACCCTTGCTGTGCTGCTACATATTTTTTTTTGGTTTCACTTACTGAACGTTTAACATTTTTTGTGCCATTGCCATTCATATTACCATTGCCATTGCCATTACCATTGCCATTAGGTATTCTTCCGGAATTCATTATTTTTCTCTCCTGTGCGCCATATCCTCCACCTCCACCAAAAGTATCCTTTGACAAATTTAATAGTGGAGATAACATATCACTTGCTTCTTTATCAATCGGCATATACTTTATAATTCCATTCGCGTGGGTGAGTAAATTTTTTGAATCCGCTGGATATTTTTTTGTAAATAAAAACACCGAAAGACCTACAAAGGCTATTCCGCCCATTTGATAATATTTTTTCCAAGATTTCAATAATCTTACATATTTACCATCAGTATAAGTATTTACAACAAAAAATATAGTTATTCCTATAACTAGAAGTTCTATTTTCATTTATATAATAAATATATTATTTTAATTATACCATATTTATTATACCATATTTATTCATCACGAATTGGTTCAATATTATATTGGTTATCGGTAGTATCAGAAAATCCAAATTTTTCATTGACATTATTTTGGTTTGATTGTATTTTTCTTACTGGTGTAGGATATCTTATATCAAGGTTTTTAGTTTTATTTTTTTTAGCTTTACTTTTATATTTTTCTTCTTCTCCTCTTGCAATTACATTTAATGATTCTAACTCCTTTACTAATTCGTCTATATCAATTGGCTTCGTAGCAAATTCGGGACTATAGCAATACTTAATAAGTATTCTACATATAGCATTTATAATTTTTTTATTAATAATATAATCAATATAATTATCAGAACCATATGATACACCATTTCCAACAATACTTGTATAACACATTAAAAATCCCCAAATATCAGCATTTTTAGTAAATACTTCATAAAAATATTTTGTATCATTAAAAATACCATTATCATCTACATATTTCAATAATACAGCTTGTATATATTCTATAATAGTATTCATTTCAAGAATTTTATAATTTATTTTACTTGATTCATGTTCCATTTCTACCGCGTATATTTTATAAATATCATGTAATATATCAAGAACAGATTCAAAATGCCCTTTACTACGATTAAGTGTTATATTTAACATTTTTATTGCAATAATTTTCATTAATTCATCGTGTCCAGATTTTTTATTAAAAAAATCTGGGGATGCTTTTTGTCTTTTAAATTCTTTTGGTAATAATTTTTTAACATAACTATTAAAAAATATATCAGAAAAAGGCATATTAAAATGGATTGAACGATCTATAATTTCTTTTGGTATAGTATTTCCATCATTTTCTCCAGCTAACCCCCAATCAATTAAACGTGCTAATTCTCCATCCTCTGTTATTAAAATATTATTGCCTTTAATGTCAAAATGATTTAATTTATTTTTATTTATAGGTTCTATTCCTTTTTTCAACAAACGAATGAGGGAATTGTTAAGTTTTAAAAAAAGTGTATATTTATCCTTATTATCACTCATTAACATATTTCTTATAAAATCATCAATTGTTATACCTCCGTCTGGCATATTTAAAATTCTTAAATTATCTAAATTATTATTAACATTTGTAGAATCTATTCCTTCTCTTGTAAATAAATCACATTCTCTATCAAATGATTCTATATTTTCGCCTTCTAATTCGGAAGGCGAACACGTATATGTATCAGACACCAAAAAATATTGTTTATTATCGCTTGGAAGATTATCTATTATCTTTTTTACTTTATTCATTTCATCAATTTCTTTTTCAATATCTTGTTTATACATAAGCTTTGATACATTATTTGGGTTATACTCAGTCTCATTATCCGAGCATTTAAGAGATGGTCTAAATACGCAACCATATGAACCAGCATCTATAGCTTTCCCCCCCTGTTTTTTATTTTTCTTTGTGGTATTCTTTGTGGTATTCTTTGTGGTATTCTTTGTGGGTTTTTTATTATATTTATGCGTAATTTTACTACGCATTTGTATTATATATATATATATATATTACTATTTTCTATACAAATAAATTGTTAAAAATGTTATTAATATAATAATTCCAAAGAACACATATTTCTCTCTACGTTTTCTTTCTTCCTTTACTTTAATTGCTTTTGGTTTATAATGTTCGTAATAAGCTACCATTGCATCTTCCATTGTTAATTCAGGTTTATCAAGTGATACATTTATTTTATTATGAATAAAATGAACCCATTTTACAAAAGAAGGTTGTGAGTCTAAATAAGGCGTAACTGGATATTTATCAAGTAATTCACTAAATTTATTGCCCATTGTTGATATGGGTAAAAATAATGGCATATTTTGTAAAAAATCATAATATTTTTTCTTAATTGTTTCATTTGGGTGAGTTGGATAAGATAATGCGATTGTATGTAAAACAAACCAATAAAAAGGCCCCCATACTTCCGGATCTAACGCCATTATAATAAATGATATAAAAAGATTTACAATATAACATATAATTGTAACTACACATGAATAATAATAATTATTGTAATAATTGCGGAACTAAAGGGCATATTTTTTATCAATGTAAGCAACCAATTACAAGTGTTGGTGTAATTGTATTTAAACTAAATTCTGAAGGAAATCGTGAATATTTATTAATAAGACGAAAAGATAGTATTGGTTATGTTGAGTTTATGCGAGGGAAATACAATCTATACAATAAAATGTATATTTCTAATATTATTTCAGAAATGACAAAGGATGAACAAGAACGTATTTTGAATAAAGATTTTGATACATTATGGAAAAAATTATGGGGAGATGATATTAATACTCAATACAGAGGTGAAGAAAAAATATCTGCAGATAAATTTGAATCATTAAAAAATGGAATTATAACAAATGAAAAAGAATATTCATTAGAATCAATCATTTCTGAATGTAAAAGTAATTGGATAGAAACTGAATGGGGGTTTCCAAAAGGACGTCACAATAACCAAGAAAAAGATTTAATATGTGCTTTACGTGAATTTGAAGAAGAAACTGGTTATTCTAGATTATCAGTTACTATCATTCATAATTTGATGCCATTTGAAGAAATATTTACAGGTTCAAATTATAAATCATATAAACATAAATATTATGTTGCATTTATGGAAGATTGCAATAATAAGTCAACCTCATATCAAGATACTGAAGTAAGTAAAATTGAATGGAAAAATTATAAAGATACAATGGATTTAATTAGACCCTATAATTTAGAAAAAAAGGAAGTATTAACACGTGTAGATACATTATTGGAAAATAACAAGCTTTATAATGTAATGTAAAATATATTATTATATATAAATTATATAGATATATAATAATGGAATCAACTATTGATTTACCTTCAAATAATATAATTCAAGTAAAAACCAAAAAAACTAGAAAGAAACCATGCCCAAGAGGTACCCGTTATAATAAAAAAACAGAAAAGTGTGTTCCTATTACTATAAAACCGGTTATTAATAAAGAGCAACAACAAGAGCCAGCACCTGAGCCAGCACCTGAGCCAGCACCTGAGCCAGCACCTGAGCCAGCACATGAGCAAGCACCTGAGCCAGCACATGAGCCAGCACACGAAGAGGAACAACCCGTTTCTAAACAAAATAAATTAAAAAATGAATTAGAGATACAAGAGAGAAAGGAACTATTAGAAAATGAAACAGATTACGACTTTTTATACCCAAACCTAAATGACCAACAATTTAATATCAAAATATCCGAACGAAAAGAATTCAATGACAATAAATATGATGGGGAAATACACGCCGATGTAGAAGCACATTCAGAAGTAATGTGTAATTCTGACTTTGAACTTTCACCTCATCAACTTTTTGTTAGAAATTTTCTTTCTTTTCAAACACCATATAATAGTTTGTTATTGTATCATGGTTTAGGTAGTGGGAAAACATGTTCTGCCATCAGTGTAGCGGAAGAAATGAGAGATTATATAATGCAAATGGGCATTACCAGCAAAATAATGATTGTAGCTTCGCCTAATGTTCAAATCAATTTTAGAGTTCAACTTTTCGATGAAAGAAAACTAAAACTAATTGATGGGTTATGGAATATTCGTGCTTGCATTGGAAATAAATTTTTAAAAGAGATAAATCCAATGAATATGAAAGGTTTATCAAGAGAGAATGTTATAAAACAAATTAATCGTCTTATTGATACCTATTATTATTTTTCAGGATATGTTGAGTTTGCAAATTATATTGCTCGTAAGAGCGCAATAAAGGACGCATCTATTACTGACCCTAAAAAAATAAAACAAATTATAAAACATAACTTAACAAAAGTATTTAATAATAGATTAATTATTATCGACGAAATTCATAATATCAGGGTTTCTGATGACAATAAGAATAAACATATCGCAGATAAATTACTTCTGTTAGTAAAAAATGTATCTACTTTAAGATTATTATTATTATCAGCTACACCAATGTTTAATAGTTATAAGGAAATTATATGGCTTATAAATTTAATGAATATAAATGATAGGCGAGCTACAATAGAAGCAAAAGATGTATTTAATAAAGATGGCTCTTTTAAGGATGTCGAACCTGGAAAAGAATCTGGTAAAGATTTATTAGAACGTAAAGCAACCGGATATATATCTTTTGTTAGAGGAGAAAACCCATATACATTTCCGTATCGCATATGGCCCAATGATTTTTCGCCAGATAATACATTTATAAATCATTCTTATCCTACATTACAATTAAATGGAACATCTGAATTATTACCCGAAAATGCTATCAAACATCTTTCTCTTTATTTAGTTGAAAATGGCGAATATCAACAACGTGGATATAATTATATAATAGAGCGCATTAAAAAAGGTCATATTGGGAATAACCAAATGCCTAATTTGGAAAATATAGAAACATTTGGTTATACCATGCTTCAACAACCATTAGAAGCATTGAATATCATTTATCCAGATGAGAGATTAAATGATGAATCTCCATCGTTTAATTCATTAGATTTGGTTGGAGGAAATGGATTAAAACGAATTATGAAATTTAATGAGGACCAAAATCATTTTCGTAGTAAATTTGATTATATACCAAGCGCCAAAGAAAAATATGGTCGTTTATTTTCTCCCAATGAAATTGGGAAATATAGTAAGAAGATAGAAAATATTTGTAATCGTATTATAAATTCTAACGGAGTTATTTTAGTTTATTCGCAATATATTGATGCTGGATTAGTGCCACTAGCATTGGCTTTAGAAGAACTAGGATTTTCTCGTGCAGGGAATGTTAGTTCCCTTTTTGACCCCCCACCTGTAAATAAACGCAATGGATTTAATTATGTAATGATTACCGGCGATAAAGGATTTTCACCCAACCCTGAAATGGATATTAAAATGGCTACGAATGATGATAATATTGATGGAAAAAAGGTAAAGGTTGTTTTAATCTCTCAGACAGGGACAGAAGGGTTGGACTTAAAGTTCATACGACAAGTTCATATTCTTGAACCTTGGTATAATATGAATCGTATAGAACAGATTATAGGAAGAGCCGTTAGAACTTGCAGTCATAAAGCATTGCCATTCAATGAAAGAAATGTTGAATTATATTTATATGGTTCGTTAATGAGAGATGATGTAAAGGAAGAAACAGCAGATTTATATGTATATCGTCTTGCAGAGATGAAAGCAAACCTTATTGGTAATGTTAGTCGTTCATTAAAAGAAATATCAGTTGATTGTATCTTAAATAATACTCAAATTAATTTTAGTGAAGAAATTATGGAACAAAATAATGTCAAACCAGTTAATCTTAAATTATCAAATGGAACTATATTAGAAAATTATAAAATAGGCGACAAACCATATTCATCTATGTGTGATTATATGGAATCTTGTTCTTTTAGTTGTCGTCCTACGAAAGAAATAACATCAGCTAATGTGCGAATGGATACGTATAGTGAAGAATTTATAATGATGAACAATGATAAACTGATACATAAGATTAAACAATTGATGAAAGAGAGATTTTTTTATAAAAAAACAGAATTAATTACTCTTTTGAATACCTTAAAACCATATCCATTAGTGCAAATTAATGCAGCTCTACATCAATTAATTGAAAACAATGAATTTATTATCGATAAATATGGACGTACAGGAAATTTAATAAATATTGATGATTTATATTTATTTCAACCCATCGAATTAAAGAATAAAAATATTAGTATTTATGATAGGTCCACTCCATTAGAATTAAAACATGATAAAGTGTTGATAAAATTACCAAAAGATATAAAAATAAATGAGGCTATTATAAATTTACCAAAAGAAAAAACTCAAAGAGCGAAGAAGAATAAGGAAGTGAAAAATATAATAATAGATAATGCGGATGCCGATGCGGATGCCGATGCGGATGCCGATGCGGATGCGGATGCCGATGCGGATGCCGATGCGGATGCGGATGCCGATGCCGATGCCGATGCCGATGCCGATGCCGATGCGGATGCCATTGTAAATTATATAAATACAAAATATCAAACTGCTACCACAAGTCAAATTATAATTAAGGGAGAGAAAAATTGGTATATGCATACTAGAATCGCCATTGATTTTATGATGAAATATGAATTTGATGAATCTCTATTAAAATATTTTGTTATACAACACATAATAGATGAACTATCAATTAATAACATAATAACAATTTTAAATTATATATACGAAAATAATAGTTATGATAAGTTTGAATCAATAAAGTATGTAAAAAAATATATCCAATCACAAATGTTAAATGGAGACAAAAATATAAAAGGATTTTTATGGAAAGATAAGAAAAAACAAGTTATTATTGTAAAACATCCAGAAAATAAATGGGTTATTGCGGAAGCAGAAGATATTAAAGATATGAATGCGACAATAAGTAATAAAAAACAAAATATTATATCTAATTTAAATAATTTGATTGGGTTCATGAATAATTTTAAAAATGAGGAATATGTAGTATTTAAATTGAAAAATATTACAAATCAACGTGATGCTGGCGCGAGGTGTGACCAAATGTCTAATAAAGGAAAATCAATTGATATATTAAACACTATTGTTGGTAGTAACCAATTTAATGATAAAAATTTAATAGATGATAAAAAATCAAAATTACCACAAAGAGAAATTTGTATTATTCAAGAATTCTATTTACGTAGTTTTGATAAGGATAGGAAAAACCAAAAACGTTGGTTTTTATCTCCACCAGAAGCTGTTTTAACCGACATTGAAAAATATACATCTGCGATTAAAACCAAAAAAATATATAAAAAATAATATTATTAATTTTAAAATTGAATAACGATTTAGAAATAATATTATTAATTAATAGTAAGATGTCGATAATGTCGAAGACAAATCAACAAAAAATAAGTTCTTCAAATCAATCACTCTATAATTTAATGATGATTAATAAAAAGGTTCATGTTGGTATTGGTAATGTCGGTAATAATATAAAAGAAACATTAGAAAAGGTCATTGCGTCAGAAATTGAGGGGAAGTGTATAGTACAAGGGTATATTAAACCTAACTCCGTTGAAATTATTACATTTTCAAGTGGTCTAGTAAGCAGTAATAATATTGTATTTGAGGTCGTTTTTCAATGTTATGTGTGTTCTCCAGTAGAAGGAATGCAAATTAATTGTATTGCAAAACACATTAATAAAGCTGGTATTAGGGCAGAAGTAAAAGATACACCTTCACCTGTTGTTATATTTATTGCGCGTGATCATAATTATTCATCTCAATTGTTTTCGCAAGTTCAAGCAAATGATAATATTAATGTAAGAGTTATTGGACAACGTTTTGAACTGAATGATACCTATATTTCAATTATTGCTCAGCTCATTGAAGAAACTTCAGCCAATAAACATATTGAACAGCAAACAAAAAATGGGGATGAAGAACTACCGACTCAATTAAATGTAGAACCATCACAGCCTATTGTAAAGAAAAAAACATCATTATTAAAAATCAGAAAACCTAAACTTAAACTCACAATTAAAGAATAATAATAATAAAATTTATATATAAATACTAATACAAATATAAATACAATTTGTAGATAAATAATAATGCTGTCATTAGATTCTTTGAAAGAACGTATTGAAAATATGCAAAAATATCATCAAATTGAAATTTTAAGAATTTTAAAGAAATTTTCTTTTATTATGATGAATGAAAATAATAATGGAACTTTTATTAACTTAACTGAACTGCCTGAAAATGTAATTAATGAATTAGAAACATATACAAAATATGTTGATGAGCAACAAGTTCAATTAAAATTGATTGAAAGTGAGAAAAATAATATAGAAAAGTCTTTTTTTACTACTTGAAAAGATAATAAAGATTTAATCATTATACTATATACCATTAGATAATGATTAATATTGAAACAAGTACACTAATTAATAGCATGAATCAGTACATGTTTTCTGATGAAAATATGCAAAAAGGATTTCATCATCATCATCATCATATTACAAAGCCAGCGACAAAGCCAGCGACAAAGCCAGCGACAAAGCCACTTGATATACCAGAACAAAAAAATGAATTGAAACATCAAACTATAAATAATTCGTTTATACCTTTTCAAAAGGATAAATTATTTTGGTGTTTTTATATCATATTGAAAGGATATGACGAGTATCAAATGAATCACTCAACCTTTTTTTCAGTAGAAAAAAAAATTAAGATAGAAGCTGTAGAAAAACTTAAAACGATTAAAGATAAACTTAAGGAATTAAAATTAAAACGCACTGAACTAGAATATGAATTAGTTAATAAACAAACGATTACAATTAAAGGATTATATGCTCTTTGCTTGATTCATGATATATCTATTACATATGTTTATGGGCGTAAATATTGTGAATTGGTTTCCAATGAAAATGGGAAAAAGGGCGTTATGGTTCAAAATGAAAAAAAAGAAGATACTTTGAGATGGTGTTCTAATGAAAATAAAGATAATGATAATGAAACCATAATAAATGATTATTTAACTAAAGTAAAAAATGAATATTGGTTTATTTCAAATATACAAAAACCATTAAATGCTCCATCCTCGTACTCATCGAAAGAATTATGCGATATATGCGAAAAATTAGATATTACCACAGAAAAGAAGGTTAATGATAAAATGAAATCTAAAACCAAGAAACAATTATATGAAGAAATACTAGAAAAATTGTAGAAAAGTTTTTATATCTAGAAAATATCTAGATATATTTATTTTAAAATTGAATAAGATGATATAAATATTATCACCTATATTTATATAATAAAACATGGCGGATAGTAAAAATGCTGTATCAGCCAAACCTAATATTAATAGAACTACGTATAAATCTAGAGAAAGTAGAGGAGTAGGCACAAACAGAGTAGGCACAGGCACAAACAGAGTAGGCACAGGCACAAACAGAGTAGGCACAGGCACAAACAGAGTAGTAGGCACAAACAGAGTAGTAGGCACAAACAGAGTAGAAGGCACAAACAGAGTAGATACTAATGCGTTGAAAAATAATTTATTTAAAAAATATTTGGATAATATTACAAAAGATGATGTTGACGAAGAAATGGAATTAGAAGTAAAATTTGGTACACTTGGTAATAAAATATCAAGAATTAATTATAATAATATTATTAAAAAACTATTATCGATTGGTTTCACAATTGATACCAATGTTTATTTGCTTCGCATTCAAAATGAATATACTGACCCAAAAACTCGTACAATTCGCCAATCTGACATTAGAACCGAAATTAATGGTTTACAAAATATCCGGAAATATTGTCAAACAAATCGGATTGATACCATAGAAACCGGTATTTCTTATACACATAAATCTCGTTTTGGAAATAAAGAAAACCCTTCTTCTGTAGATGTTGATGATTTTAATTTTCGTATTTCTTTAAGTAAAGAAAAACGTCTTAAAAAAAATGATCCAAGAATTCGTACAATGCTTGATAGCTGGGCTGACCAAAAGAAAAGATTTAGATATTTAAATCGTTTTAAATTACGCCATCCTTCTTTTCCTGTTCTGATTGATATGAGTATTGTAAAACAACATTACAACCCGGAATATAATATACATGATTCGGGTGTATTTAAAGCATTTGAAAAATATGAAGTAGAAATAGAGTGTATTAATAGTTTAGTTGGTATTGGAACTCCGTACAATGAACCTGATATATTAAATAATAATGTTTTGAAACCAATTATTAAATACGTTCTTTCTGGTATACAAGAAACAAATTATCCTACCGGTTTTATTGAACAAAATGATGTTTTACAAGAATATATGAAATTATTATGGGGAAAAGAATACAATGAAGAAGAAAAAATTACTTCATCGAATTTTGTTGGACCATCATCAACGACACTTCAATTAGAAAATATAAGACCTATCAATTCCGATGTATCTTCTCCTAATATTCGTGAAAATTATTCAGTTACTGATAAAGCAGATGGTGAACGTAAATTATTATTTATTTCATCAAATGGAAAAATATATTTTATTAATACGAATATGGATATTCAGTTTACTGGCACATTATCAAAAAATAAAGAAATATGGAATACGTTATTAGATGGAGAACATATCTTATATGATAAGAAAAAGAAATTCATCAATTTATATACTGCTTTTGATATCTACTATGTTGCCGGCGAAGATGTCCGGTCTAATGCATTTATTCCCCCAAATGTAGATGACGTACAGATAAATTATCGTTTACCTATTATGGAATCTATAATAAAAAAAATAAACGCAGTTTCTGTTATAAGTGAATCTTCGCCCATTCCTTTAAGAATTACAAATAAACGTTTCTATAATGTAACAACTACTCAAACTATTTTTCAAGGGTGCACTTTTATTTTAACAAAAGTGCATGATGGTTTATTCGAATATGAAACGGATGGTTTAATCTTTACACCAATGAATCGTGGTGTTGCGTCAGATAAAATTGGAGAATTTGTCAAACCTAAAAAAATAACATGGGAACATTCATTCAAGTGGAAACCTGTCAAATATAATACAATTGACTTTTTGGTATCAGTCAAAAAGAATGACAATGGAGATGAATTTATAGGGAATATGTTTCAAAGCGGCACAGATATGAGCACATCAACTCAAATTCCTCAATACAAAACACTGGCGCTTCGAGTAGGCTTTGATGAATATAAACACGGCTTTATAAATCCTTACCAAGATGCGATTGAAGATAAAGTGCCAGATTATTTGAATTACGAGGAAACAAAACGAGATAGACAAAAAAGTTATATGCCCAAACAATTTTATCCCACAAACCCAAGTGATAAAAACGCAGGAATATGTAATATATTATTATCTGGTAATGTTGAAAATGAAAAAAATATGTTAAGTGAAGAAAATGATATTATTCAAGACAATATGATTGTGGAATTTAGATATGATATAACACGTGAACCTGAATGGAGATGGATTCCTCTGCGTGTTCGTTATGATAAAACCGCACAATTAATGGGAGGAGAGAAAATGTTTGGAAATGCATATCACGTTGCCAATAGTAACTGGCATTCAATTCATAAACCAATTACCCAAATGATGATTATGTCAGGGTCTAATATTCCGGAAGAATTAGGAGATGATGATGTGTATTATAATAAAGTCAGTGGAGCAACTAAAACAGGGTCTCTTCGTGATTTTCATAATCTATATGTAAAAACATCATTAATTAAAAGTATTTCTAAGCCAGGTGATACTTTAATTGATTTAGCTGTTGGAAAAGGCGGCGATTGGCCGAAATGGATTGATACAAAACTTAAATTTGTATTTGGTGTTGATATTTCGCGTGATAATATTCAAAATCGATTGGATGGAGCATATGCTCGCTATCTGACTTTTCGTAAAAAATACAGAGTTATGCCATCAGCATTATTTGTCAATGGGAATTCAAGTGTTAATATTCGCAATACAAATGGCATTTTAGTTGACAAAGATAAACAGATTACACGCGCAGTGTTCGGACAAGGACCGAAAGACGCAAAATTATTAGGACAAGGTGTTTATAAACAATATGGTGTTGCGTCTGAAGGGTTTGACATTTGTTCTATTCAATTTGCGATTCACTATATGTTTGAAAATCAAGAAACATTGCATAATTTCTTACGGAATGTATCTGAAGTAACCAAAGAAGGTGGTTATTTTATTGGAACTAGTTATGATGGACAAAAAATATTCAATATGCTTAAAAATATACCAGAAAATGAAAGCAAAGTAATTATGGATACAGACCATTCTACTGGTGATAAAAAAATAATATGGGAATTAACAAAACGTTATAGTAATGAAGAATTAAATGATGATGAATCATGTCTTGGCTATTCTATTGACGTGTATCAAGAATCTATTAACAAAACTATACGTGAATATTTAGTTAATTATACTTATTTAACACGTATATTAGAAAATTATGGATTTGTTTTGGTTAGTGACGAAGAATTGAAAAAACTAAATTCGAAAATCACTAGTGGCACTGGAATGTTTAATGATTTATTCAAACAGATGAATGATGAAATTAAAAATAAAACTAATAGTCGTGCATTTTCATACGATAAAGCTCAATTCATGAGTGATGGCGAACGAACAATTTCATTTCTAAATAGGTATTTTATCTATAAAAAAGTACGTAAGATTAGTAATACTGAAAAGGTTTCATTAGATTTACAGGATAAAACTGAGGTTGATGTTGATGTTGATGTTGATGTTGATGCTAATGCTAATGCTAATGATGTTACTCTTCCTAGCGAAGAACATCTTAGACCCAAAAATCTTGTTAAACGTAAATTAAAGGTTTCTACTAAAAAAAATACTAAGGAACAAGATCGTGCTGGTGAAGAAAAGACAAAGACAAAGACAAAGGCGGCAGCGGAAGCAGCGGCACCAGGACCTATTGCAAAAAAATTATCTGTTATTCCGGAAGAAAGTATGTCGTCCAAAAAGGAATCTGTAGTAAAACTTAAACGCACCTTAAAAATAAATAAAAAAGTTAAGGAAACTACCACATAATAAATTATAATTAATAATTACAATAACCACATAAATACATATTATGATTAATATTAATCATAATATTATATGAGTTTTTTTTTACTACCTAGAATTCAATACAATAATCAATTAGGTAAACATATACAAGTTGATAATTTATTTAAACCATATAAATCAAAAATACAATCCAATTCTAATGAAATAAACACTGATGATATTTTAATTAATAAAACATTGTATAAATATTTAAGTATAATAAAAGAACAGATTGATAATCGTATAGAACAATGGGATAAATATAAAAAATATACAAATCCGTATGAATACATTCATTCAATCATTCCCAACTCAAAACAATCCATATCCACCTTAAAACCAATCTCTAGATCCTTTTTTAAAATGATAGAAATATGTGATATGTTATCACTCGTTAATATATTGCCTTCTAATTCATGTAAAAGTTTTCATCTGGCCGAAGGACCAGGCGGTTTTATTGAAGCCCTTGCTTATATGAGAAAAAATAGTGAAGATATTTATTATGGTATGACCTTAATTGATGATGTAAATCATAATGTGCCTGGATGGAAGAAAAGTAAGAATTTTTTATTGAATAACCCTAATGTTATTATTGAAAAAGGAATTGAGGGAAATGGAGACCTAACTAAAGCAGAAAATTTAAAATATTGTTATGATAAATATAACGGACAAATGGACATTATCACTGGTGATGGAGGGTTTGATTTTACATTACAATATCCTAATCAGGAACAAATAAGCACACGATTGATAATGTGTCAAATTGCATTCGCTATTGCTATGCAAAAACACGGCGGAACCTTTATTTTAAAAATGTATGATACTTTTACACGTTTTTCTCTTGATTTATTATACCTATTGTCAAATTTATATGAAAATGTCTATTTTATCAAACCCAATACAAGCCGTATTGCAAATTCTGAAAAATATATTGTATGTAAAGGATTTCGCAATATAAATACATTTGATATTGTAAAAATATTTTATAAAATTTTGTTAACCAATGAATCTATCGTTGGAACATTATTCAATTTTGAATTGCCCTATTATTTTACAAATAAAGTAGAAGAATATAATTCTATATTAGGACAACAGCAGATTGATTCCATTGTATCAACGATTTATTTGATTGACAATGCTAATAAATATGATAAAATTGAACATATGAAAAAGAAAAATATACAAAAATGTATTACTTGGTGTCAGAAATACAATATTCCATATAATGTTATTTTACAAAATAATAATATTTTTCTTAACAGCATTACTAGAAAGATTACATAATTTTTCTAGGATTTATGTATTATTATATAGATAATTTATGAAAATACATAAAGGTATATATGTATTTTCTATTAATGGATAAATATTTACATTTATATAATTTTATTAAAGGAGAAAGAAAAAAAGAAAGATTTGATATTATATTAGAACCTTTACAAGCAATCACTCAACTTGCTTTAATTTCTTTTTGCCCCAAAGGCAGTAAATTAACTATTTCTAATAATTTACTCTCTATCCAAGAACCAACATGGTTTCAAGGATTAGTGCGTTCTTATAATCATGATGGAAAAGAAGATTTATTTTTCCTTTTTAATGCTATTACAAGGTTTAATAAATTTTATATGTTTATGAAACGCGAATCAGACGAATATTGTGATTTGTTTGATTTGTTAATACAATTAAGTAAACGAGGCATTGATAAATTATTACAAACCTATTCTACTACAGAACAACCTGCTTTACTGCATACCTTACAATTATATCGCGTCTTACTGGATAAGCCAAATCTTTTAACCGACCACGAAGAAACTGAAATTAATAGAAGACACGGATTAAACACCACAAGTAATAGTATGGATGATATTTTCATTAATATACGCAATATTTATTCTTCACATGAATATATTATTTTATATCAATCCTTAATTTTATTAGAAAAAAATACTGAACATTATGATATTTACTTACAAGGTATTAATACAATGTTTTCCCCCAGTTATGATAAAATACAAAAATGGATTAGTGATAATATTGTTTTTTAATTTTTTGTGAATTTCATGTATACGCGTTCTTTTACATCCGTCGCCAACACACCCACTATATCTACATCTGCGATTGGAAACGGAATATTTATTTCTATTCTCTCGCCTTGCTGTATATACACTTGTATTTTTTGTAATAAATCACGTATCTCTTCATGTTCAGATGCTTTAATTTTCAGTTCTGATAATTTTTGTATAATTGGTTTCACTTCATTTATCCGCTGTTCTTTGGTTCGATATGTTATTGGCATTATTAATACTAATAATATATAAATTCTTTTTATTTCATTATATTCATTCTTTCTCTCCTCATTTTTTCATTTTTTCATTTTTTCATTTTTTCATTTTTTTTTCGTATCGAAAGTAATTGGATTTTACAACGACCTTGCAAAAAATTGAAAATAACTTGTAGAACTCTACAAATGATAACCCCAACCAACCAACAGCCAATATGAGTTCTTCAACTATGTCTCGAACAGCATCTATGCCTACCTCTACTTTTGATAAGAGCGAAAAGAGTTCGCAACAAAAACAACAAATTATGGTTCCGCCTATGCGATACGATTTGAAGCAAGGCACCAGTAACAATATCATGGACCATTTGAATAGTTTAAATATTATCACGACCGCCGGCCCTCTTGCTGACAGCATCGAGCGCTTCAAAGAAACATTGCGTCTTCGCCATGAAAATAAACACTTCACTACATTTGGCTACATTCCAGCTCCGCCAGACTCAGATGTCACTCGCCAAGTTATCGGCAAGGATGGATACTTCTTCAAGATGACTACAACGTTGTGTGAAGTGGATTTCATCTGGCACGACCGCGCAAATCAAGTGTTTCTCTTCTGGGGGAGTTCGACCTTCAATGTAGTGAAGGCTCTTAACTCTATCCGCTGGCGCATTCACAAGATTTACACTAACTTGCGAGAGCAGCAGCAGCAAGCAACGACGATGACGCAATACGACGTAGAAGATATCTCGGACGATGAAAGTGACGATGATGACGACGACCTACCTGACCTCATTTCGTGGGAGGAAATTCATCTCAAACAACAAATGAATACGATGAACATCTCGGAAACTACTGAATGCGGTGGTGATGGTGTTGTAATCGACAAGCACGGCTTCGATGTCAACGAAAACGATTAGATAGGTAAGTATTTTTGGGGGAATTGAATAAATTATAAGGGAGGAAAAAAAAGAGAGATGAAAATCTTTTTTATTTTATTCAAGCATACACATACTATAATCTGTAGATGATAATGAGGATGGAGAAGGACAATGATTATTTGCCCCATTTTTTCTGGGGAAAACGACCTTTTGTGGTTTATTTTTATTAAAATAAGAAGGACTAGGTTCAGTTTGATAACGGCCAGTATTAAACCCTAGTGCGCCTGATGCTGAATTAAAAGCTGCTCCATTATTATTCAATGTATTGTATTTTAATCTAGAAATGCGCGAGCCGGATGAAACACCACCTTGCTGTGCATATTGAACATTATTTGGTTTATAAATTGTTTTATTACATTGATTATTATTATTTTGATTAATAAAGCATTTACTTGTTTCGTATACCTGTGTTCCAGTAGGCGAATCAGAAGGATTTATAGGAGTTCCTTCATTTGTAAAATAATTGATTGAACTTCTTCTTCTTGTACTAGTATTTTGTTCATACGTAGAACATCGAGATTGTAAATATGACGACGTGTCTTTATATTCAGTGTCTGATACTTTGGTATTACTTTTTATTATATTACAACTGGTACACGCAGATGTATCATTGATAATATCAGTATTTAATGTCGCCGAACCATCACAGGTTTTACATTGAATTGTTTTTGAACTGACTTGATTACTAGAACCAGGTCTATCCATTGGCATTCCAACTGACGCGTTTCTATTTTTAGCTAAAGTGGATTGATATTGCTTACGCCATTGCTGTAATGGACGAGCCATAAATCTTGTTCCACTTCCACTATTTGATAATGGAAATGTATGTACTGACAAAACTTCTTGATATTGATTCATTTATATTATATATACTATTTCTGTATATATAATAATTTTTTACATATATTATATTTAAGCAGGGCAAGTCACTTTTTTACCAGTCGCGCTCATTGGCACACACACTTGATATTTTGATTTTAAGAAATATGGCGTAGATGATGCTCCTGTATATTTAGATGCAGTTGTTCCAAACACTTCTTTATAAGACGCGGCGTTTTTGTTGATAGTGTTTAATTTTAAGCGAGCAATTCTTGAACTACTATCAACTGCGCCTTGTTGCGAATATTGTGTATTATTCGGTTTATATATTGTTTGGCATGAAGTACCTGTAGGGCAATTTTCTGTTTGTCTCACTTGAGGGCCATTCGGTGAATCGGTAGGATAAAGAAGATTATTCGATTCATCTAAATACGTTATTGTAGAAACAGGCAACGCCGTCAATTTTTGGTCATATAGTTGATTACGCGATCTCAAATATGCTCTACTATCTTTATAATATGTTTTGCTTACAAGTGTAGTAGCTGATTTTATGCGATTTTTTTCAGGATTACATGTATTACTTAAGCATCCATTGTCATTTTTTGTAAAACTAGTATCATTTATTTTCACAATATTTTCTTTTATCCCAGTCGCATCCGCTGTATTATTTAATAAACAATTCGTATTTGCACTTACATTGCCTAAATAAACAGACCCACCTGGTGTATCCATCGGCATACCAATTCCTGCTCTGCGAGTTCTACCTCCACTATTCGCATTTGGTATTAATTGTTTACGCCAATGATTAATTGGTTGAGCTTTAAATTGAGGTCCACTCGCATTTAAATCAGGTCTAGAATTTGAAGGAACAGCACTATTTGTAGATAATCCTTTCCATGATATATAAGGTGATATAGGTAATAATGCCATTGTTTTATTATATAGAGAGATATTTTAGAAATAAAACTTTGTTTATAATATAAATGATACTTGTGAAAACTCTTATATTTTTACTCTTAATGCTAATTATTTCTCATGTTTACAAAAAGTTATCTGAAAGAGATGAAAAAAGAGAAGGATTCAAAGAGGAAAATACATCAACAAATGCCAAAAAAAAAATACCTAATAAAAAAGAAACAGATGAAGTAACACAAAAAGCACAAGATACATTAACCTCATTTCAAATTCCAAAAGAACATCAAGACGCAATATTAAATAAAATAAAAGATTTTAAACTCGATGGCGATATGTCAGATTTACAAGGTAAATTAGATTTATTACTCACATTAAGTGATAAAAGTAAAAAAATAAATGAAGGTTTAACTCAACAAAAGCAAATAGTAAAAAGCAAATAGTAAAAACCAAATAGTAAAAACCAAATAGTAAAAACCAAATAGTAAAAACTATAAATACTTCATATATATTATTATAAAAATGTTATATTTTTATAATATAAATGTCCCAGCAAGGTCAACTTAATGAGGCAGGAGAAGAAGGAGGAGCTGAAACATTACAAGAAAAAGTATTAGGTGTAGAGTATGATTATAGTTCAAAAATAAAAGAACCATCGAAAATGGGTATGAGTGGAGCAGGGAATTTCAGTGCATTAGCAAATGATATTGCCGGATTAATGGGATATGTTGATTTATTAGTAACTGGAAAATGCCAATTAGGAGCGTGTGCGAGTGATCCTGGTCATCCTTTAGGCTCAAAATTTTTTGTAGAAACACCAGTTCAATGTACTGACAAAGCGACAGAAAACAGTGTTAAACGTTCTATCTATATAAATAATGTTCCGGATGGATCTCTGCCTTTTATATCAGATGGTGATGGGCTTAAGTTTGATTCATTTACTGGTTTAGTGCCGGGTATAATGAGTAATTTAGCACAATTAAATCCAATGAAAATATTAACAGCATTTACTGATGGACCAGCTACAACATGTCAAGCAATAACATTGCCAACCATCGACTCTAATGATAATACTGGCGTTGCTACTGCGTATGTTACTAATAAAGATATTAGTTATATGAATCCTGATTGGTTCTCGGTTCCTGGTAATCCAAAACCATCACGACAACAATTAAAAGAACTAGATGATGAAACAACTGAAGAATTTAGTGGCATGAAAAGTAAAAGTTCTTTAACTGACCCTACTACACTCAAAGTGTCAAAAATTGATTATAGTAAATTACCGAATAATTTATTAATTAAGTTTTATATTAGTTCACTTGGATTATTAGGATTGTATATGTTTATAAAAATAATGTTTAAAAATAAAAGGGTTTTTAAAAAGTAATTGTCATTGTATATTAAAAATAATTATTATGGTTTATAACCTATTTTTAATATATATTTAATTTAATTTAATTTAATTTAATTTAATTT
>Ga0209335_10000675_pt1 | contig 40924 bp, 27 predicted proteins | sample COG_09_FD_184753 | JGI IMG/M metagenome (GOLD analysis project Ga0209335, IMG submission 184753) | Pelagic Microbial community sample from North Sea - COGITO 998_met_09 (SPAdes) (version 2) | ecosystem: Environmental > Aquatic > Marine > Neritic zone/Coastal water | place: Helgoland, sampling...
TCTCTCTCTGACTCTGACTCTGACTCTCTCTCTCTCTCTCTCTCTCCTGATGATGATGATGATGATGTGATAATAAGAAGCACGAGCGCGTTTGGAAGTTTTTGAAGATGAAGTTTTTGAAAAAAGGAGAGACAAAAAAGAAGAGAGAGAAGAGAGACGAGTTTTTGAAAATTTTTCACTCTTCTACGTAGAAGCTTCTCTTCGAGTGACAGATTTGAAGATTTGAAGAGCGACTTGATGAAGACTGATTATTTTTTTATTGATGTTTCGTGTGTTTGTGACGGCTCGCGCGTCGTCCTAATAAAAATCTTCACATCTGCCCTCTTTGTTTTGTATCAACAGACAAGAACAACAATAATGTCGACGACAACGCGCGCCAACACGATGATGCGACGCGGGGCGAACGCGTTAGCGCATCGATGGTATTATAGCAGTGGTGCTGGTATCCAAGCGACGACCTCTTTCTCTTTCTCCTCCTCTGCTTCCTCTAAATTGTTGTTTAACAACAACAACAACAATAACATCAACAACTACAACACGCAACAACAACAACTACAACAACAACAACAAAAGAGAGGTGTAGCGTACGACATCAACGCTCGGACGAAACCGCACTTGAACGTAGGGACGATTGGTCACGTCGATCACGGGAAAACCACGTTAACGGCGGCGATTACGAAAGTTATGGCAGAAGTTGGCGGTGCGCAAGAAGTCGCGTTCGATCAGATCGATAAAGCGCCGGAGGAGAAAGCGAGAGGTATCACCATCTCCACCGCTCACGTCGAATACGAAACGAAGAACAGACACTACGCGCACGTGGATTGCCCAGGTCACGCGGATTACGTGAAGAATATGATCACTGGTGCCGCGCAAATGGACGGGGCTATTTTAGTCGTCTCTGCGGCGGATGGACCAATGCCACAAACGAGAGAACATATTTTGTTGGCGAGACAAATCGGAGTGCCGAGTTTGGTCGTGTTTTTGAACAAGATCGATATGGTGGACGACGAAGAGTTGGTGGAGTTGGTAGAGATGGAATTGAGAGAGTTGTTATCGTTTTACAAGTTTCCTGGAGATGATATTCCATTCGTTAAAGGATCGGCGTTGCACGCGTTGAAAGGGACGAACGACGCCATTGGCAAGGAAAAAATTTTAGAATTGATGGACAAGATCGACGAGTACGTGCCGACGCCAGAAAGAGCGTTGGATAAGCCATTTTCCATGCCCGTAGAAGACGTGTTCTCTATCCAAGGGAGAGGCACGGTGGCGACTGGAAGAATAGAACAAGGGACGATTAAAGTTGGCGAAGACGTCGATCTCGTCGGTATCGTGCCGACGAAGAAGACGACCGTAACTGGCGTAGAAATGTTCAAGAAACAATTGAACGAAGGGCAAGCGGGTGATAACGCTGGTTTACTCTTGAGAGGTGTGAAGAGAGAGGAAGTTTTGAGAGGTCAGTTGCTTTGCAAACCGGGCTCGATTACTCCGCACGCGAAATTTGAAGCGGAAATTTACGTCTTGACGAAAGATGAAGGCGGCAGGCACACGCCGTTCTTTTCCAACTACCGACCTCAGTTCTTCATGAGGACTGCGGATATTACCGGGAATATCACGTTACCAGAAGGTGTCGAGATGGTCATGCCAGGTGACAACGTGACGTGCACGTTTGAGTTGATCACTCCGGTTGCCATGGAACAAGGTTTACGATTTGCGTTACGAGAAGGCGGGAGAACCGTCGGCGCCGGCGTCGTTGCCAAGGTTTTGGATTAATACTGCGCATACTGGTGCCTAGGTAGTGAGTGGTCTGTCTGGTGTTATAAAAAAGATTTGGATTATTATATTATTAAAAACTCTCTTCTGTCTCTCGTTCACTCTCTCTCTGAAGTAATTGTCGCATCGTCATCGGTATCTTCCTCTTCTTCTCCTACTACAAAAACAACGAGTAATTAGCGACCGAAGAAACCACCTCCTTTCTTGGAGTCCTTCTTCGCTTGCTCCTCGAGCATCTTCTCTCTCGCCAACTCTCTCGGACTCTTCGCCTTACCCGCCGCCGCTCTTCTCGCTCGGAACGCCTCCTTGTTTCTCTTCTTTTCGGCTAAGACGCCCGCGGTGTTAAAGGTCGGTGCCTGTCTTTTCGGTGGCGCGACACCAACCGCCGGCGTCATCGCGGCTTTGAATCTGTTCTTCCCGACCCCACAAGTCGGGCATCTGTACGAGTTCGGCAACGCGCTGAAATCACCTCTGTAAATATATCCGCAGTCGATGCACACCATCGGTTGCCCGGCTGCTTCTTTCTTCTTACCACCAAAGTTGAAAAACGCTTTGGTTTGGACGACCGATCCTCGACCGCCGGCGGTTCGAGCGCGAGATTTAGAAGACGCGGCCTGTTTGTAGTGAAAAAGAGAGAGAAAGGGTTTTGCGTGTGAGTTGTTGTTGTTGTTGTTGTCGATCGATGGATGTCCACGCGGCGGGGAAAATGAATTTTTGTTTTTATTTTTGCACGTCATCACCACTCCTTGTGGCTCTCTCTCTCGTCGTCATCTCTTCATCTCTCGCGTTTGTAAAAAAACAAAAGACGCACCTTCGTACTAAACACGTTTCTCTTGGATGCTGCTAAGAAGTTCGGTTGCGCGATAAACGCACTCGAAGAAGTTGCCATTTTTTAGTATGTATTTAGTATATGTGTGATAAAAATAATAGAAATGTAAAGTAATCTGATGTGAGAGAGAAAGATCTTTTTTTTTCTTTTTCTCACAAAGAAATCCGAGCCACAAATCGAGTCTGCGCAGGTGGACTTCAATCATGATCAAAATGAAAAAGTGAAGAAAGGGAAGCACTCTTCACAGAGGAAAAAGGGAGGAAGAAAAAACGTCAATCTTTGTTTGATACTTTTAAACTAACTACATCACATCGTATCTATTATCGCACGCGACGACGCTTCTCATCAAGAACACAAAAAACGCCCGCTGCTATTGCTATTATCGTTTCGATACTAACGATCGGGCTTAACGCCATCGCCGCCGCTCGCCTCCATTGCTTCTTTCAGCTCTCTCGGCAACGCATCCGTGCACTGACTGGACGTGCCTCGATATCGCATCTTGTGCTCTTCCCATACTAAAACGTGGACTAAACCGTCGCTCGATCGTGCCGCTTTTCTCGCGCGTTCGCAAATCTTCTCGTGTTTCATGCAACAAGGAAACTTGTACGGAAGAGGGTTTTTCGGATTGCGCGCTAACTTTTTAAACTCGGCTTCGGTTAAACTACTCTGCGCAACTGCGACGGTTGGATTTCTGGCATATTCGCTCGAGTAATCCACTTGATGTTCATCTGAATGCATTTTCTGTACCCAGGATCCATACGTGTCGTACTCGGAGAAGTAATAGTGTCCACCTTCGACAGTGGCAACCTCGTTGGCTACGGCGTGAATGTCCCACGGGAACCGTTTCTCCTCCTCTCTCAAGTGTTGCAACAAGTGACTATCCGCTCCAGTTTTTAAATAATGCGTAATATAATTCGTCATCTCCCGAACGTATTCTTTTTTCATTACCATAAACCCACAGACGTAGTTAAACGAATCGCCTTTCGGGTCTTTAGGGTACCCGCCTGGTTTCATCAACTTATCGCCTACGATGCGCTTATAAAACTTTGCATACCCGGTGCTCTTATGCGTCACCGGGTTCGCGCAAAACCGAACCGCGTAGTTTTCGCTCTTCGTCGTCTCTTTCACTAACTCTAACGGGCGCGTGGCAATGTTATCCGCGTCCCAAACTAAATAATACTCCGATAAATCTTTCACGTGTAACGCCACTCCCAACTTGAGATATTGTTGCAAATACCATCCGACTCGATTAGACCCTTCCTTTTGGCCAATCTGTTTCAACTTCTCGCCTCGTTCGGATAACGAGGAATACGTGACACCAGGTATGACTTCGTTTTCGTCCAAACATATGATATTCTTCGCCAATGAACGTAAATACGGGCATATTTCCACCTGCTTTACGACGAAATAAATCTTCCGAAAGTGATAGTGAAAGTTCAAGCGTTCGACGACTTGTTGCGTCGTACATACGGGAGCCACCATGACGATGACAACATCCATATCGGTATATTCTGTTTTTAACGGTTCGCTTTTCACTCGTTTATTCGTCGCAGAGGACGAGCATCCGATGTTGTTGTTGTTGTTGTTGTTGTTGTTATCGTAAGAGACGGCAAAGTTATCAACGCTGTCGTCGCGACGATGGCGATGAGGATGATGAAGATGATGGGCGTCGTTGTCGTCGTCGTCGTCGTGGTGCTCTTCTTCGTCATTCTCATCACCGTGCGAAGAAGACGACATCCAGGACGGAAAGTACGAGGAGGAAGAGAACTCATCATGGCTCCGCGCCAATGAAGCAGATGATGATGTGGATGATGATGTGGATGGATATCTCGAGTGATAATGCGTCGCAATAAAGTTCACCGTCATGGCGAAAAAGAAACACACGATGCCGAAACGAATCATCGCCTTCAAGCCTTGCGCGGGAGTCGGGCGTTTCATCTGCCGAAAGTTTACCATTTTCGTTTTGTTCTTTTGTCTTTCTTTCTTTCTTCGCTCTTATTAGTAGTAAGTAGTATTCGTTTCTATTCTGTTTTACTAGAGCAGTAGCATTTGTTCCTTATTAAGGGAGAGAGAAAGAGATGAGAGAAAGAGAGTTTCGAGGAAAAAGAAAAGAGTGAATTTGAAGAAAAAGTGAAAAAACTTCTCTCTCCTTTTCTCTCTTCTTGCCTATTTTGCTTTTCGTCGTTTGGCACACAGCCCCGCCGCCTCTCTTCAAACGAACAAAAAAAAGGAAAAAGGGAATAACGAATAACAAACGAACAAACGAGGTTTTTTTATTCAAACGCTTTATTCCGCACTTAACGAGCGACGACGACGACGACGACGACGACGTAAACGACTTGACGAGAAACTGGAAGATTACTCACACACTTCACGTGGTAAACTTTGAACTCTCTCATACTCCTCGCGCAATGTTTGCTTCCACGTCAAACCAAACGATGATGATTCGCGCCAACAAGACGGCTGCTCGATCATCATCATCATCGTCCAGCAGTCGGATTCAAAATAAAGTAACGTTTAGAAAAAGACAACAACTTAGCAAGAACAACGCAACGTCATCAGAGTTTAGCAGTCGCGTTATCGATTCGTCTTTTCATTTAAAACGCGAGAAAGAAGCTTCGGTGGCGGCGACGACGACGACGACGACGAAAGCGTCCAACAACAACAACAACAAGAGACAAAATGTCATCGCCAAAGCGGGCGGTGGCTCGATCGCTGAAGATACTTCTGGTATTCCAGAATCCGAAAGATTCGACATGAGCGAAGGTACGAACAAGAAAAGATGGGGCATGGTGTTCGCTTTGTTCGTCGCGTTCGTGTTGTGCAACTTGGATAAGGTCAACATGTCCGTCGCTATCGTCCCGATGGCAAAATCTTTCGGCTGGACGGCTACCCAAAAAGGTCTCGTCGCCTCCGCGTTCTTTTGGGGCTACGCGTTCACTCAAATTCCGGGTGGATGGCTCTCATCCAAGTATGGCGGTAAAGCCGTCTTGTTCTATGGCGTCATTTTGTGGTCTCTTGGTACGTTGATTGCCCCGTGGTGCGCCACGTTAGGGATGGCTCCTTTGCTCGCGTCCAGGTTTCTCGTCGGTTTGGGCGAAGGCGTCGCGCCGTCCGCCGCGACTGGCATCTTGGCGAAGACCATCCCGCCGTCGCAGCGCTCTAAAGCCGTAACTGCTACCTTCGGTGGTTTGGACGTTGGATCTTTACTTGGTTTGCTCATTGCGCCGCCGATCATTTTGTTCCTCGGTGGCTGGCAAGCGGTTTTCTACCTCTTCGGCTTTCTCGGCTTCGCCTGGGGTGCCTGGTGGTGGCTTGGCTTCGCCAACGACAAATCCGTCGATATGAAGGAAACAGCGGCAGAAACCGCGAAGGCTGCCGGTGGATTGAACATCCCATGGGGTAAGTTTGCTAAATCCAAAGAGTTTTGGGCTTTGATGGTTGCGCACTTCACGTGGAACTACTTCTCCTACGGTTTGTTGGCCTGGTTACCGAGTTTCCTTTCCTCCGCGCTGAACGTTTCCCTCGCGAAATCGTCCTTCCTTAGTATCTTGCCGTACCTTTCTACCGTTGCGGTCACGACTTTGGTTGCCCCGATCACGGACTCCTTGGAAAACAAAAATGGTTTTTCCAGAACGGACGTGCGTAAGTTGTCGCAAACGCTTTGCTTTGGCGGTGGTGCGGTTGCGTTGTCCACCGTCGGATTCATCGTTTCCAAAACTCCGGCCGCAGCTGTAACGAACACGACTATTGTTATGGTTATGTCTGCTCTCGCCTTCTGCTTTGGTATGGGCGCCTGGGTCAGAACCGGTTTGTTCTGCGGCCACCAAGATTTGAGCCCGAAGTATGCCTCGATTATGTTGGGCGTTACTAACACTGCCGCTGCTATTGGCTCCTTGTTGTCCACCTTTTTCATTGGATACTTCATGGAAGTCACCAACGGTTCCTGGGCTTGGTCGCTCTTCTACCCGATTGCGATTTTACAAGTTGCATCGGCCTTGATCTTCTCGGCGTTGTGGAAGTCTACTCCGATTGATTTTGATGCGTAAAGTTTTAAACGCATCCTCATGACATCAAACGATTATCACGAACGTATCATTTCAAACGACGTAGTGTTATAAACGATATCAAATAAAATCAAAAGAAAAAAGGGAAGAAAAGAGAGCGAGAATGAAAGAGAGAGAGAGAGAGAGAGAGAAAGAGAAAGAGAAAAAACATAAAAAAAGACAACGTCCGCTTTGGGCGCTGGATACCCAAGCTGGGCGCTGGATACCCGAGCACGGTTATACCAACAACTTAAAACGAGAGAAAATACATTTACACATTTGATTTGAATTTTTAAACGAACAAAATTACTAAACCAACTATATTTATTCATGTATGGGTTTATCGTAAGCGCGTGAGTGATTGAGTCCTTCTGTAATTCTTTTTATCTTTTATCGTATTCGTTTTTTATTTCAATATTAGTAGTTCTTCAAAAAAATGTTGTTCTTAGATTAAGCAGACCCTTCGGCGGCTTTGGCAGCCGCTTTGGCCTTGTTCTTTTGGTCCTTCAAATAGAAAGTGTAAACGGTGGAGACGAGGACGGCGCCAAAACCGGCGATGTACTTCCAGTTCAACTCTTTCGGGAAGAGCATGAAGGAGATGACGATGGACAAAACCTTACGTAAAGATTTCACAATTTCAGCTTCCGTGGCGCCAAAGTACTTGATCAAGGACAAAATGAAGGAGACAGAGGAGTAGCCCATGACGGAGAAGCCCATGATCATCGGGACGACTTGCGTGTATTGCATGGAGTGCGCAATCGCGGCGTTCAAACCACCAGACGCAACCAACGGAATCAAACCGTAGACGGTACCAATCAAAGACGCGTAGCACAAGACCTCTTGCGTCGTGGACGGCGTTTCACATCTGAAAAAGTTCTTTTCTTCGAAGTTGGCGCAGATGGCGTCAACACACAACGCACCGGCAATCAACGCAACGCCAATCGGCGCGAACGCCGGGGAAGACGCGACGTCACCCAAGGTGAAGAGAACGATACCGGCAACCAAGATGGCGGCAGACAACCATTCCTTCCAGTTGTACTTCTTGCCGACGATCATGACGGAGAATGCCATGACTGGGATGATCTTGGCAGACTTAAAGACGATTCTCGTCGCGTAGTTCAAGTAGGACAAGGCGTAGTTGGTCAAGGCCATGCCGCCGTAGGTATAGACGGACAAGATGCCGTAGTTCTTCCAAGAACCTTTTCTAGAGTCTTTAGTGAGCTTCATTTCCAAAGCACCGCATAAAAAGTACGTGAACGTGGTCAACACGGTCATCCACGCGGAAAACTTAAAGCCCGGGATGCGGAAAACGCCTTCTTGCAAGGCGGCGAAGCCCAACGCGGAACCGAGAGAACCAGAGGCGAGAATCAAAAAGGACAACCCTTCGTTGTCCGGCAAGTTGATGCCAAAAACTTGCTTCTTCTCTCCCGGAGCGGCTTTCGGGACACCAGCGGCTTGACTGTGTGCACGTAATAATACAGAACAAGAAGAACAAAGAAACGTCAAAGGTCAGATTTAATAATACACGTCGTCCGTCGTCCGCAAAAAGGTTTATTTATTTCCTTCTTTCAATATTTCAATTCTCTTCTTCTTGTCTGGTTGCAAAAAAAAGAGACCGCCGCCACGCTTTTACGACCAAAAAGGGAAAAGAAACGAACAAAAACAAGAAGAAGAAGACAAAGACGTGCGCTACTCTCGTCGTCTTCTTTCGATGAAACGAAGCGCGAGTATTCGAACTACAGCAAAGAAAGACTCGAAACACTCACACTTGCAATTTGCCTCTCGACGGCGGCGTTTGCATCAACACCGAGTATTGGTTTCTTTGCGTGGCCATTTTCAAGCCCTTCAACGGCGCACTCTGCAACGTGATCGACGACGATTTGGAGCAGGAGGCTTTTATGCTACTCACGCGCGTTCTTCTTGTGGAGGAAACTCTGGCGTTAGTTACAATCGGAGTGCTCAAAGACAACGCCGACATCCTCTCTGGGTATAATAGTAGGTAATCTGCGTGTGTGTTTAGGTGCGTTGAAGATATATATCAACGCGTGTTAAAGTAGTCTGTGTCTGTAACCCGACGCGTAAATATAATGCGGTTATGTTCGTTGTTTGGTGGGAGAAAGAGAAAAGAAAGAGAAAAAGAGCGAAAAAATTCCCGCCGCCGCACAAAAAATCTACGAGGAATAAAAAATGAAGAATATGACGATGGCTTTGTCTTCTTCGTGTTGTCATCATCATCGCGCGCAACCGATATCAGCATTAGGAGCATTAGGAGCAACAGCGAAACGAAGACCAACAGGGAGGAGTAATAATAATAATGCTCGAACGACGACGACGCCCAAAAGAGGAGGAGGAGGAGAAAGAGGCTCGATGATAAAAACAAACGCGTCGTCGTCGAACTTCCATCTTCCATCATCTTCTTCTGAAGGGGAAAGGCACGTCGTCGGCGTGAACAATAAGAGTACTTATAATATTGGAAGAGGAAAGAGAAGAAGAAAACCTCTCATCAACGCGGCAAGACAAAATACAAACGGAAGAATCGTCGTCACGCGCGCCGTGTCGGATGGAGGAGGAGAACAACCGCAAAAGAAAATCTCGCAATCTGAGTTTACCGAACGAGCCTGGGAAGCCATCGTAGCTGCTCCGGAAAACGCGCAAAAAGCGTCGCAACAAATAGTCGAAACCGAGCACTTATTTTTGGCTCTGTTGGAACAACGAGAAGGATTCTCCGGGAAAATCTTGAAACATCTAGGAGTGGACATGAAAACTGTGATCGATAAGACGAACAAATACATCGAGAGGCAACCGAAAGTGCAAGGCGCTTCGCAACAAGTTTTGGGGAGACACTTGGAAATAGCCGTGGATAACGCGCGAGACCGAGCGAAGCAGTTACAAGACGCGTTCGTGGCCGTGGAGCATTTGACGCTGGCCATAGCCGAAGATGCGAGATTTGGCAAAGATTTGTTCGAAAAGGATTTAAAGATCTCGACGGAACAGTTGGAAGCAGCCATCGTTTTTTTACGAAAAGGCCAAACGGTGACGGACCAAAGCGCAGAATCGAAATACGACGCGCTGTCGAAATACGCAAGAAATTTGACAGACGAAGCGAAAAAAGGTAAATTGGATCCGGTAATTGGGAGAGACGACGAGATTCGTCGCTCGATTCAAATCTTATCACGACGATCGAAGAATAACCCCGTTTTGATTGGCGAACCCGGGGTCGGTAAAACTGCCATCGCGGAAGGGTTGGCGCAACGCATCGTCAACGGAGACGTGCCTACTTCGTTACAAGATGTTTCCATCATGTCTTTAGATATGGGTTTACTCATCGCCGGTGCCAAATTTCGAGGCGAGTTTGAGGACCGTTTGAAAGCGGTGATGAAAGAAGTTGTCGACTCGATGGGGAAAATTATCTTGTTCATCGACGAAATCCACACCGTCGTTGGTGCCGGTGGGAACGGCGGTGGTGGCGGCATGGACGCTGGAAACTTGTTGAAGCCGATGTTAGGAAGAGGTGAACTTAGATGCATTGGGGCGACAACTTTGGACGAGTTTCGACAGCACATTGAAAAAGATCCCGCGTTGGAGAGACGCTTCCAAAAAGTTTCGGTCGAAGAACCTTCGGTGGAGGATACGGTTTCAATTTTGAGAGGTTTGCGTGAGAGATACGAATTGCACCACGGCGTTTCTATTTCTGACGCCGCGCTAGTGGAGGCGGCGAACTTATCCGACAGGTACATCGCCGATAGATTCCTTCCGGACAAAGCCATCGACTTAGTCGACGAATCTGCGGCGAAATTGAAAATGGAAATTACCTCGAAACCGACGGCTTTAGACGCCATCGACCGGGAGATTATTAAGTTGCAAATGGAAATCTTGTCTCTGTCCAGGGATGGATCGGCCATGACCTCGGCGACTGACAAGAAATCGACCGAATCGAAACTGAAACGCATGAAGAAAGAAATTGACGCGTTGAAAATCGAACAGAAAGATTTGCAGGATCGTTGGCAGGAAGAGCAAGATAAGTTGATCCAGGTGCAAACGCTGAAAGAGGAAATTGAACGCGTCGGCGTAGAAATTGCAAACGCGGAACGCGCGTACGATTTGAACAAAGCCGCAGAGTTGAAATACGGAACTCTGATGGAGTTGCAACGCTCGCTCGGTGAAGCCGAGGAAGTTTTGATCGCCGAAAAAGACAACAAAAACAAACTTTTATCGGACGAAGTCACCGAGAACGACATCGCGGAAATCGTCGCGAAATGGACCGGAATCCCAGTTGCAAAGTTACAACAAGGTGAAAGAGAGAAGCTTTTAGATTTGGATTCGGAATTACATAAACGAGTCGTCGGTCAAGACGAAGCGGTGAAAAAGGTCTCCGAAGCTATTCAACGTTCCAGAGCTGGGTTGAGTGACCCGAACAAACCGATCGCCTCGTTTGCATTTTTGGGTCCAACTGGCGTCGGCAAGACAGAGCTCGCCAAAACGCTCGCGAATTTCTTATTCAACACCGAAGATGCGATGATTCGAATTGACATGTCTGAGTACATGGAAAAGCACGCGGTATCCAGACTGATCGGCGCGCCGCCCGGATACGTCGGTTTCGAAGAAGGCGGACAACTTACCGAGGCTGTGCGAAGACGTCCGTACTCTGTCATACTGTTCGATGAAATGGAAAAAGCGCACGCGGACGTGTTCAACGTCTTGTTACAGATTTTAGACGACGGTCGCGTGACCGACTCTCAAGGGCGACTGGTGAGTTTCAAGAATACCATTTTGATCATGACCTCCAACATCGGCTCTCAATTCGTTTTGGACGGTTTACTCAATGCCGGCGAGGAAACGGAGCAACAGGCGAAGAAATCCACGGGTGAGAGGAAGACGAAAGTGATGGATGCAGTTCGTGGACACTTCCGTCCAGAGTTTATCAACAGAGTCGACGAATGGATTGTTTTCGACCCGTTGCTAAGTTCACAAGTCGAGGCGATTGTGCTACAGCAAATCGAACGCGTTCGATCTCGATTAAAAGACAGACGCATTGCGATTGAAATCGAGGAATCTGCGTTAGAAGCGCTGTGTGTGATTGGATACCAACCCGCATTTGGCGCGCGTCCAATTAAGAGAGCGGTTCAGCAATACCTCGAAACCTCCATCGCGAAAGCTATACTCCGAGGTGACATCTCCGAGGAAGATGTCGCGGTGGTTTCAGCGAAACGCGTCGAAGACGACGATTTGATCGAAGGTGGTCAACAGTATGAGTTTGAAGTCAAGCGAAAAGCGAGAGCGAAGAAACAAGCAAAGTCCACGGACTCTGTCGATGAGGAAGTTACTAAATAAACTTTGAATAACATCATATATAAGTATCGCGCGCGCGTGCATGTGTGTTCTAAATTCTCTAAAAATGAATACTATTCTCTACTTTAATCTACCCTCGACTTTCGAATCGAGTCTCTTTCAAATCGCTCCATAACCACACCCGGTCTTTCAGCTGCCTGATTTTACACTGTTCGATTTCATCCACTTTCCTTCCAAACTTGTAAATCCCTACCGTCGGCGTCCATCGCATAAACTTGGCCGTTTCCGGTAATAAATCCACATCTGTGAATATAAATTCCGAATTCGGATACTTCTCCGCCTCATCAAACACGGAAGGCGAGAGTTTGTGACAGTGTTTGCACCAACTCGCGCCAAAGTTCACGACGACGAGTTGTTTTCCTTTCGTTTCGTCGAGTTTTTTTTTGAAACTTTCTTCGCCTTTAATCACCGAAACGTTTCTTTGCGTCGTCGTCGTCGTCGAGGAAGAAGAAGAAGACAAAGAAGAAGAAGACAAAGAAGAAGATAAATCAGAGACAGAAAAAGCTATCTCTTCTTCACCATCGCCTCTCATTTTTTCTCGCTTCTTTCTTTCTTTCTTTCTTTCTTTCTTCTTTGATGAATGAGAAAAAGGATGAGATGATTTTTGTGATGATGTGTTTGATGATGGTGAAAGAAAAAAAAATAAATCGCAAAAAAACACATAAAGAAGAGAGAAGAGATCTCTCTCTCTCTCTTACCTTGCTTCATTTTTTACCACCCGCCTCTCTCGTCTTTTTTCTGAGCTCTTCGGGTTTGTTTGCAGCAAACACTCGATAAAAGTATATATAAGTTATCATTTACACGACGACAGAGAGAGAGAGAGAGAGAGAGAGAGAACAATAAAGAGAGAGAGAAGAGAGAAAGAGGAAATCTTTCTTCTCTCTCTCTTTTTGTAAATCCAAAATCAAATCCGCTGACGTTTTGCGCGCTCGACGGCAGTTTGACGGCGGCCAACCCGGGCGTCCCGTTCAAATGACGAACAACGCGAATATCGATGTTCAGCAGCTCAACAGTAACAACAGTCCGAAATCCTCCTCAAATATCATGATAGGAGGAGGAGGCCAGAAGTTTTTCGCCTCGAAATGGCTGACGTTACTTCTGTCTCAGTTGGTGATGGTCTCCTCGGGCGCCTTGTATTGTTTCCCTTTATACTCGCAAACTATGAAGGAGAGATTAAATTTGACGCAAGAGCAGTTGACGTTTATTGGTACGTGTGGGAATTTCGGGGCGTTCTTCTCTGTTTTAGGCGGGATGTATTTCGATCGATTCGGGAGTAAAGCGACGTTGTTCTTGGGAGGAACGTGTAAAGTGATTGGGTTCGGAATGACGACGATGATTTTACGAGGGATTATTTTTCCGCAAACCGTGTTTTTCTCGAGCGTGGCTGCGTACATTATGGGGACGGGTTGCTCGACGAGCTTGACTGCCGCGTTGGGGGCGAATTACGCGAATTTTACGGACAAGACGCAACACGGGAGATTAGTCGGTTTAATCATGGCATTTTTTGGTTTATCGAGCGGCGTTTTTAGTATAGTTTTTGACGTGTTTTTCATGAACACCACCGCCGGAAGTGATATTGGGAAGAATAGCGTAGCGTTCGTGCAGTTCTTGGCAGTTTTTTGCGGCGGCGTTGATATTTTATGTTCCACTGTCGTCGGCGTTCCGAGAGGATTCGCTTTGCCGTCTTCATCCGCTTTGGATGAAATAAACAGTAATAACGCTATGAATATAAATAACGAAAGTAGTAGGAGTGTAGGGTCGATGACGGACGATGTTAAACGAGCATTTGTCACTGGAAATTTAACTGTCGACGATCGTTTGCGTTGGAGCTTGACGATTACGGCAATAGGCGCGGTACACGTCGCGGTTTCAGGGTACTTGGCGCACCAATTTGGATCGCAAGCGACGTCCCCGCTTGCGTTGTTTATTTTTGCGTGCATCGCGTACTCGTTGTATCGCGTGACGACGTTAGGCACAAACTCGTTATTACATCATAAGAGTGAATTAGTCGCCGCGAGTTCGGTGGTTTCGACGGATCAAAAGTCGTCGGAAATGAAATCGATGGACGACGTAGAAAATCCGCAAGGTACTAATAGCAACGCTTCAAGCAGAATGACAAACTTGTCACCGACAGAGGTTTTACAGGAGATGAACTTTTATTTACTCTTCGTCGCACTCATGTTCTCGCTCGGGTCTGGCGTCACGGTGATTAACAACTTGACGCAAATCGCGAAAGCATTCGGAGAGAATTTGCCGAGTTCGATGCCGTTGACGCTTCTGAAAATGTTTGCATGCACAAACACGTTAGGTCGATTACACGCTGGTTATTGGAGCGATAAGTTATCCAAGCGACCTTTGGATGGTAGCGGCGTGAAAGAATCGCATTCATCGCGAAAGCTACGCACTTTGGGAGGATCTTCTTCGAATATCGTTTCGAGCTTTATGTCAAACTTTGACACCTCCGGGCGCGTCGGTCGCGTTCGGTTTACGTCGTTTTTAATCGTCGGCGCATTTTTTGGTATGATTGCGTGTTGGACCGCGTCGGAGGATATGCCGAGTAGTGCTTTAGCTTTAACTTTAACCACTGGATGTGCAGTCACAGGTTGGTTTTACGGCGCTTTGTTTTGGTCCATGCCGACGGTGACGATTGATGTCTTTGGACCGAAACATTTCGGCGCCAACCGAGGTTTGGTTGGTTTAGCGCCCGCTCTTGGTGGGTATCTCATGAGCACAAAGATAGCAGGTGCGGTGTATCAGTACTCCGCCGTTTTTGATGAAGGATGGAAGTGCACGTCCGGTCGCGTGTGTTACGCGCAGGCTTTTTTTATCAATACGATTCTCGTAGTCATCGCGTATTGCTCGGTTTTACTTTTGTGCAGAAGAAGAAACGAATGACCTACTCGTCGTAACTATTAGGTATTTTTATTAGTATTGGCAATAAATATATTACAAGCTTCCTGAATATGTAGTGTGTTGCTGTTACGTGTTGTTATTGATGTTGTTGTATATTTATACATACTATATATCTAGCGAAGAAAACGTACGCAAAACGCGATTCATTAATCCCATCCGCACAATTTTGGTCGTATGACCTTCTCAAACACGCCAAACGCCTCGTCCGTGGATTCGGGTAACACCGTCGGTAACAACCCGCCGTTAACTCGAAACGTGATTAGAAAAGAGTTTGTCACGGTTGCACTTACGGTTTTCGGATTCACCACGATCGCTTCAACTTGCATCACGATATCTCTTTCAATATCATTCCCGCTTTCGAACACGTTTGTCTCTTTCAGTTCTAGAGTTTTCTTATCGAACTCTCCGGGTTCGCCGACGTGGATGATGTGCGCTCGAAACCTCAACAAATCGCCAACCTCGACTGGCGCTCTAAAATCCACGTCCGACATGTTCACGAAAAGTGGAAACGTACCCGCAAACGTGTACGCGTTCGCTAACGCCAATTCAAAACCACGCCGTAACAAAAATCCACCAAATATCCGCCCGGATAAGTTCACCTGCTGCGGTTGCGCGACGAACAAATTTTCGTGCACCGTCTGCGAAGTCAAAACTATCTTTGATAATTTCTCGTCCAACACCGCTCTCGAAGGCATCTCTTTTGCCACTCGGGACATTTCCCGCATTTTTTTAACCCATTGTTTACGAAACACTCGCACTTCCTCACGCATGGGCATCTTATCCATCTTTCTGTTCTTCTTCAACTCAATCTGCGCTTTCACTTCGTCGAAGGTTGCTTTCTGCTCCTCGGTCAGCGTCTTCATGTCCAACTGGTTTACCGGCGTCGCTTTACCAGTCACGTTCGACCTCGCCGCGAATGTAAAATCAGCTCGCATTAAGACTTCGCCTTTTTCGTTTTTCAAATCGCATCTGACCACGATCGAGGACGTCCCGACGTACGCCACCGACCCGTGTAAAAACGTCTTTTGGTCTAACCGTAACTTCATAAACTGTCGAATGTTATCCGCGCTCGCGGTCACCGCATTCGGAGGCCTCGTCGCCGGGTCGTTATCGTCTATGTGTGTAAACACGACGTTCCCAGCTAACGAGTCCATATCCTCCAGAACTCGACCGATTCTCGCGGTGTTCCACGGCGTCGCGTAGTCTCTCGCCAACTGTTTATCGTTCTCAAAATCGTACAAAACCACGTGCTCTTTGATTTTCTTCGTTTTTATCAAAGTTTGTTCCGGCGCGTGTGGATGTTCCACGTTCATTTGCTCCAATCGATCGTTCCACAAACGTTTCGTGATTGCGGTTCTTTGATGCGAAATGTATCCCATTTTTGAAGGAGTGGACGTGGAGATATTGTTCGCAGACTTTTGTTTTTGTGTTTTTGTCGTCGTCGTCGTCCATGTGTTGTTATCCACTTTTCCTTGAGTACTAACTGTCGTCCTACTAAACGTCTTTGCTCCTTCTCGATGATATCCGATGAAGAAGGAAGAGAGAGACCTATAACTGCTACAACTACTACTGCTACTCGTTTTTGTAGCCGTCTTATCGAAACAACGATAGTTATTCGACGCGGCGGCGTTTCGGAGGATGTAGTTCATGAGTTTTTGTGTTTTTCTTCTCATCATCATCATCGTCAAATTTTATATGTGACTTGTGAAGTATTTTGGAACGAAACTAATTTTTTTCTTTCGTCAAATGAAAATTTTTTTGTGCTTCACATGAAAGTTTAGAAAAAAATACTCGGAGCTTTTTTCTTTAAAAGCAGCAGACAATAAACATGAATGCATCGTTGACCGCGGGTGGTAAAGGTGGTGGTAATGGTGGTATTAGTGGTTCAGGAGGACTGATTTCGCGCCGGACGACGAGCAATGGCGGCGCGAACTCGTTACCCGGGGAATCGCCATCCAACGAAACGTTCGTCACGCAGACGTTAAAAACAGTCGACGTGTTCAAAAGAAACGACGCTTTAGAAGAGTTTAGCAAAGAAGGCTCGAACAAAGGCGGCGTGTTGACGCTCTTATTCGCGTGGTTTATTTTTGGATTGGTCACTTCGCAAGTGCAAAAGCTATTCGCGACGTCGATGAGGACGGATTTGAGCGTCGATCACGACATGGATCCGACTTTGGTCATGCAATTTGATGTGAGCTTTCCCGCGATTAACTGCGAGCACCTTTCTGTGGATTTAGTCGATGCGGTTGGTCACAGAGCGTTCAACTTGAGCGGTGAGAGCATTTATAAGCACTCGATGTCGAAAGAAATTCCGTATTTGGCGATCGAACACGCGACGATGGGTGTCGGGTCGAGGCAACATTTTCACGCGATCGCGCCGAGGTCGCTACACCCGTATTGGGAAGGAGATGAAGGTAAACCCCTAGGACGAATCGTGCAAGGCGACGAGTTCGATTATATCGTCGGCGATGACGATAATGAATACGGCGGTGAAGTAAACGACGACGAAGAGGCAAATGACAAAAGCAGTCTCGAGCAACGACGAGACGAGTACGGATACAGGCGTTTTGCTTTGCTCTTAAACTCGGAAAATTTCAAGAGAAACGTCAACGCACACGGAGTTCTTTTAGTGAATTTCCACGCGCCTTGGTGTTCGCACTGTGCAGCATTGGCGCCGCACTTTGAACGAGGCGCTCAACTCGGTATTTCACATAACGTCATTTTATTTACACACTTATTTAATAACACAATCTCACAGTTCAAAAAGCTCTCGCAAAGTCGTTGAACTCGAGACTTTCTGCCGCGTTCGCCGGCGTGGACTGCACCGCGGAGGAAAATAAAAAGCTTTGCGACGACGAAAAGATACTGGCCTACCCGACGATACGAGTGTATAGAGGAAGTTCGAGCGACGCAATCTTGCTCAATAAGAGTAAAGGAGACATTCGTCATTTCGAAGTCTATCACGGACCAAGGACATCAGAAGCTATGGCCGAATTCACACTGAGTTTGTTGCGAACGATGCGGGAAAACGATACTCGAACGATAAACGATGCGCCTTCTACATCTTCTTCTTTTTCTTCTTCTGATGGAGGTGGGGGCGAAGAAGAAAAGCCACCGAGAAACGTTCGGGCGCATCGCTTAGGGTACGATTTCGATAGAGATGGTCGACATGAATCCACCGTTCGCTCGTCTGGATGTACGGTGGAAGGAAGGATTCGTTTGGCGAAGGTTCCGGGAGCCGTATATTTTAGCGCTCGAAGTTACGGCCAAACCATCGATCTTCACCGAATCAACAGCACTCACATCATCAACCACTTTTCGTTCGGCGAGTACGTGCCAACAACGTCGACGAAACGTTCGTACGTCCCCAAGAAGTTTCGTAAAGCGTGGTCTTTAGCGGCCAAAGACGGCGGCGGTAAATTCGCCACGGAGAAAGGCTTCGCGAAAGGCGAAAACATTTTCAGTTCGCAGCATAGAAATACCATCCACGAACATCACATGCAAGTCGTCACCCGGTCGATCGTTCCGTTGAACGCGGCTACGTTGACGTTGAACGAATACACGTTCTCTTCGAATAAGTTCAAAATCTCACCTTCGTCTGCGCAACAAGAGAGTTCGTCGTATTTCGACGGCGTTCACGGCGAAGATAACGACTTCTCCAACGGCGCGACGCACGCGATATCGAAGAGAGGCGCGTACGTCAAGTTTACCTTTGCAATATCACCGATAGCGATTTCGCACGTTGAAACGGAACAGAATATATTCGAATGGTTGATTAGTTCAGTGACGGTTCTCGGCGGCGTTGTCGCGTTTACGTTTGCGCTCGAGTCGATGTTACACTCGAGCGTTCGAAAAGCGGCGAGGATGTATCGGAAAAGAATGCTCGCCGCCTCCAAGTGCACGTGAAAACGAAAAAACTTCTATATATATAATATAGTACATACGTGTACCACACTGTATACACGCGCAAATAATAAGTAATCCTAAAATCATACATTCAATCTACAACGTCGTCGCTAACGACGGCTTCGGCGGTTCCGCAGGTCCGTCTTCCACCGGTTTCAACGCCGCTACAAACTCCTCCATAATTTCTCGACTATTTGCACACAACACTCGTCTCGCGTTTAAATGCATCTCCTCACCACTCGGGTCGACCACAACGCCGCCGGCTTCTCTGACAATCACCGTCGCCGCGCAGTTATCCCAGGGACCTCCGAATCCAATCTCGAAGAAACCGTCTACTCTTCCGCTCGCCACGGCGCACATGTTCATCGCGCACGACCCGGTACACCTCACGCTTCTCGAGTTTTGCACGATATTTCTTATCCGTCCCATGATGGCATCTATAGTTTTCTCGTCTCTTCCTACGCCAATTTCCGTGGCAATCAACGCTTTCTTTAACGTCGTCGCGTTCGATACCCGAATCGTCTTTACGTCCGTTTCTTCGTTCAAGTCGTTTCCGCCAACGTTGATCAATTGCGACCCTCTCCCCTTCACCCCGACAAACATCTCTCTCGTTATCGGGTTAAACACAACTCCGACGACGGGTTCTTTCTTCATAGTCAAACCAATCGAGACGCAGGAGTTTGGATACGAGTGAATAAAGTTCGTCGTTCCGTCGACTGGGTCGATGTACCACGTCGGTTTCGCACTCATTTCGGGAATAACGTCCCCACCAGCCGCGGTTTCCTCCTCACCTACGATCAAATGGTCCGGAAATCTCTCGCGTATGTATTCTTTGATCATCTTTTCGCACTTTTCATCCGTCAAAGTGACTAAATCCACGTCGTTCTTCTTCGTGTTTTTCACTTCACTCGAAGTCGTTCCCCAGGCGTTTCTGATTTCCTTCCCGGCGAGAAAGGCGCACCGTTTGGCCGCGCGCAAAGTCTCCTCCAGAAATGACTCCTCTTTTCCTTCTTCCTCGTCTTCTTCGTCTTCTTGAAAAGGAGGAGGCATTCTATATATTATATGTGTGTGTAGAAAAGACTTGAGTGTTGTTTTCACAAAAACTCCTCTGTCCAATGTTTTTTTTTGACGAAGAAGAGAAGAGAATTTGATGACACTTTTTCTCTTCTTTCTCATCGAGAAGAACTTTTCTTTTTAGCTCTCCTCGAAAAAAAAGAAAACGTCACACAACACGAAAAAACTTTCCTTTTTCGTGTTCTTCTTCTTTTTTCATTCATTTCATTTCTACACACGCAGCAGTTGATTGACGACACGAGAAAGAAGAAGAAAGATGGAAATTGAAGAGGCGCAGCTTTTCGAAGAAGAAGAAGAAGAAGAAGAACGAGGAGGAGGAGAGAACAAAAGTAGTGTGCGGTACGTGACCGTGGAAATCAAAAGCGACGCCGAGTTGTTATTCGATGATGATTCGAGAGAAACAGACGATTTTGGTGAGAAGAAAAAAAGAAAAATCAGAATCGACGCGAAGAAAACGGTGAAAGACTTGAAAGTTGACGCGAGCAAACGCTTAATATCAAAGTCTTCTTTACATAAACCAACCAATCCGAAATACATCTGTTTTTTGTACCAAGGCAAAGTTTTAAAAGAAGACGAGGAGACGTTGGAAAACGCGCTGGGGTTGAACCGAGAGAAACTGAGATATCTGAGCAGCAGCGACGAGGAGGATGTATTAGACGAGGAAAGAAGACGAGGAAACGAAAGAAAAGAAGACGACGAAGACGAAGTGAAGATTGTGCACATGATCGTGAGAAAATCAAATCGAGAACTGGAACGCGAGAGAGAAGAGAGAGAGAAGAGGAGATTGGAGGCGAGAGAGACGAGTGACGATAATAGGAGTAGGAGTAGTAACGTCGATAGGAACGTTTTGGCGAGCGCGCAACCGAACGCAACCTCGACGCCACAACAACAACAACAACAACAACAACAAGTACAACAATCTCCACCGCCAGGCGCGGTGATGGTTTCACCAATGGTGATAAATGCGTACAACGCGGCTTATAATGCGGCGTTTAGGAGCTTGCGACCGAACGCGACGGTAATTCCTAGATCGCCGGGATTGGCGTACGTGCAAACGAACGCCGCTCTCGAACAATCAACATTTTTTCAACGGCAAGAAAATGTGACGAGCCAAATAGGAGGAAGCGGTGCGAGTGGCACTAACGTCGCAGGAGCAACGGCAGATGCTGCCCCAAACGTGCCGCAAGGAGCCGAAGCATTAGGAGCAGCGCTGGCCCGGGCGAATAACAACAACAACAATCCAGACATCGATTTCGATCCGAATCAACCGTATCAACGCATCGTTCGAAGAGGTGAGGACGGCGAAGAAATTGTCGAAGTAATTCGAGTCATCCAGTTTCGAATCGACTTGAAACTCATGTTCAAGCTCATTTTAATCACCGCATTCGCTTGTCAAGACGCGTCGAGGAAGAAAATGGCCATGTACATCACGGCGGCGGTCATCGGATACTTGTACCAAACCGGCGTTTTAGAATCCGTTTGGGACGCTCTCTTTGGCGCCTATTTACCTCCCGAAAACGAAGCGCAACAAGGAGGTGGGGCAGACGCTCGAGCGAACAACAACAACAACAACAACAACGCGAGAGACGAAGGGAATGACAACAATAACAATAGAAATAACATCAGGAACGGACGTCGTCAACGCTACCGACGACCGCCGCATGTCGCGGGATATACCGACGCTATGCCGCAAAGTTGGTTCGGCGAGTTGAAAATATTCGCCTATTCCTTTTTGGCTTCGTTGTTCCCGGCGTGGAGAGTTCCAAATTTGCAACAACAACAACAGCAGCGGCTTCAAAACGAACAGAACAACGACAACAACAACCCACAGAGACACCTTCATCAAGATTAAAAAACCCACATTTTTAGAGAGAGCACAGTGTATCATCATCAAACGAAACAAAAAATAACGAACTCTCTTCTTCATACGAATACACGCACACACAAAAGAGAACAATGCCGCGGCAGATTTTGCTGCCTCGGCGTTCTTGCGTACAGACGACGATCGTGAGAAGCGCGATGATGGTCCTACCGTCGTTTACGTTTACGTCGTTCGCACCGTTATCATCATCATCATCCTTGAACAACAAGAACAACAACGTTGAAAAATTCGAATTTCCAATCGCCGTCGGCAAAACCTTACGCGTGATGGATTTACACGGAGCGAAGAAAATAGTGGTTCGAAATGTAGACCCCGGCGACGAACGCGTGGAGATTTCTTCTTTTTTGTCTTCTTCTTTATCTTCTTTATCTTCGTCGAGCAGAAATGAAGGCGGTGGGAGTGGTGGGCGATTACGACTAAAGGCGGAAAAGCTCGAGAACGGAGACGTGTACGCATACACCGTCTCAGACATCGAAGGAGAAGACGAAGACAACAACAATAACAACAATAACAACGAGGTGTGTGTCATCGAGTGCAAAATTCCACCTCGATTTGTATCCTTAGACGTGCTGATGGGGAAGAAGAGTTCGTTGACGGTGAACGCGAATATCGCCGAGGCGAGCGTGGACGTGACGGTGGTGGACGAGGACGACGACAAAACCGACGAGGATGGAACGGACGATGCGCCATTGGCATCATCATCATCGCCGCCGGCATGCGTGCAATTCTTAAAGAGCGTCAAAGGTGCGTACGTGAACGTGGAAACGTTAAACGGTGATGTCTTATGCGAAACGATACAAGCGAACGCGTCGATTAAAACGAACGGCGGCGACGTGATTGCCAAGAGAGTGGTAGCGAACGATTTGCGAATAGACGCCGGAACGGGTGGTAACATTCACATTGATTCCGTTTTCGTGCACGATTGCGAGTTGCACACGAAGAAAGGCGAGATACGCTCGAAGAAGAATTTTCGCGCGAGTGGGAATACCAAATGCATCACGAACGGTGGTGACATATCGTTAGAAAACGTGGAATGCGGGGACGAAGACGCGGAAGTGACGATTGACGCGCGAAGTCAAGGAAGCGATAATGGTGGTGATATATCCATACATTTCGCCCCGAGAGTCACGAACGTTCAAGTATACACGAACAACGAAGGTTCGATCAACGCGCGAGTCCCGAGTGGGTTCCCAGCGTTCGTCCTTCGACGAGAAGAAAACCAACCGGACGAAGTCATCGTTCCCGAGACGAATAAAAAAGAAGCAAATCGCCGGTCTTTCAAAAGCTTCGGCGAAACAACCACGACAAAAGAACTTTCCCAAGACGACAAAAATACTAAAGCCGTCTCTTCATTCGGTGCTCGAATAGTCCACGACACCGACGACGTGCTCGCGCGTAAAATGCGCGCAGAATACGAGTCGAAATCCAGCGTCGTCTTCTCGCTCGGCTCCTCCGCTTCGACGAAATCAAAGAAACGTTTATCGCTCGTCGAAACGTCTTGGTTGGATGAAGTTTTGTTCAAACAATAATAGAAGACAAATAAATGTTTTTAACCACCACGAGTAAAAAGAGAACAGAATAGAATAGAATAGAAAGAGTAGTGACGATAGATGATAGATTATTAGTTAGCGCTTGCGTACCGTATAAAATAATAGTGTAGAGAGATGCCAGATTTATAGACGATTGAAAATTTTGCACTTTTTTTTTTCCTTCAAAAAATGACTGAAAAAGAGTTTTGACGGCTTCTTATCCACCTCTTAGAAAACGACAGAAAAATAAAAATAAAATGGTTGCATACCACTCCATCTTACGAAGAGGCTCCCGGGCGGCGTTGAATTCGCTCGCATTTGCGAATTGTGGCGGCAAGTTAACGTGTTCTTATTCGTCCGTTCCGAACGTCATGGTGAGTGGTTGTCGTTTTTTGTCGTCTCGTATTGTTTTATTGTTTTACCTCTGCGCTCGGGAAAAAGTTCGTTTCTAAAAGGTCTCTCATCATCTCTTCGCCGCCTCTCTCTCTCTCTCTCTCTCGCTGCTGCTGCTGTTGCTGCTGCTGTTGCTGTTGCTGTTGCGGCTCTCTCGCTAAACGAATTTGACGACGATGATGACGAGGATTCATTCACACGCGCGCAAATTAACACACGTATCGTTTTATTAACTTTCTCTCTCTCCAATACAATAAAATAAAACAGACGGCTGCGGTGATTCGCGAAACCGGACCGTCCTCGGTGATGAAAATCGAGAAAGATTACCCGACGCCAAAGCTGAACCCGGGGTCGGTGTTGATCAAGAACAAATTCTCCGGGATTAACTTCATCGACACCTATCACCGTTCGGGTTTGTATAAGAGAGACTTACCTTTTATTGGCGGCCAAGAAGGCGGCGGTTTCGTCGCGGCGACGTCGCCGGAGGCGGAAGCGCAAGGCGTGAAAGTCGGCGACAGAGTGGCGTATTCTTCGGTGTTTCAAACGTACGCGGAGTACACCGCGGTTCCAGCGCATAAGGTTGTTACCGTCCCTGAAGAGATTCCGTTAGATGTGGCCGTTTCATGCGGGGTACAAGGCATGACGGCGCATTACTTGACCCACTCCGCGCACGCGCAGTTGATCAAACCGGGCGAGTGGATGCTCATCCACGGCACCGGTTCCGGGACCTGCCAATGGGCCGCGCAAATGGCAAAGTTAAGAGGATATAAAGTCATCGGCACGTGCTCTAAGTCTAAGGTGGATATTGCCAAAGGTACTGGCGTGGATGAGTTGATTGTCTACGACGAAGCACCCGGGACTTCGTACGAAGACTACTCCTCGGTGGATTTAGTCCCAAAAGTTATGGAAATCACAAACGGGCAAGGCGTGAAGTGCGTCATTGACGGGATCGGGTTAGCGACTTGGGAAACCTCGATTGAAGTCTTGGCCACCAAAGGCATCTTTGTCTCTTTCGGCAACGCTTCCGGTGCCGTCCCGGCCTTTCCGCCGTTGAAGTTAATCAACAAATCAGCGTTTTTAACGCGACCAAAATTGAACGACTACACGCAAACGAGAGAGGAGTTGATGTGGAGAGCGAACGATATTTTCGGTTGGATTAAATCGGGTGAGTTGAAGGTGGCGGTGGACAGATGCTTTCCGTTGGATCAAGCGAAAGAAGGTCACGACTATTTGGAAGCTGGTAAAAGTCGAGGGAAGGTTCTGTACGAGATCAACTGATTTTACGTAAACACATATAATATTAGAAGAAGAAGAAGAAGAAAAAGAGTAATATTAATAATCACAGAGCATCATCATCAACACTAACAATACCACGTGATCAACTTCTGCTCTCTTCTTCTTCTTTGTCTTCTTTGTCTTCTTTATCTTTTTCTTCTCCTTCTTCTCTATCTATCTAATAAGCTTCTTTGAGCATCCGTCGGTTAACCACGCCTCCGAGCTCTTTCACTTGCTCTAAATCCGCCTCAAACTGCCTCTCCAGCTTATCCTCCAACTCTAACCCGTCCAAACTCTTATCCAACTTCTCCTCTCTGTCCCAGGCGTCTTTTTTCGCCTGTAAAACCGTCTCTTTGTTTTTTATTCTCGTCTCCGTGAATGTTTTCAAGCGATCGAGTTCGTCCATGAGTTTCTCTTTATCCTCAAACTCTTGCGCGAAAGAAGAATGAAGAGAGAGGAAAAAGACAACAATCACGAGGAAGAAGGAGATTTGGCGTTTGTTCGACGATGATCGGGGGCAGCGGCAAAAAGACATTCTCTTCTCTGTTCTTTCGGAAAGTGGGTGTATCTCAAGTGGGTGAGAAAGTGCCGTAAAAGGCCAATTTTGCTCTTCTTTTTCACTGCGTTGGCGTGACAATACGAAACATCAGAGTAGAGCAGTTTCATTTTTAAAACACATATCATTTATAACATAGTAGTAGTAATAATAATAGTAAAAGCAACAGCGCGGTGTGACAATGTTGTGATAACATCTCTCTCTCTTTCTCTCTCTCTCTCTCGTGTATGTATTCATTTTTTTTCATCATACATACCTCGTAGTATTAGTTGGTATCGCCCCATCGAACGTTCCAGCGACTGGCCAAATAGTGCGCGCCGATCGGACCTCTGGAACCGTACGGGTACAACTCTGGCGGGATATTTTCGGATTCGATGGTTTCAAGCAACGGTGTGAACAATTTCCACGCGGCTTCTAACTCGTCGTTACGGATGAACAATCTCTTATCGCCGTGAATGACATCCAAGATGAGACGTTCGTAAGCGTCCGGTAACTCGCCGACGGAGTATTTCGATTTGTACGTCAAATCTAAAATCGATCGGTCCATTTTGTGCCCTAAACCTGGAACTTTGTTGTTAATTTTCAAGTAAATAGCCTCATCTGGTTGAATACGAATGACCAATTCGTTGCACTGCGCGTTGGAAGAGTCTCCCGCGGTACCTCCGCCGCCTCTCGAGATTGGTTTCGATTTCTTATCGGCGTAAATGTTCCCCGGCGCGTGTCGAAACTGGATTCGAATTTCGCACCCTCTCTTGTGTAAAGCTTTTCCCGCTTTCATCAAAAACGGGACGCCGTCCCATCTCGCGTTATCGATGAATAATGCGATCGCCGCGAACGTGGCACAATTGGAACCTTTCGGAACGGTTTCGTCGTCCAAATACGCAGGAAACACGTTCGAGCCGCTCGTTTTCCCTTTGTATTGTCCCAGAACGACGTTGTCGATATCGATATCCCGAATCGATCGAATTACTTTAACTTTTTCGTCGCGAATATCCTCCGCGTCCAACGATGCCGGTTCTTCCATCGCAAACAACGCCATAATCTGTAACAAGTGGTTTTGCATGATATCTCGAATGATGCCGTAGTTATCGAAATAGCCGCCCCTGCCTTCGGTACCAAAATTCTCCGAAAAATTAATCTGCACGTTGCGAATGTAATTTCTATTCCACAACGGTTGAAACATAATGTTCGAAAACCTCAAAACGGTCAAGTTTTCAATCAACTCCTTCCCTAGGTAGTGATCGATTCTGTACGTTTGCTTTTCGCTCAACTCCGCGGCTAAAGCTTTCGTCAAAGCTCTCGAACTTTCCAAATCTCTCCCAAACGGCTTCTCCACGATCACTCTCGTTTCCCCGGTTTTCGATTGCACGTATCTGGAACTCATTTGCGCCACCGGTACAAAAATCGACGGCGGAATGGATAAATAAAACACTCTCATCGCTTTCTTCCCCTCTTCCGTCTTCAACATCTCTTGATCTAACTTTTCGAAATCCGCGCCTTCGTCGTAGTTCCCGTGCACGTACTCGCACCGCTTCAAAAACTCCTCCATAAATTCATCGCAGTTCTCCTTCGCGTCTATTCTGCATCCTAAACTCATTCGTATTCTCTCGCGAAACTCCTCCGAGGTCATTTTCGATCGCGCGTACCCGAACACCGAAAACGACTTTGGCAGTCTCCCTTCGTAAAATAACGCGAGAAGCGAAGGGTAGATTTTCTTCTTCGCGAGATCACCAGAGGCGCCAAAAACGCAAAACGTCATGTGATCGTGCGCTTCACCGGACGGCCACACGTCCACGCCGGTTTCTTTCGCCGACGATTTCTTCGTATTTTGTTGGTCTCTCGCTGATGATCCTCCTTCTGCTGCCGCCATCACCGGCGAAAAGGTTCTCCTCTTCTCATCATCTCTCTTAAAAGCCGCCGTCGAAAACGAATTTGATGAAAATGAATTCGCTTTTCCCCCTCGTTGACTGAGAAGAACAGATCTGAGGAGTATTTTGCGATCGTTCGATCTGTTCTTCTTATTCGTCTGACGATGATGATGATTCTGTGTCGCTGTTGTTGCTGCTGATGATGTTGCTGCTGCTGCGCGCATCGTTGCTGAATTATTTACGGAAGGGGGCAGTTAAGAATTCTTCTGTTGAATTTTAGACTTGACTTTTCCGACTTGTCTTTTCTCTTTTTTTGTCTTCTTTTCGATTTAAAAAAAACGCTTCTCTGTTTTCTCCCTTTTTTTTTCTTGTCACTCTTCGTCTTTGATTTTTCTTCTACTTAATTTCTTTCTTTCTTTCTCTCATCATTGTTTTCTTCTTCTTCTTCTTCTATTTTACCACAACAACAACACACTTTGACGACGCGAGGAAGTTGAAAACGAGAGCGAGAACATTCTCGTGAAAATGATCGTGGACAGTTTATGTCCGATGGACCCGATCGAAGCTGGAGAAATATACAGGATGGAAAAGTATAAAGATTTCGTATTTCAGGCGAAAAAAGTGGGCACGTTTGACACTCCCGAGGTGCAACGCATGTTGAAACAGATGCGAAAGTTAACCGTGGAGTTGGCCGAGATCGCGGGGAAGGAGAAGGAAGAAGAAGAAAAAACTTTTGAAAAGACTTCTTCGGTGATCGATCGCGACGCGAAAAAAGAGTGGTGGAAGGACGGAGAGTACGACGAGAAGAAAGCGGACGAGGCGAACGATCTCGGTTCGAAATGTTTGAAAACGGCAAAGGAAAGGAAAAATGGTACTAAAAATCAAAGACGCGAAGATCACGAACACGCGTTCGAGGCGTACACGGAGGCGATCAGATTAGAACCGAAGAAAGCGGTATACTTCGCAAACAGGGCGTTTTGTGCGTTGAAGTTGGAACGATACGTCATCGCCGCGGAGGATTGCGACAACGCTCTGAAACTCGACCCGAAATACGAGAAGGCTTTGACGAGAGGCGCCAAGGCGCAAATGAAGTTAAATAACGAAACGAAAGCGATAGAAATGTACGAGTTTATTTTACGACACATCGATCAGACGCACGCGGAAGCTACGAAAGGACGAGAAGAGGCCAGGGCACTTTTGAAGAGTAAAACGGAACGCGCGAATAAGCAGAACGAGGCGACGCGCAAAGGCGAACTGAGAAAACCTCTCTTTGACGAAGCGGAATTTTTGAAAAGAAACGCAGAAAAGAACGCGGAGAACTTAATCGCGAGCGAGGAGATGTTGAGACAAATTCTAACGACTTCGACGTCTCCTTTTGAGAATAACGCGCGATTTGAGTACGTGGAAAATTGCATCAAGTGTCAACGCGTCTTATTCGCCTTGGACGAGTGCGAAAAAAAACTTCCCAGAGACTCTATCGATCGTTTGTACCTTCTCGCCGAGTGTAAGTGGAGAGTAAATGACGTGAGCGGTGCGTTGAGATGTTTAGAAGCATCGAGCTTAGAGCACGAGTGCGACGAAGAACTTTTGAAACACTCGCAAAAATGCAAGACGCTCGCGAACCGATTGAGAGAACTCGAAACGATTTCAGAATCCATCGAAAGTTTATCAGATCAAGAGGAGTATCAGTTGTGCGTGGAAAAGTGCGATTATGTCCTGGAACAACTATCCATGGGTCGACAACCGACGCGGTTTCGCGCGAATATTCTCGTCGCTCGCGCGTCCAGTCTGGTAGGAATCTTAACGTATTCGCGGGGCGCTTCCTCCGGAACGAGTAGTGGCAGCGAAGAAGACGACGCGTTATCCTCGGGTTCGGATTCAGAATCATCCTCTACTGTTCTGAATGAACGTGGATTCGAGTATTCATCGACGAATGCCGGAGAAACAAACCGAGAAAAACTCGACCGTAATCGACTGGCAAAGACGGCGTTGAAAAGTGCCAAGGAGGCGTTACTCTTACACGCCAACAACGTTGAAGCGCACGTCATTTCGCACGATATCTATCTCTTAGGCAACAAACGTATGAAAGCGTTCGAGTCTATCCGTTTAGCGCAAATGCTATCACCGGAGGATCCGATCATCGCTCGAAAAGTGCAAAAGTTGGCCAAGCTCGTTTCCGCCATGAACAGAAAAACGCCGGGCAAGAAAAAAGGACGCTACGGCTCCGACGTCGATTTGAACGACGACGACGACAACGATAAAGATGACGATATCGGTGAATCATCCAAAACCCCAAAACTTTATCAACTCCTCGACTGTCGACAAACCGCTCGTCCGAAACAAATAGCCAAAGCGTACAAAACGCAAGCCATGAAGTGGCATCCGGACAAACAACACCACTCGAAAGACGAAGCCGCGAAACTCCAACAGGCGGAAACGAGGTTCAAGCAAATCGCGTTCGCGTTTTCTATTCTCAGCGATAAAAAGAAACGCGCGGAATACGACGAGGATAACACCAAGTACGATCAGATGTTGTGATGATGATGATGATGATGATGAAAATTTCGAAAGTGTAATATTTTAAAATCATGAGTTGTGATTTCTCACACAAACCACACAAAAACACTTCGCGCATTTACGAAGAAGAAGACAAAGACAAAGAAGAAGGAATGGGCCTCTCCGTTCCCAGAAGAGAAGCAAAAACTGGGTCGTCGAGGAGAATCAATAAAAGAAAATCTTCGTATTATCGCGCGTGCAGACTCCTTCTGTGCGTCTCGCTTTTCGTCTTTATCGTCAAAGAGTTTCTCATCAACGACGATGATGAAAATGGAGTATTCGCGTTGGGTGTGCGATTGTTTGGAAGTTTTGCGTCGTCGTCGTCGTCGAAGTGGGGGAGAGAAGCGACTACGACTCGAGAGGAGGATACAACGATGCGCGTTTCAGCAGACATCTCCTCTTCCTCCTCTTCCTCGTCGTCGCATGAGAAGGAGGAAGAGGAAGAGTTGAACAACAACAACAACAACGCAGACGAAGAAGGAGAAGAAGCGACCACCGCCGGCGTCGTGGGAACGGCACGAAAAGGACGAAGAAGAAGCCGTTCGCGATCATCTTCTAAAGGAAGTAGTAGTTCTAGTAGTAATAGTTTTGGTGGTGGTAGCGCGAGCGACGAGGAAGGGGACGATACCGGCGGCGAGGACGAGAGCGCCGACTCGAGCGCCGGTGGCAATACGTTCCTCCCGACCGCAGACCATCGCGTTGGCGCGGCAGCCAAAGAAGCCATGAACTTGAAGAAACTGAAAGAGTCGTTCGATATTGTTCTCCCACAGTTGTGGATACCGAAAACGCCGGAATGGAAGAAAGCAAACGTGAAGAGAATTTTAGTGACAAAGGCGCAAAATGGTAACAAGTACCATCCGAGCGGCAAGAACAATCCAGAAGTGTTACCGGCGGAAGATTTACGCGAAAAACAGTTCAAGTCCTGCGCGGTCGTGGGAAACGGTGGCAGCAACTTAAACGCCAATTACGGTGAGGCCATCGACGCGCACGACGCCGTTTTCCGTTTCAACGACGGTCCAACCGTCGGTTTCGAAAACAAAGTCGGCTCGAAAACCACCTTCAGAGTTATCAACAACGCGTGGACCCGAACGTGGTTGCGACGGAAACCAAGAGGTGCGTCCGAAGACGCGTTGCTCCTCTTCGGTGCTGGTGCGGCAAAAAGCATGGACGCTCTGTACAAAAAATGGGGCAGCGAGGAAAAAATTTACTTCATGGCGCCTGAATTCGCCGGCGCCGCGCGAGGCCAATACAAAAAAGCGTACCTCGCGTTCGCCGACCTCAAAGCCGTCTCGGTCAAAGGCCGCAACTCCCCACCAACTGGCGTGGAAGGTTTATATTTTGCCATGCTCACCTGCGAATCCGTCGATTTATACGGTTTTGGCATCGAACCCGACCCATCGACCCCGTACCACTACCACGACAAAGTCAAAGGCGTGGAAGCGGCGCACTCGTTCGGCTTCCAAGCGGTGTTTTTGAGAATGTTAGAACACGGCGGGCACATGAGCGTTTGTTTGGGAAAGAAAAGCGCGGATCCGCCCTCGTGTTCTTTGTCTTTGTCTTCTTCTTATTCGAGTAGTAGTAGTAGCAGTCGTAGTAGTACTCGTGGCGGCGACGACGAAGAGTAGTAAGTAGCTTTTAGTGCTCGTAGACATTTTGAAAATAATAAAGAGTGTTTGTTGATGTTGATTTTACGACACGTTTTTCCTTCCTGTTTGCCGTCGTCATCTTTCCATGCATTGAATTTTCTTTCTTCGACTCCTTCTTTTTTTCTTTTCTTGCGAAGAGGCAGCCGCAAAATTGAGCGATTTTCCTCTTGTATAATTGTGCGGCCGGCGCGCGCATTTAACACACACACACACACTTTAACACTTTAACACGCACAGAAACTTTAAAGGTACGTTTTAAACGACACGCTTTGGGAGGAGGAGAGCATTGTTTGACGAGCAACTTTACTACCGTCTTTGTTATCTTCGTTCACGTCGTCAGAAAGAGAGAGAGAATTACGTCGATTCGATTAGTCACATCAGGATCACATCCTTCTCTCTCTCGAATTCCTCTGCGCTTTGAAGCGCGCGCGATTAGCACAACGCGAAGAGACGACGCTGACGACGAAACGAATCTTTTTTATTTCTTTCTCAACAGAGTAGTATTAAAAGCGAAGAGGAGCTACAACAACAACAACAACAACAAAGCGAAGGAGAAGAAGAAGAAATTCGTCGACTCGAGAAGAAGAAGCTTTCGCGAGAGGAAGAAGAAGAAGAAGTGAAAAGAAGAGAAAAAAGACAATAAAAAAATGACGCGAAACGGGGGCGTCCGACCGGCGGAGAAAGCCGCGCAGGAAGAGAAAGAGAAAGAAGACGCGGGAGTCGCGGCGGAGAAAATGGAATTAGGAGACGAGGACGACGAGGAGTACTACCCGAGCGGCGCGAGACCGGCTGAAAAAGGTGAACTTTTGCTCTCGAGAACGCTCGCCTTGAGGTGCCCGAAAGGTTTTGCCTTTATTAAATCGAGCGAGTTTGAGCAGTTTAAAGAGAACTGGCAAGAGATGAAAGGGAGGAAGAAAAGTCACGGGTCGATGATGAATGGGGGCGTTGACCCGATGTCGTGGCGGTCTGGGATTTTCGATCGACACAAAGTTGCGGAGCCGTACTCGGGAGGAGGAGGACACGCCGCCGCCGCGCCAGTCGCACCAGTCGCGCCAGTTCCGAAACCGGAACAGTCTGCGCCTCCTGAACCACCGGCAAAGCAAGAAGTGGATCCTGCCATCCTTCAAAAAGTCGAGTCGATTATCGCGACGCCGGTGTTGGAGATTCCATTAGCCGGTGGCGATAAGACGGACGAAGAGTGCACGGAGGAAGAGTTAGCGGAGAGGAAAAAACAACGAAAAGCGATGAAAAAAAGAGAAAAAGAATTAGCAAAACAAGAGTTGAAAAAGAAATTGGAGGAGATTGCAATTGCAAAGAGAAGAGTCGAGGAAGTCGAGAGGCAGAAGAAAGAAGCGGCGGAGAGAAAACAAGAACAGTTACGAGCGAGCGGCGGCGTGTTCAACCAGTACGATAACATGTTCAACGACATGTTACCGCCGCCGGATGCGTACAGCGCGAGAAGACCGGACCCATACGCGAACAGAACGGTGAAGCCGGCAAGCATGAGTCTCGGTTCTGACCGCTCGCACAAGAGAATGCGCGATGGACGCATCATTAAGAATCGACGGATGTTGAGAGAAGCGCAAATTGAGGACGAACGACAAAAGAGGAGAAACGTGTTGATCAAATCGTGCAGAGACGTTTTGAACCACGTGAAAAGAAACAAATTCCACTGGATTTTCACGCAACCCGTTGACGCGGTAAAGCTTGGCATCCCTGATTATTACGAGATCGTGAAGAACCCGATGGATCTCGGTAAAGTGAAAGAGAAGTTGGATGGGAAGAAGTACACGTGGCCGACCGACTTTGCGGACGACATGCGATTGATTTTCGATAACTGTGCCTTGTATAATGGGACGACTACGGATGCTGGACAAATGGGTGAAACAGTCCGCGGCGCGTTCGAAGAAGGGTGGGTGAAATACAACGTTGAACAGAAAATGAGCGACGAGGAGGACATCCGCACGAAGGAGGATATTGAAATCGCAAACACGCCGGAGGATCCGATCAGACAAGAAGAGGTTTTCGCGGAAGAGCAGGCCAAGTTACTCGCGGAAATGAAACGTGAATTGGCAGAGTTGAGAAGACAAAAGGGTGGTGGTGGCGGATACGCCCCTCGAGAGCGCGATATGGACGGATTCTTAGACGACGACTTTGACGCGAACATGTACGACGACGATCCGGAGGAGTATGCCGCCGCGAGTCGAGGTAAAGCAACTGGTAAACCAAGAGGTCGCCCGGTCGGAAGTGGCAGCGGTCAACCGAAAGCCAAACGACAACGCGCGACTCCACAAAGCAAAGTTACGAAAGATCGCAAGTACATTGAGCTCGATCAAGAGCCGTTACCGACGAGAGAGATGACGTTTGATGAGAAGCACGCGTTGACGATGTCGTTGCAAGAGCTTCCAGAGAGCAAGCAAGAGATGGTGATTACTATTGTTCAAGAAGGGCAAGCAGCGATGGGCAAAGCCGAGGGCGACGAGATTGAAATCAACATCGAAGAACTCGATTCGAAAACGCTTTGGAGACTTCAAAGGTACTGCGATTCGCAGTTGAGACCGAAGAAGAGCAAAAAGTCGGCGTCGGCTATGGATTTGGTGAAGGAAGCCAAGGCGCGAGAAGCGGCAGCCATGCGTGAACTCGAAGCGTGCGAAGCGAACTTGAAGAATAATCCGAGGAGGAAAGCGTCGAACACTGATTTGGCGACTGTAGCGGGTGCTTCTGGTGAGAAACCCGCAAACTCGGACTCATCCGATTCCGATTCCGATTCCGATTCCGATTCTTCGTCTTCGGAAGGCGGCGACTCGAATCCCGAGAAGGGCAACAAAGCCGCCGGCAGTGGCGGGAACGACGATGGGACTTCCAACGTCCGACCAGTCTCTCGAGTCGAACAGTCGACGAATCAGCTCTTACAACCCGCCGTGGATGAGTTGGGCATCAAACGCGACCAAAAGCAACCCGTCGCGGCGGTGCAAAATCCAGAAGGTTGGTCCGATCTCAACAAGAAGGACGACACAGCAAACACGGGCGCCGCCGCGGGTGCACCTGCGGCGGACGCGAGCGCGCCCACGGAAGCCGTCGATGCCGTTCCAGATGATTTGTGGTCCGATTTTGAAGCCGCGGCGACGCAAAAGAAAGACATTGAAGCGAATCGAAACGCAGAGATTGAGAAGCGCGAAAAAGAAATCGCCGAAGCCGAACAAAAGGTGAAAAACGAGCAAGCGCAAAAGGAGAAGGAAGAGCAAGAAAAGATCCAAAAGCAAAAGGACGAAGAAGAAGCGAAGATCCGAGCCGAGGAAGAGGAACGAGAGAAAGCGAGGGCGGCGGCTAGAGCGGAGTTACAAGCGGAGACAAAACAAACGATCAACATCGAAGAACAGAGAGAAGCGATGAAGGAGTTTGGAGGAGAAGGCATGGTGAGTGGTATGGAAAAACACGCCGCGCAGATTAAAGAAACTCTTGGAAACGGGAGCAGCGGAGAGCAAGCGTGATCTTCGATGAACAACAGCAACAATAAAACAATAAAACAGAGTATTTTTATATATATATAACAACAACAACAACATTTAGTAGAGCAAAACAAAACGAAAAACAACAACAACGAGAAGATCAACATCAATACAACACACGACGCGAAGACGATTTTGTAGGACGAGAAAGAAGCATATACTAGTTTTTTATTGTCAATAAAAAACAAACGCAACGAACAAAATTGTTTCAAAAACGACGACGGCGAATGAATGTGTCTTTCTTTTTTACCCGTTGTTATTGGTTGTTGCGTGATATAATCAACACAATAATATCGTCTCGTTTCTTCTTCTTTACAAAATCAACTAAAACTAAGACAAAAATATCAAGCGCGTGTGTTGAACGCCAAATGATGACTCTCTCTTTCTCTCGTCCTCCACTCTCTCTCCTCTCCTTTCTTCTCTCTCTTCTCCTTCTCTCTCTCTTTTATTCCTGTTTGCTAAAACACTTTGTTCTACAAAAATTTTCTCCTCTCCTTCCTTTCTCTCTTTCAAACTTTTTACAAGGCGGAAGTCAAGTAGATGGCGAGCGCACCGGAACCGATGATACCGGCGAGCGTAGCCGCCCAGTACAGCAAGTTACCTTCGTACTTGTCGCCGTCCGTCTTGAATTCTTCCGGTAAGTAGATCGGGGAGTATTCGTCGACGTTCGCCTTGCCGTTGCGGACGCCCAAGGAGTAGACGTAGCCAGCCTTACCGTCGCGTCTCTTCGGGGCGGAACCGGCTTCGGTGGAACCCTTGTAGCCGACACCGGCTTGGCCACCCTTGGATTTGGTACCCTGTTGTGATGTAAAGAGGAGAAGATATCATCGATTTTGTCAGTTATTGTTGTTGTTAATGTTGTTGCTCAAAGCAGACACACAACAACAAAGCGATATTTTATTTTTCGTTTTTTCCCTCAAGAAAGAGGCAAAACAGATTTCGTTGTCTTTTGGACGGCTTCTTCGAGTAAAATCGATCCTCCTCGATAAGACGACGGACGAAGCGGAGCGTATCAAATAAACACACGAAGAAAATAAAATAAAATTCGAAATCGGTCGCGCGTCGTGGAACGGCGACGCGCGAAGGTTGAAACGCTCAAAAAAGCGCGTAATTGCGTTCGAAGTGAACTTTCGCATCGGAATACACGCGCATCGATCGTTTCCAAAACTCGCACACGACCGCTTCATCGACGTTTCGGAGAAAAATCGTGCGCAATCTCACTTTCTCGTTGGACGAAATGCAAAATTTGGACGCACCACCACCCGCCTGAAACGAGCGACGATGATGATTTTTTAAGCGCACAAAAAAAAAACGAAATCGGAATTCGTACCTTCTTCGGTCCGCTCGCGTTCGCTTGAACGGAGAACGCGACTCTCTTGGACGCGGTGGTAGTTTTCGCGACGGAAACTTTCGCGCCAACGAACGTGGATGAAGTCAAAGCAGCAGACATGTTTGTTATTATTAAATTATTTTTTGTACGTGTGTGTTTATGAAGGATTCGTCATAAAGCTCCAAAAGAAGGCTGGCTCCACAGAACTCTCTACAAAAAAAAAGAAGAGAGATTTTCTTCACCAAAAGGAGATCGATTGATCGAAAAAATTGCAAAAAAACAAGGAAAAAAAAACAAGAGATTTTTATTCGCCGAGACAGACGCGCTTTTTTGACTGAGAAAAAAAACAACATTTTGTTTGCTCTCGAACGCATCATCGTTCCTCATTTTTAGTGTAACAAACTTATAACATTACAGGAGGATGATGAGAACAGCAGCAGCAGCAAGAAAAACAACAAAGAAAAAGAAAAAGAAGAAGAGCACGATGATGGCGATGAATAATTCTCGTCGTTTTTCGCTGCGGTTGTCGTTTGTTCTCCTCCTTTTCGCGATGATGATGATGATGATGATGATGCCGCCGAATTATGAAAATGAATCGGCGTTTCTGATGAAACGAAAACAAAGCCAAGGAACAACAACCGGGGGTTTTATGTTCGCTTCAGCCGCCAAAACGGATGATGATGATGATGACGATGACTACGACGAAGAAGAAGAAGAAGAATCATCTGCTAAAGAGAACAACGTGTTTCACACGGAAGTGAGAACTTTGTACGACCCAAACAACTCAGGCGTGTTTGGTTTCCAGTCCTCGGAAGAGTTCAAGGAGAAAGTTTTGGAGACGAGAGACGTGTGGGTGGTGCAATTCATCGCCCCCGGGTGCCAACCGTGCAAGGATATGGCACCGGCGTTCAGTAGAGCCGCGTTATCGTTAGAGTCGGTGAACATTAAGTTTGGCGCGATTGATATCGCCGGGAACGAAGATTTAGGACGGTCGATGCAAATATCGCGAGTGCCGGCCATCGTCGGTTTCGGAGGGAAAAAGACGTGGAACCCGTACAGGAAAATCGCGCAGAAATTGTCCAACGAGTATCGAGGGGATGCGTTGACCGCGAGAGCGTTGAGAGAGTTTGCGGTGAAGAACTTACCGGACGATGAAGTCGCGAGAATTGATTCCGTGGACGAGTTAAAGAACGTCGTTTCGGACGAGATGCCGACGCTGGTGTACGTGACGGACAAAAGCGAGACCCCGTTCATGTTGAAATCGTTGGCATGGAACCATAAGAACAGAATTCGCGTGGTTGAGTTGACGTACGACTCTTCCACGGACGATTTGTTACCAACGCCGGTGCTTCCCGGGTTGGAAGCGCACGAAGACGAAGAGGACGCGGTGAAGTTGGTGTTGTATAAAGACGCAGATTTGACGAAGAAACCGACCTTGTTCGACGGCGAGAGCATGAGTAAAGACGAGGTGTTTGCGTTCGCGGAGAAGCACTTAGGCCCAGAAGTTGGAGAGTTGGAAGTGGAGGTACTTCGTAAAAAGAAAGACGACGGCGAGGATAAAAGCGGAGACGAGAAGAAAAAAGGAGAAGAAGAAGAGGAAAACAACGATGATTTTTCGTTGTTTATTGAAAAGAAACCGAAAAATTTCGAACAAGACGTGATAGAAAAGAAAGAAGCGGTGGTAGTTATGTTTACCAAGCGAACGGACGAGTGTGGCCTTAAAGTGAACGAAGCCATCGACGCGTTTGCAAAGCTTCAATTCCAAGCGGAGCTTTACGAATACGTCGTGAACCGAGACGGCGAGGATATCTTGAAAGCGATAAAACTTGCCGAAACGCAAACGTTGAGTAAGTTTCCAAACAAAGACGAGTGCTTCTCGTTGATGTATTACCCGTTCGGTGAGAACAAAGAGGACGAAGAATCGTACCCGTTTGAAGTTTCCGAGGACCATCCGGTGAACGACGGGAATTTGAAAGCGTGGATGTACGAAAACACGGCGGATGTTGTTTTAAGAATCACCCAGGACAACTTGGACCAGTATTTAGCCACGGATCCGTTCACACCGAAGTGCGTTTTGTTCTCTCAAAAGGACGAGACGCCCGGAATGTATAAAACATTAGCGGCAAACTTCAAGGACGATTTCCATTTCGGTTTTTTCCAAGCCGATGATAAAAACGACCCGAACTTGCAAAAGTTCAACATTCCAAAGTTACCCGCGGTGCAATTATTGTTCGTTAATCCCGCGGTCACGCCGCAACAAGAGGCGTCTGGAAACGTCCAAATGAACTCTGCGCCGTTTCCTGGACCGATGAATTACATTTATCTTCGCCAATGGTTGCTGGAAGCCAAAAATCAAATCAAGCGGAAAGACGAGGCGAAGTCTCCAGGAAAAGTGACGCCGCCGCCGCACGTCACGACGCAAAAGGAATTCGAGGACGAGTGCGAATCCAAAGGCGGTTTGTGCGCCATCGCGTTTATTCCAGGGACGAGTTCTTCTTCGCAGTCTATGTTTGAAGATCGCATGGAAAGAGCGTTTGAAGCGGCAAAACTTACGAGCGGACGACCGTTCACGTGGATCGTCGTCGATCCGATTGTCCAGAAAACGTTTGCAAAAGCCTTCGACGTTTTACCGCACAATTCACCAACCGTGACGGTTTTACAACCCAGAAAAGGAAGGTACGCAACCATGAGTGGTTCCTTTGACCCTCGCGAGCTCGCTAGGCACTGCGAGTTAGTCTTGAATGGTAAAACGAGAACGTTTATGATTCAAGACGTGCCGAAAATAATCGACGGCGGCGAGAGCGAAGACGAAAACGATTACGAACCCGAGGAACCGATCGAGGAAGAGTTCGATTTGAACGATATCATGGGTGAAGAAACCGAAGATGCTACGTTAGGTTTGACGAGAGCGGAGATTGCGGAGTTAGAGAGAAAGAAGGAAGAAGAGGAATTAGCGGAAGCCGCGCGCGTCAAAGAGGAGGAGGAAAAGAAACAACAACAACAAAAGAGTAGCGGAAAGAAGAAGAAAAAGAAAGGAAAGAAGGGAAAGAAGAAGAAAGAGGACCTTTGATACTCTATATCCATTCTTTAATAATAATAAAGATATTTCTTCTAATATAAAAAATTTGTGATGATGTTCTTCTTCTTCCGTCGTTCTTCTCCGATGGCTTTTGTGTGCGCGCACTCTATATGTTGTCGTTGTTGTTGTTTGTCTCTGTCTGTCTGTCTGTCTTTCTACTAAAAAATTACGCCCCAGTGCGCTCAACCCCCTCTTCTGCCAACGGATTCACCGTCGCTTGGTACCCTTGCGTCCAATCCGCCCCGGGGTAAAACACTTCCCACCACCCGGGCGAGTATTTGTTATACGGCGCCGTCCACTTGGCCGGGTCCACCGGCGGAAACGCGTCCGCGGCGATTAACTCGTTCGATTTCAACAACTCCGCTCCAGTCCCTTCCACGGAACCTTTATACACTCGGTCCATTCTTAACTTAATAAATGTGTTCCACACCTCGTCCGTGGTCATCACCGCCACGCACGGTTGCCGAATTTTTTTCTTTATTTCCGGCATGGCGTCCAAAAATGTTGGGTTCGGGACGATCCAAAAGTCTTGCAATTTCTCAGTCTCTCGGTAAAATCGTCTTCGTTCTCTCAAGATTTCCGGGAAGTGTTCGTTGTTTTCGTCGTTGAGCATAAAATCCGCGTTCGCGATGCAAAAGTAATACGTGCGAGACTACAGAAAGAGAGAGAGAAGTTGCGATTTTGTCAGCAAAACACGACGCGTGTGTCTATAAAAAGTAATCTCTTCGAATGTCCGATATTTTATCCATTTTGACGACGATATCTTTCGTCCCATCCGCCGACGATGGACGATGGATCCACAGAAGAAGACAAAGAAGAAAAATGAACCATTGTTTCCATCCCAAAAGGGAAAACAACATATAGACAAAAGCGAGACAAAAACAAAAGAATCAATATTTAGAGTAAAACTCACCTCGTTCATGTCGATGGTCTTTTGCGCTTCAGCTCGGACGACGACGTTTACATTGTTTCTCCTAGCAGTACTTCTCATCGAGGATCGGGATTTTTGCACAACTTCTTTTCCCCGATATCCTCCTAAACTCGACGACGATATCGTCGTCGTCGTTAACGAACTCGCGGCGGCAAACATTGTTGTTGTTGTTAAATTGTTGTTGTTGTCGTTGTTTTAAGCGTCGTCGTTTACGTCGTCTCTTTGTGTGTGTGTGTACGTGTGTGCTCTCTGATGAAAAAAGAGCACAATGCGGTCTTCTCAACTTAACTTTGAGTCTGGAATCACAAAACAGCAAACATCAATTTAGGGTTTTTTACTTTTAGTAAAAAAAATGCGCCAGAGATTCAAACGAACAACACAAACGGTACAAACCAAACCAACCGTTTGAAGTTTTGACTTTTGGTTGGTGTTTTTTGCGCGCGCCGCGCTTTTTCTCCCGCAAAACAGAAGTAAAAGATACGC